>Ga0228703_1000720_pt1 | contig 22497 bp, 19 predicted proteins | sample McNCre217_Aug_MG_3_FD_178020 | JGI IMG/M metagenome (GOLD analysis project Ga0228703, IMG submission 178020) | Freshwater microbial communities from McNutts Creek, Athens, Georgia, United States - 29-17_Aug_MG | ecosystem: Environmental > Aquatic > Freshwater > Creek | place: USA: Georgia... | reverse complement strand
GCTCGCAGGTGGACTCCTCAACTTCTCTCTGCTGGGGTCGCTGGCTGCCGCCGCCGGTTGGGGTTTCTACCAACTGCGTTCAGCCAACATCACCAGCCTTCTGTTTGGTGTGGTGTTTGCGGTACTAGCCATGTTTGCATTTGCCAATTTGATTCGCCGCAATGCCGACACCTTGGCAGGATTGGGCCTAAAGCAACACGGTCCTGTGGTGCGCGGCCTCTTGGTTCTTGTGGTTGCCGCGGTATCGCTTTTCTTTGTTTGGAAAATTGGCAGCGACCTCTCCTGGAGCGTTCTCACCAGCTACCTGATTTTCATTGCGGTTCCCGTGCTGTCGTGGCTCACCATCTTTGGTTCCGACAGCGTGCTACGCAGGACCAACTATCACGAGGTTTCGCTGCTTCGAAGCTACGGCTTCTACGGCGGCTTCAACTGGGCAAACCTTGCCGGCTGGGCAGTGGCAACCGCCGCGGGCTGGGGTTTCATCTCAACCTCGGTTCCCGAGTTGGCTTGGGTTGGCTACCTCAACAAACTGGTTGGCACCGAGGGTCTGGCGTTGAGCTCAAACCTTGGCGTTTGGGTTGCACTCGGAATCAGCATTTTGGTACCAATTGCCCTCACCATTCCTCGCATCAAGACCCAAGAGGCCGAAGTTGTTGCGCTCGAAAGGCGCCGCACGGAACTCATTGATGTGCTGGGAATCTCCGAGTAATGACCACACTCACAGACCTGATTCGCACTTTTGAGCAGCGATGGCCGCTAGCGCAAGCCGAGTCTTGGGACGCACCTGGACTTGTAGCCGGTAAGACAACCCAAACCGTGGCGCGTGTGCTACTCACGGTTGACGTTACAGCTGAGGTGGTGCAAACGGCCATCGATGGTGGTTTCAACCTGCTTCTGGCCCACCACCCGTATCTGATGCGAGGTGTGTCAACCGTTTCAGAGGAAACCACAAAGGGTTCAGTTTTGGCCAATGCGATTCGCGGCGAACTGGCCATTTACGCGGCACACACCAACGCCGACATTGTTGTAAACGGTGTATCCGATGTGTTGGCAAAAGCTCTTGGCTTGGTTTCACCCGAGCCACTGGTGCCGGGCGCTATTGGCGGTGAGGGTGCCGGACGCATTGGACTCTTGGCGGACACCACCAGTTTGGGTGAGTTTGCAATGCAGGTAGCACGGGTGTTGCCGGCTTCGGCATCGGGAGTGCGCGTTGCTGGAAACTATGAGCAGCCAATCAACCGCGTTGCGCTTTGCGGGGGAGCCGGAGACTCGTATCTGTCCAACGCGGTTGCTGCAGGCGCGGATGTTTACCTAACTTCAGATCTGCGTCACCACGTGGTGCAAGACGTGCGAGAGCAGGCCATGCTCAATGGCGGAACACCGGCAATCATCGATGTTTCTCACTGGGCGGCGGAGTGGCTGTGGTTGGAGCAGGCCGCCAGCGAGTTGCGTAGAATTCACTCAAACGTGGTGTTTGAGGTTTGTGACCTCAGAACCGATCCGTGGGACTTTGTTGTCACACAGTAACTTTTCCAACTAAAAAAGCGAGATGCCTTGAAGGTAAGCCAAGACCAGCTGCAAGACCTGCTGGAACTAACCGCCGTTGACCAACTTTTGGCACGATCGCGTCGCTCCATTGACGAATTGAAAAATGCTCCGATTCTGCACGAACTGAGTGTTGAGTTAAGGGCCGCCTCGGCCGGGCTGCTAGATGCATCCACGGCCGTTGAAGGCTTGGAAACCGAACTCAAACGCGTTGAAGCCGACCTGGCAGTGGTTGACCAGCGCGTGAAAAAAGACAACGATGCGCTCAAATCAACCAGTGTGCCTTCGGTTGCGCAGGGAATTCAGAGCGAGTTGAACACCCTGGCCAAGCGCAAGAGCGAGCTCGAAGACTCCAGTTTGGAACTAATGGAGGGCATTGCGGCTGCTGAGAGTGCCGTTGCCGCAGCCAAATCGGTGCGCGCGGAGGTAGAAACTCGAATTAAGGCGGCTCAGGCCGCTCTGGCGGCAGAGGGAGCCAAACTCGCTAGCGGAATAGAACTTTCGGCGGCGGATCGAAAGCAGCTGGCCGAGCGGATTCCGCACGAACTGCTGGAACTCTATGTAAACAAAGCAAAGCGCGGAACACCGGTTGGTCGCTTGAGCCACCGCGAATGTGGCGCCTGCCACATGAGCATCACCGCGAGTGCACTTCAGGAACTTCAAAACGCACCGATGGATGACCTGGTTACCTGCCCTGAATGCTCCGCAATACTGGTTCGCTAGTGATCCGCGAACTCCTGATTGAGGCCGACGGTGGTTCTCGCGGTAATCCGGGAGAGTCAGGTTCGGGCGCGGTAGTAATTGATCGCGCGACCGGCGAGTTATTAGTAGAAATCGCCGAGTACATTGGCCAGGCCACAAATAACGTTGCCGAATATCGGGCGCTTCTGGCAGGCGTGCAAGCCGCTCTAGAAATAGATCCGCAGGCACAACTTGAGGTTCGGATGGACTCTAAGTTGGTCATTGAGCAAATGTCCGGTGGTTGGAAAATCAAGCACCCGGACATGCAGGCCCTTGCCATCAGGGTTCATCAGCTTTTGGGCGGCAAGCCGGTGCGGTGGGTTTGGATTCCTCGGGAACAAAACGCGCGAGCAGATGCGCTTGCAAATCAGGCCATGGACACAAAAAAGTCCCAACGTATTTTTACCACCGAGTCGCAAATTCATGCCACACCAACTCCCGTGGCTTCCACAGTTGAGTTCAACAATCAGTTGCCCAGTTCGGTACGAGCGCCGGGCGGAGTTACCAAGCCGCTGACCACTGTTATCCTGGTTCGTCACGGCAGAACCGAACTCACCGAAAGCAAACGCATTTCCGGGTCTGGGGGCTCCAACCCGGGGCTCTCAGCCGCCGGCTGGCAGGATGCAAAAGCAGTTGCCGCCGAGATTGCCAAGATTGGACATAGCGGCCCCTGGGCGCATCTTGAGCCCGTTTCCGCTGTAGTTTGTTCGCCCATGGAGCGCACTCGCGACACAGCCGATGCGATTTCCGAGGTTTTAAAGTTAGCCCCCTCTGTGGTTGAGGACCTCAAGGAGATTCACTTTGGTGCTTGGGAGGGTCTAACCAATGCCGAGGCGCGAACTGCCGATCCAGAACTATTTGAGTCTTGGCGCGGCTCATGGAACGTGGCTCCACCACACGGCGAATCCCTCGAGCTTTTCGATGCCAGGATCCGCTCGGGTCGTAACCAAATCTTGGAGCGATTCGCCGGTAAGACCGTGGTTGTGGTTGCCCACGTTATGCCTATCCGCGGCTTTTTGAGGTTGGCTTTCAATGCAGACATCGATGCATATTGGCGACCCCAAGTTTCCCCTTGTTCCATCACCGTGATGCGGCTTTGGGGTGGCGAGGCTGCCGAGGTTTTGGCCGTGAACGCAACCCATCATCTGGCCAAATAACCGCCCATTGGCTAGCCAAGCAAGGCCAGTCCCAAGTATTCTTGTCCCTTGACTGGGTCAACCAGGCGATCGCGGTGGCTTAGGCCAACGAGGAACGTCCGGGCTCCAAAGAGCAAGGTGGTGGGTAACACCCACTCGAGGCAACTCGCAAGACAGTGCCACAGAAAACAGACCGCCGCGCAAGCGGTAAGGGTGAAACGGTGGTGTAAGAGACCACCAGCAGCGCGGGTGACCGCGTTGGCTAGGTAAACCTCGCCTGGAGCAAGACCAGATAGTGAACCATGGCGCGGCTCGTGCCGTTCACGGGTAGGTTGCTTGAGACCAGCGGTAACGCTGGTTCTAGATAGATGATCGTCCCAGACAGAACCCGGCGTATCGGTTGGCCCAGTCCTCAGATTCTCAGTTGTGTTCGGCTGTAAGGGCTAATCGCTGTGACGGTCGGCGGCAATCCAGGCGGCACCCAGAATGCCGGCGTTGTTGCGCTTCTGGGCTGGGATGATTTCCGCACGCAAGTGCAGCTTGGGCAAGAAGAGTTCGTGTTGCTTACTCACGCCGCCGCCAACAATGATCAGATCCGGGCTAAACAGCGCCTCTAGTTTGCCGTAGTAGTTTTGCAAGCGCTCGGCCCACTGGTCCCAGTTGAGTTCTTCGCGCTCCTTGGCGGCAAACGATGCTTGAGTTTCGTAGTCAACGCCGTTGATCTCTAGGTGACCCAGTTCGGCGTTTGGCACTAAACGACCATCTATAAACAATGCGGTTCCAATGCCGGTTCCGAGAGTGGTCATGATTACCAAACCCTTGCGCTTGCGAGCAGCGCCAAACTTTACCTCGGCAATGCCCGCCGCATCGGCGTCGTTCAGAACGTGGGTGTGCCTACCCAAGGCTTGGTTGAACAGTTCGGTGGCGTTGAGGCCAATCCATTCCTTGGAAACGTTGGCTGCGCTCATTGTGGTGCCATGCTGAACCACCGCGGGGAAACAAATACCCACGGGTGTGAAGTGATTGGCACCCAATTTCGCAATGAGTTCATTCACAACCCGAGCAATGTCGTCGGGCCTTCCTCCGGCCGGAGTCTCAACGCGGATGCGTTCACCAATTAGCGTGCCCTTTTTCACGTCAACTAGGGCGCCCTTGATTCCGGTGCCGCCAATGTCAATGCCAATTGCTTTACGAGCCATGAGGGTCCTTATCTGGGCGAAGTTTGGGCTAGGGGAGTGTGAGTATTTCGGCACCGGATTCGGTGACTACCAGGGTGTGTTCAAACTGTGCTGTGATGCTCTTGTCTTTGGTGGTTACGGTCCAGCCGTCTTGCCACATGTCCCACTGATGCGTGCCCAAAGTGAGCATTGGTTCAATGGTGAAGACCATTCCAACTTCCATGATGTCGCCGTAGTTTGGTGCGGAGTCGTAGTGCGGAATGATGAGTCCCGAGTGGAAGCTCTCGCCAATGCCGTGGCCGGTGAAGTCCCTAACCACTCCGTAACCGAAACGATTGGCATAAGCCTCAATAGACCTACCAATCACATTTACCGCGCGTCCCGGTGCCACCACTGCAATGCCGCGTTCCAACGCAAGTTTGGTGCGGTCAATCAAATCCTGGATTTCGGGCTCCACTTGCCCAACCGTGAAAGTGAAGTTGGAATCTCCGTGATAGCCGTCTTTGAACGCGGTGATGTCAATATTCACAATGTCGCCGTCCTGGAGCACTGTGTTGTCGGGAATGCCGTGACAAATCACTTCGTTCACCGACGAGCAAAGACTCTTGGGATAACCGCGATAGCCCAGGGTTGACGGGTAGGCATCGTTGGCAATAATGAAGTCGTGTCCAATGCGATCCAACTCATCGGTGGTAATGCCGGGTCGCACGTTCTGCCCAACCAACGCAATGGCTTGCGCTGCAATTTTTCCAGCTGCCCGGATTTTTTCAATGGCTTCCGGGGTCTGAATGTAGGAGCCTCGATACTGTGTAGGAGCCGCCTTACCAACGTATTCGGGGCGGGGAATGTGCTTGGGCACTGGCAAAGTTGGAGACACTTTTCCCGGAACTAGGAATCCGGTTTTTGGGTCTCTCGGCATGGGTTTAGTCTAGAGCGTATGGCAGGTTTCAAGCGGGCTAAACGCGGGGTTGGCAAGGCACAAAGTGCAGTTGACACCCCAAATCCCACCGATGATTCACCTCAGTTTTGGTTCAACACCAAAACCCTAAAAGTGGAACGTGGGTTAAAGGCCGCCGCTGTTTATCGTATTGGCCCTTTTTCCACCGAAGCGGAAGCGGCGAACGCTTTGGAACTTGTCAAACTGCGCGCCTTGGCATGGGCAAAAGACGATACCGGCGAAGGCAACTAGACTCCAGCGTTTAGCTGGAACTACTGATCAAACTCGTTCTCGGGTGTTGGAAAAGTTCGGTTCTCCACATCAGCACGGTATTGATTGGCTGCGGCCAACAGGGTGGAACGAAGATCCGCATACTGCTTCACAAACTTACGTGGCTTGTGACCGGAAAGGCCCGCAAAGTCGGTCCACACCAGAATCTGACCATCCGTGCCTGCGCCCGCGCCTATGCCAATGGTTGGAATGGTCAACTCCGCGCTTATGGCGGCCGCAAGCTCGGCTGGCACCATTTCAAACACCACCGCAAAAGCTCCCGCGGCTTGTACCGCAAGCGCGTCCGTTCGCAGTTGGGCCCCGGAATCGCCGCGACCCTGAACCTTGAAGCCACCAAGGTTGTTCACGCTTTGCGGCGTAAACCCAACGTGACCCATTACCGGAATTCCGGCCTGAGTAAGAGCGGCGATTTGAGCCACCGACCGTTCGCCGCCCTCCAGTTTTACGGCGGCTGCACCGGATTCCTTGAGCATGCGAATTCCGGTTGCCAAGGCTTGGTCCGGACCAAGTTCATAGGAACCAAACGGAAGGTCAATTACCACTAACGCACGCTTTGCCGCGCCTGAAACGGCTCGACCGAACGGAATCATCTCGTCAACGGTCACCGGCAAGGTGGTGGAGTGGCCGAGTGCGTTATCTGCGGCAGAATCGCCCACCAGCAACACATCAATGCCGGCTTCGTCGAAAATGCCCGCCGTCAACTGGTCGTAACTGGTTAGGCAGGCAAACTTCTTGCCCTGCTTTTTGAAATCGAGCAGGGTTGCCGTGCGAACCAGTTTTGGCAGGTGAGTCACTAGGAGCGCTTCCAGGCGTCCACTTCAATCTCAACCAACATTGCTGGGTTGATGAACTGAATACCGGCGAGCATGGTTGCCGCCGGACGAATCTCGCCAAATATTTCGCCGTGTGCCTTGGAGGCACCATCCATCGCGGTTGCATCCGAGCAGTAAACGCGGGTTCGAACCACGTCGCTCAAAGAGTAACCAACCTCGGCAAGAGCACCGGCAATCACTGTCTCCAAAGCAACCTTGGCCTGCCCGTAAGCATCACCCTCGTGCTGGAGGGTGCCGTTTACGGTGGCGGTGCTTCCCGAAACGTGCACGTATTCGCCGCAAACAGTTGCGCGAGAGTATCCGATGATTGGTTCGTAAGGGGAACCGCTGCTAATCAACTTGTCTGCTGCCATGGGCTTGCTCTTTCTGTTAGATCTTCTGGGTTAAGGCTAAGTCCATTTGGCCCCGCAGCCAAAACCAGCAACGGTATAAGGCGCGGTTACTTCTGGCGATACTTGTTGGTAATTGGCATACGCCGGTCACGACCAAAAGCCATACCGGTGATCTTTGGGCCAATAGCACCCTGTCGGCGCTTCCATTCCGCGTTGTCAACCAACGCAATCACCCGGTCAACCGTTTCGGCGTCAAATCCCGCATCGATGATTTCTTGGCGAGCCAAACGCTCATCAATGTAAAGCTCCAGCATGCGATCCAGCAGGTGGTATTCGGGCAGGGAGTCCTGGTCAACCTGGTCAGGGCGCAATTCCGCCGATGGCGGCTTTTCAATTGAATTTTCTGGAATGGGGGGAGTGAGCCCCAGCATTTGGGCCTGATGGTTGCGCCAACGTGCCAGCTCCCAAACCATGGTCTTGGCAACGTCTTTGATGGGCGCGTAACCGCCAACGGCGTCGCCGTAAATAGTGCTGTAACCAACCGCTAGCTCTGTTTTATTGCCTGTTGTCAGAGTGAGGTGGCCCTCCGCGTTACTGAGTGCCATGAGGATCACGCCACGCATACGCGCTTGAACATTTTCGGCGGCCAGCCCGGTGAGGTTTAGCTGACTCTCGGCAACCTGCACCAGATTTGCAATTGCCTCGGTTCTAATGTGCAAACCCAGTCGGTTGGCAAGGTCAAAGGCGTCACTCTTGCTGTGGTCGCTGGAATACACGCTCGGCAGACTCACGCCAAATACCCGACTCGGGCCAAGGGCATCTACCGCTAGGGAGGCACAAACTGCCGAGTCGATGCCGCCGGACAACCCCAAGACCACGCTCTTGAAGCCGTTCTTGTTCACGTAGTCTCTAAGCCCCAAAACCAGGGCTTGCCACACCGACTCCAAAAGGTCGGCTGTTACGGCCGGGGAAGATTCGGCACCCGGGGCGGTCACGGCCTCAATGGTGCCATCGGTGTTTAGGTCTGCGTATCCCACGCCGGTTTCAAATGCTGGGAGCCTTTGCACCGTGTTTCCGGACCTGTTTACCAGCAGGCTGGCACCGTCGAACACTAGGTCGTCTTGACCGCCCACCAGGTTAACATACGCCACTGCCGTGTTGTATTCGGTTGCTAGGTTCGACACCAGCTGGGTGCGGGTTTGCTGTTTTCCCATTTCAAAAGGCGAACCGTTCAGCACCAGGGTGAGTTGCGGCTTAGCGCTGGTTAGCTGGGCTACGGGGCCGCCACTTTGCCAAATGTCCTCGCAAATCAGCACGGAGCAAACCACACCGTTAACTTCAAAAGTAAGCAGCTGGTCGCCTGGAACAAATACTCGATATTCGTCAAAAACCGAATAGTTGGGCAGGTGATGCTTGGCGTAGCGTCCAATCACTTGTCCTTGGAACACAACGCTGGCACAGTTCTGAGCAATGGCCCAGTGGTCCCCAGTTCCGTTGGGAGCCAGCGCGGGGTGACCCAAAACCACGTGTAGGTTGCCCAGGCCGGCCTGGTCAAGGCGAACGGCAAAATCATCGATGGCGGTTTCCGCGGAACGCACGAAAGACCTGCGAGTGGCCAAGTCTTCAATTGGATAGCCCGTAACGCACATCTCACCAAAAAGCACCAGGTTCGCGTTGTTGGCGGCCGCTGCCGAAACGGCGGCAAAGCAGGCCTCCAGGTTGGCGGAAATGTCGCCAACCTCAGGATTTGTCTGGGCCATAGCCAAGCGAACTTTGGGCATAACCATTAGCCTAGTAGCAGGTAGAGAGAGGTACTTTCCATGGATAAGCAGCGGGATTTTGTACTGCGCACAATCGAGGAACGCGGCGTTAAGTTCATTCGTCTATGGTTCACCGATGTTGCCGGAACTCTAAAATCCGTTGCCATTGCTCCGGCCGAAGCCGAGGGTGCGTTTGCCGAGGGGCTTGGTTTCGATGGTTCGTCCATCGAGGGACTGGCTCGTACCTATGAAGCCGACATGCTCGCTCTGCCGGACCCCAGCACTTTCCAGATTTTGCCTTGGCGTGGCGAGATTGATCCAACCGCACGCATGTTCTGCGACATTCAGACCCCCGACGGACAGCCGGCTGCGGCCGACCCGCGTCATGTGTTGCGCCGAGCCTTGAACCGCGCCAGTGACCTTGGATTCAGTTTCTATATTCATCCGGAGATTGAGTTCTACCTCTTGAAGAGTGCGGACTTTTCCAATGGCGGACCGGAACCGGTTGATCACGCCGGCTACTTTGACAACGTTCCCGGTGGCACTGCGCATGACTTCCGCCGCCGTGCGGTTTCCATGCTGGAACAGTTGGGTATCTCGGTTGAGTTCAGCCACCACGAGGGCGGACCGGGTCAAAACGAGATTGACCTGCGTTACGCCGATGCGCTAACCATGGCCGACAACATCATGACCTTCCGCACGGTAATTAAGGAAGTTGCCATTGAGCAGGGCGTTTACGCCACATTTATGCCTAAGCCGTTCACCGAACACCCCGGCTCGGGTATGCACACCCACCTCTCGCTGTTTGAGGGTGACACCAACGCGTTCTACAACCCGAGCGACCCTTACCACTTGAGCAAGACCGCAAAGCACTTCATTGCCGGTCTGCTGCGTCATGCACCGGAAATCACGGCGGTGACTAACCAGTACGTGAACAGCTACAAGCGTCTCTGGGGCGGCGGCGAGGCTCCGTCTTATGTTTGCTGGGGACACAACAACCGCTCGGCACTACTTCGCGTTCCTCTCTACAAGCCAAACAAAGGCCAGAGCACTCGAATTGAGTACCGCGCCATTGACTCGGCTGCCAATCCCTATCTGGCCTACGCACTGCTTCTCGCCGCTGGCTTGAAGGGCATTGAGGAAGAATACGTTTTGCCTCCCGAGACCGAAGACAACGTTTGGGATCTCACCGATTCCGAACGCCGCGCAATGGGCATTCAGCCGCTGCCGCAGAGTCTCGACCACGCCATTAAGAAGCTCGAAGAAAGCGAATTGGTTGCGGAAACTCTGGGCGAAGAAGTGTTCAGCTATGTTTTGGCAAATAAGCGTCGCGAGTGGAGTGCTTACCGTTCGCAGGTAACACAATACGAGTTGGCTCAAAACCTCGGCACTCTCTAAACCGCCGGACTATTAGGCGGCATCGATGGCTGAACCACGCAGCGGGGCACTTTCCGAGCTGGCCAGGTATGGTTTCACCGACCTCTCCGGAACCATTGGAAAACTTGATTCGCTGATTAAGTTGGTGGGCGACTCGGGTCGTTCCGCGGTGGCTTCGTTGGCCAAAAGCGCCAACCCCGATCAAGCACTAAACGCGCTGTTGTTCATTGCCGAAGGTGACAAGACACACGTCAAGAAGCTACTGGCCAAGAGCGATTCGGCAGACCGGCTTTGCTGCACTCTTGGTGGCTCAACCGCGTTGGTGGATTTCCTGCGCAGATACCCAAGCGAACTAGGGGTTTTTGACAAGGGAATCGCGGCTCCAGAGGGGCAAGATGAGTTCACCGACCGCATTCGCCAGGCACTCAATGGACCGCTTTCCGCGGCTATCGCCGCCCGTTTAGCCAATCCGGAGTCAGCATTCGCCTCGGAACCTTGCTGGAACGCTATTCGTAAGCAATACCGCATTGAACTCATGAAGCTTGCCTGCTTCGACCTGACCTCCGCCAGCCCAACAGCGGTGTTTCCACAGGTTGCAGCGGCATTGGCCGACCTGGCTGGTGCGGCACTGGAAGCGGCCATCGATGTGGCCCGCGCCGAGTTAAGTTACTCCAAGGAATATGGCAACTTTGAGCCACACGAGGTGGCGGCAACCAACTTCACAGTGATTGCCATGGGCAAGTGCGGCGCGCGCGAACTTAACTACATCAGCGATGTGGACGTAATCTTTGTTGCCGAGGCGGCAAACGATTCGCTCGAGAGCTCGCGAGCCGTTGAGATTGCCACAAAGCTTGCAAACCGAATGATGAGGGCTCTAGACGCCACCGCCTCGGAACCAATGCTCTGGCAGGTGGACCCTAACCTGCGCCCGGAAGGAAAATCCGGAGCTCTGGTGCGCACCCTGCAATCCCACGTGGCTTATTACGAGCGCTGGGCCGAATCCTGGGAGTTTCAGGCACTGCTCAAAGCAAGGCCCATTGCGGGTAATCGCGAGCTAGGTCAGGCCTACATCGATGCTTTGAATCCCATGGTCTGGGTTAGCGCCAAGCGTGACAACTTTGTGGAGAGCGCACAAAAGATGCGACAACGCGTGCTGGATTACATTCCGGCCGCCGAAGTGGACCACCAAATCAAGCTTGGCCCCGGTGGTTTGCGCGACGTTGAGTTCACCGTGCAACTGCTCCAGTTGGTTCATGGGCGCACCGATGATTCCGTGCGTCAGCGCGATACTCTGAGCGCCATTGCCGCACTGCGCGACGCCGGATACATAGGCCGCAGCGAAGCCCAAACCTTTGGCGATCACTACAGGTTCCTGCGAGTGCTGGAACACCGGATTCAGTTGAGCGAACTGCGCCGAACCCACCTCATGCCAACCGGGCCCGACGCCCAACGAGCGCTGGCTAGAGCGGTGAACCCGAAGCTCACCGCGGAGGCAATGCTTGAGCAGTGGGAGTCGGTAAAGACCGAGGTCAAAGGCCTGCACCAAAAGATCTTCTACCGCCCGCTGCTTTCTGCGGTGGCCAAGCTGGAGGATGCCACCCTCGAGCTCACCAACGACCAGGTTACGGACCGCCTTGGTGCTATTGGTTTTGTGGACCCGGTCGGCGCCTTGGCAAACATCCGTGCCCTTACCAGCGGACTGTCTCGGCGTGCGGCCATTCAAAAGCAGCTCCTGCCTGTTTTGATTGAGTGGTTTGCCCGCGGCACCGATCCGGATGCGGCTCTGTTGGCCTTCAGGCGCCTCTCGGAGGACCTGGGGGAGTCGCCGTGGTACTTGCGCATGCTGCGCGATGCGAGCGGTGCGGCCGAGCGTATGACGCAGGTTTTGAGCAACAGCAAGCTGGCAACCAGTTTGTTTGAGCGCATGCCCGAAGCGGCGGCCTGGTTTGAGAAACCGGAAGACCTGCAGCCCATGACGCCGCAGGAGCTGGCTGTGGAGATTGGCGCCATCAACGAGCGTCACAGCAACCTGGCCGAGGCCGCTCAGGCGATTCGACACCTGAGACGCCGCGAGACGCTTCGTATAGCCATTGGTGGAGTGTTAGACGATCTCACCATCAATCAGGTGGCTCAGGGCCTCAGCGACCTCACGGAAGCGTATCTTTGCGGACTGCTTGACGCGGTTTTGGCAATGTCGCACAACAAGGTTGAAAACCACCGGCTTGCCACGGCTGTAGATTTTGCCATCGTGGCCATGGGTCGCTTTGGCGGCCAGGAACTCGGCTTCGGATCCGATGCCGATGTGATGTTTGTTTATAAGCCGCTTGCGGGTGTGGACATTGATGTTGCTCAAAAAGCGGCGGAAGCGGTGGTCAGCCAACTTCGCGAGGCAAGCCAGGATTTGGTTCTCGAATTTGAACTTGATCTCGACCTGCGCCCCGAAGGGAAGAACGGCGTTCTAGTTCGCTCCATCGATTCCTACCGCGCCTACTACGAACGTTGGAGTTCGGATTGGGAGTCTCAGGCACTCCTGCGTGCCCGCGTTATTTCGGGTTCCAACGCCCTGCGCACAGAGTTCGAAGAGTTGGCCAACGAGTATCGTTACCCAGCCCAGGTTGCCCAGGCCACCATCGTTGAAATCCGTCGCATCAAGGCCCGTGTGGAAACCGAGCGGTTGCCGCAGGGCGCCGACCCAAAGCGTCACCTCAAGTTGGGCCGAGGCTCACTGTCTGACGTGGAGTGGTTGGTTCAGCTAACTCAGCTACAGCACGGCAACGAATTCCCTCGGATTCGCACACCCAAGACTTTGGAAGCCCTCGCCGCTTGCGTTTCTGCTCAACTGATTGAGGAGCACGACGCCAAGGTATTGGAATCGGCGTGGGTGTTGGCTTCTAGAGTGCGTTCGGCCAGTGTGCTGTGGGCCAATAAGCGCACCGATGTGTTGCCCAGCGACCGCAGGCAACTCGAAGGCATTGCCCGCATTCTCAACTATCCGGCCTATAGCGCCACTCAGCTCGAGCAGGACTACCTGGCCACAACGCGCCGGGCGCGAGCCGTGTTTGAGCGCCTATTCTTTGGTTGGACCTCCGACTCATCCGGATCGGAATAGTCTCTAGGGTCAAATTCAACCTGTTGCAGTCCGGTTATGCAAAAAGGGCCGCACCTTTCGGTGCGACCCTTTCTTGCTGTTTGACTAAACGCCGTAGTACAGCTCGAACTCGTATGGGTGAGGACGAAGAGCCAGTGGCTTGATTTCCTTCTCACGCTTGTAGTCGATCCAGGTCTCAATGAGATCCTTGGTGAATACGCCGCCCTTGAGCAGGTACTCGTGGTCGGCCTCAAGAGCCTTGAGCACGTCTTCCAGGTTGCCTGGAACCTGTGGGATGAGTGCTGCTTCTTCGGCTGGCAACTCGTACAGGTCCTTGTCAACCGGCTCGTGTGGCTCAATGCGGTTCTGGATACCGTCAAGACCGGCCATCAGCATTGCAGCAAACGCCAGGTATGGGTTGCTCGATGCGTCTGGGGCACGGAACTCGATGCGCTTGGCCTTCGGGTTGGTGCCGGTCATTGGGATACGGATAGCTGCCGAGCGGTTACCTGCCGAGTAAACCAGGTTTACTGGAGCCTCAAAGCCTGGAACCAAACGGTGGTAGCTGTTCACGGTTGGGTTGGTGAATGCAAGCAGGCTCGAAGCGTGCTTGAGAATTCCACCAATGTACCAGCGAGCAATGTCGCTTAGGCCGCCGTAGCCGTTCTCGTCGTAGAACAATGGCTTGCCGTCTTTCCAGAGCGACTGGTGAACGTGCATACCCGAACCGTTGTCACCGAAAAGTGGCTTTGGCATAAAGGTTGCGGTCTTACCAAACTGGTGAGCAACGTTCTTTACGATGTACTTGAACTTCAGAATGTCGTCTGCCGAGCTCAACAGGGTGTCGAACTTGTAGTTGATTTCACCCTGACCGGCGGTACCCACCTCGTGGTGGCTGCGCTCTACCGCAAGACCGGCTGCCTCGAGCTCGAGAACAATCTGGTCACGCATGTCGGCGTGCTGGTCAACTGGCGAAACTGGAAAGTAGCCACCCTTGTATGGGGTCTTGTTGGCGAGGTTTCCGCCCTCTTCTTCGCGGCCCGAGTTCCATGCGGCTTCCGAGCTGTCGATGAAGTGCATCGAGCCGTTTGCCTTGTACTCGTAGCGAACGTCATCAAAGATGAAGAATTCGGCCTCAGGAGCAAAGAAGGCGGTGTCGGCAATACCGGTGGTTGCCAGGTAAGCCTGTGCCTTGCGAGCGGTCTGACGTGGGTCGCGACCGTAAATCTCACCGTTACGTGGGTTGTAGATGTCGAAAACCATGCACAGGGTCTTCTCAACGCGGAAGGCGTCGAGGTATGCGGTGGTTACGTCTGGGATCAGCTGCATGTCCGACTCGTGGATCGATGCGAAACCACGGATCGAGGAGCCATCGAACAGCTGGCCGTCGCGGAAGAAGTCCTCGTCGATCATGCTGGCTGGCAAGTTGAAGTGCTGCTGCACACCAGGAAGGTCAGTGAAGCGAACATCGAGGAACTTAACGTCGTTGTCCTTGATGTACTTGACTACCTCGGAGGCGGTCTTGAACATAGGGGAAATCCCTTCGGGTTTGTGGGGAGGCAGGCGAGCCATTACGCCTACACCAAAAAGTTTACCTTCCACCCGCGTGGCTATTGCCCAAAACTATGTTTCAGACATGTAAAACATTCAACGTTTAGGCTGGTTGTGTGAGCACTTCCAAAAGCCCCAAATCGGGTAGTCAAACCACTAGCGCCGGCAGCAATCAGTGGGCCGGTCAAAGCCTCGGTCTACCCCAGAGTGGTTCGGGAAGCATTGCAACCATGCCGCGTCGCATATTTGCCATTTGCATCGATTGGGGAACGGCCCTGCTGCTCAGCCACGCGTTTGCTCAAGACAACTCGGCAATGACCCTGTTTTACTTCACGCTCATGCAGTGGATTTTTGTGGCAACGATGGGCGCCAGCGTTGGCCACCGGATTAGCGGGCTGAGAGTCGTCCGTTTAGCCGGTGGCTGGATTGGTATATGGCGTCCCTTGGGGAGAGCGCTGCTGCTGGCACTGGTGATTCCCGTTGCCATTTGGGATAACAACAACCGTGGGCTACACGATAAGGCAGTGGGCACGGTTCTGGTACGCGCCTAAAGTTGCAAACAATAGTTGAATTGAGAAAACCCCGAGGCTGCCCTCGGGGTTTTCTGCAAAGCATTTAGCGACGCTGCATGCGCATGCGGTTAGGGTCGATTCCCTTAGGCATTGGCACGTTCAGCTTGAGCGTGCTCAGGCGCTTGTTAACCTCGGAAAGTTCCGAACGGTTCAAAGTCCTCTTGAAGCGGTTCACCTCAACGCGGATCTTGGCAAGTTTGGTGGAGTGTTCATCGTTGCAGACCCAAACCACGTGAATGGGCACGCCGGAGGTTACCTTGGCGAGCTTACGCTTTTCCTCTTCAACCAAACGTGAAACGCCAACTCGGTGACCTTCGGCAATGAGAACAATGCCGGCACGACCGGAGATTCGGTACAACAGGTCTTGGCTCTTAGGCGAAACGGCAACCGGAGTGTCCGAACCGCTCCAGCCACGCTTCACAATGGTGCCCAGCACGGCGCCAACTGCCCCAGGCTGGCCCTCGATACGCCCGTAAGCAACTGCCTCGGCCTTGCGCGAGAGAACAATCATGGCTGTCAGAACGCCACCAACCACACCAAGCGTGATCCACGATCCCAGAATCAAACCGTTTCCAGATCCCAAAATGAGTCCAATAACAAGTGCAACCAGGAACGCGCCAGCGCCAGCGGCAAGAGCCATTGGAACGGCCTTTTTGTCTTGCTCTGCGGTTAGTTTCCAGAGGCGAAGCAGTTGCTTGAACTGACCCGGCTCGCGCTGGGGCTTGATGGAGTTGTTTTTAGCCATTGTTCAAGAATACCGATTAGACGGCTTGGCTAAAGCCAAGCGCGGCATCGGCAAGGTGTGTCAAGTGCGCCGGAATTTCGCGACCCTTGCGTTGCATGCTCTGTGCCCAGAGCCTTCCGGCGCGGTAGGAACTGCGCACCAGCGGGCCGCTAAGCACGCCAAGGAAGCCCATTTCGTCGGCTTCTTCCTTAAGAGCCACAAACTCCTCCGGCTTCACCCAACGACTAACCGGGTGGTGGCGCACCGATGGGCGCAAATACTGCGTGATGGTCACAATGTCGGTTCCGGCCGCGTGCAGGTTAAGCAGTGCCTCGCGGATTTCATCGATGGTTTCGCCCATGCCCAAAATCAAATTGCTCTTGGTAACCAAACCGGCGTTGCGTGCCTGGGTGATCACGTCAAGCGAACGTTCGTAGCGGAAGGCAGGACGGATTTCCTTGAAGATTCGTGGAACTGTTTCCAGATTGTGGGCAAACACCTCGGGCTGAGCATCAAACACCTTTTGCAACAACTCCGGGTTTCCGCTGAAATCCGGAACTAGAATCTCTACTCCGGTTCCAGGAGACTGTTGGTGGATTTGACGAATGGTCTCTGCGTAGAGCCAAGCGCCCTCGTCGGGAAGGTCGTCGCGTGCCACGCCGGTGACCGTTGCGTAGCGCAACTGCATCTTTGCAACGCTTTCGCCAACTCTGCGGGGCTCGTCGGCGTCGAATGCGTCTGGTTTACCGGTGTCAATCTGGCAAAAGTCACAGCGGCGAGTGCATTGAGAGCCGCCGATCAAGAAAGTCGCCTCGCGGTCCTCCCAACACTCAAAAATGTTGGGACAGCCCGCCTCTTGGCAAACGGTGTGCAGGTTTTCACCCTTCACCATTGCCTGAAGCGCCTGATATTCGGGACCCATCTTGGCGGTGGTCTTGATCCAAGAAGGTTTTTTCTCTATCGGCGTCTCGGAGTTTCTAGCCTCAATACGAAGCAGCTTCTTTGCTGGAGCCGCCGGAGATGCTGGTGGATTCTGATTCTCGGTCATAGCGCAACCTTGGTGATAGCCCCCAAATGGCGCTGCACAACTTCTGCGGCCATTGCTGGAGTAATTTCCTTTCCCAACAACTGGGAAAGCGTGGAAGTGCCTGCGTCTCGAATTCCGCAAGCGATTATGGTCTCGTATGGCTGCAGCGAATTGTTGCAGTTCAAGGCAAATCCGTGCATGGTGGTGTGCTCGGCAACGCGAATTCCAATAGCGGCAACTTTTAGGTGGCTCCCGTTGGCCTGCGGTGCCCAGACTCCGCTACGACCCTCGACTCGCTCGGTTTTGAGTCCAAACTCGGCTATGGAATCAATGAGAACCTGCTCCATCCAGCGAACATAGCCAACCACGTCAATAGGCCGTGGAAGCTGCATGATTGGATAGCCAACCAGTTGTCCAGGGCCGTGCCAGGTGATTTTTCCGCCGCGGTCGGTCTCAATAACCGGGGTGCCATCCTGCGGCAACTCAACGACTTCGGTGCGTTTGCCGGCCGTGTACACCGCTTCGTGCTCGAGGAGTATGCAGGTGTCAGGCCTAGTGCCCGCTGCCACCTCTGCGTGAATTGACCGCTGCAAATCTAAACCGCTTTGGTAGGTGACAAAGTCTGGTGCCAATCCGGCAATGAGGAACTCTGTCATGTGCAAATTCTAACTTTCTACGGGCGGTGCAGTTTTCAACAACTCGGCAACCATCGATGTTCCCATTCCGTCAAATGTAGATGCTGAAACAATGACCAATTCCTTGCCGCCCGACTACTGGTACTACCAAGAGGACCAGCCCGAGGAATCGAGTTTCCGTTCGTGGATAGCAAGGAACAAACCGCTCACGATGGGAGTGGGAATATTTCTCGTTTGTATTGTTCTGGCAACTCAACTTTGGCCCAAAACAAACGAGTTCGCTGGTTCCAACACAAACAAAAGTTCCGCATCAAATCCGGCCATCGATGTTCCCATGCCGGCTGGCGCAATTGGGGGCTGCGAGGTGCCATCAGGCACAAGTTCGGAGTTGCTGGGTCAAGCAGGAGTAAGTGACGTTGTTGATCTTGGGGGAGTGCGAGTGGTAACCATTGTCTGTGCAGGACGCGAACAGAGGATCACTCAGGTAAGCGTGAACGGAACCTGGCAAAACAAGAGCGCCACCCCCGGGGGAGTGGCGCTCGAGCGGTAAAACCTTTTAGAGACCCAGGTTGGCTCCAAAGTTGGCATCTTCCAGGCGGGTCTTCACGTCAACTAGGTAACGGCTGGCGTCGGCTCCATCCACCAAGCGGTGGTCGTAGCTGAGTGCCAGGTAAACCATGCTGCGGATTGCAATGCTTTCGTTGCCGTCCGCATCTGTTACCACGGCTGGGCGCTTGGCAACCACGCCGGTGCCCAAGATGGCAACCTGTGGCAAGAACACAACTGGAGTGTCGAACAGCGCACCACGTGAACCGGTGTTGGTGAGCGTAAAGGTTCCGCCACCAAGCTCGTCCGGCTTCAACTGGTTGTTGCGAGTGCGAGCAGCCATGTCGGCAATCTGCAGAGCAAGCTGGCTCAGGTTCAGAGTTGAAGCATCGCGGATTACCGGGGTGAGCAGGCCACGCTCGGTGTCTACAGCAAACGCAATGTTCTCGGTTGGGTGGTAAACAATGTTGTCACCCTCGATGGATGCGTTCAGCTTTGGGTGAGCCTTTAGAGCCTCGGCAGCAGCCAAGGCAAAGAAAGGCATGAAGTTAAGTTTTACGCCGTTCTTGGCAACAAAGTTGCTCTGAACCTTGGCGCGCAACTGAGCAATCTTGGTTACGTCAACCTCAACCACGGTGGTTAGCTGAGCGGTAGAAACCATCGATGCAACTGCACGCTCCGCCAGAACTTTGCGCAAACGCGACATTGGCTCGGTGGTGCCGCGTAGTGCAGACGCCTGAACTGCAACTGGAGCTGCGGTTGCTGCCGCGGCAGGAGCGGATGAGCCGCCAACGGCCGCGAGCACGTCATCCTTGCGAATGCGTCCGCCAACACCGGTCCCGGCCACGGCGGTTAGGTCCACGCCGCTCTCGTTGGCCAGCTTGCGCACAAGGGGGGTCACGTAGCCCGCGTCGGACGCACCAGCCGGAATCGCAGCTGGTGCTACCGCCACGGCAGGTGCTGCTGGTGCCACTGCCACGGCAGGCGTTACAGGCGCGGCCATTGCAGGAGCTACCGGAGTTACCACCGGGGTGGTGAACGTTGGAACCTGAGGTGCCACTGGGGCGGCAGGGGCTTCAACCACCGGTGCAACCGGTGCCGCCGCAGGGGCAGACTCTGCAACCGGTGCCGCTGGAGCGGCCGGGGCGGCTGCACCATCACCGATGATTGCCAAGACGGCACCAACGGCAACTGTTTCGTCCTCGGCTACCAGAATCTGCTGAATCACTCCGGCAACGGGCGATGGGATCTCTGTGTCTACCTTGTCGGTGGACACCTCAACCAATGGCTCATCAACCGCAACGGTCTCGCCAACCTGCTTCAACCAGCGGGTAACGGTACCTTCGGTAACGCTCTCGCCAAGTGCTGGAAGGGTTACTTCGCTCATTCTCTAGTCTGCTTTCTTTACTTTTTGTAAAACTTATGCGTGGGCGTGAAGTGGCTTACCGGCAAGCGCAAGGTGCGCCTCGCCAATGGCCTCGTTCATGGTTGGGTGGGCGTGAATCAATGCGGCAACGTCTTCAGGGTGAGCTTCCCAGTTCACAATGAGCTGAGCCTCGCCAATCTGCTCGCCAACGCGGCTACCCAGCATGTGGACACCCACAACTGGACCGTTGTTGCGGCGAATCAACTTAACAAAACCTGCAGTTCCAAGGATTTGGCTCTTGCCATTGCCACCCAGGTTGTACTCGTAGGTGCTCACGTTGGCTTCGCCGTAAACTTCCTTGGCCTTTGCCTCTGTTAGCCCTACCGATGCCACCTCGGGCTCGCAGTAGGTGACCTTTGGAATTCCGGTCTCGTCAATAACGGCTGGGTTCAAGCCTGCAATGTCCTCCGCAATGAAAATGCCCTGAGCAAAGCCGCGGTGGGCCAGCTGCAATCCAGGAACAATGTCACCTGCCGCGTAAACTCCAGGCAGGTTGGTCTGCAAGCGATCGTTGGTTAGTACAAAGCCGCGGTCCATGCTCAAGCCCTGCTCTTCATATCCAAAACCGGTGGTGTTTGGTCCACGGCCAACAGCAACCAGCATGAGCTCGGCATCGAGTACGGTGCCGTCTTCGAGGGTTACCACAACGCCTTGGTCATTCTGGGTAACTCCACTAAAACGAACTCCGGTCTTAAAGTTGATGCCACGCTTGCGGAAGGCACGCTCTAGTCCCTTAGCAACGGAGGAGTCTTCGTTTGGCACCAGACTTGGAAGGCCTTCAACAATGGTCACGTCGGTTCCGAATGACTTCCAAACCGAGGCGAACTCAACACCGATAACACCGCCACCAAGCACAATGACCTTGTTTGGCACAAAGTTGAGCTGAAGCGCCTGTTCCGAAGTGATAACTCGACCGCCAATTTCAAGCCCCGGCAGTGAACGGCTGTAAGAACCGGTAGCCAGCAATAGGTTGGTTCCCGTGTAGGTGTCGCCGCCTACAGCAATGGTCTTTGGGCCTATCAGGCGGCCCTCACCGGCAACAACCGTGATGTTCTTGCTGTGACCAACCAAACCGGTTAGCCCCTTAAACAAGCGGTCAACAATGCTGTTGCGGTAGTTGTTCACAACACTCATGTCAATGCCGTTGAACTGTGCGCTAACGCCATACGCGGCAGCTTCCTTGGTTACATCTGCTACTTCGGCTGCGTGTAGCAGCGCTTTGGTTGGGATACAACCGCGGTGCAAACAGGTGCCACCGAGCTTGTCACGCTCAATGAGGGCAATGTTTAGGCCGAGTTGGGCGCCGCGAAGCGCAGCCGCGTAGCCACCACTTCCGCCACCAAGGATTACTAAGTCGAAATTGTGGTCAGCCACCAAATACTCCCTCAATGAGAACAGACATCGGTATCCAACTTTACTACCGTCAAACAAAGGTTTGGGTTTGGCTACGCCTACTATTCCGCTGAGTTATGTTCGTAAACCCCGAGTTATTTGGACATGTCTCGTGCGGTCTGCACCAAGGTTCGCAGCATTACACCAGTTGGGCCTTTAGGTGTGTAGCCAAAAGCGCCCGATTCGTTGTCGGCCGGACCCGCAATATCCAGGTGCGCCCAGGGGAGTTGACTACCATCGATGCCCTTCCCAACAAATTCGCTCAAAAAGTGGCCGGCCACCAGCATGCCGCCAAAGGTGTTTCCCACTTTGGCATTGGCCAAATCAGCTACATCGGACTTTAGGTTGTCTCGCAGTTCAACCGGTAGCGGCATATGCCAAACCTGTTCACCCACCGCGTCTGCCGCCTTTTGGAGTGCCAACACTCCTTCGTTAGTGCCCATGAGCCCCGTGTAGCGAATTCCAAGTGCAATACGCGCGGCTCCCGTGAGCGTGGCAATGTCAACCATGAGATCCGGCTTATCCAAACTGGCGGCACTCAAACCATCCGCCATAACCAAGCGCCCTTCGGCGTCCGGATTGGTAACTTCAATGGTTTTTCCGTTTTTGGCGGTGATAACGTCACCAGGCTTGAGCGCCGAACCGGAAACCATGTTTTCCGCCAGGCAGAGCCACGCGGTAACTTTCACGGGCAGCCCTAGGCGCGAAACGGCGAGGATAGCTTGGAACGCGGTGGCTGCGCCCGACATGTCGTACTTCATGCCCAACATGCCACCGAGTGGCTTGATGGCGTAGCCGCCGGTGTCAAAGGTTATTCCCTTGCCCACCAGAGCCAGGTGTTGCGTAGCGCCTTTGGGTGCATAAACCAGCTTCACCAACCGGGGTCCGCGAACGCTGCCCTGGCCAACGCCTGCAATTGCTCCAAAGCCGTCCTTTTTGAGTTGCTTCTCATCCCACACTTGAACGCGCAGGTTTGCCTGCGCCGCCGCGGCAGCCACAGCCTTGTTGGCGAACAGCTCGGGATATAGGTGATTTGCAGGCGTGTTTGCCAGCACGCGCACTCCATGTGTTGCTCTAGCCACAATGGCAACTTCATCGATGTTTGCCTTGCTGATTTTGGCTTGCGTTACCAGATGCACGGCGCTCAAGGCCACCTTGGTCTTTGCGGTCTTTGGGTATGCGTATGCGCCGAGAGCGGCACCCTCCAACACGGCAATAGCCTCGGCCACACTCGCTGTTGGAATGTGAAACTCCAAACTGGAAATGTCGCTGGCTACGCGACCCACAGCACCCGCCGAGTGTCGCAGCTCATTTAGAGAAGGCATGACCGTGGGTAAACCGGTCAGCACGTAAAGGCGGCCGTCGGAGCCAATGGTGCGCACCACGCTGTCTAGGCTTGCCGCAGC
>Ga0228703_1000719_pt1 | contig 22501 bp, 19 predicted proteins | sample McNCre217_Aug_MG_3_FD_178020 | JGI IMG/M metagenome (GOLD analysis project Ga0228703, IMG submission 178020) | Freshwater microbial communities from McNutts Creek, Athens, Georgia, United States - 29-17_Aug_MG | ecosystem: Environmental > Aquatic > Freshwater > Creek | place: USA: Georgia... | reverse complement strand
CTACTGACGCACCTGCATCTACCGTTCTATTTGACGGCTCTTGCCCTTTATGCACCCTAGAGATCAATCAATATAAAAAAATAACACCGCAAGGAAAAATAAATTGGGTGGACGTATCAGCTGCAGAGTTTGTGCCGCCTATGGGGCAAAGCAAAGAAGCCTTGATGCAGAGATTTCACGTGATCAAACCCAATGGAGATTTGGTGTCTGGCGCTGCTGCATTTGTTCACGTCTGGGAGCAACTTCCTGGCTGGAACCGACTTGCTTCGGTCGCAAAGTTTCCTGGCGCCCTAGACGTCATGGATTTTGGATATGACAAGTTTTTAAAAATTCGTCCCAAAATCCAAAACCTATTCAAAAAATTGCCTTGCGCTTGATGGATTTTTAAATGGGTGACGTGCATCCACTATTTGCGACGTTCCCTTACAAGGCGCTGGTTATTGGCTCAACTGGTGCGATAGGGCAGGCTTTTTTAGAGGTGTTCCAAGCGGACCCCGACTGTACCCATGTCGAGGCAGTTTCACGAAACGCTGACACCGGCTTTGACCTTTTAATTCCAGACTCTTTACCTGCACAAGCGTCTTTGTCAAAGCAAAGCGGTCCTTATGAAATCATCATCGATGCCACTGGCGCACTCAACATAGATGGTGTGGGACCAGAGAAGTCGCTCAATAGCCTGCAGGCGGACCAACTGATGCAGGCTATGCGCATCAATGCCATCGGCCCTGCCATGGTTTTGCGACACTTTGCGCCGTTGTTAGCAAAGGGTGCTTCCGTCTATGCCAAGCTCTCAGCCCGTGTCGGGAGTATTGAAGACAACAAAAAGGGTGGTTGGTACGGATACCGTGCCTCTAAAGCAGCGCTCAATATGCTGCTTCAGACAGCTGCGATTGAGTTGCAACGAAAAAATCCAAATATGCGCGTTGTGGCGCTTCAGCCGGGCACTGTCAGATCCAAACTTTCAAGCCCGCATGTCAACGCGCAGAGCCAACTACTTGAGCCACAAGAATCGGTGTTGGGAATGTTGTCAACTCTAAGGGCTTTACCCGCAAAATCGGGGGCTTATTTTGTGGATTACAAAGGTGCTGAGATACCTTGGTAACAATTGAGATCAGTATGCACCTCAGCGGGTTTTAAATTGTCTTCAGCTAAAAGTAATACTGGCCGATTTGACAATTCGATTGATTTGATCCGTTGATTTTTTGATGAGTTCGGTGAACTCTTGCTCAGAGCTAGATTGCACTGTGATCCCGCCAGCTTCTAGTTGACTCCGTAACTCACTGCTTGTGGCGATTTTTTGTACCTCTTTGCTGATGCGTCCAATAGCCGCGGCAGGACTTTTTGCAGGCATCAGGAAGCCCCAAAAGTTTGTAAAGAAAAAACCGGTCACACCAGACTCTGACACTGTTGGAACGTCTGGCAAAGCCGCCACTCTTCCTCCCGTGACTGCTAGAGCTTTAACAAGCCCTGACTTGACGCTGTTAAATGCGGCACCATCTATCAAGAGATCAATATGACCGCCTAATAGGTCGTTGAGTGCAGGTGCGCCACCTTTGTAGGGCACGTGCAATATATCTACACCTGTCATGCTTTTAATCATCTCAAGTGAAAGGTGTCCGATGCTTCCTGGTCCTGCAGTGCCGCAACGAAACTTACCAGGGTTAGATTTAGCCTGGTTGAGCAGTTCTCGTAGGTTGTTGGCTGGTAAATCTTTGCGACCAGTGATGACGATCGAGACAGAGGCGATTGTTGAAATGGGTGTGAAATCGCGCAAAGTGGAATATGCCAATGATGGATTTGCAATAGGGTTGATGCACAACGAGCCCAAGTCACCAATCACCATGTTGTATCCATCTGGGGCAGCTTTGGCCGCTTGACCCACACCAATAGCACCCGCAGCGCCGCCTTTATTTTCAACTACAACTGGTTGTCCAATCGCTTTGGACAAAGGCGTAGCATAGGCACGCGCCACGACGTCGTTATTTCCACCAGGAGGGTAGGGCACGATAAGGGTGACAGGTTTGTTGGGATAGTTGTCTTGTGCATGCAGCCCCGTTGCGCTGAGACCTGTAAATGCGGTGGCAGCAACAGTTCCCAGCCATTCGCGACGGGTCCACTGGTGCAAAGATTTTGCAGTTGGGTAATTTTTCATGGCTATGTTTCCTAAATTTATGCGGGCCGAATGGCGGTACGTTCTGGATGGTCAATCGGAGGTTGTGGGTAGTGCACGCCTCTTTGTCCACTTAGTTGTCGATCAGGTTGGATGCGTGATCCATCACTTGCATAGCCCTTCAATCGGCCTTCATGCACCCAATGGAGGTCAGTGCCATACAGATTCTCAATCAACGCAGCCTCTAAGCGCAGCCGAACTTCATTGGCTGAAGGATCCAGTGATAGGTCATGGCATTCTTTGGGGTCTTTTTGTAAATCGAATAGCTGAACAATCTGCCCACCTGGGTACCAAATCAATTTATGCCGACCATCGTGAATCATCCGAGACGCATTTCGCTCTTCACCGCATTCCCCAAAAAGCACATCTCTTCGCTTCTCACCCAACATAGACAAGCCCTCAACGGATGAAGGTATGGGCAAGCCTGCAATATCCAGCAATGTGGGCATGACATCTTGTAAACCTACTAGACGATCGTCTACCTTCCCCATAGCAATGGAACTGTCGTTCTTGGCGCCGACCAAAACCATGGGCACACGGGCAGAGCCCTCATAAAAAAGTCGCTTAGCCCACATGCCATGGTCTCCAAGCATGTCGCCGTGATCTGCAGTTAACAAAATGACGGTATCGTTCAGGAGATCTTCTTCGCGCAATGTGCCGATCAAAATACGAATTTGGTGATCAATATGCGTACACAAGGCGTAATAAGCGCGTCTTAGGTTACGCATCTCGCCCTCGCTCCATTTGGCTGGCCAATAGTCGCGAACCACTTGCAAAGCCATAGGCAATTTTTCAACTGCCTGGTTTGACCAATTAGACATGACCGGCAGATCAATAGGTATGTCTTGGTAAAGCGCCTCATAGCTAGCCAGAGGTACAAGTGGAGGATGTGGGTGTGTGTAAGACACATGCCAAAAAGCAGGTCGGTTGGGATCGCGTCGTTTGATCTCGCGTGCTGCTGTGCGTGTGATCCAGTTGGTCACATGCAACGATTCATCTAAATGCCAATGGCGATGTTCGTAACCGTTATTGCTCATGCCATGCATGAATTGCAATCCAGCGTGACCTTGGTCGGCTAGATAAAGGTCGTAATCGTCTACAGCGCCTAGGCCAGGACGACCTTCTTCAGCCAGAAGCGTGTTCTCAAAACCGATGCGATCGCGTTGGGGAAATACATGCAGTTTTCCAATGGCTGTAGCTTGGTAACCGCCATCGACCATACACTGGGCTAATAAATTGTCGTTGGGCATGGTGAGAGCCGGTAAAAAAGAGCGGTCACCATGGCGTCGAGGTGATTGTCCAGTCATCATCGACCTGCGTGCAGGAATACAAATAGGTGACTCCGAATACGCTTTGCTAAATTTAGTACCGAGTCGCACTAACTGGTCAATGGTTGGCGTCTGAATGACCGGATGTCCTTCATGCCCAAAAAAAGAACCGCCCCATTGATCCACACTTAAAAATAGGATGTTCGGACGTTTGTTTTTTGTCTCGGTGGTAGACATGAAATTCCCCTAAAACAGCGATTTATATATTCTTTTGAGTATAGGAATAAAGATAACCAAAATCGAGATAAAAATCATGGTTCCCGCAATGGGGCGCGTCAATATCTCAACCAAGTCTCCTTGCGTTAGATATAAAGACTGAATAAAAGAGCGCTCCAAAATAGGACCTAAAGCCAGTGCCATCAATAAAATGACCGGCTCAAATTTGAGTTGTCTCAATACATAACCCACCACACCGCTGATAAGCAGAACCCATAAATCCAAAATACTATTTGAAATTGCGTACGTTCCTACAACACACAGCAGTACCACCAGACTCGAGATCAAATACATAGGCAGTCGTAACAATGCCACAAACACACTGATCAAAGGCAAATTGAGTAGCAGCAACATCAAGTTACCGATGTACATACTAGAAGTAACGCCCCAAAATATTTCTGGACTTTCGGTCATCAACATAGGACCTGTTTTGGCGCCATGAATCAGCAGTGCTGTGAGTAGCATGGCAGAGGCCGGTGCAAATGGAATGCCAAGCGCTAACAAGGGAATAAATGCACCTTGTGCTGCACCGTTGTTAGCGCTTTCTGGTCCTGCAACGCCTTCGATAGCACCATGACCAAATTCTTCTGGATGCTTGGATAGCTTTCTTTCTAGAGCGTAAGAACTAAACGTGGCAATGATGGCTGTGGGGCCTGGAATCAAGCCAAATAAAAACCCTAAAACAGATCCACGTGCAATTGGCCACTTTGAGCGATTCCATTCTGTGCGCGTAGGGAGTAATTCTTTGAAGCTGACTTTCAATGGTTTTTCATTGGTTAATTTGTTATGGGCAGATGAAAGTAATTCAGCGACACCAAATAATCCAATGGCTATGGGGACGAGCTCTAACCCTTGCGCGAGGTCAAGGTAGCCAAAAGTGAAACGCGAAACGCCAGACATTGGCTCCATTCCTACAGTACTTAGGCTGAGCCCTAATGCCACCATGACTGCAGCACGGCTCAAAGAGGAACCTGTGAGTCTAGACAGCACCAGTAAACCTAATATGCAAAGCGCAAAAAACTCTGGTGGACCGAAACGAAGAGCAGATGCTGCTAAAACAGGCGCTAAAAAAGCTAAGCCCAGTATGCCTACTGAACCAGCAGCGAAGGAGCCCACAGCTGCAACAAATAGCGCTGCTCCTGCACGACCTTTTCGTGCCATTTCGTAACCGTCGATAGTGGTGATAACCGAGGAGACCTCACCAGGTACTTTTAGAAGTATGGATGTCGTTGATCCGCCATACATTGAGCCGTAGTAAATACCAGCAAGCATGATCAAGGCGCCTGCGGGAGTCATGGCATAAGTCACTGGCAGCAGCAGTGCCATAGCACCAATGGGTCCAATGCCCGGTAACACACCAACGATGGTTCCAATCAACACCCCGATGAAACAGGCAAGTAGATTTTCTGCTTGTAGCGCGATTGAGAATCCGAATAACAGGCCTTCAAACGCATTCATATCAATTAAACCAACTAGGGTTGGGCATTTTGACGTTCAACACCAAAGTGAATATGGCGAAAGAAAGTAACGTAGCCACTAGAGCTGTACCGATACGTTGTATCCATCCTGGCATATCAAAAATTGACAGGGAGCCGATCAATAATAAAAATGCTGCTACAAAAAAACCAGCCCGCGGCAGTAGAAAGATATATAAGGCAATAGTCAATACCATCAAGATAATGTCTCTTGGTATTTGATTAGGAACTGTATCAACGTCAGGATCAGAGCGCATATTTTCAAATAAGAGCACGGATGCAGCAAAAAACATCACAAAACCAACAATTATTGGAAAAAGTCCAGGGCCAGGCTCTGCTGCGTTGAGGCCTAAACCACCTGGAAGTTTTTGAGATAGATACATCTCAAGACTTCCAAGAGTTAGAAAAAAAAGTCCTGTGCCAAGACTGATCCATCTAGACGTCATTTCTTACCCATTCCGAGCTCTTTTACCAAGAGGCCATTTTCTTTGTAGGCTGCCCATAGGTCTTTTCGAAGAAGTTCAGGGTCTTTGATGTCAAGGTTGTAACCCTTTTCTTTAGCTTGCGAGCTGAAAGCGGGGCTCTCCATCGCTTCTTTGGCTGCTTTGAAAATTTTTGCTTTGATATCAGTTGGTAAATTCTTCGGCCCGACTATGGGGTAATAGACGCCCATCGTGATGTCATACCCAAGTTCTTTGAATGTGGGGGCATCTGGGAAATTGCTATTGCGCTTTTCTTCAAAAACCGCAAGTACGGTGACTGTTTTAGCTTTTACATGCGGTAACAACTCTGAGGGGTGTGCAACAACGGCCTCAATGTGCCCACCTAGCATGGATGGAATCGACTCCGCACCGCTTGCATAAGGAACGTGCCCAAGTTTTATACCAGCTTTGGTGTTGATGCTTGCAACAATTAAATGCCCCACTGATCCATTACCAGGCGTTCCAACCCTAATCTTTCCTGGGTTTGCTTTTACATATTCAAGTGCTGCTTTCGCTGTTTTATGGGGTGAGGTAGATAGAACAGCTAACACCATAGGTAAATTAGCGGCCTTAATAATAGGGTCGTAGTCGTCTGGCGTTTCGTATGGCAAATCTTGACGGTGTGGTTGAACGGTCAGTGTGGCTGCAGCACTGAGAACGATGTTGTATCCATCCGCTGGCATTCGTATTACTTCTGCTGTGCCAATAGTTCCTTGACCACCAGGACGATTAGTGACCGTAACAGGTTGGCCTAATGTTGTCTTCATTGACTCTGCAAGCATTCGCGCAATGATGTCAGCGCCTCCGCCTGCAGGATAAGGAACTACCAAAGTAACAGGTTTACTCGGATATGGTTGCGCAAAAGCATATGAACCAATTAAACCGAGTGCCCCCAGTGCGATGAAGCCAGAGATGGCTATCTTTTTAAACATGGTTGTCTCCTTTAATTTATAAAAGTTTTTAAAAAATAATTTCTCATTCAAAGCCCACTTAGCCGAATCAATTCACGTGCTTTGTCAAGTTCGCTGGCAATGAATGTGGCCGTTTGCGCCGAACCCAAATAAGCTGGATCAATACCCATTTTTTGGTTCATGAGTGGTGTAGCCTGTATCAAGGAGCTGAGACAAGCTTCGCTGAGTCGTTCCAGTACACCAGAGGGTGTATGAGCAGGTGCCATCAAAACATTCCAAGATTGAAACGATAGATCGCATCCAAGTTCTTGGATGGTAGGTACATCTGGAAGTGCGCTAAGTCTTTGGGGCGCAAAAACACCAATGATTTTTGCGCCTTCGTTCGTCAATGCGATGGCCGTAGGAAGTTGCTCCGCAATTAATTCCGCATCTCCGTCTTTGAGGGCTTTGATGGCCGCGGCAGCTCCGGCCATAGGTTTATGCGTGAGTTCAATTCCCATCAATTTTGAAAAAGCAGCCATCCCAATATGCGGTAATCCACCAGCTCCAGGAGTGGAATAGGAAATTGAGAAGGGTATTTCTTTAGATGCTTTGACGATATCGTTGATTGTTTGAATTCCACTATTTCCCGAGGCCATCAATACACTTGGTGTTGAGGTAACGCGGCAAACAGGCACAAACGAATTTAAGGCGGTGTAGCCAACAGAATTGAGTTGTGGTTGATAAACCAATGGCCCCTGTGATGCGAAAAGTAAAGTTTGTCCATCTGGATTTGCTTTTGCTACTTCCAGACTGCCCACTGTGCCTGTGCCACCCGGACGATTAATGAACGTGACATCTTGGTTCAGACGTTCTTTCAATCCATCGATAAAAAGCTGCAAAATTAAATCGATTCCTCCAGGAGGGAAGGGCACAACTATTTGGATGGATGCATTTGGCTGATGAGGTGTAGTTGACATAGCTAAGGTTAAGTTTGAATATATTAAGCAATTCCGACGGGTTCAGACAATTCGCTCTTTATGATGCCCGGTCTAGACATCAGTAAGGCGTGTAACTTTTCGCGTACTGAAGCATGTTGTGCAGAGTCAAATTGATTAACCATCTGCTGCGGGTCTTCTAACAGATCGTAGAGTTCACCCGCTCCTGATCCCATTTCATAGGTATACGAATATCTAGCCGTTCTGACTGCTCGTAAATCAAGAGCAACACCTAATCGAGAAGGGTGTACCTTCCATTCACTCCAAGCGCACTCTCGTAATGCGTTGTCTTTGATCACAGGGTGCAGCGATGTACTTTGTGCATTCAGGGAAGCAATTCCAGCAGACTCTAAGAACGTAGAAGCTAAATCAATCGTTGAAACTGGCGTCTCGATTAATTGATCCTTTGGAATATCGGGTCCAGCGATGATGAGCGGTACACGGAGCACGCCTTCATAAAACATGGGTCCTTTCAGGTAGAGCCCATGGTCGCCCATCATGTCTCCATGATCGCTCGCAAAAACAATCAGGGTGTCATTTGTCAGACCTAACTCTTGTAAGCCGTCCAGTATTCGGCCAATTTGATGGTCAACCAATGAAATCATGCCGAAATAATTGGCCGTCATCTCTGCAAGTTGCGCGTCTGTTTGTGGCGGCACTTTAAAACCTTCAGACCGAAATTTTGCTAGCTCAGGGTCAGCGATTTGCGGCGCACCTTCTAACGCAGCCTTATGCCACCAAGGCCTTTTCTCTAAATCAAGCGTTCTATGTTCGGGTAGATGCATTTTTTGTGAGTCATACATCATGTTCCAAGGTGCTGGGCAATCAAAAGGATGATGGGGGTCTGGAAACGATGCCCACGTAAAAAATGGAGCGTCTTTGTTTGTATGCCCTTCCAATATGGCCAGTGTTCTATCTGCTACCCAAGCACTGCTATGCCAGGCAGCAGGCAAATTGGAATTCCATGTCTGAGCGGCACCGCTACCTTCGGTCGAGCTGCTCTGCCAGAGCTCTATTGCATTGGGATGGCCCATGAACCAATGCTCGAATCGGTGTATTTTGGGTGCCCCTTGCTGGATGCGTGCTCTATGAAATTTGCCTAATGCTGCGAGTTCCACATGATCAAACCCCATGTATGGACCCACCCAGTCATCTGGGAAATTGGGAGCACTTTTTCTGTCTTCAGGGGTGCCGGTGGGGGAGAAAGTAATCTTTGACGAAAAATGTGCTTTGCCTACGAAAGACGTTTTATAGCCGCTCTTGCCTAATTGACCGGCCATTCCTTCGGCACCAATTTTGGGATCTAAATCGACCCCGTTGTCCCAAACACCATTGGTAAGTGGCAGACTTCCCGTCAGAATGGAAGCGCGTGCAGGTTGACAAACAATACTCGGTGAGATGCAGTTAGAAAATCTTGTGCCAGACTTCGCGAGGGCATCTAGGTGAGGCGTATGCAATTGCGGATTTTCATATCCCATGCAATCAGCACGGTGTTGATCCGTTGTTATAAACAAGATATTCGGACGTTTTTTCATAGAACAGTTTTGTGTAATGTGAGTTGATTTACGTTTTTACACTTCGCTTACCAATATTGGGAATACTGTGCGCATCCAAAGCAATGCATATATTGCGCGTTTCCATATAGAAGTCAAAACTCCAATCGCCACCGTCGCGACCGATGCCGCTGTCTTTCATCCCTCCAAATGGGGTAGAAAGGTTGCGCGAAATTTCTGTATTGACCCAAACCATGCCAGATTGAAATGCACGTGCAAGTCGATGCGCTCTTGCTATATGACTTGTCCAAAGATATGTGGATAAACCGTATCGACTGTCGTTCGCAAGTGCTAGCGCATGTGCCTCATCTTTAAAAGGGAGTACGGCTAAAACTGGACCAAATACTTCTTCTTGAACAATAGGCATATCTGCACGAAGTCCGGTCACTATGGCAGGTTCAAACCAATGCCCTGCAGACGGAAGATCTGTAGTGTCCTGAACGGCACCTCCACAATGCACAGTGGCTCCCGACTTTCTGGCTTCATCGCAGTGTTGAATAACTTTGGCGAGTTGGTTCTGATGAATCAGAGGGCCTACCTCTGTTAGAGGATCAAACGGATTGCCAACCCGAATAGATTTAGCTTTTTCTATCAAACGTTCTACAAATTGATCGTGAATCGTGTCTTGTATGAGTAAGCGAGAGCCAGCGTTACAACGTTGCCCGTTCAAGCTGAAAATCATGAAGGCGACTGCGTCCACAGCACGATCGAGATCGGCGTCATCAAAAACAACCACGGGACTTTTGCCACCGAGTTCAAAGTGCACACGCTTTAAGCTAGCCGCGCCTTGCGACATGATGCGTGAACCAGTTTTTGTACCGCCAACAAATGCGATTGCTCTTATATGTGGGTCTTGGGTGATGGCTGTGCCAGCTTGTTCTCCCGTTCCATGCACAAGGTTCAAAACGCCAGAGGGCAAGCCAGCTTCAAATGCGAGTTTGGCCAATAGACTAGCAGTTAGGGGACTCCATTCGGCAGGTTTGTGAATGACACTGCACCCTGCCGCTAGTGCAGGTGCTATTTTCCAAGTGGCCAACATGAAGGGCATGTTCCAGGGAGTAATAGCTGCAATCGGACCAATCGGGTCCCTGACGGTGTAATTGAGATGCGTTGGCGTTGGATAGCTATGTCCGTCAGAAGCACGGGTACAAAGATCAGCAAAATACCGAAAATTTTCCGCACCACGCGCAGCCGTTTTTTCAGTAAACCGAAGCGGTTGCCCTGTATCTGCAGTTTCCAGTAAAGAGATAGATTCTGAATTCCGTTCTAAGGTGTCCGCGATAGTGTGTAATAAATCGCGCCTCTTTTTGGCTGGCCATGCTTGCCAACTTTCAAATGCATGACTGGATGACTTGCTTGCAGCCGCAACATCTTCTACATCGCCCATGGCTGTTTCGTTTAAGTCTGAGCCATCGATAGGAGACTTATTGGTAAAAACTTTGCCACTTAGGCTTGGCACTGCCTTGCCATCTATAAAGTGCCCCAAAACTGGATGCGCCAATTGCTCGATAAGGGTTTGCGCTTTTTCCTTGTTCGCCGTCGCGGCTGGACTCAAAAAATTGTTGGGCTTTAACGTGGTTGATTCAGATGACATGTTTTATTGCAATTCCATTTTTCGGGTTTTGATCACTTTTTCCCAGCGGCGAGTATCAGAAGAAACGCGCTCTCGTAGTACAGACGCTGAGCCAGGCATGACCTCTATTCCGAGTTTGAATAATCCTTTGCGGATTTCTTCATCCTTGAGGGTGTCTTCTATTGCTTTGGTCAATACTTGAATGGCTTCTGCAGGCGTACCTTTGGGGGCAAACACGCCAATCCATCCGCCCACTTCATAGTCGGTGATTCCAGATTCATGCACAGTCGGTAAGTCAGGTGCTAATGCAGATCTCGCGCGTGTAGTGACCGCGAGTGCTCTCAAAGAGCCTGACTGAATGTGTGGTTGCGCCGCAGCAAGCGCAGGAAACATCAGCTGTAATCGCAAACCTAACAAATCAGTAATAGCGGCAGAAGCACCCTTGTAAGGTGCATGGACCATGGAAGTGCCAGTCATGCTTTGGAATAACTCCCCCGCAAGATGAACACTAGTTCCATATCCAGGAGACCCGTAATTCATTTCTCCAGGGTGTGCTTTAGCGAAAGACACCAATTCTTGGATATTGCGAATAGGTAATTTACTGGGCACTACTACTACACCCGGAACATCTGCAACCAACATCACGGGTACAAAGTCGCGCTCAAAGACGTAGGGCATCTTGGCTTGAATGGCATTGCCAATAGCGTTGCTGGCACTTCCAAGCAACAGGGTGTAACCATCAGGGGGAGACGTGGCTACTGATGCGGTACCTATCGTTGCTCCAGCCCCGCCTTTGTTTTCAATGACGATGGGTTGATCGAGTCTTTTTTGTAAGCTGGGTGCTATTGCTCTTATTGCACTATCTGCAGCGCCCCCTGGTATGAAGGGAACAATTATTTTGATGGGCTTTTCAGGCCATGCGCAATAGGCAGGTTGAGACAAAAAAAACAGTGTCAAGAAGGCTATCGAGATGGACTTGCCAATATCGAGTCGATAGATTGCGTGCACTTTTTTGTCTCAGTTATCTGTATTTCACGAAGATCTTATAAATGCTGGACAATTAATACAATTAGAAATATCTTATTAATAAATTGATAATACAAATATATAGTCCTGGCCACTCACCAACGCCCAGCAACTTGCTAATCAAAATGACACACACATGTTGAATCCCAACCTAAAGCATTTAAGGATTTTTGTGGAAATAGCCCGACGTGGCAGTTTTCGTAACGCAGCTAATGCCATGCATTTGAGTGAGCCAGCCACAAGCCAGGCTATTTCTCAACTAGAAACGTTGTTGGGCGTCAAACTGCTTGATCGCACTACACGGATAGTCAGAATCAGTGAAGCGGGTTTGATCTTTTTAGAAGATGCAGTGCGACTGCTTGAATCCATGGACCACTCTATAGCCGCACTGAAAGACTTTGCTAAGTCTGGACGTGGCAGGGTCACGATTGCTTGCTTGTCTTCTGCTGTATATCGATTGCTTCCGCCGGTTCTGGCTGAGATGAAAGTGGCTTATCCAGAAATCGATGTTGTTTTTTTAGATGACAACATGCGAGGAATTTTGCAGAAAATGGATAAAGGTGAATGCGACATTGCTATTGTCAGCGAGGACACAGAGAAGAAATTGAATATTTCAATACCTTTATTGGATGATGTATTTCAAGTGGTATGTAGGTCAGACCATCCTTTGGCATCTAAGCACAAGATCTCTGGTAAAGAAATCTCTAGCCACGAACTTGTCATGTTGCGCAGAGGCTCAGGAATTAGAGATTTACTTGAAACAGAGTTTGAAAAGAAATCAATCCCAATCAATGTCGTACACGAAACAACCCAAGTTTTGACATTATTGGGTTTGGTTGAAGCCAACCTAGGTTTGACTATCTTGCCTTCTATGTTGTGCCCAGATCCCAGTAGGGGTGCTTTCGCCGTCTTACCACTAGACAAGCCAAAAATTCAACGAAGACTAGGACTTATATTTGCTTCAGGCAGAGAGCCTACAGCAGCGGCCCGACTTTTGGCCAGGGTTATTCAAAATACAGTTTTGTCTCAAAATTTCTCAACACCATTGGGTGTTGTCAAAGTTCAATGATGGGTAATACGTGATTTAATAAAACTTTTAGGAGATTTGTATTCCACACACTATCAATCCTATAGACGTGAGTAGACCTACTTTCATTGGAGAGGTCTCAGGCATTGACCTGACACGCCCCCTCACTGATGAAGAGGTATCCGCCATTCATACCGGCATGGACCACTTCGGTGTGTTGGTATTTCATGATCAACATTTGGACGATGAGCAGCAAATAGCATTTAGCCGTCAACTAGGTCAACTCGAAGAAGCCACGGGCGACATCATGTCCGAGAAAGATAGAAGGCTTAGCATGGCGTTGAATGACATCTCCAACCTCGACAAGCACGGAGAATTGTTGCCACGCGACGATAGACGGCGTTTGTTTGGGTTAGGTAACTTGCTGTGGCACTCAGATAGTTCGTTCAAGGATGTACCAGCCAAGTATTCACTGCTCTCCGCTCGAAAGATTCCCAACAGCGGAGGCAATACTGAATTTGCTGATATGCGCGCCGCGTATGACGCGTTGGATGATGCGATGAAGGCCGAGGTGCATGACCTGATTTGCTCGCACAGCCAAATATTTTCGCGTGGCATCTTAGGATTTGACGATTTCACAGACGAAGAGCGTGCCAAGTGGGCGCCAGTTCGACAGCGGCTAGTGCGTCGTCACCCAAATACTGGACACCTGTCCCTTTACCTTGCAAGCCATGCAGGTGGCATTGAAGGCTGGCCCATGCCAGAAGCGCGCTCGTTCTTGCGTGACTTAAATGAACATGCTACGCAGCGGGAGTTTGTATATGCCCATGTGTGGCGTCCATGGGATTTGGTGATGTGGGATAACCGTGTCACGATGCACCGCGCCCGTCGTTACGACCCGAAAGAAGTGCGCGACATGCGCAGAACAACTTTAACGAATGAAGTTTCCAGTTTGGAGCAGGGGCCTTTGTGACCCTGCGATCGTCAAGCCATTGATCTTCATTAGTAAATAAATGTACTGAAGTTCAGCCTTTTCGCAGTCTGGCGCGCCCACGCGGCGGGCTAGTGCATGAGCTGGAATTTGTATACGCTTACCGTCTATTTCAACCTCTACGCGAAAATAGCAGGGGTTAAATTCACGAAAAGCGATAACTGTGCCCCAAAAAGGACTTTTCTTTAGTTTTGCATCATACGGATGACTGATTCCAACCGGCGCAAAGGGTCTAATTCACTGAGAAGTTGCAGTTTTAATTCCGCACTAAGAGGAATAGCCTCCGCGTAGCGATTGGCTAGCCATCCACATTGGTCTAAGTGGTAGGGCGCAAATATTGGTAATTTATGGATGACGCCTTGTTGCTGTGCCGTTGCAATGACTTTGCCAAGCCTGTCTGCGTGCGGTTGCATGTTTGGTGGAACTTCAATTTCTGGGTCTTGCGCCATATAAGTCACACTTCCTTGCCATACGCCAAAGGCGCCAGGTTGAACGTCATGCAATTGAAACCGCAAACCACCCTGACACACAATACGAAAAAATGTGGGTTGAACCTGTTGAAATTCCCTGATGTGCGCAAGACAGCCAAATTCATGCAGTGATGGCACTTCTGCGGGCACTTGAACTTCGCTACCTTGTTTAATCCAAGCCACGCCAAACGGCTGTTGCTGCTGATGACACCGCTTGATGAGATCGAGGTAGCGCACTTCGAAAATTTGAAGCGACAACATTCCATCAGGGAATATGCCTTGCGACAGGGGGAAGAGGGGAATAGTTTGTGGCACGATTAGGTTTGTATCATGCTGCAGATTACAGCGTGCCAAAAAGAAAAAGCACCGTTAAAAACAGTGCTTTTTAAGTGGCTCCTCGACCTGGGCTCGAACCAGGGACCTACGGATTAACAGTCCGGCGCTCTACCGACTGAGCTATCGAGGAATGTATTCGGTTTTAGCGAGCAATTTAGTGGTTATTCGGGTGTACTAACAATCACAAAGTATTACTTTTTTTGCTAATTCATTATTGTAGCAAATAAATCGGGGATGAGAAACCAATGATAGAAAATGAAGGATAAAGTTACTTTTACATCGCAATAGCGTCCTTTAAAGCTCTTAGTGTTGATGACGGAATCAAATTTTGTTTTTGCGTTACGAGATAAATATCAGGTAATTTAATTTTGGGGTGAATTGGCAATATCGTTAAAGTCTTTGCCCTTGATTCTTCTTTAGCCTGGTGTTCTCGCATGATTCCTAACAAGTTTTCATCGAATTGAATGAGACTTTTCATAGTCACAGCAGACATAGATTCGATAACGGGTGTAATGTTTGGAAGATTCATTTTCTTTAATGCATACATTAGTTCTTTTGTCATTAAAGCGTCCCTAGGTGGTAAGGCCCACCGACAATTAATAGCCTCCGACCATTTGACTGCACGTTTTTTCGCTAGTTGATTTTTCGGCGATGAAACGATGCAAAGACTGTCTTTAACAATTGGTTCTAGCTTTAGTGATTTGGTTCTTTCATCTGCCATCATTTCCTTTGAAAAACTTGTAATCACGCAATCAAGTTGATGGTTAATGAGGGCATTAATAAGTTCTTGTGGTGGGCTCTCTTGAATTTGAACTTTTAAGTTAGGTTGCATTTTTACTAGATTTATAACCAACCTTGGAAAAATACTAGTTGTTGAGAATGAGCCCATACGTAAAAGACCTATCGCTCCTTCTTCGAGGGTACTTATTTCAGCTAAACATCGATCAAAGCTTTGAACCATATCGCAGGCCTGATGAATAAGAAGCTTGCCTTTCTCATTTATTGCAATGCCTGTTCTTCCTCTTGTAAATAAAACTGATTTACATACAGATTCGATTTCAGTAATCATTTTGCTGACAGCGGGCTGAGTAAGGTTAAGTTTTTTTGCGGCACCGCTGACGGTTGTCTCTGCGCTTAGATGACAAAGTAGTTCTAAATGACGCATGCGAAGTCTTCTTAACGCGGTTAGCGTATTTGTGTTCAATGGCCTTAATTGATTTTGTTTCATAGCTATATATTTCCATTCTAAATATTAATGGAAAGATAAAAAAATATCACTATTTATTTTAATAAATGAGCAGTAGCATGGTTTTTTTAGCAAAAATCGTTGACTTAAATGAACTCAAAGCAACCCCATATCATTTTTATCATTACTGATCAGCAACGCTACGACACTATTGCAGGATTGGGTTACGCCCACATGGATACGCCTCATCTGGATAGACTTATCAAAGAAGGTACGCACTTTACGCAATGCCATGTTGCTGGTGCATCCTGTGTGCCTGCTAGGTCTAGCCTTTTCACTGGTTACTATGCACACACTACAGGCATATTAAAAAATGCTGACACTTGGCGACATACATGGGTAGAAAATCTTGCTGACGCAGGTTACACATGCATAAATGTCGGAAAGATGCACACTTGGCCGCTAGATACGCCAGCTGGTTTTCATCAAAGGTATGTGGTCGAAAATAAAGATCGATTTTTAGAAGGTCGTTTTTTCTTTGATGATTGGGACCGTTCTCTCGCTGCAAGGGGCTTGGTTAAGCAGCAAAGAGTGCTTTACAGAGAATTGCCTGACTATCGTGAAAGACTCGGTGCTTTCGAATGGCGCCTTCCTTCCGATTCACATTCAGATAATTTTGTAGCGGATAGGGCTTGCTGGTGGATTGAAACAGCTCCTAAAGCTGAGCCTTTGTTTTTAGAAATTGGGTTTCCTGGCCCGCATCCTCCCTATGACCCAACGCCAGACTACTTGAGTAAGTACCTTACAAAGAAACTGCCCATTGCTGAAGTGACTGAGAAAGATCTAGAAGGACAGCCAGCACCTTTCCACGTTCTTCGCCAACACAATGTTGAGATAGACCATGACTCAGTCGTTCATCAATTAGCGCCTAGTGATGAACACCGGCACCGTCAGCGGGCTCACTATTTAGCCAATGTCACCATGATTGACGATGCTGTTGGAAAGATTGTTGATGCGCTTGACAAAAAGGGTTATCTGGACGATTGCATCATTGTCTTTACTTCTGATCATGGTGACTGCTTAGGCGACCATGGACATAGTCAAAAGTGGACTATGTATGAGCAAATTACAAGGGTGCCAATGATTCTTTGGGCGCCCGGTAAAGTGCCTGCAGATCAGAAGTCAGAAGCATTGATACAAGCCATGGATATCGTTCCTTGGTTATTGACGCAAGCACAAGCCAAATTACCTGAGGGGATGGAAGCCGTTTCGATAGAGCCCGTCTTCAGAGATTCACTTTGGCCTGGACGTGAGGCCGTTTTTTGTGAACAAGGGCGGGACAATATTTTGACTGAAGTTCAATTTATGACTATGGTCAGAACTAAGCGTTGGAAATTAGTGCATTTCCTAAATGAAACTTTTGGTCAGCTTTTTGACCTTGAAAATGATCCAATGGAAAACAACAATCTTTGGACTTCCCAAAACCACAGCACAGTTCGTCAGGAACTAATGGACAAACTTTTGCACTGGCGTATGGAAAGTCAAATTAAAACGCAAAACGTATTTCGCGAATACCGTTGACTAAAGATGGAGATAAATATGCATTTTAAAAAAATTGGAATCCTTTTGACATTACTAGTATCTGTAATTCATGGACTGCCTGTTGAGGCGCAGGAATTTCCCAATAAGCCAATTCGAATGGTGGTCGGATTCCCCCCTGGCGGAGGCATTGATCAACTTGCTAGGCTGCTAGCCGATGGGATGTCAAGCCAACTAGGACAAAACATTATTGTGGATAACAAGCCGGGTGCTGGAACTGCGATTGCTTCTGCAGAAATAATGCGTGCCCCTAACGATGGCTACACCATTGGACTGGGTAATGTCGGACAGTTTTCTGTTTTGGAACATATTTCTAAACAACCTATTAATGATTTGCCAAGCAAGTTAGTACCCATTGGCCAGGTGGGATATGCGCCATTGGCACTTTTTGTACCAGCCACATTGAACGTCAATTCAACGACCGATTACCTAAATCTGTTGAAGTCCCAACCCAATACATTGAGTTATGGTTCTGGTGGAAACGGACAAATTACACACCTTGCTTTTGAAATGTTGAAGTCTGAAGCCCAAGTAAAAATTCAGCATATCCCTTATAAGGGAAGTGGTCCAGCTTTAATTGATTTAATGGCAGGTAGAGTGGTCGGAATGATTGATGCTCTAGGTGCTGGTATGCCGCATGTGAAGAGCGGAAAACTGAAGGTGTTAGCACTGACCGCTGCTGAGCGAGCACCCGAGTTCCAATCTATTCCCACCTTTAAAGAGTCTGGTTTGAAGAATTACGTTGTTACAGGGTGGCAGGGTATGGTGGCGCCCTTAGGTACGCCTCCCGCAGTTATTCAAAAACTTAATCGTTCTTTAAATGAAAATTTAAATAAAAAAGAAATTCGTGAAAAGATGATTGGTTTAGGGTATTACCCAACCCCAACTTCCCCTGAACAGTTTGGTGTGTTTATGAAAGCGGAGTCTTTACGCTGGGGTGCACTTTGCAAGGAATTAAAAATTGAGACAGATTGATCTAGAAAATTTGACACTTAGCAATAGGCCGTAAGGTCTATCGTTACGATCTGAGCCAATAATGAAAAAGGTAGAAATTACTGAATTACATAATGAAAAAATCTATTTCTAAAGCACTTCTGTTAATCACAGTGTTTTATTCCAGCGCAAATTGTTTTGCCCAAAATTTATTGATGGCGTCCACAACATCGACAGAGCAATCTGGGTTGTTTCAGCACCTACTGCCTGAATTTAAAAAGAGTACTGGTGTCGAGGTCAAAGTGGTTGCCGTCGGGACTGGTCAAGCCATAGATATGGGTCGAAGGGGTGACGCAGATGTTTTGTTTGTACATGACCAAGCTGCTGAAGAAAAGTTTGTGGCAGAAGGGTTTGGTATCAAGCGTTTCCCAGTGATGTACAACGATTTCGTGTTGATCGGTCCTGCAAACGACCCCGCCAAAGTAGCGGGTAAAGAAATCATGACCGCCTTTAAAAACGTAGCTTTAACAAACGCTGTATTCATATCGCGAGGCGATAAAAGTGGTACGCACGCCGCTGAATTACGTTATTGGAAAAACGCCAATCTAGACAACAAAGGCGCTGGTTACAAAGAATGCGGATGCGGCATGGGACCCGCTTTAAATATTGCAGCTTCTACTGATTCCTATGTGCTTGCTGACAGGGCTACTTGGCTGAGCTTCAAGAACCGAGGTGCTTTGAAGATTCTTGTGGAAGGCGATAGTCGCTTGTTCAACCAATATGGCGTGATTGCTGTCAATCCCGCCAAGCATCCACATGTGAAAGTAGATCTGGCTCAGAAATTTATCGATTGGGTAATTTCACCTGCAGGACAAACTGTGATCGCCAATTACAAAATTGGCGGAGAGCAATTGTTTTTTCCCAACGCAAGTAGATAACGTCGACTCCAGCCTCAAGAACTGAGCTTGCTGCGGGCTAGGCTTACAACGGCTTCTGGAGTGATGTTGAACATTTTGTAGAGATCTTCGGCAGGCCCAGATGCCCCAAAACCTGTCATCCCCACAAAACCACCGTCTATGCCAATGTAGGCATCCCATCCTTGCCGAACTGCTGCTTCAATGCCAATGCGAATTCCATGACCCATCACGTTGTGACGGTAGTTAGCATCTTGTTGGTTGAATAGTTCCCAGCAAGGCATAGACACCACAGCTGTTCCCACGCCCGAGGCTTCCAGTGCTTCTCGCGCTGTGACGGCAAGCGCAACTTCTGAACCTGTTGCCAATAACGTAACTTTGCGTGGACCGCAGGCTGCCTCATGCAAGACATACGCACCGCGTCTTGTTAAGTTTTCTGAGGTATGTATTTTTCGCACCAAGGGCAAGGACTGGCGTGCAAATACCAGGCTCACTGGACCGTCTTGGTGCTCCAAAGCTAGCTCCCAGCATTCGGCTGCTTCCACAGCATCTGCAGGGCGCATGACCCACATGTTTGGCATGGCGCGCAAGGAGGCGATGATTTCTACGGGTTGATGGGTGGGTCCGTTACGCCCGATCCCAATGGAGTCGTGGCTGAATACAAACTTCACTGGCAAACCCATGAGAGCTGCCATGCGCATGGCAGGACGCTCATAGTCTGCAAATGCGAGGTAGGTGACCGACAGTGGAATGATTCCGCCGTGCGCTGCCATGCCGTTTGCCATAGAGCCCATGACATGTTCGCGGACGCCGCAATGCACATACGAGCCTGATCGGTTTTGCGCATTGAAGGCCATAAGGCTTCGCTTATGGCTGGTTGGCGCTTCCAAGTCAGCGCAGCCGACCATGCGTTCGGGTAATAGGGGTGAGAGCAAGTCGTTAATTTCAGCGGAAATGAAGATGCCACTAGCCGCGGGTGGGGCTTCCAAGGCTTTGTGTTTGTAATCCCACAGCACTTGTTGCCAGTTTGCGGGCAGCTCGCCACGCATGACACGTTCAAACTCGGCACGATCTTGCTCGGGCATTGCTGCCAAACGGTTATTCCACGCTTTGTATTCGTCTGCGCTGCGTTGACCTGCATTTCGCCACGCTTGTTGAATGTCTTTGGGAATTTCAAACGGACCATGGTTCCAACCCAAAAATTCCCTGGCGGCTTGCGCGTCTTCTGCATAGAGCCGACCACTGTGGCCCCCGCGTTGACCTTGTAGACGTGCAATACCTTTGGCGATGACTGTGCGACATGCCAACATCGATGGACGCGGATCTTGGCGGGCTGCATCTAGCGCGGTGGACACAGCTTCTATGTCATGCCCGTCGACCTCTTCGACGTGCCAGCCTGCGATTCGAAATCGCTCAGCCACGTTCTCGCTGATCGACAGGTCCGTACTTCCGTCGTCAGTGATTTGGTTGTCGTCCCATAGCAGCACCAACTTGCCTAATTGCAGGTGGCCTGCCAGCGAAATCATTTCTTGGCCCACACCTTCTTGCAGGCAACCATCGCCCACAAACGCATAGGTAAAGTGATTGACCAATGCATCACAGAAACGCGCGTTCAGATAGGCCTCGGCAACGGCCATGCCCAAAGCGTTGGCAATACCTTGGCCCAGCGGACCCGTGGTGACTTCGATGCCATTGGGTTTGTCATGCGGCCGTTCAGGGTGCCCCTCGCACACGGAACCCAACACGCGAAAGCGCTGTATTTCTTCTATCGGAAACGCTGGATAGCCGGTGAGGTGCAACAGCGAGTACAACAACATCGAGCCGTGCCCATTGGATAGCACCACACGGTCGCGGTCAAACCAGCCTGGGTCTTGCGGGTAGTGCTTCAAATGGCGGGTGTACAACGCAGTAGCAATTTCTGCCATTCCCAATGGCACACCTTGGTGGCCTTCTTGGGCTTTGACGATGGCGTCAATCGAGAGAAAACGGATGGCGTGGGCTAGATTTTGTTGGGGGTGTGCGTTCATTCACGGGATTTTTGCGAACCAGATACATGAACGCAAGCGATGAATATTCAGGTTCAGATGAGCCTAATTCAACCTTTATGCACGGCGTTTGGCGAAGCTTCTTCGCGTAACCATTCCACAAAACTCTTCACTTCAGCTCTCCAAGCGTGACGAGCAGGGTAGACCATGAAATGGGCTTGCACCTCCAAACTTAGTTTGTCGCCAAACACAGCTTGTAGCTTGCCACTATCGATCAGGGTTTGGCCAATGCTGGAGCTTTCGAGTGCTACGCCAAGGCTTTGCTCTGCTGCGTCCAAGCTCATCATGGCGCGGTCGAATCGTAGGCCCATGCGTTCGGGGCGTTCACCCGCGTAAAAGCGCGTAAACCAATCAGGCCACTGCACCACATTGATGCTGGATTGGATGAGCGGCACGCGCATCAAATCTTGCGGCTCATGCAGAGCATGGGTGCGGATGAACTCTGGGCTGGCCAGCGGCATGATGCGTTCGGTAAAGATGCACTCCACCTCTAGATTAGGCCAGTTGGGTATGCCATATCGAATGTCGATGTCCATTTGTCCCAGCTGAAAATCCGAGTGCACATGGGATGCGGACAACACCAGTGAAATATTAGGGTGCAGTTCCGTGAATCGGGCAATACGTGGCATCAGCCACAGGCTGGCAAAACTGGGGCTGCTGTGTACATACAGCGTGTCTTGAACGCCGTGGCGCAAATCTTCGGTGGCTGCATTGATGGCGCCCAAGGCGCTGGCGACGCGTTGCAGGTATTGCTGGCCAGCGGGCGTCATTTCCACCCCACGCGCTGAGCGCTCAAACAGCCGAACATGCAGCATGCCTTCGAGCTTGGCAACTTGGTGGCTGACAGCGGAGGGCGTCAGGTGCAACTCCTCAGCGGCCAGGGCAAAACTTTTGCGGCGGGCAATGGTTTCAAAGGCTTGCAGGGCGGCGAGAGGAGGAATCATGGCTGAAATCCCTTCAATTGTTGCTTTGTAACATGAATTAAATTGAATTATGGATGAGTTTATATCGTTTGCGTTCAAGTACCTGCATGCCAAACAATCGCCCAATTCGACCCAAGTAATGCAAATAAATAAGGAGACATGCATGCTTCTCAAGGACAAAGTGGCCGTTGTGACAGGCGGCGCAGGTTTGAACGGTTTAGGTTTTGCTGCTGCGCGGATGATGGTGGCGCAGGGCGCCAAAGTCGTCATCCTCGATTTGGAGGTAGCCAACCCGAAAGCTGCAGCAGTGCAACTCGGTCCCGAGCATTTAGGACTGGTGGGCAACGTGACCGACAAAGCGTCTTG
>Ga0228703_1000713_pt1 | contig 22598 bp, 18 predicted proteins | sample McNCre217_Aug_MG_3_FD_178020 | JGI IMG/M metagenome (GOLD analysis project Ga0228703, IMG submission 178020) | Freshwater microbial communities from McNutts Creek, Athens, Georgia, United States - 29-17_Aug_MG | ecosystem: Environmental > Aquatic > Freshwater > Creek | place: USA: Georgia... | reverse complement strand
TAAGTATTGCCAATGGTCGGCAACGGTTGACTTGCCCGCAGCGATTCCACCCGTTAGACCGATTAGAAACATGAGATAAGCCTAAACGCTCAGGCAAAGTAAAAGACCCACCCCCGAAGGGATGGGCCTGATACGTGTGACTAGAAGATTTACTTCTCGCCGCTTAGCTTGTCGCGAAGTGCTGCTAGCGATTCGTCGCTTGCGAGGGTACCTGCAGAGGTGCCTTCCGAGCTGTACGAGGTTGCTGCTGCGTCTGCCGAAGCTGGAGCGCTGTCTGGAAGGGTAGCTGCTAGCTCGTTGAAAGCTGCAACCTGCTTCTTGTGAGCTTCCCAACGGGCGTGAGCCTCGGTCCACTCCTTCTCCCACTTTGCGCGAGCGTCTTCGAAGCCAGGCTTCCACTCGTTGGTAGCAGCGTCGAAGCCTTCTGGGTACTTGTACTGACCCTTCTCGTCGAAGTCTGCAGCCATACCGTAAAGAGCTGGGTTGAAGTCTGCGCCGTTAGCGTCTACTTCTTCAACAGCCTGCTTTAGCGAAAGCGAGATGCGGCGACGGTCTAGATCGATGTCGATTACCTTGACGAATACGTCCTGGTTGACCGATACAACCTGCTCGGCTAGGTCGATGTGCTTGCTCGAAAGCTCGCTGATGTGAACTAGACCCTCGATGCCGTCTGCAACGCGAACGAATGCACCGAATGGAACAAGCTTGGTGACCTTACCTGGTGCGTACTGACCGATTGCGTGAGTACGAGCGAATACCTGCCATGGGTCTTCCTGAGTTGCCTTTAGCGATAGCGATACACGCTCACGCTCCTGGTCAACCTCGAGAACCTCAACGGTAACTTCCTGGCCGATTTCAACAACTTCGCTTGCGTGCTCAATGTGCTTCCAGCTGAGCTCCGAAACGTGGACTAGACCGTCTACGCCACCGAGGTCGATGAATGCACCGAAGTTTACGATCGACGAAACAACACCGGTGCGGATCTGGCCCTTGGCTAGGTCTGCTAGGAAGGTGCTGCGGCTTGCCGACTGGCTCTCCTCTAGGAGTGCGCGACGCGAAAGCACAACGTTGTTGCGGTTCTTGTCGAGCTCAAGAATCTTGGCTTCGACCTTCTGGCCTAGGTATGGACCTAGGTCGCGTACGCGACGAAGTTCGATTAGCGATGCTGGAAGGAAGCCACGGAGACCGATGTCTACGATCAGACCACCCTTAACAACTTCGATAACAACACCGGTAACGGTGCCGTCTGCTTCCTTGACCTTCTCGACATCGCCCCATGCACGCTCGTACTGTGCGCGCTTCTTCGAAAGGATTAGGCGGCCTTCCTTGTCTTCCTTCTGAAGAACAAGTGCCTCAACAGAGTCACCAACAGCGACGATCTCGCTTGGGTCTGCATCGTGGCGGATTGAAAGCTCACGCGAAGGGATAACACCTTCGGTCTTGTAACCTACGTCGAGTAGAACCTCGTCGCGGTCGATCTTTACAACGGTACCTTCGATGAGGTCGCCGTCGTTGAAGAACTTTAGGGTCTTTTCGACTGCTGCGAGGAAGTCCTCAGCCGAGCCGATGTCGTTGATAGCAACCTGCTTGGCTGCCTTGTTGGTGGTCATGTAATTGATCTCTTTAGGGTTTTTTCTCGGGTCGCGGCAAAACCTCACCCCGCTCAGGAGTGAACCCGAAAGAAGTAAGTTATTGCTTTCCCGCGACGATGAACGGGTTTTGCACAAATGTGCCTTCTCAGTCTAGGGCAATATCCGCGCCACGACAAGGATTTGAGCGGCTAAAAGAGTTCGCGAGCCTTTACGAAGAAGTCTTCGATCGCTGCGCCGTCGGTCGCGGACTCCGAAACCACGATTTCGAGCTGCTCATTTTGGCGCACGCCGAGGGTCATCAAGGACAAAACACTGTCTGCCCGAACCTGCTCGGCACCAACGCGACCTATTGTGACCTCAAGCTTGGACACCGCGACGAAATCTTCTACGAGAGCCGCAAACGCGGTGATTGGACGCGCGTGCCAGCCCTCGGCGCTGGTAACTGTAACGATGATGCTTGCCATCTAGTGACCGGCCTCGTCCCAGTTGCGACCAACACCGACATGCACTTCGAGCGGCACGGAAAGCTCGACAACTTGGCTCATCTCCTGAGTCACCAGAGCGGTGAGAACCTCGAGTTCGCCAGGGGCAACTTCGAATACCAGTTCGTCATGAACCTGCAGCAGCATGCGGCTCGCCAGCTTCTGGTTCTCGATCCGCGCCGCAATCTGGTTCATCGCTAGCTTCATGATGTCCGCGGCCGTGCCCTGAATCGGCGCGTTTAGTGCAGCGCGTCGGGCGTTTTCTCGTATCTGGAAGATCTTCGAGTTCAGGTCATCGAACGGGCGACGACGACCAAAGGTGGTAGTTGTGAAGCCCTCGGTCTTGGCAATGTCTACAACCGATGAGAGGTAGCGGCGGACGCCGCCGAATCGAGCGAAGTAATCGCTCATCAGCTGCTTCGCTTCCGCGTTCGAAATGCGAAGCTGCTTTGCGAGACCGTATTCACTCAAACCGTAGACAAGTCCATACGACATCGCCTTTACCTTGGAACGCATTGGTGCGGTCACTTCGCTTGGTTCAACACCGAAAATTCTCGAGCCAACGAATCGGTGTAGGTCCTCCCCCGACTTAAAGGCCTCAATGATGCCCTCATCCTCGGATAGGTGCGCCATGATGCGCATTTCGATCTGCGAGTAGTCGGCTGTCAGTAGGCATTCGAAGCCCTCGCTGACCTCGAACGCGGCGCGAATACGACGACCGCGCTCGGTCTTGATTGGGATGTTCTGCAGGTTAGGGCTGTCGCTCGACAGGCGTCCGGTGCTGGTTCCGGTCTGTCCGTAGGTGGTGTGCACTCGGCCATCCACGCCGATGCCACGAAGCACGATTTCGACCATCTGGCGAATCTTGGTGGTTTCGCGGTGTGCAAGGAGCTTCTCTAGGAACGGGTGCTGGGTCTGCTCGTAAAGCTCGTTTAGGGCCGCGGCGTTGGTGCTGAAGCCGGTCTTCACCGACTTGGTGCCGGTCATCCCAAGCTTGTCGAAGAGGATGGTCTGCAGCTGCTTCGGCGATGCGAGGTTGATCTCTTCGCCGATGATTGCGTAGGCCTCTGCGGCGATCTGTGACACTTCGGTTCCGAGACTCTCGAACTGCTCCTCGAGCGCGGCCTTGTTCACCAGAATACCGGTGTGTTCCATCTGCGCGAGAACGGCCGATGATGGCAGCTCAACCTGGCTGTACACGCGTAGCTGCTCCTGTGCGGTTACCTCCGCGTGCAGCTTGTTAGCAAGGGTCAGCGCAAGCCAGGCATCAATACTCGGGTCGCTTGAAGAGTCCTGAATCAGCGCAGATGGGTCACCGCGTTCAATGGTCATGCCAAGGTACTCACCGGCTAGGTCATCGAGCTCATAACCGCGGCGAACCGGGTTGAGGAGGTAGGCGAGCAAGAGGGTGTCGTAGTCGAACCCATTGGCGATGGTGTCGGCCTCATCCGCGCCAAAGGCGGCCAGGAGCTTACGTACGTTGTTCTTGGAGTCGTGGACGGCCTTCTTTGCGGTTGCGTCCGCCAACCATGGACCCAGGTTGGCAATCGCGTCGGCGCTGTTTGCGGCTACAAAGTGCTTGCGGGTGTTCTCGTTTGCAACACCGATGGAGACCAGTTCGGCAGACTCCGGTGAATCGCCAGCGAACTCGAAGGCCACGCCTACGGTTCCGTGATCGCCCTTGAGCCACTCAACAAGTTCCGGTCCGGTGACCTTGGAAACCTGTGCAGGCAAGACGGCAAGAGGCGCTGCCGGAACGTGTGCCTCCGGCTCGGCGTCCTGAGCAGCTTGTTCGATTGCGGCAGCGCTTGCTGTCTGAGTGCCGGCAACTCCCCTGGCGCGAAGCACGCGCTCGGTTAGCGTGCGGAAAGCAAGTTTTCCAAAGAGCTCGCGCACCTTTGTCTCGTCCGCTGGACCGCACTCAAGCTCTGTTGCAAGGTCGAATCCGAAGTCGAGGTCTCGTACCAAGTGGTTTAGGCGACGGTTTCGAACCGCCAGTTCCCGATGCTCGCGAAGCGATTCTCCCACCTTGCCGGTGATGCCGTCAGCCGCGGCTAGAACTCCGGCGAGGTTTCCGTAAGCCTGAAGCCACTTAGCGGCAGTCTTCGGGCCTACACCTGGAATGCCAGGCAGGTTGTCGGAAGTCTCACCAACGAGGGCGGCAAGATCCGGGTACTGCTTGGCGTGAATGCCGTACTTCTCGAGCACGGCTGCGTCATCCATGCGCGCCAAGTTCAAAACACCCTTTACCGGGTAAAGGATGGTGGTTTCCTCACGGATGAGCTGGAAGGTGTCGCGGTCACCGCTCACGACGAGCACGTTGAAGCCAGCATCCGCACCCTGGTCCGCGAGCGAAGCGATGATGTCGTCGGCCTCGAAGTTCGGACGCGTGAGGGTCTTGATGTTCATGGCCGCCAGCGCCTGCTCGAGGATCTCGGTCTGACCGTTGAACTCCGGCGGGGTCTCGCCACGGGTGCCCTTGTACTCCGGGTATTCATCGGTGCGGAAACTGCTGCGCGAAAGGTCAAACGCTACTGCGAGGTGAGTAGGCTGCTCTGCCTGCAAAATGTTGAGCAGCATGCTGATGAAGCCATGCACCGCATTGGTGTGCTGACCATCAGGAGTCTTGAAGGCGTCTGGGCTCAGGGCGTAAAACGCGCGGAACGCTAGCGAGTGACCATCAATAAGCAGCAGAGTAGGCTTTTTCGTAGCGTTCATGGGTTCAAGCCTAACCAAACTAGACCCCGCAGAGTCACAGGAAGTAGACCATGTCAGAGCCGATTCTTAGCCCTCAGGCCGCCGAACTTTGGAAGACCCGTCAGATGGGTGAACTTGCCGACCGCATGGGTATCAAGCTCCTCGAACTGAGCGCAGAACGCGCAGTGGCGACCATGCCGGTTGAGGGCAATCGCCAACCGCTCGGACTCACTCACGGCGGCGCCTACGTGGTAATCGCTGAGTCTTTGGGTTCGTTCGCCGCAAACGTTTGGGCCGCCCCTAACGGATTCGCAGTGGGCATCGAAATCAACGCCTCGCACTCGGCTTCAGCCAAGTCGGGTCTGGTAACTGCTACCTGTACCGCGTTGAACCTGGGCAAGACACTTACGCTTCACGAAATTGTGTGCACCGATGACGCCGGCCGACGCCTGTCGACCATTCGAATCACTAATCTGATTCGCCCGCGCGAAAAGCTCTAAACGGCTATCACGCAAATGCCTGCGATTTACTTCGCTGGCTCATCCTTTGCGCCGAGCTGCTCGATTATGGTCTTCGCCACTTCCTGCATGGTGAGGCGGCGGTCCATCGATGCCTTCTGAATCCAACGGAATGCCTCAGGTTCGCTGAGGTTCATCTTTTCGTTGAGCAGACCCTTGGCGCGGTCGATCAACTTGCGGGTCTCGAAGCGCTCGTTGAGGTCTGCAATCTCAAGCTCAAGAGCATTGATCTGCTCGTAACGGCTCAGCGCGATGTCGATCGCTGGTGTTAGGTCGGACTTGTTCCAAGGCTTCACGAGGTAACCCATTGCGCCTGCCTCGCTGGCGCGCTGAACGAGTTCCTTCTGGCTGAACGCGGTTACAAGGACCACCGGAATGCGCAGTTCACGAATCTTTTCGGCTGCCGAGATGCCGTCTAGCTTAGGCATCTTCACGTCCATGATGCAGATGTCTGGCTTGTGCTCGGTTGCTAGCGCCACTGCCTCTTCGCCGTCTCCGGCCTGCGCGATGACCTCGTAGCCCAGCTCAGTAAGCGACTCAACGAGGTCCATGCGGATCAATGCCTCGTCTTCAGCGACGAGTACCCTGCGGGCGGTAAGTTCATCTGACATGCGCATAACTTTATTGCAAAAACGACCTCCGTGGTTTGGGATAAACTAAGTTGGTTGCAATAAGCCGAAGTGGCGAAATGGCAGACGCGGAGCACTCAAAATGCTTTTCCGAAAGGAGTGCGGGTTCAAGTCCCGCCTTCGGCACCAAATCACTCAGCCAAAGTGTAGAAAAACCCCCGAGTTCAATGAACCGGGGGTTTTGCCTTACGCGGATTAGCAGTGCTTGGTTTGCAACTATTCCGCGCGGATGTCGGTAACAATCTTCGACACCAAAACATCGACCGGCAGCGTGCCGTCGTACTTCTGCCCTGGCTCGTGAGGCCCAAGCGGGTCAGCGATGCGGAGCTGCGAGTTGAGCAGAGGCTTACGGAACAAGTTGCCGGTTGGGTCACTCAGGCGCTGGAGCAGCACCTCGGCCGGTGCATCAAGTTGCACAAAGTGCACGCGCTGAATGCGCTTGTTGATCTGCTCGCGATAGCTGCGCTTGAGTAAAGAAGCGCCGATGATAACGTTTCCGTGCTCGAGCGCGCCGATGATGTTCTCCACCCAGACGTCTCGGTTCTCGTCACTTAGCGGGGTTCCCTTAGCCATCTTGTCTAGGTTCGCCTGTGGGTGCAGGCGGTCACCATCGATGTAGGCAATGCCCAGCTTTATGGCTAGCGCTCGGCCAACTGTAGACTTGCCGCTGCCGGCCAAACCAACCACCAAAATCTGTAGACCCATGAGACACCCCTTCCAGCGTTGTCTCTATGAAACCAACTGGTTGTTTCCGGCGGATTTCGGGCTTGTTTGGAGTATGCAAAAACTAAGAAGGGGTCCGGCCTAAGCCGAACCCCTTCGAAATCGCTATCTAGCGAGCACTGCTAGTTGACGAAACCAGGAACAACGCCGTTTACGGCATCGCCAACGCGGTGTACGCGTAGCGAGTTGGTCGAACCTGGGATGCCAGGAGGGGTACCTGCTACAACTACAACTTCTTCACCGATCTTGGCAAGGCCGTTGGCTAGAACGAGCTCGTCCACCTGAGCCATCATCTGGTCGGTGTGCTTCACTGGCGAAACTAGGTAGCTCTTAGCGCCCCACGAAAGTGCGAGGCGGTTGCGAACGGTTTCACTTGGAGTGAATGCAAGTAGTGGAACAGACGAACGCAGACGTGATACGCGGCGGAATGAGTCGCCCGACTCGGTGAAGACACATACGGCCTTGCAACCAAGCAGTTCGGCAATCTCAACCGCAGCAAGCGATACTGCACCCGAGTGAGTGTGTGGGCGGGTACCAAGGCCAGGAATGCGGTCGATGCCGTTCTCCTCGGTGCTCTCGATGATCTTCGCCATGGTCTCAACAGTGATCACTGGCCACTTACCTACCGAGGTCTCACCCGAAAGCATTACTGCATCGGCACCATCGAGGATTGCGTTTGCAACGTCCGAAGCTTCTGCACGGGTTGGACGTGGCGAGTCGATCATGCTCTCAAGCATCTGAGTCGCAACGATTACCGGCTTTGCCCAGCGACGGCTTAGCTCAACCGCGCGCTTCTGCACGAGCGGAACCTGCTCTAGCGGTAGCTCAACACCAAGGTCACCACGAGCAACCATGATGCCGTCGAAGGCGTCGATGATCTCTTCTAGGGCTTCAACGGCCTGTGGCTTCTCAATCTTTGCGATGGTTGGAACGAAGATTCCCTCTTCGGCCATGATTTCGTGAACGCGAACGATGTCCGATGCGTTACGAACGAATGAAAGAGCAATCATGTCGATGCCGAGCTTCAGACCCCAGCGAAGGTCTGCCTCGTCCTTCTCCGATAGCGCAGGAACGTTTACTGCAACACCTGGCAGGTTGATGCCCTTGTTGTTCGAGACGTTTCCAGGAACCTCAACCACGGTGGTGACGGTGGTGGCGGTAACTTCGGTTGCGCGAAGCGAAACCTTACCGTCGTCGATTAGCAGGTAGTCGCCAGGCTTTACATCGCCAGGAAGACCCTTGAAGGTAGTGCCACAGATGTCCTTGGTGCCCACTACGTCTTCGATGGTGATCTTGAAGACGTCACCCTTCTCTAGGTAGTGTGGGCCGTTTTCGAAACGACCTAGGCGGATCTTTGGACCCTGTAGGTCAACGAAGATGCCAACTGCCTTACCCGCGTCGGCTGCTGCCTTGCGAACGGTGTTGTAGATCTCTTCGTGCACATCGTAAGAACCGTGGCTGAGGTTCATACGTGCAACGTCAACACCAGCCTCGATGATTTCGCGAATGGTCTCATAGCTTGAGGTTGCTGGTCCGAGTGTCGCAACGATTTTTGCGCGGCGCATTTTTCCTTCTTCCGGTCTTCCACCAGTTGGCAGATTTCCTTGGTTTCCGTGAGTCAGTATTGGCTCACGATTGGCTTGTATCGATTTAGGAGTAAATCGAGATTGGTCGGTCGGTTGGCTTTACTGGGAATGGAAGCTCGGTCGAGCCCTCTAGGTATTCGTCCACGGCAGCAGCAGCGGCACGGCCTTCTGCAATCGCCCAGACGATGAGGCTCTGACCGCGGCCAGCGTCGCCGGCTACGAATACACCGTCAACGTTGGTTGCGTACTTTCCGTCGCGAGCCACGTTTCCGCGGTTGTCCAGAACTGCGCCGGTCTGATCAGCTAGCTCGTCGCCCTCAACACCAGTGAAGCCTAGAGCCAACAGAACGAGGTCTGCAGGCAAGACACGCTCGGTGCCAGCCTTTGGTAGGCGCTTGCCATCCACGAACTCGGTCTCGGCAACCTTTACGCCAACTACCTTGCCGTTCTCAGAAACGAACTCAACGGTGGAGGCCAGGTACTTGCGCTCACCGAACTCTTCGTGGGCGCTAGCGACCTCGAACAGTGTTGGGAAGGTAGGCCAAGGCTGACCGGTTGGGCGCTCGGTTGGAGGCTGCTTGCCGATTGCAAGAGTGGTAACGCTGAGAGCACCCTGGCGGGTTGCGGTACCGATGCAGTCTGCACCGGTGTCTCCACCACCGAGGACGATGACGTGCTTGCCCTTAGCGGTGATCTGACCCTCGATGCTGTCGCCAGCAACCGCCTTGTTACCCTGCACCAGGTATTCCATGGCGAAGTGAACGCCATCGGCCTCGCGGCCTGGAATGGTTAGGTCGCGCGGAGTGGTGGCACCGGTTGCAACTACAACTGCGTCGTAGCGACTACGTAGGTCCTCCCAGGTGATGTCTACACCGATGTTTACACCGGCGCGGAAACGAACACCCTCAGCCTCTAGCTGAGCTAGGCGGCGGTCGATGTGGGTCTTTTCCATCTTGAAGTCTGGAATGCCGTAGCGAAGCAGACCACCGATGCGGTCGTCGCGCTCGTAGACGGCAACGGTGTGACCGGCACGAGCGAGCTGCTGTGCGGCTGCGAGGCCTGCAGGACCAGAACCGACTACGGCAACGGTCTTGCCGGTCATACGCTCTGGAGCGTGCGCTGCAACCCAACCCTTGTCAAAGGCCTCATCGATGATTGAGACTTCAACTTCCTTGATGGTCACTGCAGGCTGGTTGATACCTAGTACACAGGCAGATTCACAAGGAGCTGGACAGAGGCGACCGGTGAACTCCGGGAAGTTGTTGGTCTGGTGAAGACGCTCGATGGCGGCCTTGCCCTGGTTACGCCAGGTGAGGTCGTTCCACTCTGGGATGAGGTTGCCTAGCGGACAGCCCTGGTGACAGAATGGCACGCCACAGTCCATGCATCGGCCGGCCTGCTGGCGAACCACTGCAGAATCGCGCTTCTCGTAAACTTCCTTCCAGTCCTGAATGCGTACAGGAACCGGACGACGCTTAGCGGTCTCGCGCTCAGTAACCTTGAGGAATCCTCTTGGATCAGCCACGGGTAACCTCCAAAATCTGCTCCCAAACCTCACTGCTGTCTGGGTCTACACCGTTTGCAACCGCCTTTTCACGGATGCTCAATACCGACGCATAGTCGCGAGGAAGAACACGAACGAAGTGCTCTACCTCGGCGGCGAAGTTGTCGAGGATGCGCTTTGCTAGAGCCGAACCGGTCTCAGCAACGTGCTGCTTGAGGATGTCCTCTAGCTTGGTGGCATCTGCGGCCTCGAGTGGACCAACGTGCAACTCCCCTGCGGCAAGTGCATCGTGGTTCACGCGGTCGCCGCGAAGCTTATAGACGTATGCGACACCACCCGACATACCTGCACCGAGGTTACGGCCGGTACGTCCGAGGATTACCGCCACACCACCGGTCATGTATTCGAGCGCGTGGTCTCCCACACCTTCCGAAACAGCGATTGCACCCGAGTTACGAACTAGGAAGCGCTCACCGACGATACCGCGCAGGAACAGCTTTCCGCTGGTGGCACCGTAACCGATGACGTTACCGGCGATGATGTTCTCTTCAGCAAGGAACGGGCTGTTTGCGTGAGGCTTGACCACGATGGTACCGCCCGAAAGGCCCTTACCTACGTAGTCGTTGCTGTCGCCGGTGAGCGAAAGCTTGATGCCCTTAGGAACGAATGCACCGAACGACTGACCGGCAGCACCGGTTAGGTTAACGGTGATGGTGTCCTCAGGAAGAGCCTCAACACCGAACGCCTTGGTGAGCTCGTTACCGAGCATGGTTCCAACGGCCTGGTCCACGTTAGTGATCGGCAGGTCGATGGTCACTGGCTTGCCAGAAGATAGAGCGTCTTTCGAAGCCGCGATGAGCTTGTGGTCGAAGTGCTTCTCTAGCTCGTGGTCCTGAGTGGTAACGCGGCTTCGGTTCTCGGTTGCAGCAAATACTGGACCAGCGAGGATTGGGCTTAGGTCTAGACCATCTGCCTTCCAGTGGCTAATTGCGCGGTTCATGTCGAGCATTTCGGCATGGCCAACGGCCTCATCGATGCTGCGGAAACCGAGAGCAGCGAGGTACTCGCGAACTTCCTGTGCGAGGAACTCGAAGAAGTTAACAACGTGGTCTGCCTGACCGGTGAAGCGCGAACGCAGAACTGGGTTCTGAGTCGCAACACCGACTGGACAGGTGTCGAGGTTACAGACGCGCATCATGATGCAGCCTTCAACCACGAGCGGAGCGGTTGCGAAACCGAACTCTTCGGCACCGAGTAGCGCAGCGATGACGACGTCGCGGCCGGTCTTCATCTGACCGTCGACCTGAACGGTAACACGGTCGCGGAGACCGTTTAGCATCAGGGTCTGCTGGGCCTCTGCAAGACCAAGTTCCCAAGGGGTTCCGGCGTGCTTTAGCGAGTTGAGCGGGCTTGCACCGGTACCACCATCGTGGCCCGAAACAAGGATTACATCTGCCTTTGCCTTTGCCACACCTGCAGCAACGGTACCGATACCGACCTGCGAAACGAGCTTCACGTGAACGCGAGCGGCACGGTTGGCACGCTTAACGTCGAAGATCAGCTGCTTGAGGTCTTCAATCGAGTAGATGTCGTGGTGAGGAGGTGGCGAAATAAGTCCAACACCCGCGGTCGAGTGGCGGGTACGCGCGATCCAAGGGTAAACCTTGTTCGGTGGCAACTGACCACCTTCACCAGGCTTTGCGCCCTGGGCCATCTTGATCTGGATGTCGTCGGCGTGGGTTAGGTACATGCTGGTGACACCGAAGCGACCCGATGCTACCTGCTTGATTGCCGAGCGACGAGTTGGGTCTAGAAGACGCTCAACGTCTTCACCACCTTCACCGGTGTTGCTCTTTGCGCCAAGGCGGTTCATGGCAATAGCGAGAGTCTCGTGAGCCTCAGGCGAGATCGAACCGTAGGACATCGCACCGGTCGAGAATCGCTTGACGATCGAGCTGATTGGCTCAACCTCGTTGATGTCTACCGCCGGGCGAACGCCGGTGCGCAGGGTGAATAGACCGCGCAGAGTCATCAGATTCTCAGCCTGGTCATCTACCGAGCGAGTGTACTCGCGGAAGATGTCCATGCTCTTGGTCTTGGTCGAGTGCTGGAGCTTGAAAATGGTCTCAGGCGAGAACAGGTGAGCTGGGCCTTCACGGCGCCACTGGTACTCGCCGCCAACCTCTAACTGCTGGTGGACGTTGGTCGACTCATCGATTGGGTAAGCGCTCTTGTGACGTGCAGCGATTTCCTCGTGGATGACCTCGATGCCGATACCGCCGAGCTGGCTCACGGTGCCGGTGAAGTAGGTGTCAACGAACTCCTGGCTAAGACCGATTGCCTCGAATACCTGTGCACCCGAGTAAGAAGACACGGTCGAGATACCCATCTTCGACATGATCTTGAGAACACCCTTGCCGAGACCCTTGATGAGGTTCTTCGAAGCCTTCTCGATGGTTACGCCCTCGATGAGGCCGTCCTTAACCATCTGCTCGCAAGATTCCATGGCGAGGTAAGGGTTGATTGCTGCTGCACCGTAACCGATGAGCGCTGCGATGTGGTGTACCTCGCGGGCGTCAGCGGCCTCAACAACTAGGCCCACCATGGTGCGGCGGCCGGTGCGGATGAGGTGGTGGTGAACCGCGCTAGTTAGAAGCAGCGACGGAATCGGTGCTAGTTCACGGTTGCTGTCGCGGTCCGAAAGAATGAGGTACTTTGCACCCTCGTTGATGGCCTGGTCGACCTCTTCGAAGATTTCGCGGATGCGAGCGGCAAGGGCGTCTGCTCCCCCGTCGACGCGGTAAAGACCCTCAACAGTAAATGCCGAGCCTGCGCCTGGCTTCTCGTCGATGTGCTTGATCTTTGCGAGTTCGTCGTTCGAAAGAACTGGGAACGAGAGCGAAATCTGCTGAGCGTGCTCAGGAGTTGCCTTGAGCAGGTTGCCTTCTGGGCCAATACCGGTGCCAAGCGAGGTAACAACCTCTTCACGGATCGAGTCCAGTGGCGGGTTGGTTACCTGAGCGAACTGCTGAACGAAGTAGTCGAAGATAAGGCGTGGGCGGCTTGAGATAGCGGCGATTGGGGTGTCGCTACCCATCGCGCCAACAGGCTCGGCGCCAGTCTTTGCCATCGGCGCCAATAGAACGCGAAGCTCTTCCTGGGTGTAGCCGAAGGTGCGCTGGCGACGGTTGACGCTGCTAGCGGTGTGCGCGATGTGCTCGCGCTCTGGAAGCTCTTCAAGCTTGATGCGGTTGGCCTCAAGCCACTCGCCCCAAGGCTCAAGCGATGCGATTTCCGACTTGATCTCGTCGTCGTCGATTAGGCGACCCGAAACAGTGTCGGCGATGAACATGCGGCCTGGCTGCAGACGACCCTTGCGGACAATCTTTGCTGGGTCGATGTTAACAACACCGATTTCCGAGGCGAGCACGACTAGGCCGTCGTCGGTGATGACGTAACGACCTGGACGCAGACCGTTGCGGTCTAGGGTTGCACCAACAAGCGAGCCATCGGTGAAGATAACCGCTGCAGGGCCGTCCCAAGGCTCCATGAGCATCGAGTGGTAGTCGTAGAAGTTCTTGCGAGCAGGCTCGATGTCGGTCTGCTTTTCCCAAGCCTCTGGGATCATCATCATCATGGCGTGTGGCAGCGAACGGCCGGCCAAGTAGAGAAGCTCAACTACCTCGTCGAACGAGGCCGAGTCCGAGCCATCCGGGGTGATGATTGGCGAAAGCTGCTTTAGGTCGCCCAATGCTTCGCTAGCAAGCTGTGCCTCGCGAGCGCGCATCCAGTTGCGGTTACCCTTCACGGTGTTGATCTCACCGTTGTGCGCAATCATGCGGAATGGGTGAGCAAGTGGCCACGATGGGAAGGTGTTGGTGCTGAAGCGCGAGTGAACCAGAGCGAGGGTCGAAGCAAAGCGCTCGTCGCTTAGGTCCGGGTAGAACGGCTCAAGCTGAAGAGTGGTAACCATGCCCTTGTAGACGATGGTGCGGCTCGAGAGCGATGGGTGGTAAATGCCCAGGGTGCGCTCAGAACGCTTGCGCAGACGGAAGGTCATGCGCTCTAGTTCGATGCCCGAAGCGCCGTTAGTTGGAGCTACGAATACCTGCTCGATGAAAGGCTGTGCATTACGCGCTAGGTCACCTAGAACTTCTGGGCGAACCGGAACCTCACGCCAACCGATGACCTCAAGGTTCTCTTCGACAGCGAGCTTTTCGAAACCGGCCTTGGCGACTGCGCGCTCTTCTGCATCGGTTGGAAGGAATACAAGACCGGCAGCGTAACCGCCAGCCGCTGGAAGCTCGAAGCCTGCGACAGCGCGGAGGAATGCGTCTGGCATCTGGGTGAGGATACCCGCACCGTCACCGGTACCAGCGTCCGAACCAACCGCACCACGGTGCTCAAGGTTGGTTAGCGCAGAGAGAGCGGTCTGGATGATGTCGTGACCAGCAGTGCCGCGAAGGGTGGCAACCATGGCCAAACCACAGGCGTCTTTGTCGTACGCAGGGTCGTAAAGGCCGACCTTGGCAGGCGCGGTGCTGAAGCGCGCGAACGGGGACATCACAGACATGTCGAAATCCAATCAATCAAAGGGTGAAGACTGGGGACAACATTGGCCCGTGTGTGCCGCTAGAACAGCGGAGTTTTGCAGATCTAAATCTCAGCGCTTGTGGCGTCTTATGAGTAGTTATTTAGATTCTAAGTCTTGAAATCGAATTATTATTCGAGAACTCGATTTTATCTCACTAAGCGTGAAACAGCGCCTTATTTGGCAGTCTCTTCGACGGCCCCGTCATCTGCTGTGAACTCGGCATCCGAGCTTGCAAGTGGCTTGGCAGGAAGGAAGATGCTCTGCTCGAGTCCGGTGTGCTTGCGACCTAGGTAAACGAAGAGAACGAGACCGACGACGATTCCTGCGATTGCCGCCCAAACGTTGGTGCGGAGACCGAAGAGAACGTAAGCAGGGTCGAGGCGAATCGACTCGATGAATACGCGTCCGAGTGAGTAGTAGACAAGGTACGCGGCGAACAACTTGCCCCACTGGAGGTTGAAGCGCTTCTCGATGAACAGGAGCACCGCGATGCCAAGTAGGCTCCAGATGCTCTCGTAGAGGAATACCGGGTGGAACAGTTCGCCGTCAGGCAGACCAACCGGGTACGCAGGGTTCGACTGAGGGATCTCTAGACCCCAAGGAAGAGTGGTTGGCTGTCCGAACAGTTCGCTGTTGAAGTAGTTTCCCCATCGACCAACTGCCTGCGCAAGTAGCAGACCTGGAACCAGCGCATCCGCGTAGGCGAAGAACTTGATGCCAGCCTGCCGTGCACCGATGTAGGCACCGAGCGCACCGAACAGTAGACCACCGTAAATGGCTAGGCCGCCCTCCCAAACGTAGAACACGCTCACAGGGTTCTTGCCAGCACCGAAGTAGTCGTTTAGGTGGGTGGCAACGTGGTAGAAACGAGCACCGACGATGCCGATTGGCACGGCCCAGATGGCGATGTCGATGGCAACGCCGGCCTTTGCGCCTCGCTGCTGTAGGCGAAGCGCCGACACGATGATTGCTAGGACGATGCCAAGAATGATGAATAGCGCGTAGAAGCGAATGATGAATGGGCCTACGGCAATGTCTGAAACACTCGGGCTTGGAAGGCTAGCGATAACTCTGTTCACGTTGCAATTCTCTCTTATTACCGGTTTAGTTCGGTGAGCAATTCAGAAACTTTGTTCTTGAGGGCCTCGATGCCGCCCTCCTGATAGGCGCGCACGAACGCGCTACCAACGATTGCGCCATCGGCGTATTCGTTGACTTCGGCAACCTGCTTGGCGGTCGAAATGCCGATGCCAACACAGGCATTCTGCTCATCTGAGACGGTACGAACGCCCTGAACCACCTTGCGAGCGAGCGAGTCGAGCTCCTCACGTGCACCGGTGATACCCATCGTCGAAACGGCGTATACGAATCCGCGGCTTAGATCGGTGGCAACCTTGGAACGCTCCGATGAACTGCTTGGAGCAGCCAGGAACACACGGTCAAGGTGGTGCTTGTCGCTTGCCTCAAGCCAGTCTGCGCCTTCATCCGGGATCAGGTCTGGAGTAATGAGACCTGCTCCCCCGGCAGCCTCAAGATCGGCGGCGAACTTCTCGACGCCGTATTGCATCACTGGGTTCCAGTAGGTCATCACGAGGATTGGAGTCTCAACTCGACTGGTGATCTGCTTGACCGCGTCGAATACCTGACGTAGCTTGAAACCGTTTTCAAGCGCCTCGAGTGTGGCAGCTTGAATGACCGCGCCATCCATCACAGGATCCGAGTAAGGAACGCCGAGTTCAAGGACGTCTACGCCTGCCTCGCACATGGCGACGGCAGCTTCGACGGATGCATCAACGGTTGGATAACCGGCTGGGAAATAGCCAATAAGCGAGCCTCGGCCCGACTTCTTGTTTGCGGATAGAACCTCAGCTGTTGTTGGGCGACTCACTACTTTGCCTCCTGTGGCAAGAAACCAAAGTACTTGCCAGCGGTTTCCATGTCCTTATCGCCACGTCCAGAGAGGTTGACGAGAATGGAAGAGCCATTCGGCAACTCGGCCGCGAGCTTTAGTGCACCGGCGAGGGCGTGTGACGTTTCAATCGCTGGGATGATTCCTTCAGTGCGGCTCAACTTGAACATCGCGTCCATCGCCTCTGCATCGCTGATACCGCGGTACTGAGCGCGCCCCAGATCCTTGAGCCAGGCGTGCTCAGGGCCAACGCCCGGGTAGTCAAGACCGGCGCTGATGCTGTGGCTCTCCATGGTCTGGCCATCCTCGTCCTGCAGCATGTAACTCTTGGCGCCGTGGAGTACGCCCGGGCGGCCGTGGGTAAGAGTTGCCGCATGGCGAGGAGTGTCGATGCCGTCACCAGCTGCCTCGAAACCGTAAATAGAAACATCCTGGTCGTCGAGGAACGCGTGGAACAGGCCGATTGCGTTCGAACCGCCACCCACGCAAGCAGCCAGCGCAGTTGGCAAGAATCCGAACTCGTCAAGCATCTGCTGGCGCGCTTCGATGCCGATAACGCTGTGGAAATCGCGGACCATTGCAGGGAACGGGTGTGGGCCCGCAACAGTGCCTAGTAGGTAGTGAGTGTTGTCGACGTTGGCAACCCAGTCGCGAAGCGCCTCGTTGATGGCGTCCTTAAGGGTGCGGCTGCCGGTCTTGACCGGGATTACCTCTGCGCCAAGAAGGCGCATGCGGGCGACGTTCAGTGCCTGACGCTCGGTGTCTACCTCGCCCATGTATACGACGCACTCGAGGCCAAAAAGCGCGGCCGCGGTTGCGCTCGCTACACCGTGCTGTCCAGCGCCGGTCTCGGCGATGATGCGGGTCTTGCCCATGCGCTTGGTGAGTAGCGCCTGACCGAGCACGTTGTTGATCTTGTGGCTACCGGTGTGGTTTAGGTCTTCGCGCTTTAGGAAGATGCGCACGTTCGGGTTCACATCGGCGGCAAAACGCTTGACCTCAGTGATGATGCTTGGACGACCGGTGTAGGTGCGGTGCAGTTCCGCCAGCTCGAGCGCGAAGGTTGGATCCTTCTTGGCGAACTCGTAGGTTTCGTGAAGCTGGTCTAGGGCGGCGATGAGCGATTCTGGGACGAAGCGCCCACCGAATTCGCCAAAGTATGGGCCCGACTCGTTACGAAGGCTGGTCTGAGTTGTCATGAGTTAAACCTTAAACGTTGCCGGCAGCAAGGAACGACTTAAGCATCGCTGCCGGGTCGTTTGTAACAAGAGCCTCGCCAACTAGAACGACGTCTGCTCCAGCTGCACGGTAGTGGGCTACGTCATCCGCGTTTCGAACGGCACTTTCAGCAACCTTGATTACACCCGCAGGGATGCGGTCTGCAAGAGTTCCGAATAGGTTACGGTCTGTCTGGAAGGTGCTGAGATCGCGGGCATTGATGCCTACCATTTCGCCGTCTGCCTCGAGTGCGCGGTCCAACTCCCCCGCATCGTGAGTTTCGATGAACGCAAGCATGCCGAGTTCTTCGGTGAACTTCTTTAGTCGGACGATGGTCTTCTGGTCGAGACCGGCCACGATCAATAGGATGATGTCGGCACCGGCCGCACGCGCCTCGAGGATTTGATACTCGTTGGCGATGAAGTCCTTGCGAAGCAGCGGCACAGCGACATTCGCGCGAACTGCGATTAGGTCAGCGAGCGTGCCCTTGAACTTGCGTCCCTCGGTAAGCACGCTGATTGCAGACGCGCCATTCTCGGCGTAAGTCTTAGCGAGTTCGGCAGGATCAGGGATCTCGGCCATGTATCCGCGGGATGGAGAGGCGCGCTTGACCTCGGCGAGGATTTTTACGTTGCTGGCAGGAGCCAGAAAACTGAGGGCATCGAGTGCTGGAGTATTAGCTAGGGCAGCTTTCTCAACCTGAGCGAGCGATACGCTTTCTTGGCGCTGCGCCGCATCTTCGATGGAACCCGCGTAGAGTTCCGCGAGCACTAGTGGCTCTTGGTCTTGCTGCCGCCTACGCCGTAGCCAGCCTTCTTGAGGATGAAGCCAACGACGAGACCTGCTACCGCGACAACTGCCGAAGCCCAAACTAGAGCTGGCTGGTCTACCCAGAAGAACCAGGTGCCGAAGAGAGTTGCAACCATGATGATGGTTACGGTGGTCCAAGAGGCTACTGAGTTACCGTGGCCTGGGTCGTTGCTCGACATTTGGTGCCTTTCTTTGCGCTAGGAAAATGATACCAATACCAAGCGCGAGTAGTGAACTTAGCGAGTTAGCGTTGCGAGTCCCAGAGGGAAATAGCGTCGTCTTTTGAAGGTGAACCTGCAGCCTTGCCTGAGGCTTCGCTTGGTCGTTGTGCCTTCGTGCTCTGGGCTGCATAGCGGTCGGTCTTGACGCGCTTTGGCCAGCGCAGCGCGAGCGAAGCAGTGGCCGCCTGCAACAACGCAAGAACCAAAGCCACGATGATGAACGCTAAGACGAAACTGTGGTCAGCCTTGTAGGAGATCCAGCCATCGGTGGTTGAAACGCCGTTTGGACCCACGATGTGGTCTCCGGTGATTCCACTGAGCTTCGATACGGCCGCGAACAGCGCCTGCGGAGGCGTGTTACCCAACTGCGGAAGTATGTTTAGGGCGGTGGCCACCGAGGCAATCGAACCTAGTGCGGCGATGATGCTTGACGCGATGCGCTGCGAGAACAAAACGCCGAACAGCGTGATGAAGCCGCCCCAGATTGCCAGATTCAGCATTGGGATGGCGGTGGCACCAACAGAAACGAGCTGCTTGGTGGTGGAACCGAACTCGTATTCGACGGCAAACCAGTTCTGCGCACCGATGCTGGCCGCGACAATGGACAGGACGAGCCAAACGGATAACGTCTGGCGCTTGCCGAACTTTGAAACGCGAGCCTTGGCCGCCACTAGTTGAGGTGCCTTAGTCCATTGGCGGCCGCTACCGCACGGGCCGGTGCGCCAGCCTTGTTTACGGTTTCCTGGTACTCAGATTCCGGCTGCGAATCGAGCACGACTCCGGCACCGGCCTGAACACGAGCAACTCCATCGCGGATGAATGCGGTGCGGATGGCGATAGCAAGGTCTGCGTTGCCCGCGAAGTCGAAGTAACCAACCACGCCTCCATAGACGCCACGCGCTGCCTCTTCGAGCTCATCAATAATTTCGAGAGCGCGCGGCTTCGGAGCGCCTGAAAGGGTACCCGCCGGGAAGGTCGCCTTGAACGCATCGACAGCGGTCTGACCGTCTCGAAGCTCACCCTCAACGGTGGACACCAGGTGCATGATGTGGCTGTATCGGTGAATCTGCATGAACTCGGTGACGTTTACCGATGCAGGCTCGCACACCTTGAGAAGGTCGTTGCGTGCGAGGTCGACGAGCATAAGGTGCTCGGCGCGCTCCTTCGCATCAGCGACGAGCGATTCAGCCAAATCCTTGTCTTCATCGATGGTCTTGCCACGTGGTCGCGAACCCGCGATTGGGTGCATGACCGCATGCGAACCCTGCACCTGCACGAGCGCCTCCGGGCTCGAGCCTATGACGGCATAAGGCCCGTCTGCGTCCTCGAAGTTCAACAGGTACATGTATGGACTTGGGTTGAGTGCACGGAGCACGCGGTAGACGTCAAGCGGCGAAGCCGAAACCTCAAGGTCGAAGCGCTGCGAAAGCACAACCTGGAAAACATCGCCGATACGCACGAAGTGCTTCGAAGACTCGATTGCCTCGATGAAGTCGTTCTTTGATACACGGTGCTTGGCATTGAGCTCAACATTAAGATCAAGCTCGGCAAGCTTGCCAACGTGAGGCTTCAAGATGCCGGAACGGAGCTCGGCGATGTTTGCGAGCGCACCTTCATAGCTGGCCTTTAGGTCTACCCCATCTGTAACGAAGATGTTCGAAACCAGAAGCAGTGTGCTCGAGAGGTGGTCGAGAATGACCAGGTCTTGGAACATTGCAAACGCCATCACTGGCGCAACAAAATCCGCCTTCGGCGCGTTCGGAAGGTTTTCTAGCTGACGAATCATGTCCCAACCGATGAGACCGACAAGACCGCTGGTAAGCGGCGGAAGACCTTCGAGCGGCGATGAAGTCCAGGCAGACTGCAACTGCGCCAATGCCTCGAGCGGCTTCGCGGAAAGCGCCTCACCGTTTGGCAGCGCGGAGGCGCCGACGATCGAGCTCCATACCGGCGTGGCGCTCGCGGTGCCATCCGGGTTTGGCTGAGTGAGTGTTCCGCGGTTGCGCACGCCGATGAACGAATAGCGAGCCCACACGCCCTGCTCTGCAGATTCCAACAGGAACGAACCTGGCTTGTCTGCGGCCAGTTTTTCGAAGATCGAAAGCGGGGTCTCAGAGCCGGAGAATAGTGTCTGAATGACCGGAATGACTCGGTGTTTGGCAGCCAAGGAAGCGACATCGTCGAAACTGAAGTTGATAGCCATCTCTAGCCTTCCGTTGCGCTGAAAATCTCGGTGGTGTCGAAGCACGATTCGGTGCCGTTGTGGCAAGCCGGGCCGGCCTCGTGGACTAGGGCAAGAAGGGTGTCGCCATCGCAGTCGGCCTGGAGGCTAACGATCTTCTGGGTGTTGCCGCTTGTAGCGCCCTTGTGCCACAGCTCACCGCGCGAACGCGACCAAAAAACAGTCTCACCGAGCTCAATCGACTGTGCGAGCGACTCGCGGTTCATCCAAGCGACCATGAGCACACGCTTGGTGTCGGCGCTCTGGACAACTGTGGTGATTAGGCCGGCAGCGTCAAACTTTAGGTTCGCGAAAAGTGCATCCATGCTCATGATTGCCTACCTCACCTGATAACCGGCTTTGGCCAGCTCACGCTTGGCATCGCCAATAGAAACAGAACCCTCGTGGAAGATGCTGGCTGCGAGGATGGCATCCGCTCCTGCGGCTGCAGCAACTGGGAAGTCCGAGGCCTTACCGGCTCCGCCCGAGGCAATCACCGGCACCTTGCTGATGGCGCGGATGTCGCGAAGCATCTCCTCGTCGAAGCCGTTGCGGGTGCCGTCAGCGTCGATGGAGTTGACCAAAAGCTCACCCGCACCAAGTTCGATGGTTCGCTTGACCCAAGCCAGGGCGTCCAACTCGGTTTCGTTACGACCACCGTGAGTAGTCACAACGTAACCAGATTCGGTCTTTGGCGAACGCTTCAAATCGAGCGAGATAACTAGTACCTGATTTCCAAAGCGCTCAGCGATGCCAGAAAGCAACTGAGGATTGGCAATGCCGGCCGAACCCACCGAGATCTTGTCGGCTCCAGCGCCAAGCAGCTTTGCAACATCCTCGACCTCACGAATACCGCCACCAACGGTGAGCGGAATGAATACCTGTTCGGCACACTTCGTTACGAGATCGTACATAGTTGATCGGTTGTCTACCGTTGCGTGAACGTCGAGGAAGGTCAGTTCATCGGCGCCATCCGCGTAGTACTTGGCAGCAAGCTCGATAGGGTCGCCTGCGTCACGCAGATTCAAGAAGTTGACACCCTTGACCACGCGGCCGTCGGCAACATCTAGGCAAGGGATGACACGAACTGAGAGCGACACAGCGGACCTTAGATGCGAGCGGCGTGAATTGCGCTCACGAGGATGGCGCGAGCGCCAAGTTCGTAGAGAGCGTCCATGGTGGCGTTGGTTTCCTTGCTCTTCACGAGCGAACGAACCGCAACCCATTCCTGATCGCGAAGCGGCGAGATGGTTGGAGATTCAATGCCAGGGGTGAGCTTCGATGCCTGCTCAACAAGTGCTACTGGGCAGTCGTAGTCGAAGATAACGTATTCACGGGCAACGAGAACACCCTGCATGCGGCGAAGCAAGGTTGCCGACTTCTCTTCTGCCCCAGGGGCGGCGATGAGGTGTGCCGACGATTCCAGGATTACTGGACCAAAGATTTCCAGGCCGGCCTGGCGGAGGGTGTTACCGGTCGAAACAACGTCGGCAACAGCGTCTGCAACACCGAGGCGAACCGCAACTTCGACCGCGCCGTCAAGACCAACGAGTTCGACGTTGGTCACGCCAGCGCGCTTGAGGAAATCCTCAACCAGGCTTGGGTATGCGGTCGCAACGCGCTTGCCCGAGAGCTCGCTGATGTCGCTGAACTTGCCGGTCGGGCCGGCGAAGCGGAAGGTTGAACCACCGAAGTCGAGGTCGGCAACGGTCTTGGCCTTGCTGCGGCTGTCGAGCATTAGGTCTAGACCGGTGAAACCGGCATCCAACGAACCCGAACCAACATAGGTTGCGATGTCGCGAGGACGCAGGTAGAAGAACTCGATGTTGTTCGCGGTGTCAACCACGTGCAGATCCTTTGGATCGCGGCGGGTGGTGTAACCGGCTTCCTTGAG
>Ga0228703_1000712_pt1 | contig 22606 bp, 19 predicted proteins | sample McNCre217_Aug_MG_3_FD_178020 | JGI IMG/M metagenome (GOLD analysis project Ga0228703, IMG submission 178020) | Freshwater microbial communities from McNutts Creek, Athens, Georgia, United States - 29-17_Aug_MG | ecosystem: Environmental > Aquatic > Freshwater > Creek | place: USA: Georgia... | reverse complement strand
GGCTACGGGTTTACAAGACATGGTCACGCCGCATGCCCTCAGCGTGGCTGAAATTGCACAAGTCGTTGCAGACTACCGACTCGCCACTCGCCGTGCTTTAGAAGCAGGCTTTGACGGCGTTGAACTTCATGCTGCATCAGGCTACTTACCAGAGCAATTCTTGTCTTCTGGCAGCAACCAACGCGATGACATCTACGGCGGTTCAGCAGCCAACCGTGCGCGCTTTGTTTTGGAGGTGTTGAGCGCCATGGTTGCCGAAGCTGGCAGTGACCGTGTGGGCATCAAGATGTCACCAGAGATGAACTTCAACGACATCGTGGATGCCAACCCACAAGAGACCTACACCTACCTCGTCGACCAATTGCAAGAGTTCAACCTTGCCTATGTGCATGTGGCCTTGTTTGGTGCCAAGGTGGATTACCACGCGCTGCTCAAACCCAAAGTGAAAGCTGCGTATTTGATGGGTGGAGGGTTGGACCAAACCAAAGCCGAAGCTGCACTGGCATCGGGCACAGCAGATGCCACCGTGTTTGGCGGCGCTTTCTTGGCCAATCCTGATTTGCCTGAACGCTTTCGCGCAGGCGCTGTGCTGAACGCCCCCGACAAAGACACCTTCTACGCCGGTGGCGAGAAAGGTTACACCGACTACCCCGCACTGACCTGAACCGAGGACAACACCATGACAACTTACGCCCGCCCGCAAAGCATGAGCCGAGGTGCACAGTTCCGTGCATACGCACTGCACGCAGCCGAATTGACCAACCCTTTTCTGGGCGTTGACCATGCATGGATGAGTGGCCCCACATTTCCTGCGCATCCCCATGCAGGCTTCTCTGCCGTGTCATATTTGTTTTTGGATTCCCAAACGGGCATCAACAACAAAGACTCGTTGGGTGGACGTCACCTCATCCGTCCCGGTGGTTTGCACTGGACGGCGGCGGGCCGCGGCGTGGTGCATGAAGAGCATCCAGCAGAGAACGGAAAAACCGTTCACATGCTGCAAATATTTGTGAACCTGGAGCGTCAAAAGCAAAGCGATGCGCCGTATGCACTTCATCTGCCTCCAGAAGACGTGCCAGTTGTCAACTTGTCTGGCGCCACCGTGCGTGTGCCTTTGGGGCAGTTTGGCAATCAACAGTCACCGCTAAGTCCTCCTACCGAGGTCACGCTACTGGACATCACCTTGGAAGCAAACGCTGAACTGGAAGTTCCAGTTGCAGCGGGTCAAACAGCCTTCGTGCTGCCGATTGCGGGTGCCCTGAGCGTGAATGGTGAACGTGTTGAAAGCGATGGTGCACCTGTGCCAGTGATGGCAGCAAGAGCACAAGCCAACACCATCACCTTAAAAGCACAAGAAGGTGCAGTACACGTTGCGCTGTTTGCAGGAGCGCCTTTGCAACAGCCTGTCTATTGGGGAGGCCCGATGGCGATGGCTTCGCGTGAAGAACTCAACAACGCAATTACAGCGTTTCAGCGTGGTGAGTTCGGAAAAATTTAACTTAGGAAATTCAAAAATGACATACGAAAAATTCAGTGCCGACAATACGGCCTTGCTTTTGATTGACCATCAAATTGGCACGATGGGGTGGGTGAAATCCATCGGTTTTGAGGAGATGAAGCGCAATGCGCTGATGCTGGCCAACACAGCACGTATCCTCAAAATTCCAACCGTACTGACCTCTAGCATGGAGGAATACACACAAGGGCCTCTGCTGGGCGAACTGCAAACAATCCTCCCCACGGCGTTTGCCGAACGTGTGAAGCGCATGGGCATTGTCAACGCCATGGATGACGAGAATTTCGCCGCAGCGGTGAAGGCCACTGGCCGCAAGAAGCTGGTGATTGCAGGCGTGACCAACGATGTGTGCACCGTCTATCCGACCCTCACCTTGCTAAGCCAAGGATTTGATGTGCAAGTGGTCGCAGACGCAGGCGGCTCACCTACTGTTGTAGCTGATGACATATCACTGCGACGCATGGAGCGAGCGGGTGCCACGTTGACAACGACGAACCAGTTGATTGCTGAGCTGGCTGTAAGCTGGGCAACACCCGAAGGTGGCGAACTGGTGCAACTCATTATTGGAGCTTTGCAGTCTTGAAACGAATGAAAATCCCTCATCGTTTGACTGCCATCGCTTTCGCTTTTTATATGTCGATCATCATTTCATTGGTGATGTGCTCGGTACTGACCTACATCAGTGTTGGTCTGTCTACGGACTACATCACCAAAGTTTTGAAAGCGTATGTCGTGGCTTTGCCGGTGGGGTTTTTAAGTGTGATAGTTTGCAGACCCATTGTCGTTTTACTCATGAGCAAGACAGTAGCCAAACAGTAACTCCTACTGGTTAGTAGCTGCTGCACCAAAACGGAGTGACCGGTTAGGGTCGTGTGAAGCCGGTCGCTACTGAGTGACTCAGTCCGACCCTAAGCTGACGTTTAGGTGCTAACAAAGAGATCAGTCATGAACAGGCCAATTCAGAGCTTGCGAGAAAGTACGTCAAGAACTGCTTCTGGTCGACAATTTTCAACACAAAGAGACCATTGAAATATTCCCTTTAAATTTGTTCCCCCCTTAATTGGACCAAGGCTTGGCAGCGTTCTGGGCAATCGTCTCAGCCAGACCTACGTGGTGTGTTTCATTCAGCAATTGCGGATTCTTCTCTAGTATCGAGTGAAATTCTTCTGAGTTCTGCAAAACGTCTTTTAAAGTCTTGCCTGTGCTACGCGCAGTGTTTGTTGCGCTTTTCATAAGTGCATAGGCACTTCGCTTGCCAATGTGCTTTGAAAGGGCAAAGGTGAGTGCCTCTGACAAAATCATTCCGCCAGATCGCAGTAGATTTTCATTCATCGCTTGAGGCGAGACCACTAAACGGGCAAGTAGTTGGTCGAGTGCAAACAGCAGATCAGCCATTTTTACGCACATATCGCGCACCACCTCACCATGCTGAGACGAGTCTCGCTCGTAGGTGATGGGAATCCACTCCATAAGTGGAGTGACGTACGCGCAAACCTCCCGAGATAACGAAACTACCGAAATGCTCAGACAAGGATTAACTTTGTGTGGCATGGTTGACGATCCCACGGCTTCGGTGGATTCACTCAACTCTCCAAAGTCGTCACCGCACGCAAGAAAAATCTCCTGACCAATGTGACCACAGCTGCGGGCAGCCAGTGCAAGTACGCACCCAAATTCGGCAAAGCGGTCACGGCTGCCCTTCCAATCCACGGCTTCTGGTTCATTCAATTCCAGCTCAATCATGACTTCATGCTCGATGTCTGGACCATCGTCACCGAAAGCTGCATATGTTCCGACAGCACCGCTGAGAATGCCCGTTCGATAGCGCTGCAGCCAATGCACTAGTCGCTCCATGCTTCGTCTGTGTTCTGCCAGCCACGTTGCCACTTTGAAACCGAACGTGATTGGCTGAGCGTGACGCCCCAGTGTGCGCGCCACCATGGGCGTCGATTTGTGCAGACTGCATAGCTCGGCCAGCCGCGTTTCAATGCTGCTCATTTGGGTAAGCAACGCAGCCCCTGCTTCCTGCAACTGCAATACCAGCACAGTGTTGAATACATCAGCTGTGGTTGCGCCGTAGTGCAACCACTCACGGCTTTCTGGCTGAAGGCTGGTTGACCAAGTCTCCAGAACTGAGACGAGAGGATGACCTATCTGATTGCGCTGCGTTTTCCAGCTCACACTGTCAAAGTGCTCCAGGGAAGCTTTCGCAACAATATCCTGTGCAGCTGACACTGGTATTAGTTGAAGGCGAGCCTGAACTTTGGCAAGCGCCGCCTCAAATTGCAAGATGCGCAGTACGCTTGCCTCGGCAGAAAATACATCGCGCATTGCAAGCCCATCAGCGCTTGAAGCCACCTCATCTGAGAGACAGAGCATTACGAGCCTTTTCAGCGATCGAGCTTCAGGCCTGCTGTGGCCTTGCGAAAACGTGCATCGTCACGCTCAATCAACTGACGGAACTGCACCGGCGTATCTGCAACCCCAGTACGGAATCCCAGCTTTGCGAGACCTTCACGCACTTCTGCTTTTGACAGCGCTTGCAAAAGGGCCGTATTGAGCTTCTGCCCCACTTGAGTTGGCACCTTGGCGGGAGCAAACAATCCTATCCACGCCTCGGTAGAAAAGCCTTTAATCTCTCGTCCCTCGTTGATGGTGGCAATGTCTTTATGGACTTCGTCCCGTTGAAGGCTCATGAGTCCTAAAGATTTGAGTTTCCCATCTTTGATATGTGGCACAGCGGACGGCAGAGTAATGACCGCTGCATCGATTTGGCCACCCAGTAAGTCAGCATTGAGAGGCGCTGCGCCTTTATATGGCACGGTGGTCCAGCTCAGCTTGGCCTGCTGCTCCAGCATAGAAACAGTCACATGCTGGAGTGTTCCCACACCGGGAATGCCGACGTTAACTTTTTGCGGATTCTTACGAACATAGGCCAACAGCTCGTCTATGTTCTGTGCAGGTAATTTCGGGTTGGCAACCAAAACGAAAGAGGTACTTCCAAATGCCCCGATAGGCATGAATGCGTCGAAGGTGTAGCCTGCGCTGGAATTTGTGATCGGAGCCAGCACGATGTCGTTAACTGTGCCAGCAAGAAGGGTGTAGCCATCCGGCGCTGCACGCATAGCCCTTTGTGCGGCGATGGCACCGCCAGCTCCAGCCACGTTATCGACTGCAATCGTCTGTCCCAACACCTGTCCCAGGTGTGTTGCCACAAGTCGTGCCGCCGCATCTGTTGCACCTCCCGCTGGGAAGGGAACCACCATGCTGATGGGCTTGCTGGGGTAACTGTCAGCCCTGACGGCTGTCGACACCAATAAAAATCCACTGCACAGTGTCAGCAGATAAGTTGCATGGCGCAAAAGCCGAGGGAAAACGCGAGGAGATTGACTAATAAACATGGCACCGTCTCATTTAGTGATGGAACACTGAAATTTTGCCAAGACATATACATGCAATCATTACACAAGTACCATAAAGGTATAGGAAAATCAAATGACTGCCCCAATCGCTGTTTCGGATGAGTACCAAGGTCGTGCAGGACAAATTACGCGTCGTCTCATTCATTTTGCTCGACCACGCCAGCTTCAACTTGTTCTACGCATGGCTGAGCTAGGGACCATTCAAAAAGCTTCTAGTGCGCTTGGCATGAGTCAGCCATCCGCCACTCAGGCACTAACGCAGCTTGAATCGCTTCTTGATTTGCGCCTATTTCAAAGGCACGCACGCGGCGTGCGACTCACTGAACAGGGAGAGCTTCTTCTGCCAACATTTCAGAGAGTGCTCGCATCCTTTGACGCACTGGGGCGCGATACCGCTAATGTTTTGCAAGGTTCCCGTGGGATTGTGCGAATAGTCGGCATATCGGCAGCCAGTACGGCCATAGTCGCACAAGTGCTGCCTGCGTTATGCGAGCAGCTCCATGAAATTTGGATCGACTACACAGAGGTGGATGCATCAGACATTCCCTCGCTGTGTGCGACGGGTGAGGTCGATATTGCACTGTGCCGTTCGTCAACTGAGGTATCGGGTGATTTTGAATTTCTTGCACTGCGGGAAGACTCATTGGGGGTCTACTGCGTTCCAGAGCATCCACTGGTCAAGAAAAGGCGCCTCAGTCTTTCGGATTTATCCGAGGCAACATGGTTACTGCCGCCTGCTGGCTCGGCTCCCAGCAACGCATTCATGCAGTTTTGCGATAACGCACATTTCACACCTCGACTCGTGCGACTAGGAACACGTTCACTGCCATTGACTCTAGCCCTTATGCGGCAGCTGAAATGCCTTTATGTAGGACTCTCCAGCCACATGGATTCAGAAGTAGCTACTGGCCATTTTCGACGGCTACCGCTGACAATGCCGACAGAATTAGCACCTTTGGGTTTATTACGGCGCCGCGAGCACAGGACATCTGCTACAGATCAAGTTGTCCTTAACCTCTTGCGCTGGTTTTCAGCCTAACAAACCGTACAAAAAGCCGACTGGAATTTCAATAAAACAATCAAGAAAGTGTGAAAACTTTCCCGGGGTTCAAAATGAGATGCGGGTCCATTGTGGTCTTTAACGTCTTCATCAATTGCAACTCTTGCGGGCTGCGCGAGTGGTGCAAATATTCGCGCTTGAGTGTTCCAATGCCGTGCTCAGCAGACACAGAGCCGTGCCACGCGCCCACAGCCTGATAAACAAGGTCTTCGATTTCTGCTTCGGGCTGCTCTCCTGGACAGACCTTAACCCCGATGTGAATATTTGAATCCCCAACGTGGCCAAAAAATACAGTGGTGGTGTCAGGCCATTTCTTTTTCAATCTGAGTTTCAAGTCTTCAACAAAGTTGCCCAATTGTCCGGTTGTCACACTGACATCGAATCCGACGTGAGGCCAAAAAACTGCCCGAAATTCTCCCGATGAATCTCGGACAGCCCAAAGTTTTTTGACCTCGGTATCAGATTGCGCAATGACCACATCCTGAACAATTTCCTCCTCGAGCGCTTGGGATAACGTTTGCTCAAAATGACTCTGATCTCTGACGGGGTCAGTGCCTTGAGACTCAATTAGTACATAGGCCCCACTCCCGTAGGGTAATGGGGTTGTCAAATGGGCCAAGCCACCAGTCATCCGTTCATAGAAGTCAGGCCACATCATCTCGAATGCCGACAAATTTGGCCCTAAATGGGTTCGAACATGCTTGAGCAATTTCAAAACTGCATCGTAGTCATTCAATGAGCAGAGCGCAGTACAGGTGCTTCGTGGCTGTGGTGACAGTTTCAGTACAGCACGGGTAATAACGCCCAGAGTCCCTTCGCTACCAACGAAAAGCTGCTTTAAATCGTAGCCCGTATTGTTTTTAAGCATCTTGTTCAAGTTGGACAAGACTGTTCCGTCAGCCAGCACAACTTCAAGTCCCAACACCAGATCACGCGCCATGCCATAGCGCAGTACCCTGTTGCCACCTGCATTGGTTGATAAGTTTCCTCCGACGGTGCACGAGCCACGAGCGCCCAAGTCCAAAGGAAAAAACAACTCGTGATCACGTGCTGCATCTTGAATCTGAGAGAGGGTTGCCCCAGCCTGAGTGACGACTGTGCAAGCAGCCTGATCCACCTCTTCAACATTCTTCATCAATTCGAGTGACAAAAGAACGCACTTCGCTACGGGTTGAGCGCCACCGGCCAATCCCGTTAATCCACCTTGGGGTACAACCGGAACTTTGGATTCATGGCAGATACGCAACAAAGCGCTGACCTCTTGCGTTGTCCTCGGGCGAACCAAGGCCAGCGCGCTATCACGAGGTGCCGAGGTCATCCAGTCACTGAAATACCGCTCGGGAATATCCAGGTCAGTAGAAACCAAGCCAATGTCATCAGCGGCAAGAAGTTGTTCAATAAATGTTTTCATATTCAAGCGAGTAATACAAGTACAGGAAAGACAAGATCGGTGCACACCACCGACCTCACCTGTTCCCATTTCAAGCAATTAAACTTGGTAGCCACAATGACAATGCAGGGAATGCGCACAACACCACCAGACGAATAACATCTGCGAAGATGAAGGGCATCGTCCCCTTGTAAATGGCACTCAGCGGTATATCTCGCGCAATAGAGCTGATGACAAATACGTTCATCCCTACTGGTGGGCAAATCATGCCAAAGGTCACTGCCATCACCACGATGACGCCAAACCAAACAGGATCAAACCCAAGTTGTGTCATGACCGGGAAAACAATTGGCACGGTCAACAAAATCATGGCTAACTCATCCATCACGGCACCCAGAATAAGGTAGCCGACCATGACAAGTGCCAGGACACCATAAGGGCCAATCGGGAGATGAACCAACCAATCCACAGACTTCTGGGTGAACTGCGTAATCGTCAGAAAATATCCAAACAAAAATGCTCCCACCACAATCATCATGATGGCTGATGACACCCGCAAAGAATCAACCAAGGCCTTCTTAATTTGTGGCCACCGCAAGTGTCCTCGCAACATGCCCAACGCCAATGTGCCTATTGATCCAACGCCTGCGGCCTCTTCTACAGTGAACAAGCCACCATACATGCCCCCCAATACAAACATGAACAGGAGCAAGACTGACCAAAGTTCACGCAAAGAAGTGAATCGCTCAGCCCAGGTATGTCGTTCACCTTGTGGAAGCATTGCAGGCCAAACGCGCGCCATGATCGCTATCACAGCGGAATAAAAAACCACAGCCAACAAGCCTGGGACTACTCCTGCCGCGAAGAGTTTGGAGATGTCCGTCTCGGTCATGATGCCGTAAAGCACAAAAATAACCGATGGTGGGATCATGATGCCCAATGTGCCACCTGCAGCAATCAAGCCTGCCGATAATCCACGGTCATAGCCTGCGCGTCGCATCTCCGGCAAAGCAACTTGCGTCATCGTGGCTGCTGTGGCAACGGATGACCCGTTGATCGCTGCAAATCCAGCACATGCGGCAATCGATGCCAACGCCAGTCCACCCTTACGATGCCCCAACCAAGCGCGCCCCGCTGAGAACAACTCCCGACTCATTCCTGCATGTGAAGCAAAGGCCCCCATCAAAACGAACATCGGGATAACGCTCAGGTTGTAGTCAGTAACTACAGACAAAGGCACATTTGCCAGCAAATTCAAGGCGGGCGTTAAACCCGATAGCAAGGCAAAGCCTCCGACACCAGCAATGCCCATGGCCACGCCAATAGGAACCCGCACTGCCATCAGGGCAAACATCAAGACAAAGCCCAAAAGGGCAACCAAATCACGATCCATGTTGGACCTCCCCATCTGGATCTTCGATTGGTGATCGATTGAACAAACGAACTAGGCGCACCAGTGCCAAAAGTACCGAGGCACACACGCCGCATGCGGCTATCGCATAAAAGTAACGTATGGGTAACTGGAGATCACTTGTCGTCTGTGTGCCCGTGCTCAGCACTTTTACCCAGACCATCCAGGCCATGACAGCCAGGAAAACAAAGGTCACCAGAGTCCCGATCAAATCCAACCACCTGCGTCCTTCTGGGCGCAGATGCTCCCAGACGATGTCCACACAAATATGGCTGCCGTAATAAGTGGCAATGGCGAATCCCCAAAAAAGTGCAATACCTTGCATTAATTTTGAGCCGTCAAACCAATCGGGAATCTGAATGCTTAACACGTCTCGCATGAGCACATTGCCCGCAGTCAAGAGGGCAATGGCCAGCAAGAAGATGGCTGCCGCCGTCTCCGTTGTGGATAGTAGGCGCTTCATTTATTGACCTGCACCACGGCTTTTGAGTTCCTGACGCAAGCTGTTCAGAACTTGCTGTCCGTTCACACCCGTCTTGGCAACGCTCTCCACCCACTGAGTGTTAACAGGCTCAACCGCTTTCTTCCAAGCGTCCAATTGAGGCGTAGTTAGTTTGACGATGTTGTGCCCTTGCTTTTCCAGTTTGCCTTGGCCAGAGTCTTCGTCATCACCCCAGGCAGCGCCAACTTTGCCTGCCCAATCGTTGTTGCAATGGTCGTCGATTACCTTCTTTTGAGCGCTACCGAGCTTGCTGTACCAAGCGGGATTCATGACCCATGTGAAGGCGGCTGCGTACAAACGCATGTCTGTGTGGTTTTTGACGGCCTTGTCGATGTTGAAGGAAATCAAGGAATTCCATGGGAAGGTGATCGCATCTGCAACGCCTTTTTCCAAAGCATCGCGTGACTCGGGTGCAGAGACTTGGACATTGGTTGCGCCCAAAAGGGTCATGGTCTGAGCCACCGTACCATTAGCAGGTCGAATCTTCATGCCCTTGATCTGGCCTGGTTCACTGATAGGTTTTTTGCTGTGCAGCGTACCAATATGCACGTGCGCAAAGCAAACTCGCACGTCCTTCATTTCCGTTGCTGAGTAACTGCGATACCACTTGTCAACTGCCGCCGAACCCGGTCCGGGCTTGCTGACCTGAAATGGCAACTCTGCCGCTGCAAAAATCGGGAACCGACCGGCTTGGTACCCTGGGCTGACCCAGCTCATATCGGCAATGCCGTCGCGCGCCATGTCGTAGTGGTCTGCGGCTTTACCCAATTGTTGCGCTGGAAACAGCATTACTTTGATTGTGCCGTTCGAGGCAGCTTCAACTGACTTAGCCCAAGGCTCAAAACCCAGCTTGGCCAGTGGGTGACTACCGGGTAACCAGTGAGCAAACTTCAACTCGACAGGCTTGTCCTGGGCTTGAGCGCCGATTCCGAGCATGGCCAATGCACAGGCAGCTGCTGTGCTGCGAATGATGTGTTTTGTAGAAATCATCGTTGTCTCCTTATTGACGAGGGTTACTTCAGGTGGGAATTTTTTCAAACCATTTGATTGGGTGAGCCTTAATGGTCTTGTTCAAATGACCTTCGGGGTCAGCCAGCGCTGCTTTCAGTGCCTTGTTCAGACTCTCTGCGGCCAAATCAAGATCTTGAGAAGAATTGAGAACGGGTTCGACAAACTCATTCCAAATCCGTTCGTAGTTTTCGTGGCCTCTTTTTTGGGTTTCACCATAGCCTTTGAGTACCTGCGGTAAACCTGCTAGTGCCAGTCCCATGCTTGCAGACTTAGGTGTCAGTTTCTGCATCGCAGACCACCAAGCGTCCATGGCCTTGTGTTCTTGCTGGAATCTAAGACTGCTTCGACGCATTGAGCGCATCCGGGCCATGGAACGGAGCATCAAATAGCCCCACAGACTGGTTGATCGAATGTGCAAACCTACGTGCCATTTTTCTTTTTGATGTTTTACAGCCCAAGCCAACAGCCGTCTTCCAAGGGCTGACGGGAGCACAGAGGCCACTTCATCAACGCCCGGTTTGAAGTGTTCCGTCACATAAACCAAATCTCGCTCACCCGCTTGCGCTTCGTTGCGGACTCGGTCGAATCTTGACGGCCGTGTTTTCAAATCAGCAACTCGGATCACATCCTCGTAACACATCCATAAGGCCAAATGGCGGGCAGCTTCCGACCAAGCTTTGGCCATTTTTTCATCTGTGATCGTCTCAGGAATAGCTTGCATCAAACGTTTGCGGTATTGATCCGCATATCGTTCGTCCTGGTAATCCATGCACCGCTCTGCGCCCAACCGAGCAATTTCCTGTAACTTCGCCGGACCAGCGAACTGGTTCTGAACAACTGGAATTTCATTTCCTGCAATCACAGACTGGGCCAAGGTTCTTGCGGCATGGAACCCCGCCAAACTTGCCTGAACTCCTTTGCCTGAAGCCTGAATTACAGCCTCGCATATCTCGACTGGCCAAGGCAAAGCTCCTGCACCACTTAGCGCTCCGAACATGACCGCTGACACAACTGTTTTATGCTGCTGCGTCAAGGCATCCATGTCCATCAATACTGCTTGGTGGGCCAATGTTTTAGCCAGCGTTTGTATGCGCGCATCATCAAATCGACCATCTTCCATGTGCATTTTTTCAACCGTGGTGTACACACGGCTGGTTGAAGCGATGAGACAAGTTCTATCTGGTGTGACAAAGCCACGCTCCATCATCCGTGCGGCCTCCAGGCTTTCGCTGGCAATCACCACATCGACACGCGCGGGTACCGGCGAGAGTGCGAATGTCGGTGCCACCTCACTTGGCTGAACAAGTTCCTTGCTCCATTCAAGGTAATAGCTTGTCGCGCCTGTTCTCTGTGCCACGCCTGGAACAGATGTCGCTTGCACCAAACGACCTGAATTTCTGGCGCAGGTTACTAGCCAATCGGCCAAGACCCCACCGCCCTCGCCACCCAAGGCAGCGATCAATACTCTTTGAATTTTATTGTTGTTCATGCTTGTCCTTGCAACTGGCGAATGGCCCATAGATTGAAGCGGGCACTGAGCCGATCCCACCAGCTGGGGTTGCTCACAATTTCAATTTTGTGAAACGACGGACAAAGGACCGCCGCATCTGCAACCTCACCGCACAGACCACACCCGACACATCCGTTCGTGACGTGTGCCACAGGTGCTGATTTCAACGGATCACTGGAATCCTTGATCGTCAAGGTTGGGCAACCCGACAAACGGATACAGGAATGATCCCCCGTGCATGTATCCTCATCGACGCCGTAGCGCGTGCGAACTGTGCGCAAACCCTGCTTTAGGCGCAATGCCCTCAACGGTTTCAACCTGCGCTGTCTTTCCAGCTGACATTCCCCCTCTGCCACAATAACCTTCAGACCTTTGAACGGAGAAGTCAGCGCCTCGCGCAAAGTGTCACGGACATTGGCCACACGGTAGTTATGTACCGTTCTCAGCCACTTCACACCCATTCCTTCCAGCGTCCGCTCAATTGTCATTTCATCACTTGTCGCACTGCTTCCTTCCGCAACACGCTTGCTTTCAGAGCCAGGCGATGAGACTGTTTCTTGCGTTCCGGTTGCTGAGGTATAGCCATTTTTCATGATGACCAGAACGCCGTCACCTTGATTAAGCAAGGCCGACGAAACGCCCGAAAGCAAACCGTTGTGCCAAAAACCACCATCTCCCATAATGGCCAAAGGCCTGCGAGCCGAGAAATTTTTGACGGCCGCACTGGAGGCCATGCTCATGCCATAGCCCAAGATTGAGTGCCCAAATGAAAATGGTGCAAATGTTGCGAATGAATGACACCCGATGTCCGCAGAGATGTGCAATTTTCCAATGTCTTTTTCGACCAATTTGAGTGCTGCAAAAACAGGTCGTTCAGGGCATCCTGTACAGAAATTGGGCGGGCGTGCGGGCACAGGCTCCGTCAAAATCTCTGCCGCCATCGAGCGGGTGGAATCTACAAGCGGCAAATAACTCTGCGGGTTAGTTGCTAACAGATGGGCGGCATGTTTCTCAATGAATTTTGTCAATCCACGCACTAGGACTTCAGCGTTGTATTCGCCACCCATTGGCAATACGTCTTTTCCATGAAGCGCGACTTGCATTCCTGATCTTTGTAGATGGTTTGCAACCTCTTGCTCAATGAATTCTGGCTGACCTTCTTCAAGAACCAATACCCCTTTTTTGCCTTCACAAAATTTCTGAATTTGATCAGGCACCAATGGGTAAACAACGTTAAGCACCAGCAAAGGAATGCGTGAGTCACCTTTCTCATCCACCAAGCCAAGCTCTTCCAAGGCTCGTATCAAGGTGTTGTACAGCCCCCCTTGTACAAGGAGCCCCAGACTTGGCACATCACCTTGCCATTGCTCATTGAGCCCTTCTTCGATGATGAAACGCCGAGCCGCAGGCATTCGAGCTTCGTATTTAAGCTTCTCATGTGCGAAAGTCGAAGGGGGATGAGACAAACGGTCGTAGCTAAATTCCGGAGGATTTTGTGCCAAATGAACGCTTGAGATTTCAGGTGCACGGTTGTTCTTTGTCTCGAAACTGCCTTGTACATGACATGTTCGAATGCGCAACTCAATCATCACTGGTGTATTCGAAACCTCCGACAATTCAAATGCTTTTTCTACCAAGTTGACGATGCTGGTCAGATTGGGGCGGGGGTCCAGCAACCAAAGCGCCGATTTGAGTGCGAAAGCATGGGTCCGTTCCTGAATAACACTTGCGCCCTCGCCGTAGTCCTCGCCCACCACAATCACTGCCCCTCCCATCACGCCTGGAGAGGCTAAGTTGGAAAGTGCATCAGAGGCTACGTTCGTTCCAACGACTGACTTCCAAGTGACTGCACCGCGCACGGGATACATGATGGATGCAGCCAACATGGCTGCGGCAGAGGACTCATTAGTGCAGGCCTCCACATGTACTCCCAGCTCATCCAGATAAGGCCTGGCTTGGACCATGACATCCAGCAAGTGAGAAATGGGTGAACCCTGGTAACCACCGACATAGGTCACGCCTGACTGCAGCAAGGCTTTAGTGACCGCCAAAATTCCTTCGCCATGGAAGGTTTGACCATCTCCAAGCTTGAGGCTCTCTATTTCATGACTGAAGGAAACTTCCAAAACGATCTCCGCAAATGATGTGTGCGGAAGCGAATTTAGATTTATTGACAGCTCAAGGCAAATCCTTGTTTAGAATTGAGTGCATTCAAAAATTGAATATAGAGGGATAACCCTTATGCTTTTTTCAAATGAACTTTAGACAACTTGACCTTAATCTTTTGCGCGTCTTGGTTGCGCTGCATAGAACAGGTTCTGTGACTGCTGCAGGCCAGGTAATGGCGCTGTCTCAACCTGCGACTAGCCATGCTTTGGCTAAACTTCGACATGCGCTTGATGACGACCTCTTTGTCAGGACCCCTAAGGGGCTCGCGCCGACCAAGTTGTGTGAACGTATTGCGCCGCTCATACAAGCCCAATTGGCACAACTAGAGTCAACCCTCGGAAGTGAGCAAATATTTGATCCCGCAAACAATGAAAGCCATTGGCGCGTTTCGCTTTCTGACTTGGGCGAAATGATGTTCTTGCCTCCGTTGGCGACAGTGCTCAGACAGGAAGCCCCACTGGCGCGCATATCCAATGTCGCTGTTGGTGCCGATGAAGTGCCCAGTGCTTTGATTGCTCGTGAAATAGATTTTTCAATTGGAATTTTGCAGAGCAACCACCGCAACATTCACATGGAACGACTATTTGAAGAAAAGTATGTGGCCGTGACTGCTGCGCATTGGCATCCAGGCCCTGGAGTTACGTCAAATCAGAGCAAATTGCGAATTGAACAACTACAAAATGCAAAATTGGTCGTCGCCGCCCCGACTGCAACGTTTCATGGGGGTGTTGAAAAAATTCTCCGTGCGCACCATCTAACCGATCAAATAATGCTACGTGCTAGGCACTTTGGAGCCATACCAGAATTGACATTGAACACAGATCTGTTGGCCATCGTGCCCGCGATGTATGCGAAAAACATCACCCGTGTTCACAATTTAAAAATCTGGGAGTTGCCCATCAATGCGCTGAAATATTCAGTCAACTTACTGTGGCACAGCAGCACTGACGATGACAGCGCACAGGTGTACGTTCGTGAAAAAGTACGGACACTGTTCACAAGAAACCAAAGGGGTTCAAAAATGCGGCAGTGATGCCCAGTCGGACGTTACGACCAAGGACTCGGGTTAATTGAGCGTACTGGTGTGTTCTTTTCCCTCAAGTAACAAGTTGACCCGCGATGCCAATGTCACGCGATTGGTTGCCTGCAGCTTTCGAAATGCGTTTGTGAGGTGGAAACGAACCGTAGGGTGCTCAACATTCAAGCGCTTGGCGATCTGTTTATCAGGACACCCACACGCAACCAGCCAAGCAACCTCAGCCTCTCTTTGACTTAAGCGGGTATATCGCTGCAAAAACTCTTCTGCCCTTTCACTGGCGTTAACCGAGGGCGCTTGCTCCACCTCCCAGTTCAAGCGTGCAAGAGCAGCAGCCACTGCGGGCTCAATCATCTTCAGCAACTCAACTTCATTGTTCTCGAAGTTTCCTTTTTCCCGGCATCGCCAGACGCGAAAGTCGCCAACACTTTTGTGTTGATGATGGAAATAAACGTTGATACCCCAGTGCATTCGCTCAGGTCGAAGAAAGTCACAAAAAAATTCAGTTCGCGACAATTCAGATTGAGGCAGTATTTGGGTCGCTATCGTCGGCTTGCGCCGCTCTAACATCGGAAAAGTCAGTGGATCAATGAATCGGTAATATTCATCCCAACCCCGCAAGCTATCTGCAGACATGTTCAAGGCAGTAAAACGCTCAAACCGCTGCTGATACTCACTCCAAACCATGGAAACGTAGGTGTCCGCAGAAAGCAACTCCAAAATGGGCAATCCAAGAGAGGCTCGAAGTTTGTCCGCATCAGTGGCGTCTGCCAGCAGTCGCATCACATCGCCAAGAGCTTTTGTTTGAGTTGAAGATAAGTGCATAAGCTAGCCCAAGCAAGATACGTGCAACAAGAATCGGCATCGTAGGCGGTCGCATTCAACCTTGCGATTGGTGCAAACCCCAGCCTACACCTAACAATCCTGATAGGTGCCGCTCTCGAATATTCCCTTTAACCTCCATTTCAATCAGGAGGCCCTATGGGATTGACAGATCTAACCGTTACTGAATTGAGCGCAAAACTCGCTGGGGGCGAGACGACCGCACAGGAGATAGCCAAGCAAATCATCGAACGCACACAGTTGGCAACGGAATTGAACGCATATGTTGATTTTGATGCGCAGGCACTGTTGCGCGATGCACGTGAGGCTGATTTGAAAATTGCAGCAGGTGTTCGCCTGCCGCTTTTGGGAATCCCGATTGGATTGAAGGACAACATTGATGCGATTGGATTCCCATGCGGTAATGGGACAACAGCCCTGCATGGCAGGCATCCGAAAGAAGATGCAGTTTTGGTGCAAAAATTGCGCTCTTCAGGTGCATTGATCACTGGAAAACTCGGCCTGCATGAACTGGCGTTCGGGATTACCTCAAACAATGCCGTCACAGGTGTCATCCGCAATCCCTGGGACACTCAACGTATTCCCGGCGGCAGCAGTGGCGGCTCTGCCGCTGCAGTTGCGGCGCGAATTATCCCTGCTGCCATTGGTACGGACACAGGCGGTTCGGTTCGGGTTCCCGCATCACTCTGCGGCATTACTGGAATGCGTCCGACCGTTGGTCGAATCAGCGCAGAGGGCATTGCACCAATATCAAAAACCCGTGACACGGCTGGCCCTATGGCACGCTGCATTGCAGATTTGGCATTGCTGGATTCCGTAATGACGGGACAGTTCAGCACACCCGCCATAAATCTGAACGATTTGCGACTAGGCGTACCAAATGATTATTTTTGGGAGAACTTGGATCCAGGCACGCGCGAAGTTGCAAACTCTGCCCTCGACATGCTCAAAGCCAAAGGGGTTCAGTTGGTTCCTGTGCAATTACCAGACATAGGACAACTGGATGAAGAAGTAAGTTTTATCGTTGTTCTACATGAGTTTGTCAGAGACATGACGGGTTATTTGCAAAACAAGCGTGAAGGCATTGATTTCGAAACTTTGATTTCACAAATAGGAAGCCCCGATGTGCGGGCCATAGCGCTACCATTGATTCAAGGTGGCACCATCTCTGTCGAAGCCTACGAAACAGCACTGGCGGCAAGACGCCGTTTGCAAGCTCTCTACAACGATGTCTTTACATCTCAAGGCATTCATGCGCTGGCATTTCCAACAACGCCAAGAACAGCTGCGCTGATTGGTGAAGACGAAACCGTAGAACTCAATGGGCAATCGGCTCCAACGTTCTCAACGTTTATACGAAATGCTGATCCAGGCAGCAATGCAGGCATTCCAGGCTTGAGCCTACCAATTGGGCTCGTCAACGGCTTGCCAGTCGGATTGTCAATTGATGGCCCCATGTACTCAGACAGACAACTTTTAGCTATAGGTGCGGCCCTTGAGTCCGCGCTTCCCACCATGCCACATTCCCCGTTTCATGCCTAACCGCATGAATTTCTTCACGCAGTCAAATCAACAGGAGAATATTATGGATCGTCGACACTTTCTCAATACAACGGTCGCAACAACGGCGCTTAGCGTTGCACCGAACATCTTTGCTGCATCACCGCTCAAGGTTGCAGTCATGATTCCTCAAAGTGGCCCTGCCGGATTATTTGGTCCGTCTGCGAAAGCCTGTGCTGAATTGGCGGCCTCTGAAATCAATTCCAGGGGCGGCATACTTGGTAGGAAAGTTGAATTGCTCTTCGGAGATGCTGGCTTGGCTCCAGCTGAAGCTTCGCAAGCAGCTCTCAAACTCTGGAAGAGTGGCGGCGCTGAGGCGGTAATCGGCATGCACGACAGCGCCGTACGTGGTGCCTTGGTCGGTGTATTCAAGGGCCAAGTTCCTTACTTCTACACCCCTGTGTATGAGGGCGGAGAATGTGCCAATGGCACATACGTTGCTGGCGAAACTCCACAACAGCAACTTGAGCCTGTGATCCCATGGATTACGGCTGAGCGCAAACTCAAAAAGTGGTACCTCATTGGCAATGACTACATTTGGGGTCGCAACACCAATGCTGCGGGCAAGAATTACATTCTGAAAACAGGCGCCCAAGTTGTTGGCGATGAATATCTGCCGTTTTCAGTGGATAACTTTGATGCCAGTGTCGCGCGAATCCGCGACAGTGGTGCTGATGCAGTTCTGGTCTCTCTTGTCGGGGGGGCATCTGTAGGTTTTAACAAAGCATTTGCCAGCTTCGGTTTGTCCGAAAAAGTTCTGCGCTTGGGCACTCTCATTGAAGAGAACACTCTGGCAGGCATCGGCATAGGGAACGCTAAAAATTTGTACTCTAGCTCAGGCTATTTTGCAAACATCACGACACCAGCAGCCAAAGCCTTTGCTCAGTCGTACTCAAAGAAATTCGGACCACAAGCGCCCATGCTGAACGGATTGGGGCAGTCAACGTACGAAGGATTTTTGATGCTTGAAGCCATTGCGCGCAAAGCAGGCTCATTGTCTGTGGCAAAAATGGATGCTGCACGCGAAGGTGTGAACTACAACAGTCCTCGCGGAGCTGTCACGATCAAATCCCGACATGTTGAACAAGATGTGTATGTTGCCGATGTCGATGCCAATGGCTTCCGCGTTGTCAAAACATTTTCACGAGTCGGCTCAGGTCAAACTTGTAAGGCGTAAATGACTATGGACAGCGGCGTGATACTACATGGACTCAACATTACCTATGAATTGGCCACGCTTTCGTTAACGACATTGGGCTTAGCCGTCGTTTTTGGATTGCTCGGCGTCATGAACATGGCACATGGCGAATTCGTGATGATCGGGTCCTATGCGGTCGTCGCTGTCCAGCAACTTGGTTGGCCAGTCGCAACGGCAATGCCTGTCGCTTTGACCATTTGCGGTTTACTTGGTTGGGTGGTGGAGCGATGGCTGATACGTCCGCTTTACGCCAGGCCCTTCGACACGCTACTGGCAACGTGGGCATTGGCCATGTTGCTCAGAAAGCTCGTTGAGGCCATCTGGGGGAAAGGCTATCGAAACATTGAAATTGCACTTCCAGCACCGGTCAATTTCTTAGGAACACCCTATCCAGCCTATCGCCTCATGCTGATTTTTTTAGCAATGTTGATCCTTGTCTTTCTTTACTTTTGGTACAGAAAAAGCTCAGCAGGTTTGCGTGTCCGTGCCATGACAACCAATCCAGTTCTTGCTGAGGCTTTGGGCATCGACACCAAAAAACTGGCATCTCAAGCCTTTGTAATTGGCATGTCGTTAGCTGGAGCATCTGGGGTGCTTTTGTCTCCACTCATACGTATTGAGCCCGGGATCGGCGTGGACTATCTGCTCGATGCATTTTTTGTTCTTGTCGTGGGTGGGCTTGGCACGCTAGCTGGCTTTACGGGTGGTGTCAGCGTCATCGGTGGATCTCAAGCATTAGTCAGCAGCATCGCTGGCCAAACCAGCGGCTACGCAGTTGTTCTGATCATTTCCATAATATTTCTCTGGCTAAAGCCAGATGGCATCTTCTCAAGACGCTGAAGATTGATTTGCAATGAAAAAATGGCCGTTTAGTTTCCCGCATCACCCACTTGGTCTTTTGGCATTGGGCTTGATTTCTGTACCCTTTGTAGGTGGCGATTTTTTCGCTTATCAAATCGGTTTATTTTTGATCTACGGCATTGCGACACAAGGGGTCGCCTTGTGTTGGGGTCGTCTGGGATTTCTTCCCCTGGGGCATGCTCTGTTTTTTGGTCTGGGGGCGTACTTGGCCGGAGGGGTACTCAAGGCTTCGACCAAAGAGCCGATGTGGCTCTTTGCGTTGCCCATAGCGCTATTGATTCCTGCTCTGTTGGCATGGGTTCTTGCATTCATGGTCTTTTCGCGTAGCTTGCGAAACGGTCCTTACTTTTCGCTCATCACACTTGCAATGTCCATGCTGGGATTTTTGGCAGCTCAGCAATGGAGTGAGGTCACAGGGGGATTTAACGGTTTGGGGGATATTCCTGAAGTTGCAGGGTTAGACCGGTACAGCAGCTTTTACTGGGTAGTTGCCTGCGTTGCCTTCTGTACAACAGTGCTGCTGTCGATATTGGTTAAGCGTCCGATTGGAATTTTGTGGCGCGCCATTTCACAAAATGAAGATCGTCTGCAATTGTTTGGATATGCAACGGATCGCATCAAAGCCAATGCATTTGCATTTTCAGCATTTTTGGCGGCCATGGCCGGCGCTCTTTTCTCGGCTCACCAAGGCATTGTGACGCCCCAGGCACTAGGGTTTGTCTTGTCCACTGAATTTGTCATTTGGGCGGCTGTTGGAGGTAAATCGAGCCCGGCAGGTGCCTTGTTGGGCGCGGTATTGGTTGGTTATGCGTCCGCTGAATTACGTGATTTTTTCTCGTTCTGGGAAGTGATCGTCGGCGCAGCATTCATCGTCGTTGTTCGATTCATGCCCCAAGGTATGGCTGGCATATGGATCAACAAGCAAGAGCAAAAAAACTCAACAACGAATGACCCACCTCAACTTGCCCCTACATCGAGTGCGCCGTACAAAGTACCTGATCTCATCTTCGATGGCGTACGAGTTACACAAAGTGGCGTCAAAATTCTTGATGCTTTGACTTTTTCGGTCAATGGGCCAGGGATACGGGCCATCATCGGGCCTAACGGGGCAGGAAAAACGTCGACATTTAACGCATTGACGGGTCGATTGCCCGTGAGGGGTGGAAAGGTATCAATCGCAGGTATTGATGTTACTGGGTGGCGGGCATGGCAAGTTGCCAGATTGGGTATTGGAAGAAAAATGCAGATTCCGTCTGTATTTTCCGAGCTGACTGTTGATCAAAATTTGCACATTGCGTTGTGGGCTGGTCGTATGCACGGCACACAGTCATTGCAACGTTCGCCACTTGCATGGAATACAAAAATTTGTGACGAAATGCTCGATCTTTTTAGCGCGTTGAAAGATCAGAGACATGTGACAGCAGGCCTCTTGTCCCAAGGCCACAGACAGGCACTTGAATTTGTCATGACTGTCCTTCCCGAACCTCACCTGCTGCTACTGGATGAGCCTTGTGCAGGCCTTTCGCCAGCTGAGACCCATCGCATGATCGAGGTCATTCAATTCGCTGTGCAACGTTTAGGGGCGGCCGCATTACTCATCGAACACGATATTTCCGCCGTGGCGGCATTGGGTGGTGATGTCTATGTTTTTCACCAAGGAAAATTGCTGGCTCAGGGGTTGTTGGCGGAAGTACAAAACAACAGAGACGTTCGCGCAGTTTATGCCGGAGCAAAAAAATGAACCGTGATACGTTCAAATTTCAATCGATCACATCCGGCTATGCAGATACGGTTGTCATTCGTGACATCACGGGTTGCGTTGAACCTGGTCAGGCCTTGGGCATTCTTGGGCGAAATGGCGTTGGTAAAACTACGCTAATGAAAAGTCTGGCAGGATTTTTACCCCTGATGAGTGGCTCCGTGTCATGGCGACAGCAAGACATATTGACCACGCCGGCCTTTGCTCGGCTGGACAAAGGTATCGCCTACGCACCGCAGGAAAATATTGTTTTCGGGGATCTCACTGTTCGTGACAATCTTTTTTTGCATCTTTCAGACAAGAAAAGTGATTGTTATGAAAATTTGCTGAGCTTATTTCCAAGAATCAAAGAGCGAATGAATCAGCGGGCAGGTGCACTTAGCGGCGGAGAGCGCAAGCTGTTGTCCTTTGTCAGAACAATGGGACTAGGTAAACCACTTAGCATGCTCGATGAACCGACAGAAGGCGTTCAACCTGAAAATATTGATCGAATGGCTTCATTCATGATTGAACGCAAACGACTTGGATCAAGTTTCATCATCGTCGAACAAAATTTAACGTTCATTGAAAAAATTGCAGACCATGTGTGCGTGCTTGATCATGGTGATCTCGTACTCGAAGGCGCTATGAACACATTGAGTCGAGAACAAATTGAAAAGCATTTGATCGTGTGAAAATTTTTTAATTTCAGCGTGAATCGAGCCTGTTCAAATCTAGCCCCTCCACTTTCATCCGTTTTCTTACTGATGTCATATATTTCACACGCCGGATCAACTCTTTCTTGGGAATCTGTCTGCTCTAGTGACCGCATGTTGGAAAAATGAGCTTTGAATGACTGCTAACGTGAAGGCTCGATGTACGTCGGCATCTGGCCGAGGCTGTGTGAAAACCCTCTTCCTGCCGGTGGGCGAACTCTGTAGAGTTGGCAGACATATTGAACAGCGAGGTCAATATGTCCAGATACATCGAAGGCCAGGACAGGCAGCAGGTGACTTTGCTGCCAGAGTGTCTGGATGACTTCATCACCGAAGACAACCCGATACGCGTGGTCGATGCGTTTGTTGCCGAGCTGGATCTGAAGGCACTTGGGTTTGAAGGTGCTACGCCTGCAGCAACGGGACGCCCGTCTTATCACCCTTCAGTGCTCCTGAAGATCTACATCTACGGTTACCTCAACCGCGTACAGTCCAGTCGCCGCCTTGAGCGCGAGTGCCAGCGCAACGTGGAGTTGATGTGGCTCACTGGACGTCTGGCGCCTGACTTCAAGACGATTGCCGACTTCCGGCGAGACAATGGCACCGGCATTCGTAACGTGTGCCGCCGCTTCGTGACACTGTGCCGTGAACTCAAGATGTTCA
>Ga0228703_1000709_pt1 | contig 22702 bp, 22 predicted proteins | sample McNCre217_Aug_MG_3_FD_178020 | JGI IMG/M metagenome (GOLD analysis project Ga0228703, IMG submission 178020) | Freshwater microbial communities from McNutts Creek, Athens, Georgia, United States - 29-17_Aug_MG | ecosystem: Environmental > Aquatic > Freshwater > Creek | place: USA: Georgia... | reverse complement strand
CGGCAGGCTCTATCGCCAGAACGGCGTGGTTCTCTCAATCCACGGTCGTAGCCTAATTAACCGAAACCCAATCGAACTTTTGAAGGCGCATCGCTACGCTCGCCACTTAGACGGTCACCCACTTCCTATCGCCAAATCGTCGGTGCTAATCAAGCACCTAGACACTTTGGAACTGGGTCCGGCATCGATAGACATCGCCCGATTGATTGCGAGCGGTATCCCTGCAGAAACTTCTCTGGCAAGCGTCATCGGCAAATACAACGACCATGCCCAGGAACACGATGTGGTGCTTTATGGCTTTGGTCGTATTGGGCGACTGGTTGCCAGAATCCTGATTGCCCAAGCGGGTGATCGTCGCGGATTGAACCTGAAGGCGATTGTGGTGCGGAAAGGCAGCGACGACGACTTGGTAAAGCGAGCGAGCTTGCTTCGCCGCGACTCGGTTCACGGACCTTTCGAAGGAACCATCACGGTTGATGAGAAAAATGACACGATTATTGCCAACGGGCTTCCGATTCGCATTATTTACTCTGACAACCCGTCAACAATCGACTACACCGCTTATGGCATCAACAATGCGCTGATCATTGACAACACGGGACGTTGGCGCGATGAGGCTGGGCTTTCTCAACATTTGGAGAGCAAAGGTGCAGCCAAAGTTTTGCTTACCGCCCCCGGTAAGGGGTCGCTTCCAAACATTGTTTATGGAATCAATCAGTCGGAGATAACCGATGATAAGAAGATAGTTACGGCTGCTTCTTGCACAACCAACGCCATTAGCCCGGTGTTGAAAGTTTTAGACGATGCATTCGGAATTCAGTTTGGTCATGTTGAGACGGTTCACTCTTTCACCAACGATCAGAACCTTATCGATAACTTCCACAAGGGTGAACGCCGAGGACGTTCCGCTGTTCTAAACATGGTGATCACCGAGACCGGCGCCGCGAGCGCTGTTGCCAAGGTGCTTCCGAAGTTTGCCGGCAAACTCACCGGTAACGCTATTCGCGTTCCTACGCCAGATGTTTCAATGGCCATCTTGAACCTCACCCTAAATAAAGAGGTAACTAAACTCGAGCTCAATCAGACTCTGCGTCATGCTTCTTTGGAATCAGGGCTTCGCAACCAGATCGACTACGTGGAATCTCCTGAGGTTGTTTCCACTGACTTCGTTGGTTCAAACCGTGCCGGTATCGTGGACGGCCTTGCCACCATCGGACAGGGCAACCATGCTGTTGTTTACATCTGGTACGACAACGAGAATGGTTACTCCCACCAGGTTGTTCGCGTGGCTAAGGCTGTGAGCGGTGTTACTCGTCCGCTTTTTCCTAGCCCGGTTCACCAGCTCTAGCTCTGGCACTCACACCATTTCGTTGCGTTTTGATTTGCACGTCATTTCCCACGATGTTGCAGCTAACGACCGGTGCTAATTCTTTGGCTACATCACACGGATAACCCGCAACCAGACCGCGTAGGGCATCGGCGGCTGCTACCGCTGCATTGTCGGTTTGGCTCTCTAGCCGCACCTGTTCTAATAACTGATTGGTGTAGATGAATAAGACCGATGATGCGCTTAGCACCGCGGTTATTAACCCCAGAGATACGACAGTTCCGGCTCCTAGATCCCCAACATTCTTGCGCATTGTTTCTCCTCAATCCGTATGATGGCTGCAACAGTGCGTTGAACGCATATCAGATTGCCTTCGACTTGACTACCGATTACCTTTTCTCCCCTGGCAGCCTGGCGGGCAAGCTGGGTTAGTTCACTTACCAGTTGAATTCGCGCCACCTGGAGGCCTAGAGCTTGAAAGGCAATCGTGAGTACAAGCAGCACAGCCGGCAAAGCAATAGCCAATTCTGCAGTTACCGTTCCTCGCTCGTTATGGTGCATCAACAGTTAGGGCCTTCATTACCAAGTCGTAAAGTAACTTCTTTACTTCATCGCTCCGCATGATTACAACGAGAAGACCAGCAAAGCCAACCGCTGCCATGGTCGCGATAGCGTATTCAGCGGTTGCTGAACCTCTTTCGCTTCTGAGTGCTCTCATTTCTTTCTCCTTACTTATGGTTTTGGATCAGTGCAATGCCGATTGGAACTATCGCCGTTAGCACGAATGCGGGAAGTACCGTTAAACCAAGTGGCCAAAGAACCGCCACGGAGGTCTTTTGTATCTTCATGCGATCAGAGTGAAATTGTTCTAGACGTAGGTTGTCGGCTCGTTCGATTACTAAGTTCAGAAGTGCTATTCCCGAGGTTGCACTCAGCTCTCGGAGGTCTTCAATATCGGTTTGAATTTGATAGTCCCTGGCGGCCGAGAGCGGCAACCCTGCCTGTACCAGAACTGCCAACTTCTCAAGCTCGATGGCGGGGTCTGATTTGGTTGGTTGAGCCTTAGCGAGGAGCCGATTCGTCCATCTGTTTCCTAGTAAAAACAGTAGGATTCCAAGACCAAGACTCAACCAAACGATTGAGGGTTCGGCCAATGTATGAAAAATCGGTATGCCTGCGATACCCGCACCGAGAAATACCAAAATCGGAAGGCTAAGCACCAATCTCGCACTTGATTTTGGTGCGGCTACGGCAAGTTCTAGTTCGCTCGAACTTTGATCTCGGTTGGCAATAACAGTGGCCATTCGCTCTAGCGATTTGGCAATTGATCCACCGACTTGCTCATTCAGGCTCAAAATGGCTTCCACATATTTGGTGTTTGATGGAAGGAGGTTTGTTAGGTCAAACTCGGCGAGGTGACCGGCCTTAACCAACTCTGCGTACTGGCGAAGCAGCCTGGCATCAGTACTCACGCTTTGCCACCAGTTTTGACTCTTGGGTGAGGCTGAAACCTGCAATAGAGGTTATGTTTATGCCCCGCACTCGATTACCGAGTGAAATTACGTAGTCGAAAGCACTAGAGGCAAGGTGAGCCGTGGTTGCCGGTGATAAACCACCCAGTAATCCGATTCCTAAAAGCCTCGCCGGCACATCCTCAGCTCGGTTGGCGTGGATGGTAGTTGCAGAACCTCGGTGCCCACTGTTTAGCGCCTGAAGCATGGGCACTAATTCGATGCCGCGAACTTCCCCCACAGCAATTCGATCTGGCTTCATGCGAAGCGCTTCAACCACCAACCGCTGCAGACCAATCTCACCTGCCCCATCTGAATTGGCCTGACGAGTGAGCAGTGAAACCGAATTTGGTGTGCTGAGTTCCAACTCCCGAACATCCTCGATTGTCACGATTCTTTCGTTCGAAACAAGATTTAGTAAAGACCTGAGCAGTGTTGTTTTCCCGGATCCGGTGCCACCGGTGATGATGAGGTTTGCCTGTTCCTGAACCAGGTTATGCAAAATTGGCGCCCACCTGTTTGGTTGATCCAAGAGCTGATCGAGGCCACTCACAAAGCTTTGATGTTTCCGAATCGACAGATGCACCGAGTCTCCCGATATCGGAAGAGCCACGTGGTAACGCAACTGCCCGACAGCGATATCGGCAAAAGGTGCTGCAAAATCCAGACGACGCCGAGCCTTAGCCGCCAACTCGCGAACGTAATTCAAAAGCGATTCAGCGCTGGGAAATGGGCTATCAAACGGTTGCCACTGACCATTCACATTTGCAAAAGCAACCAGGTATCCATTGAACACAAGGTCGCTCAGGCCCGGTGTTTCAAGTAAATCTTGTAGTCGTTTTTCAATCACAATCAGATACTGACAGGGCGAAAACCCTGCTTGACTAAATCTGAAAATCTGTGGAAAACACCCCTTAAAGTAAGGGGGCGGCAGGCTCTGGGGGAGGGCCTGCCGCCGGCGATGCCTGATTGGGGGGAACCGGCATCGCGGTCGCTCGAAAGCGACATTTATTACATTACAACGAACTTTCCTAACGATGTGCCCATTTTCGGCAAATTAACAGGATTAATCTGGCAGTATGTCCACTAGCGACAAACGAAGTAGTTTGTCACGTTTGATAAATGGAGTACGACAAAGATGTCCGACAACAAATCATTTGCCCCTTCGGCCGCGTTCCAAGCACAGGCTATTGCCGGGCCAGAGCTTTACAGCCAGGCCAAGGCAGACCGTCTCGGTTTTTGGGCTGAACAAGCCAAGCACCTAACCTGGGCAAAACCTTTCACCGAAATTCTCGACTGGTCACACGCACCGGTTGCTCGATGGTTTGACGACGGTGAACTCAACGTTGCATACAACTGCCTAGACCGCCATGTTGAGGCTGGCCGAGGTGATCGTGTTGCCCTTTACTTCGAAGGCGAGCCGGGCGACCGCCGTGCCATTACTTACGCTGAACTAACTACCGAGGTTAAGAAGGCGGCAAACGTTCTCACCAGCCTCGGCGTGGTCAAGGGTGACCGTGTGGCGATCTACATGCCAATGATCCCTGAAGCAATCATCACCATGCTCGCTGTGGTACGCCTTGGCGCAATCCACTCGGTTGTCTTCGGTGGTTTCTCGTCCGATGCACTGGCCACTCGAATCAACGACGCCGACGTGCGCGTTGTCGTTACTGCCGATGGCGGTTACCGTAAAGGCAAAGCTTCGGCTCTAAAGCCAGCCGTTGATGAAGCACTGGCAGGCGGCAAGTGCCCAACTGTTGAGAAGGTGCTGGTTGTAAAGCGCACCGGCGACGAAGTTGCTTGGCATGAACACGACCGTTGGTGGCACGACGAGATGGCTACTGCGAGCGCCGAACACGAAGCACACGCCTTCCCTTCCGAGCAAGAACTCTTCATTCTTTACACCTCCGGCACCACCGGCGCACCTAAAGGTATTCTTCACACCTCGGGTGGCTATCTAACTCAGGCCAGCTACACCCACCGCAACATTTTCGATCTACACCCGGAAACCGATGTTTACTGGTGTACAGCCGACATCGGTTGGATTACCGGCCACTCGTATGTGGCATACGGTCCGCTGGCTAACGGCGCAACCCAGGTTCTTTATGAAGGCACCCCGGACGACGGCCGCTGGTGGGAAATCATCGAACGCTACAAGGTTTCGATTTTCTACACTGCCCCTACCGCAATCCGTTCGTTCATGAAGCTTGGTCGCGAAATCCCAGACAAGTACGATCTTTCCAGCCTTCGCGTGCTTGGTTCGGTTGGTGAGCCAATCAACCCTGAGGCTTGGCTCTGGTACCGCGATGTTATCGGTGGCGGCCACTGCCCTATCGTTGACACTTGGTGGCAAACCGAGACCGGCGCAATCATGGTGTCCCCTCTCCCTGGCGTTACCTCGCTAAAGCCTGGTTCAGCTCAGACTCCGGTTCCTGGAATCGAAATCAAGATTGTGAACGAAGAGGGCAAGGAAGTTCCACGTGGTGAGGCCGGCTTGCTAACCATCACCGAGCCCTGGCCTTCGATGCTTCGAGGCATCTGGCGTAACCCGGGCCGTTTCCACGAGGCTTATTGGTCACACTTCGAAGGTCAGTACTTCGCCGGCGACGGTGCAAAATGGGACGAAGATGGCGACCTGTGGTTGCTTGGACGCGTCGACGATGTCATGAACGTTTCCGGTCACCGTCTGTCGACTGCTGAAATCGAATCGTCCCTCGTCGGTCACCCTTGGGTTGCCGAAGCTGCCGTGGTTGGTGCCAAAGATGAAATCACCGGCCAGGCCGTGGTTGCTTTTGTCATTCTGCGACTCGACCAGGTTGAAGCAGCTGGGGAAGCTGAAAACATCAGCAAAATTCTTCGCGATCACGTGGCTCACGACATCGGCCCAATCGCTAAGCCACGCCAGATCATGGTTGTTGCCGAACTACCAAAAACTCGTTCGGGCAAGATCATGCGTCGCTTGCTTCGCGACGTTGCGGAAGACCGTCCAATTGGCGATGTAACCACTCTTGCTGACACCAGCGTAATGAGCGTTATCAGCTCGAAGATTGCTGGCGGAGCCAGCGACTAAGGGTTACTCGAACTCTACGATTAGTTCCAGTTCAACTGGCGAGTCCAGTGGAAGCGAAGGAACACCAACGGCGCTTCGTGCGTGCGCTCCGGCGTCACCGAATACCTCTCCGAGGAATTCCGAAGCGCCGTTAATCACACCCGGCTGCCCTGTGAATTCTGGAGTCGAAGCCACAAAACCAACCAGCTTCACGATGCGGGTGATGCGGTCGAGGTCGCCAATCACAGACTTCACCGCGGCTAGAGCGTTCAATGCCGCTTGGCGCGCGTACGCTTTGGCGTCGTCTGGGCCTACCGAGGCACCAACTTTGCCGGTTTCTGGTAGCTTGCCCTCGATGAAAGGCAACTGCCCCGAGGTGAAGACAAGGTTTCCTGACACTACGGCAGGAACATAAGCCGCCACCGGCTTAGCTAGTTCTGGAAGCGGGGAGCCTAGGGCGGCTAAACGGGTTTCGATTGCACTCATGTTTTGATGTTACCCGCAGTTTCGCTCTGGGCTACTTCTCAGGGAATGTTGGGTTAATAGAAGGTAACCTTGTACTTATGTCTGAAAACACAAAGGGCGAGACCGTATTTAGTCGGATCCTCAAGTTCGTAGGTCTGAATGCCGTTGTTGGTTTATTGGCTTTGGTTTTGGTTTCACCAACCATCCTCGCTGCCGGCACTGGTAGCGCGCTCGGCGTTGCACTATTCGACAGCCTTCCAGAAACTTTGAAGCCGGTAAATAGTGCCGAAGCCTCCACCTTGTATGGCTTGGACGACGCGGGCAATCCGGTCAAAATCACCGACTTTTATGAGGACAACCGTATTTCGGTGGCCTTCGAAGACATTTCAGATAACTTCAAGAATGCAGTTATCGCTACCGAGGACCCTCGCTTCTACTCGCACGCCGGTGTTGACTGGATTTCGTTGGTTCGTGCGTCGGTAAACAGTGCGCTCAAGGGTGGTGGCGGCCCAGGTGCCTCGACCATAACCATGCAGTACGTGCGTAACAACATCGTGGAGACTTTGATGTTGAAAGGCGACAAGAAGGGCGCGGAAGCAGCGCGCTACCCAAGCCTCGATCGCAAACTTCGCGAAATTCGATACGCGCTTGCAATTGAACAGCAGTATTCGAAGAAAGAGATCTTTGCTGCCTATGCAAACCTGTCATTCTTCGGTAACCAGATTTACGGCGTAGAGGCTGCCTCTGAGTATTACTTCGGTAAGCGTGCCAGCGATCTCACAATCCCTGAGGGTGCTTTGCTGGCAGGTATGTTGCAGTCTCCGAATGCCTACAAGCCGGATGTTGAAGGAAACTTGCCTGCCGCGAAGATTCGTCGCGACTACGTAATTCAGAACATGGCTGACGCCGGCTACATTAGCCAAGCCGAAGCGGATAAAGCTAAGGCCGAGCCGATCCAGGTCAACCTGACAATGCTTCACCAGGGTTGTGAAGCCAACCAGGCAACCGCATTCTTCTGTGACTACGTTGTGTGGACGGTTCGTAACAGCCCAGAATTCGGAGCTACCTTCGAAGAGCGTCAAAACCTTTTGCGCCGTGGCGGTCTGGAAATTTACAGCACCATGAATATCAGTCTTCAGGACAAAACCGACGCAACTTTGAAGAAGCGAATCCCAGTAGACGATCCACATCACCTTGGCGCAACTTCGGTTTCGGTTGAGGTTGGCACCGGTCGGGTCTTGGCGATGTCTCAGAACCGCATCTTCGACCAGACATCTTCGGGAATCAAGGGACACACCTCAGTGAACTTTGCTACCGACAAGAACTACGGCGGCTCGTCTGGTTTCCAGACCGGTTCGGCATATAAGGTCTTTACCCTTGCCACCTGGTTGCAAGCCGGAAAACGCCTCGGCGACAAGGTTGATGGTCGCATCCACGAATGGCTTCCAAACGAGATTCCTTCACGATGTGGCGCTTGGGGTGGAACCTATAAGCCAAAGAACTCGGCAGCACACGAGCCAACCAACCCGAACATTTTGACCGCCATGGCTCAATCGATTAACACCGCTTTCATGAGCATGGCGTCGCAGCTAGACCTCTGTGACATTCGTGACACCGCCCTAGCGTTCGGTGTGCACCGAGCCGACGGTGCCGAGCTGGCCTACATTCCAGCTTCCGTTTTGGGTGTAAACGAAATTGCCCCGCTGACCATGGCTATCGCCGAAGCGGCTCTTCCAAACCAAGGTGTGGTTTGCACACCAATTGCTATCGACCGCGTGGTGATTCGCAAGACCGGCAAAGAGATGGCGGTGCCAAAGAGTTCTTGCACCCAGGCCACCACACCGGAGGTTGCGGCAGGAACCATTGGGGCCATGCGCGGCGTAATCTCGGGCGGTACCGCTGGCCTGTCGAACACCGGTGACGGCGTAGACATCGCGGGTAAGACCGGAACTACCGACCACTCGGTTCAAACTTGGATGACCGGCTTTTCTAGCAAAGTTTCAACCACGGTTTGGGTTGGAAACGTCGTTGGTGATGTTGGTCTAGGTGGTATTTCAACTGGCGGTAAGAGTGCCTACTACGCTCGACACGACGTGTGGCGAACGGTGATGAAGCTTGCAAACAAGATCTATAACCCCGGCAAAATGGCACCAATCCCAAGCGTTTACGCTGGTGCCGGAAGTGCTACCGTTCCTGATGTAACAACTCAAGACCCTACAACCGCAAGTAGCCAGGTTTTGCTTGCCGACCTCAACGTGCAGGTAATGCCTAACCAGGTCTTGAGCGACAAGCCTGCCGGTACCGTTGCCTACACGGTGCCCGCCGCCGGCTCGAGAACTACTCGCGGAACCATTGTGAAGGTGTACATTTCAACCGGCGGAGCGGTCACCGTTCCTTCCGACCTCCTGAACCACGGCCCAACCGTTGGCCAGATTCAAGCGTGGCTAGCCACCATTCTGTTCGACAGCTCAGGCAACCCACAGCTCTCTGCAATCGGTTCGAGTGGTCACCAGTCTGGAAACTGTGGACCAAACGACCGTGTAACCAGATCTGCTCCGGCACCAGGGACACCAACCCAGGCCGGTACGGTAATCGAGCTCTTCTGCGGTAACTAATGGCATTTGTCTGGGCTTTGCTTGCCCTTGGCCTGGTCGCAATCCTTTGGGGTTCGTTGGTCGAACGAAACCGGTTTACAGTACAACGCGAAGAACTCGCGATACTTCCCGCCGGCGCCAGGCCCATACGAGTGTTGCACATCAGCGATTTACATGTGGCTCCTTGGCAGAAACGAAAACTCGCTTGGATTAGAGACTTAGATCGGCTGTCTCCAGACCTCGTTGTGAATACTGGCGACAATCTCGGACACCGTGATGCAATTCGCCCCGTCCTCGATGCCCTAGATCCACTGCTGAAAGTTCCTGGCGTTTTTGTGAATGGTTCCAACGACTATCACGCGCCAGAGTTGAGAAACCCTGTTGCCTATTTGAAGAAGCCCTCTTCACCTGCGCACAAAGAAGTTTTACCGACCGCCCGCATGACCGATGTTTTCGAAGCCAAAGGCTGGTTGAACCTAAACAACCAATCGGGCACGCTCAATGTTTCGGGAACCCGCGTTGGCTTTCTTGGCCTCGACGATCCGCACGACGAACTCGCTTGGTATGAGACTCTACCTCGTCAGCAGGTTGAGGTGGGCGAACAAGACCTGATCTTTGGCGTGGCACACGCCCCTTATCTTCGGGTGATTCACGAATTTGGTGAACACGGTGCCGAGCTTGTCTTCTGCGGCCACACCCACGGAGGACAAATTTGTTTGCCGTTTTTCGGTGCAATCATCACCAATTGCGACCTTCCAGCCAAATTTGCCAAAGGGCTTAGCCGTCAACAGGCTGGCAACAAAAATGTGTGGCTAAATGTTTGCGCCGGCCTTGGAACTTCAATCTTTGCGCCGGTGCGGCTTTTCTGTAAGCCCGAGGTTCGGTTATTAACGCTAGTGGCTAAGGTTTAGCCCAGAGCCCAAACTTCCGGTCCTAAGACGATGTAGTTGCCGTCCTTGTTGTCGCATCGAACAGTTGTGTCGACAACAAAACAGGTAATGTTTCCCACGGTCACAGTTTCGTCCGGGTTTAAAGTCTGAGCCAAAGCTGGATCGGCGTACAAACCACTGGCACAGTTCACTTTGGCAGCGTCGCCTTTCGAAGGCTTTGCACCCAAAAGCTTGAACTGGTAACCGTAACTGAGCTTGCAAGAACTTGGGACTGGCAGGGGATCGTAAGTTGCATCGGCTTCGTTTTGCTCACAGATAGCAAAACCCTGTTCTGCATTTAGTGTGCACCAGGTTGGACCGCCGCCAACCTTGAAAGTGTATTCGCCAAAACCGTTGTCGAACACCTTAGGCTCAACTGCCAAGGCATCCTCCGCCGGTGCCGAAGGAATTAGTGCTGGATCAAAAGTCTGGGTTGGTTCGGGAAGAGTGTTTGAGTTGTTGCTGGGTGTAACAGCACAGCCCGACAACAGCAATGAAAGGCTAATCACCGAAAGAGTTAAAAATTTGCGACCCACAGGCTAAGGATAAAGCCTGCGGGTCGCTACAACCTGCTAGTTTGCTAGCGTTTTGCTGTTAAAACTCTTTAGCAACCAGCTCCGCGATCTCGTACGTGTTGAGCGCTGCACCTTTGCGAAGGTTGTCGCCAACCACGAAGAGCTCAATGCTGTTTGTGAAATCAAGCGACTGGCGAATTCGGCCAACAAAAGTTGGATCTTGGCCGGCAACAAAATTCGGAGTTGGGTAAACGCCATTGGCTGGGTCATCCATCACACGAATGGTTGGCTGCTGGGCTAGCACTTCGCGAACTTCGTCGGGAGTTAGCTCGTTTGCAAAGGTTGCGTGAACGGTTAGCGAGTGGCTCACCTGAACTGGGACGCGAACACAAGACGCGGCAACCTTTAGATCTGAGATGCCTAGAATCTTGCGGGATTCATCGCGAACCTTCATCTCTTCCGAAGAGTGCCCTCCAGCCTTGAGTGAACCTGCGAACGGTATAACGTTCAGTGCAATTGGCACCGGCCAAGGCGAATCTGCCTGTGCTACACCGGCAGCAGCTAGAGCAGCGGCAACATCGCCCGAAGCTGAACCAAGCGAAGCGTCTTTACCAACAACGGCAAGTTCTTCGGCCAAACGGTCGATGCCAGCAGCACCAGCACCAGAGACGGCCTGATATGAAGAAACTACTAGTTCCTTCAAAGTCCACTTGCGGTGAAGTGCACCCATCGCGGCCATCATGGTCAAAGTTGTGCAGTTTGGGTTGGAAATGATACCAAGTGGGCGGTTCTTCGCCTGCTCTGGGTTCACCTCTGGAACCACTAGAGGTACCTGATCGTTCATACGGAACGCACCCGAGTTGTCGATGGCGATTGCGCCACGTTCGGCGGCAATTGGAGCCCAAACTTCAGAAACTTCATCAGGCACGTCAAACATCGCAATGTCGATTCCATCGAAAGCCTCAGGAGATAGAGCAACTACGGTTAGCTCTTCGCCGTGAACGGTAATCTTCTTGCCCGCCGAACGAGCTGAGGCAATTAGGCGAATTTCTCCCCAGATGTTCTCGCGGTTGTTGAAAATGTCGATCATCACGGTACCAACGGCACCGGTTGCACCAACTAAGGCAATGTTTGGTTTCTTACTCAAGTGAGCTTCTCCGTTTCTAAGATTTAGCGGCCAGTGCCGGCGTAAACGACTGCTTCGATCTCGCTGTCGAGACCAAATGCGGTGTGAATTGCGCGGGCAGCGTCGTCCGCTTCGGTGATGTCGGTAACCACCGAAATACGAATCTCAGAAGTAGAGATCATCTCAATGTTGATTCCAGCCTTGGCCAGCGCATTGAACAGGGTCGCCGAAACGCCCGAGTGGGTTCGCATCCCCGCACCAACCACCGAAATCTTGCCAATCTCGTGGTCTACCTCAAGTTCGCGATAACCAAGGCTTGGCTGGTTGTTCTCGAGTGCGGCAACCACCTTGGCCGAATCGCCCTTTGGAAGGGTGAACGAAATGTCGGACACTTTGTCGTCTACGTCTACACCGGTGGCGGTGTTCTGAACAATCATGTCGATGTTCGCACCGGCTTCGGCAACAACGTTGAAAAGCTCGGCAGCTTTACCAGGAAGGTCTGGAATACCGACAACGATGATCTTGGTCTGGCTCTTGTCGGTTGCTACGCCCGAAACTACTGACTCTTCCATGTTCTCTCCTCCAGGTTTTCCCGAAATAACCCTGGTTCCAGGGTCGTTGCTAAATGTGGATCGCACGCGCAGGTCAACATTGTGTCTGCGGGCAAACTCAACCGCACGAATGTGCAAGATTTTGGCTCCCGCGGCAGCCAGTTCCAGCATTGATTCAACATCAATGTAGTCGAGCTTTCGAGCGGCAGGAATTTGGCGTGGGTCAGCGGTGTAAACGCCGTCTACATCGGAGTAAATTTCACAAACATCAGCGTCCAAGGCAGCGGCCAGAGCAACCGCAGTGGTGTCGGACCCGCCTCGACCGAGTGTGGTGATGTCTCGAGTTTCGCGGTTGAAGCCTTGGAATCCCGCCACGATGGCAATGTCTCCATCGTTTAGGGCTTCACGAATTCGGTCTGGCGTAACTTCTGCAATGCGCGCGTTTCCGTGCTTAGAGTCGGTAACGATACCGGCTTGAGAGCCGGTGAATGAACGCGACTGAGCGCCGGCTGAGTCGATTGCCAGAGCAAGCAATGCCATCGAGATGCGCTCGCCCGCGGTTAGTAGCATGTCGAGTTCACGAGGGTTTGGGTTGTCGGTTACCTGATTGGCTAGGTCCATCAACTCATCGGTGGTGTCTCCCATTGCCGATACCACTACAACCACCTGATTCCCAGCCTTTTGGGTCTCGATTACGCGCTTGGCTACGTGCTTAATCTTGTCGGCATCGCCAACAGATGAACCGCCAAACTTTTGCACAATCAGAGCCAAGGCTGTACTCCTAGGGGATAGGGGTCAACAGGGGAATTGGTTCAAGTCTAGCCGAATACTTTAGTTGGCTGGACGGCGCCCTGAAAATGCTCGGCCCAGGGTAACTTCGTCGGCGTATTCTAGGTCTCCGCCAACCGGCAAACCTGATGCCAAGCGAGTCACAGGAATGCCCATGGTGCTTAGCATTCGTGACAAATAAGTTGCGGTGGCTTCGCCCTCAAGGTTTGGGTCAGTAGCCAAAATGACTTCACGAATATTTGGGTCTGAAAGGCGTGCCATCAACTCTTTGATTCGTAGTTGATCTGGGCCAATACCCTCAATCGGGCTGATTGCTCCGCCTAAGACGTGATACAAACCGCGGAATTCTCTAGTGCGTTCGATGGCTTGAACGTCTTTGGATTCTTCGACAACACAGATCAGGGTTGGGTCTCGTCGAGCGTCTCTACAGATGTTGCAACGTTCTTGCTCCGAAACGTTTCCGCAAACATCACAGAAGCGAACTCGTTCCTTAACTTCGATTAGCACCTTTGCCAAACGCTCAGCCAAATCGTCTTCGGTTTGCAAAAGGTAAAAAGCAATGCGTTGCGCCGACTTCGGCCCAACTCCTGGGAGTCGGCCGAGTTCATCGATTAATTCCTGAACTACGCCTTCGTACATTATTCGTCCACTGGTTCGGCGCCAAGAATCTCACGAAGTAAAGATTCCCCGTAGCGAGCGTCTTCGTCTACCGATGAATTTCGCGACACTGGCACTTCCGGCGATGCTGTGGGTTCTGACTCAGGTGCACTTACCGGTGCGGGTGCTGGCGCTTCAACCTTTACTACCGGCTCCGGCGCTGCAGCTGGTGCCGAGGCCGTTGGGTTTGGGTCCATGAAGGGTTTGAACTTCACAACGATTCCGAGCTCGTTTTCAATCGCTTTGCGAAGGATGTCTGGGGCTCCAGCCTCATTTTTGAAACTCTCGAGGTCGTAGTTGCTCGCAAACTTGAGCGTTAGGACATCACCATCGATCGCCATTACATCTATGGTGTAGGCAACCATGTATGCCTTTTTAGATTTCTTGGCCACCATGTCGAGGATGCGTGGCCACGAGGTGCGAAGCTGAGAAATACTGACCCCGGTTGGAACCACAGCAATTGGGGTGGTCGGTGCCGAATTTGAAACCGAAGCAGGCGGTTGCGCGGAAGGTGTAGTTGGTGGAGCTGCAACCGGCACTGCCGTAGTCTCGGTGGATACTGCTCCCCCGATTCCGATACGACGTTCTAGTCGCTCGATTCTCGCCAACGAACCTACCTCGCTGGCATTTGCCGAAGGAACCAAAATCTTGGCACACATTAGTTCCAGATGAAGTTTGGGGCTGGTTGCGCCAGACATCGTGGAAAGTGAGTCGCTAACTGCCGCCGCGGCGTGAGCTAGTTCGGCTCTGCCAAATTTGGCTGCTTGCGCTTCAAGTCGACCAATCATTTCGTCGCTCATTCCGCGCAATACAGTTTTGGCTTCGTTTCCAATGGAATCAACCAAGATCAGGTCGCGCAGTCGCTCAAGTAAATCCTCAACAAATTGGCGTGGGTCTTGACCACTCTGAATGATCTTGTCTACCGAATGGAAAACCGTTGCCGAATCCCCCACCGCGAGCGCCTCAACCGCGTCGTCTAGAACCGAGTCTGGTGTGTAACCGAGCAGCGCCACCGCACGTTCGTAGGTAACCTTGCCGTCGTCTGAGCCAGCGATGAGTTGGTCGAGCAGCGATAGTGAGTCACGAACCGAACCACCGCCAGAACGAACCACCAGCGAAAGGACACCAGGAGCAACATCAACTTTTTCGGATGAGCAGAGTTGCTCGAGGTAGTCAAGCAGTTGCGCTGGAGGAACCAAGCGGAATGGGTAGTGGTGGGTTCGGGAGCGAATTGTTGCGATCACCTTGTCTGGTTCGGTGGTTGCAAAAATGAATTTGACGTGAGCTGGCGGCTCTTCAACAATTTTGAGCAGGGCGTTGAAACCCTGAGCCGTAACCATGTGTGCTTCGTCGAGGATAAAAATCTTGTATCGGTCTCGAGCCGGTGCAAATAGTGCACGCTCTCGCAAGTCTCTGGCATCATCAACACCGTTGTGCGAGGCGGCGTCGATCTCAACCACGTCTAGCGAACCGGAGCCATCGCGGGCGAGTTCAACGCAGCTTGGACATTTACCGCATGGTGTGTCGGTTGGGCCTTCGGCACAGTTCAAACAACGCGCCAAAATACGTGCCGAGGTGGTTTTACCGCAACCACGAGGGCCAGAGAATAGGTAGGCGTGGTTGACCTTGTCGGAACGCAATGCCGCCATCAACGGCGCGGTAACCTGCGACTGGCCGATTAGTTCGGCAAAGGTTTCAGGTCGATAGCGACGATAAAGTGCGGTACTCACAGTTGAAGCCTAACCCTTCCCTCAGACAGTGCTGGATGTAAAAGAACTCCCCGCACACCCGCCAGAGCCCAGTTACCCTTGCTATCTTTCGATCCTGGGGGAGTTAGCCGAGATGACGCCGCACGGGGAGTCCAAAGCCAATTCTACTGGCCTTGCGAGCAAGCCGAAACTCCTACAGATACTTCTGGAAAACTCGACGTTTCACCAACTCATTTACGAAGGCGTAAACCAGGATCAAGAAACCTAGCGCTCCCAAAACTGGCAGACTCAAAGGTTCTAACCTGAGCCAAACCCCCACTTCGGTAAAAGGTATCGCCAAAACGGTGAGCCCCAAGAGCAAGCTCGAGATCCATAGGGCTTTGCCAGGTCGACTCTTCCAGAACGGGCGACGTGTGCGTAAGACAAGCATCACCACAAGTTCCGTTAGCGTGCTCTCAACAAACCAGCCACTCTGGAAAAGCGCCTCGTGCGCGTTGAATACCCAAAACAGAACTCCGAAGGTCAATAGGTCAAACACCGACGAAATCGAACCAAAAATGAGCATGAAGTTTCGAATACCCCTCACATCCCATGGGCTCGGACGCCTCAAGTCCTCATCGTCCACGCTGTCTCCTGAAATTGAGAGCGCAGGGAAATCGGTCATGAAGTTGAGTAGCAAAATCTGACCCGGCAAAAGTGGAAGGTATGGCAAAAACACCGACGCCACCGCCATCGAGAGCATGTTGCCAAACGAGGCGCTAACCCCGACACGGGCGTACTTCATGGTGTTGATGAAAGTTTTTCGCCCAAGTCGCACACCTTCGGCAATCACCGAAAGGTCTTTATCTAGAAGCACAATCGCAGAAGCATGTTTGGCAATGTCTACCGCGGTGTCCACCGAAATACCTACGTCCGCCGAATGCAATGCCGCAGCGTCGTTGATGCCATCGCCGAAATATCCAACCGTCTTCCCAGAAGTGTTTAGGGTTTTCACGATTCGCTGTTTTTGCATAGGATCGACCGCTGCCCAAACACGCACTGTTTTTGCCAGGTTTGAAAGCTGGGTATCGTTTAGCCCAACTAGTTCATCGCCGCTTACCACTCGCTCCACGTTGAGACCCACCTGAGAGGCAATAGCCTTCGCAACAAATTGGTTATCGCCGGTAATGAGATGCAGATCGATACCGAGCCCGGCTAACTCAGATACCGCCTCTTTTGCGCCCGGCTTCAGAGGGTCCATGAACAGCAGGAAACCTTCGAAGGTTAACCGCTGCTCACTCAAATCGGTTCCAGTTGCCACACCTAAAACTCGGTAGCCTCGAGAACTATAGTCTTCGAAAATTCCTTCCAACCGCTTACGGTCGGCCGCACCCAGGTCGCAGGTTTCGAGCACGTTCTCAAACGCACCCTTGGTTACCGAGAACTTCTTGGAACCTTCCGAAACCAATACTGTTAGGCGTTTGCGAGTGAAGTCGTATGCAAGTTCATCGACTTTCTGCACACCTTCTAAGGTGATGCCATCGCTGACCGCTTGAATCGCTTCGTCCAGAGGATTTCTAAACCCCTCTTGCAGGCTTGCGTTTATGAGCGCCAGGCGTTTCACTCTCTCGCTTGCCACACCATGGGCGTCAAGCCACCCATCAAGTTGCACAACACCTTTGGTTATGGTTCCGGTTTTATCCGTGCAGAGCACGTCCATTGAACCGAAGTCTTCAATGGCATCCAAACGTTTTACAAGAACCCGTTTTTTGGCCATAGCCTTTGCACCGGATGAAAGTGAAACCGAGATGATTGCCGGCAGCAACTGTGGGGTGAGTCCAACTGCTAAAGCGATTGAGAACAATAATGAATCAATCCAAGGTTTGGCCAAAAGCATGTTGGTGATAAAAAGGCCGACCAATAGAACAGTCATCCAGCGAACAAGAAGAAGCCCAAATTTGGTTAGACCTTTGGAAAAACTGGTATCGCCAGCATCGGTCGCAACCGCCTTGGCTAGGGTGCCGTACTCCGTTTCTTCCCCAACACGAATAACGGTTGCGGTAGCAGTTCCGGAGGCGATACTGGTGCCAAATGAAACTTCCTCCCCCGCAACCTTTTCCACGGCCAATGATTCGCCGGTCAAAACCGATTCGTCTACCAGAAGCCCTTCGGCTTCGGTGAGCTTGAGATCACCCGGAACAATGTCGCCGATTCTGAGCTGAACTATGTCTCCAACTAGCAGCTGATCAAGATTTAGGGTGATCTCATTGCCGGCACGAACCACATTCACTCGAACCTGAACTCGCTCCAGAAGCTCCTTCATTGTTTGATTGGCTCGACGCTCCTGCCAATAAGACAAAAGCACCGATGGAACAATAATCGCGAGGATTATCAAGCCATCGGCGCTGTCACCTACAAACATCGAAACAATTGTTGCGCCAACCAGGATGAGGATGATTGGGCTTTTGAACTGCTTCGCCAGCTCCCTAAACGCGTTGCTCACACTTCGAGCGTAAACCTAGTTTCGGAGAACTGGAGGTTCGCTAGTCGTCGGACTCTGATTCGTTGGAGTCGTCGTCGCCGTACTGTGAGTCGTCATCGTTTGAGTCTTCGTCATCCGATGAGAAAGTTGGTAGTGGCGCAGGAGTAACCACGGGGGCTGGGTCTGGGCTTACCACTGGCGTGATGTCGGCAGCAAGTGCGGTCTGGCCGGAACTTTCAGCCGAGCCCTGAAGATTATCCGAAGCAGTGTTGGCTGACTTCGCATCTTGCGAGGCAATTACCTTTGAGGTGGTGTCTGGTGCCGCACTCGCACCAAGCGGAATGAAGGCAGCAGCTCCTAAAACTAAACCGCCGGCTAGTGCTGCAACTACTTTGTACTTCATTTGCTTCTCCTTTTATGAGGTGAACCTGTTGTTCACAAGTTCATAATGATTCGTGAGTCTGGCAAAAGACTCGATGTTTCCTGAGAAATCGCCTAGAAGTTTTGAGTTGGACTTATGGCAAACTAAACGCATGGCGGTCAAGAGGGTGCGCATTCTGCCGGAGGATGCGCGCGAATACACGGAGCAAGACTGGTTGGTCTATGGCGTTGTTCCCAACCCCAAGACCCGCGACAAACTGCTTGCACTCACCGTCGAGGAAATGGTCAAATACGGCCCAGCAAGTTTTAACGCAAACAAGGTTTGCGATCGAATCGATGCCAAGCACGCTCTCGTCAACTACTACTTCGGAAACAAGGAGATGTTGATTGCTGAGGCTAGTGTGCTCAGTTATCGGCAGTCGGTTATAGAACACAAGGCGAATATTTTGGCTGCGCCACGTGATCCTGAGAAACGCCTTAGGGCGTTTTTGAACGGTGAGCTCGAGCGCCATCGGCGCATGGGCGGTTGGGCAATTTTGGTTAGCTACCCGATCCTTTCTGCCGAATCGAGATCGCTAATTCAGCAGCACTTCGGTGAACAACTGGAAACTTACTTTCAGTACTACTTGGCCATGGTTGGCACACTAATTTTGGATCTGCGAAACGGCACACTTTCAGACTTTGACTTTGACGAAAATACGATTCCCAAGTCGAAGCTTCTAAAGCACCCCAAGGTTGTGATGGACGGCATCAGCCTGGTTTGGTCGGCGCACGGCTTGAATGTTTGGTCGGCTGGTCAGCAACTTGGCTCAGCAAATTTGGAGGACCCGAACTTCACGCAAAAGATGTTGATAAAACACCACATCGATAATTTGGTAGAACTAGCCAAAGGTAAATGATTCTCGCTATATTGAATTGAATTCAATTTAGTATGGGAATCAGTTGAAAACCAGTATCAAGAAAATTGCCTCGGTCGTCCTAGCCGTAGCCATCCTGTCAATCACCGCAACCAATGCCAACGCAGTGGGAACTCGAGAAATAGCAAGTGGAAACACCCTCTTTGCACTCAGCGGTGAGAACTCATCAAAATACGGACAACTACTCACGCTCAACCCGCAGACCGCAGCACCAACCGAAGTTGGAACCCGCGGATCTGCAAGCAACTACGGGTTTGCCTACCAGGCCGCCTACAACCCGGTGAACAAGAGCATTTACTGGTTGAGCAAAGATTTCAACAACGGAATCCCAAACGACCTGATGAAAGCCAACCCAACCACCGGGCAGTCGGTAATCGTCGGCCCGCTAACCCTAAATGGCAACCAGATCGACGTACAGTCGATGGCAATCGGTGCCAACGGTTCGGCCTATGGCCTTTCCGACAGCGTGCTCTACTCGGTTAACCTAAACACCGGTGCACTGACAGTAATCTCAAGCTCACTCCCTGCAGATCGCTGGTACTCATTTGCCTACAACCCAGCCGACCACAAGTTCTATGCGGTCACCAACAACGCCAACGGCGGATTGGTTGAAATTAACGTCACCGATGGAACCGTTACCGGCCTAATCCCGTTCTCGAACTTCCCGAACCTAGGTGCTGGAACCTCAACAAGCGCTAAGCGAACCTTCTCAATCGCATTCGACCAAAACGGTAGCCTTTGGGGAATCAACCTAGACGGTGACATCTTCACCACGCTGGTTAGCGGCGCTAACAACGCCGACTTCGTCACCGGTATTCAGGTAGTTGGAACTCCTGGTACCACGGCAACCAACGGAATCACCATTGCTTACAACTACGCTGCCGGCTCAAACGAACTGGCAAACACCGGCACTAACCCAGCAGCTATCAATAGTTTCGGTGCCGCCGCACTATTGGCACTAATTGCTGGTGGTTCGCTTCTGTTCCTCGCACGACGCAAGAACAGCTAAAAAATCAGATCGAATGACCCCTTCCGAGCAAAATCGGCAGGGGTCATTCGTTTACGTGTTTATAACTTTTAGAACAAAAGTCTGGGCAAACTTGCGTGAATTCCTACAAAATTTACTTTATGAATTCCAAAGTTCGCAGTCTTACCGCCATCGTAGCCAGCTTCACCCTTTTAATTCTGGGAAGCCAGCCAGCTAGCGCCACTCCACGCACTAACGAGAAGGTGACCATCTGTCACCGCACCCACGCGACTACCAACCCTTACCGCCAGATCACCGTGAGCATGTCATCGATTGTTGGCAACGGAAATAGTGGAAATGGCCATGGAGATACCACACCGGGCGGCGGACAGGACGACCCAGACATAACAGCTGATCACAGCCACAACCCTTACCTAACCGCAGCTGGATCGGTCTTCAACCCGAGTTATTCTTACCCAGCCAACCACAAGCAGTGGCAAGACATCATTCCTCCATTCACCTATGTTCCAGCAAACGGCAACCCAGGCACATTCGCAGGATTGAACTGGACCGACGAAGGCAAAGCGATCTACTACGGCTACGTATTTAACGGTCACAACTATGCAGGTCTTTGCAGCAAGATGAGTGCCAAGACCTTCGCGCAGAACGAATACAACTCATTCTTAGCCGACAACCCAAGCGCCAACGCGGGTGCCAAGAACTCGGCAAAGAACAACGCCACCCAAGACGCCAAAGACCAAGGCGCAGACGAAGATGGCAACATTAATGGCAAGACCTTCGACAACCTACCAAACCCAGCTCAGAAGCCAGCCGGCCCAAACAAGCCGAGCCGTCTCAAAGAATTGCAGGATGCACTGGATTCAGCAAACAACGGGCAAACGAACCTAACTCAGGCGATTGCCGGCGTTGTTTGGTTTGACGATAACCGTAATGGAGTTCAAGACAGCGGTGAGACTTTCTCTGAAAACACGCAAATTGAACTTTATGACCCAATTACCAATGCTCTCTACCAACCAGTTCGTCTACAGCGAATTGGAATTGCAACCGCGACCACGGTAACCGTGTACACCGACGCGCAGGGTTACTTCCAAATTGACAATGTCCCAGAAGGCGACTGGATCGTCAAGGTAATCACCCCAAGCGGCTACACCTACACCTACGACTCTGCAGGCACTAACGATGGAACCATGCCTGGAACATATGTCCCTGCCGGTGGCGTTGGCTTCGCCTGGGCAGGATTGGTGAACGATCCAGGTTCCAGCAACAACGGCGGCGGAAGTAACAACGGCGGCTCCGGAAACACCGGAGAAAACACATTGGCCAACACTGGTGATGAAGGTGCGGTTCCCCTCACAGGGCTGGCACTGATGCTCATTGGTTTGGGTGTCTACCCATTTGCCCGTCGACAGAAGTAATTTGACGCAGTAAGTTTGGCTCATGCTCAAACCACTGGCTTCACTTCGACTCGTCACAGCTCTCGCTTTACTGATTGCGATTGTTTGGCAGGTTACCGACCGCTTAGCGAACAACGTTTTTCGGCCGACCGAATACTTTGCCTATTTCACAATTCAGAGTTCACTCATTGCAGCCGTCGTGCTCTCGGTAACTGCAGTGCGCGAATACATGAGCCTGCCACAAACCAAAGTTCTTAGCCTGGCACGCTTGAGTGTAAGCACGTATGCAATCGTGGTGGCAGTGGTCTATAACGCCTTACTCAGAGGCACCCCGGTACTACCTGGCGACCCCGACTACGGCTACAACTGGCCGGTAGTACCAAACGAAATTCTTCATGTCTGGGCTCCGATCCTGATAGTCGTTGACCTTGCTCTAACCACGCTCACCACCAAACTAAAGTTCAAGCAAATCTTTTGGGTGTTACTTTTCCCACTGGCTTGGCTCGTTTTCACCATCATTCGAGGGCTGAACACCAACTGGTGGGCTTATTGGTTCCTCAACCCAAATGAAAAGGCGGGCATCATCGGAGTAATTGCCTACATTTTCGGAATCATGTTCTTCATGCTTCTGTCAGCCACCATTTCCCTCTCACTTAATAAGCTCGTAACCAAAGCCCGTCGGTAACAGGTAAACTTGAAAAGTTGCCTCGTGCAACTCCAGGAGAATTCGCCTAGTGGCCTATGGCGCACGCTTGGAAAGCGTGTTGGGTGCAAGCCCTCATGGGTTCGAATCCCATATTCTCCGCGCAGTTCTAACGAACTCGTTCACTAATGAGACAGTGAAAAAGCCCCAGAGAAATCTGGGGCTTTTGTCGTTTTAGACTTAGCCAACAACACTGGAGGGCAAATGGAATTAATTACAAGAGTTCTACTGATAACACACGTGATCGCCGGAAGTGTGGCCTTGGTTTGCGCTTTCACGGCTATCTCTGTGCGTAAGGGAGCAAAGCTTCACAACCTGGTTGGCCGTGTTTAGTTCTGGGCAATGATGGTGATCGCGGTAACTGCGATTCCGGTGGCCATTATTCGTCCTAATGTGATGCTCTTTTTGGTGGCTCTGTTTTCTTCATACATGGCTTATGTTGGCTGGGCTTTTGGTCGGCGCGCTAGGTATCTCGAGCAAGGTAGACCGATCGTCCCATACCTTATGATCGCTATCGGTTTAGCCATGATTGGTATCGGCTTGGCTCAAGTTTTCGGAGGCAATGCGATGGGCTGGGCCCTTGCGGCATTCGGTGGCATCGGGCTCCAGTTTTCCCTCGCAGACGTTCGCATCTGG
>Ga0228703_1000707_pt1 | contig 22724 bp, 17 predicted proteins | sample McNCre217_Aug_MG_3_FD_178020 | JGI IMG/M metagenome (GOLD analysis project Ga0228703, IMG submission 178020) | Freshwater microbial communities from McNutts Creek, Athens, Georgia, United States - 29-17_Aug_MG | ecosystem: Environmental > Aquatic > Freshwater > Creek | place: USA: Georgia... | reverse complement strand
TGTTGCGTCCGCAACGCGCTTTGCAAATTCAAGTGGCTGACATGCGCGTGTCGTGGGGCTTGCTGGTCAAGAGTTTGGTGATGAGCTTGGTGCCTTTGATCACGGTGTTGGTCACCCTCGCCTCCGTTTGGTGGTTTGTGGTGATCCATTCACAAGCTGAAAACAATGCGGCCGATGCTGCCAAAGCGGCCATCTCGCAATCTGCGCCAGCGGATAGCAACACCACTCTCAAAGAAGCTGCGCCACAAAGCGGCGGTGTCTCTGAGCCACCCGTTGCCGCCGATGGTGTGAAAGAGCCTCCAGGCGCCAGCAACGGTGTGCAAGAACCTCCCGGTGCGAGCAATGGCGTACAGGAACCTCCTGGCTCTGAGTCAGTCAAAGAGCCTCCAGGCGCGAATGACGTGCAATTGCCACCCGGCGCTGAATCTGACACTAAAAAAGCAGAAGCAGACGGTGACGCCCCCATGCAAGCCTTGGGCGATGGCGACACATCTGAAGCACCAAGAACAGAGCCTGTGCCTGAGAACTTCTACACGGGCTTCTACATCAGTTGCGCGCTGTTGGCTTGGCTTTTGGTCTGGTACTACAAAGGCTTCGACGGCGAACAGTTTGAAATCCTAGACATGTTGGTCAAGTCCGTCATGCCTTTGGGAATTTTGACGGTCGTGGTGTTGGGCGTGATCTTGCTCGGTATCACAACAGCCACTGAGTCGGCAGCGGTTGGTGCAGCTGGCGCGTTTGTGATGGCTTGGGCTTCGGGGTCTTTAGACTTTCAGCGCACCAAAGAAGCCGTCTTCCTTACCGCCAAGACCACCTCGATGGTGTGCTGGTTGTTCGTGGGCTCCGCGCTGTTCTCTGCAGTGTTCGCCATCTTGGGTGGTCAGCGCTTGGTCGAAGAATGGGTGATGGCCTTGAACCTCTCGCCTATCCAGTTCATGTTGCTGTCGCAAGCCATCATCTTCATCTTGGGTTGGCCGCTGGAATGGACCGAAATCATTGTGATTTTTGTGCCCATCTTCTTGCCTTTGCTGGCGCATTTCCAAATCGACCCGATTTTGTGGGGCGTGCTGGTTTTTGTGAATTTGCAAGCAGCGTTCCTCTCGCCACCTGTCGCCATGTCGGCCTTCTATTTAAAGGGCGTCTCGCCACCGCACGTGACGATCAATCAGATTTTTGCGGGCATGATGCCCTATATGCTGATCGTGATTGTGTGCATGGTGCTGATGTACATCTGGCCAGGATTGACCTTGTGGTTGCCTAACTACCTGTATGGTGGTTAACCCACTGGCTGCATAAGCCCTATCCAAAGCCGCAGCGCCCTCGGGTTCTGCGGCTTTTTTCATGGCCTTATTCCTATGGCCATAGGGCTTGAACTCTCGACAAATTCCTCCAACGCGGTATGATTGACGTTTACGTAAACGTAAAGCAAACCCAACCCAAAGCCCCACCCAGTTACCCTAGCGTTTTGACGCGTCCGATCTACGGAGACAACCATGTCCAATCTGTCCGCTGAGTTCCAAGCCCTTGCCAACTACAAGCCCACGCAAAAAGTGCGTTTTGTCACCGCCGCGAGTTTGTTTGACGGACACGATGCCGCCATCAACATCATGCGCCGCATCTTGCAAGGCATGGGCGCAGAGGTCATTCACTTAGGACACAACCGTTCGGTCGATGAGGTGGTGACGGCCGCCTTGCAAGAAGACGTGCAAGGCATCGCCATCAGCTCTTACCAAGGCGGCCATGTCGAGTATTTCAAATACATGGTCGACTTGTTGCGCCAGCGTGGTGGTGAACATATCCAAGTCTTTGGCGGTGGCGGTGGCGTTATCGTGCCGAGCGAAATCCGTGAATTACAAGACTACGGCGTGACACGTATTTACAGCCCAGAAGACGGCCAAAAAATGGGCTTGCAAGGCATGATCGGCGAAATGATCATGCGCTGCGACAAAGATTTGTCGGGCTATGCACCAGCGTCCGTCAAAGACATCCAAGGCCGCGACGAAATGGCGTGGCGCAAATTGGCGCAGCTCATCACCGCTTTAGAAAACGCACAAGTCGACTCCAACGGCAAAGCGACCGACCCCGCCTTCCACAAGTTGGTCGAAGCAATTCGGAAAGAAGCACTGAACCACAAAGTGCCTGTGTTGGGTATCACCGGCACAGGTGGCGCAGGCAAATCCTCACTGACGGACGAGTTGGTGCGACGTATGCGCTTAGACCAAGGCGACGCACTCCGCATCGCCGTGATTTCAATTGACCCTTCACGCCGCAAGAGCGGTGGTGCATTGCTGGGTGACCGCATCCGCATGAATGCGATATCGCCTTGGAGTGCAGGCAAAAGCAGCGCCAAAGATAAAAACGATTCTGGTCAACGCGTTTTCATGCGCAGCTTGGCTACCCGCGACTTTGGCAGCGAAATCAGCGCCGCGTTGCCTGATGTGTTGGCTGCCACCAAGTGCGCAGGCTTTGATTTGATCATTGTCGAAACATCTGGCATCGGCCAAGGTGACGCCGCCATCGTTCCGCATGTTGACATTCCTATGTATGTGATGACGCCAGAGTTTGGTGCTGCCAGTCAATTAGAGAAGATCGACATGCTCGACTTTGCTGAGTTTGTAGCCATCAATAAGTTCGACCGCAAAGGTGCGAGCGATGCCTTGCGCGATGTGGCCAAACAAGTGCAACGCAACAAAGAAGCGTGGAACACCCCCACCGAACAAATGCCTGTCTTTGGCACCATGGCGGCCCGCTTTAACGACGATGGCGTCACTGCGCTCTACCAAGCGCTCAAGGGACGCTTGAGCGAGTTGGGTTTAAAACTGAAAGATGGCTTGTTGCCTTTGGTGAGCGTGCGCCACAGCACCAACCAAACCCCCATCGTCCCTGCATCGCGTACACGTTATCTGGCTGAAATCAGCGATACCGTGCGTGGCTACAAAAAACGTGCGCGCACCCAAGCCAAACTCGCACGCGAAATCCAACAACTCATGGCCGTGGCCGACATGCTAGAGGTCGATAAACCCGGTCGCGCCAAAGCCGCCGAAGCAGCACGCGACTTGGCCAAACAACGCGAAGAAGGCATGGGCGCTGCAGAGCGCAAACTGCTCAACCAATGGCCTGCCATGCAAGCCGCTTACGCTGGCGACGAATACGTCGTGAAAATCCGCGACAAAGAAATTCGCACAGCACTCACCACCAAATCTTTGAGCGGCACCACGATCCGCAAAGTGTCTCTGCCCCAGTACGAAGACCACGGCGAAATCTTGAAGTGGCTCATGCTCGACAACGTACCTGGCAGTTATCCCTACACTGCAGGCACTTTTGCGTTCAAGCGTGAGAACGAAGACCCGACCCGTATGTTTGCAGGCGAAGGCGACCCCTTCCGCACCAACCGCCGTTTCAAACTGGTGTCGCAAGGCATGGACGCCAAGCGCTTGTCTACGGCGTTTGACTCCGTCACTTTGTATGGCAACGACCCAGATCTGCGTCCAGACATTTACGGCAAGGTCGGCAACTCCGGCGTCAATGTCGCCACGCTCGACGATATGAAAGTGCTGTACGACGGCTTTGATTTATGCAATCCGACCACCAGCGTGTCGATGACCATCAATGGTCCGGCCCCGTCTATCTTGGCGATGTTCATGAACACTGCGATCGACCAAAACATCGACAAATTCAAAACCGACAACGGCCGCGAACCCACCGAGACTGAAACCGCCAAGATCAAAGAATGGGTGCTGCAAAACGTGCGCGGCACGGTGCAAGCCGACATTCTGAAAGAAGACCAAGGGCAAAACACCTGCTTGTTCAGCACAGAGTTCTCCCTCAAAGTGATGGGCGATATTGCGGAGTACTTTGTGCATAACCAAGTGCGCAACTTTTACAGCGTGTCGATCAGTGGCTATCACATCGCTGAAGCAGGTGCCAACCCCATCTCACAACTCGCGTTCACGCTGAGCAATGGCTTTACCTTCGTAGAAGCCTATTTGGCGCGTGGCATGCACATCGACGACTTTGCGCCCAATCTGTCGTTCTTCTTCAGCAACGGCATGGACCCCGAATACACCGTGATGGGCCGTGTCGCGCGCCGCATATGGGCGGTGGCGATGAAAGAGAAATACGGCGCGAACGAGCGCTCGCAAAAACTCAAATACCACATCCAAACCAGTGGTCGCAGCTTGCATGCGCAAGAAATCCAATTCAACGACATCCGCACCACACTGCAAGCGTTGATCGCCATCTACGACAACTGCAACAGCTTGCATACCAATGCGTTTGACGAAGCCATCACCACGCCCACCGAAGACTCGGTGCGTCGTGCGATGGCGATTCAACTCATCATCAACCGCGAATGGGGTCTAGCGAAAAATGAAAACCCCAGCCAAGGTGCATTCATCATCGAAGAGCTGACCGAATTGGTGGAAGAAGCCGTGCTGGCAGAGTTTGAACGCATCGCTGAGCGCGGTGGCGTTTTAGGCGCGATGGAAACGGGTTACCAACGTGGCCGTATCCAAGACGAGTCCATGACTTACGAAATGCTCAAACACACAGGCGAGCTACCCATCATTGGCGTGAACACTTTCCGCAATCCCAAAGGTGATCCCGTACCAGATGCACTGGAATTAGCGCGCTCCACGGAAGAAGAAAAACAAAGCCAGCTCAAACGCCTGAATGATTTCCATACTCGCCACAAAGCAGACGCAGCGGTTCAAATTAAACGCCTGCAAAAAGCCGTGATCGACAACACCAACGTCTTTGAGGTATTGATGGACGCTGTGCGTGTGTGCTCATTGGGCCAGATCACCAATGCTTTGTTTGAAGTGGGCGGGCAATATCGCCGCAATATGTAATTTTTTATCCTTGCATTTTGAATATGCCATGTTTAATTTACAAGGATGGTTGCGCGCGATTATTGAGGTAGCTTCACCGACCAAGCTAATCAAGTCACTTCAACTATAAATATATAGGTTATGCAATTGATATATATAATAAGGCTGACATTTTTCAAGCTTTAGTGATTAACTTAACTATGCAAGATAGTTATGACGAAGACGAAATATCGCTGACAGATATTTTGCTTTTCTTGCAAAGCAGTTTTAGCAGCGTGATTAAGTCTACGCTGACGTGCCTCATCCTGGGTGGGGCGTATTACTTTTCAACTCCCAAGTTGTTTGAAGCATCAGTCACCATACAAATGGCTATGGCGACAGGAACGCCTGTGGAAGCGCCCGCCATTCTTTTAGAAAAGCTTAAATTGCCACTTTATTTCTCCGAGAACGTATGGAATGCTTGTGACACGCATGAAGAATCTACTCCCAGCCGAAAAGTAGCTGAAAAGATAAAACCTATTCTGAACAAATCTGCTCCGTTTATTGGTTTTTCAGTTCAAGCCAAATCAGTACAGGAGGCCAAAGAATGCCTGAACGCTGTGATCTTCGATATAACAGTGAAGCAAGCTGAATTAGCCAAACCCATCCTGGATCAAAGGAAAACGCAAATTACCCAATTAGAAGAAAAACTCAAACTCGCAGAAGAAACCGCAAAGGCTCTTGCACCCAATAAATTAGAAACTAATTTTCCCGACACACAGTTTGCGAGCAGAGCACTCGTACTCGCGACTACCCTATCAAACTCCAGAGAAATAAAGGATTTAACAAATCAAATCAACGATGCAAGAGTGTCTTTAGAAGAGCCACAAACCAAGGCCACTTCACTCGCATCGCCAATTTATGCACCCGAGTTTGCCGTCAATAAACGACCCATTTTCACTTTGGGTCTTTGCGTGATATTGGGTATTTTTATAGGTTTGCTACTCACTGGCTTTATGAAATTATGGCCCGGCCTTCGCAAAAACTTAGAAGACGCTAAAGAACCCAAATCCCACAGCGCCTAAGAATTTGGCTCGCTCATCCTCTCACCCAAGCGCACCCCCATCCCTGGCTCCCAATGCTTGTTAATTACCAGCGTGTTCTGTGGCCACAACATCACCACGGTAGAGCCTAATAAAAAGCGGCCCATCTCGTCGCCTTGTTGCAAGTGAATCGTGGCATCGCCGTAATGCCATTCGCGCACTGTGGGCGAGCGCGGTGGATTGACCACCCCATGCCAAGTGGTCGCCATACTGCCCACAATCGTTGCGCCCACCAACACCATCACAAAGGTATCAAACACGCAGACTACGCGCTCATTGCGCGCAAACAAACCCGGCACACCTTGCGCCGTTGCAGGATTGACCGAGAACAAATCGCCAGGCACATGGACCATTCGCAATAAGCGTCCTGCTGCTGGCATATGGATACGGTGGTAGTCCTTAGGGCTTAAATAAATCGTCGCAAAGTCACCGTTTTGAAACTGAGCCGCCAGTTGTGCGTCACCACCGACTAAAGCGCGCGTGCTGTAGTGGTGTCCTTTGGCTTGAAAAATCTGGTCGCCTGCAATGCGTCCGAACTGGCTGATAGCACCATCAACTGGACAGATCCATTGCGCATTTGCCAAGGGTCGAGCGTCAGATTTGAGCGCGCGCGTAAAGAAGTCGTTAAAGCAAGCGTAATGCGTGATGTCAGCATCTGCCGCTTCATCCATATTGACGTTGTAACGTTTCACAAACCAACTGATCACCGCATGCGTCCAGCGCCCTCCTTGCCAACGGGCAAAGCGGCCTGCCAATTCGGTCAAGGCCTGTTTGGGTAAAACATATTGCAGGTATACGCTGAGAGGTGTAGTCATATTCATGAATTTTAGGCGGGGCACAATGTAACCATGCAAGCACCTCTTTTTGAATGCCAACACCTCGTCAAGCGTTATGGCGACGCTACGGTCGTCGACGATTTGTCGTTTCAATTGCAAGCAGGCGAATGCTTAGGTGTGATTGGTCCTAACGGCGCTGGCAAAACCACTACTTTACGCATGAGTCTGGGCTTAAGCGAACCCGATGCGGGCACTATCCAGGCATTTGGTTTGTCTATGCCGCGTGATGCGCTAGACATCAAATCGCGGCTAGGCGTAGTTAGCCAATTCGATACGCTAGACCCCGACTTCACCTGCGCAGAAAACTTGCGTGTATTTGGCACTTACTTTGGTATGTCGCGAGATGTAATTGCAGCACGCGTTCCAGAACTACTTGAATTCGCTGCACTCACACACAAAGCAGATGCCAAACCCGGACAACTCTCTGGCGGCATGAGGCGCAGATTGAGTTTGGCGCGCGCCCTCATCCATGACCCCGATATCTTGTTGCTCGACGAACCCACCACTGGTCTTGATCCCCAAGCGCGTCACCTGATGTGGGAGCGTTTGCAACAACTGCTGCAACAGGGTAAATCGATATTACTCACCACACACTTCATGGATGAAGCAGAGCGCTTGTGCAATCGTTTGCTCTTGCTTGACCACGGCAAAAAGATTGCCGAAGGCACTCCGCGCAATTTGATCTCGCAACATTTAGAACCCGATGTAGTTGAGGTATATGGTCAAGACGCCCTGGTATTGGTCCATAGTCCTTTGGCAGATCTGGCCCAGCGCACTGAGACCAGTGGCGAAACCGTTTTCTTCTACACCTCAGATGCTGCCCCACTTTTGCAAGCGCTCAACACCTACAGTGGTCTGCGTACTTTGCACCGCCCCGCCAACCTGGAAGATTTGTTCTTAAAAATGACCGGCCGGCAAATTCGGGAAGGGGCATAAACGATGAACCACTATTTCCGTTTTTGGCCGGTCTTCAAGCGCAACCTGTTGGTGTGGCGCAAATTGGTGATTCCTAGTTTGGTCGCCAATATCGCTGAGCCCTTGATGTGGCTCGTCGCATTTGGTTACGGCATGGGCGCCTTGATTGGCGAGGTAACTTTAGACGGCGTGCAAGTGCCTTATTTGCTGTTCTTGGCCAGCGGCTCTATTTGCATGAGCGCCATGAATGCCGCCACCTTTGAGGCTTTGTATTCCGCCTTCTCGCGCATGCATGTGCAAAAAACATGGGATGGCATCATGAATGCCCCCATCCGCCTCGAAGATATTTTGCTCGCCGAAATGCTATGGGCCGCCTTCAAATCTTTGTTCACCATTACGGCCATTTTGGGCGTGATGATGGCTTTGGGCATCACGCAAAGCTGGAAGATTTTGCTCGCTTGGCCTTGCTTGTTATGTGTGGGCATTACCTTTAGCTGTTTGGCCTTGATATTCAATGCGCTAGCCAAAGGGTATGACTTTTTTACCTATTACTTCACACTGTTTTTAACGCCCATGATGTTTTTAAGTGGGGTGTTTTTCCCAAGTGACCAACTGCCTCCTTGGGTGCGGGCAGTCGCAGAGTGGTTGCCGTTGAGCCAAGCCGTTGCCTTGGTACGCCCTTTGTTTTTAGACCAGTGGCCGAGTCAGCCCTTATTGCATTTGGGCGTATTGGCTTTGTATGCAGGTATCTCTTGGAGCATTGCCCTGCATTTCACCCGCAAACGCTTTCGGGCTTGATACGGCCCTGTAAGGTTTAGCTAAATAATGTCATACAAAAACAGGCATATGGATTGACATACATCAGCCCTTTTGCAAATGGGCTGGCGGCCAGTTTCAAACGCGAATAGCTGCGGATAACATCCAGTGTTAGGCATATTTAAGTTGGATTTATTTTTACGTAAGAAGGTGATTTCATGAGCATTCAAACAGTAGGCATCATCGGTGCAGGCACTATGGGCAATGGCATTGCACAAGCGTGCGCCGTGTCAGGCGTGAACGTTGTGATGGTCGATATTTCAGAGGCGGCAGTCGCCAAAGGCATCGCCACCGTCAGCAGTAGCCTAGACCGATTGATCAAAAAAGAAAAAATGACGGAGGCAGAGAAAACTGCAGCACTCGCGCGCATACACGGCAGCACCCAATACGAAGATTTGCAAAAGGCTCAATTGGTCATTGAAGCTGCTACGGAAAACTTTGACCTCAAAGTCAAAATCTTGAAGCAAGTTGACGGCCTTCTTGCAGCCGATGTCATCGTGGCGTCCAACACTTCATCGATTTCGATCACCAAACTCGCAGCTGCCACCACGCGCGCCGACCGCTTTATTGGCATGCACTTCTTCAATCCTGTACCGATGATGGCCTTGGTGGAAATCATCCGTGGCCTGCAAACTTCAGACGCTACCCACGACGCAGTCCAAGCATTGGCCAAGCGCTTAGGCAAGAGCCCTATTACCGTCAAAAACGCCCCAGGCTTTGTGGTCAACCGCATCTTGGTGCCGATGATCAACGAAGCGTTTTTCGTTCTCTCTGAAGGACTCGCAACACCAGACGATATCGACGCAGGCATGCGCCTCGGTTGCAACCAACCGATTGGCCCATTGGCATTAGCAGACATGATTGGCCTTGATGTCTGTTTGGCAGTGATGGAGGTGTATTTGAGTGAATATGGCGATAGCAAATACCGCCCTTGCCCATTGCTCAAAGAAATGGTCGCAGCAGGCCAACTCGGTCGCAAAACTGGGCGTGGCGTCTACCACTACTAAGTATTTCTTTTCGTCTCAAAGACATGAAACTCGCCTTGCTCTCTGATGTGCACGGCAACTTGCATGCCTTTGAGGCTTGTATGGCACACGCCAAAGCACAAGGTGCAGAAAAATTTGCCGTACTGGGCGATCTGGTGGGATACGGTGCTTTTCCGGCCGAAGTGGTGGACCGTTGCCAGCACCTGTATTTTTCTGGACACGTTGTATTGCGTGGCAACCATGAAGAGATGCTCAAAGACGTTCATGCGCAAAATAGCCACTCAGGCAGCAATACCGATACAACAAGCAAAGCACATACACAGAAAAATACCTTAGGTGCGCAAACTGCGGCATGGACCTATGCACAGCTCTCACCCGCGCAACGCTATTGGCTTGAGACTCTCCCTTTGACTGCGCATGATGCAAGTGTTTGTATGGTGCACGCCAGCGCCGACGCACCAGATCAGTGGCGCTATGTCGAAGACGAACGCATTGCGCGCATCAGTTTGGACGCAGCGTGTTCGAATCCCGATGTGCGTTACGTATTTGGTGGGCATGTGCATCACCAGTCTTTGTATTACCGTGGAACGGGTCGGCAACTGATGGCTTTCAAACCCACTGCTGGGGTTGCCATACCAACGCCATCGCACCGCCGTTGGTTGGCCACGATTGGTTCTGTCGGCCAACCGCGTGACGGAGACACGCGTGCGATGTACGCCTTGTTTGATAGCGCAACTGAAAAACTCACTTTTCACCGTATTGCATACGACCATCTGGCTGCGGCACACAGTATTCGTAAAGCAGGCTTGCCCGAGTTCTTCGCCAGCCGATTGGAAACAGGTCGATGAAGCGTCTTGAGACTGGCACAAACATCGACGGTTTTTTAATTGGCGCCTGTTTGCACGCTGGCGGTATGGCGCATATTTATGAAGTGACATACGCCGACGCGCGGCCTGCCCCCTTTCCGATGGTGATGAAGGTACCACGCATGACGGCAGGCGACGGGGCCGAGAACATCATTGGCTTCGAAGTAGAGCACCAGATTTTGCAAGTCTTGCAAGGCAGACACGTGCCCCGTTTTGTTGCTGCAGGTGATTTGCTGACTATTCCTTATTTGGTGATGGAGCATGTGCAAGGCCACACTTTGCAACAAGTGATAGACCAATACACAGAAAGTCGCACCAATGCGAGTTTTACGGATATTGCAAAAATAGGAGCTTCTTTTGCACGTGCAGCGCATAGCTTGCACCAACAAAATACTTGCCATCTTGATCTCAAGCCCGCCAACGTGCTCTTGCATCCCGATGGCCATGCCGTGCTGCTTGATTTTGGTTTGTCTTGTCACGCCCATTTTCCAGATCTATTGGCAGAGGAGCTACGCAAAGCAATAGGTTCACCTACATGGATCGCGCCCGAACAAGTGGTCGGCGTGCGTGGCGACCCGCGCAGCGACATCTTTGCGATTGGCGTAATGCTTTACGAACTCGCAACCGCTGAATTGCCGTTTGGCAATCCTGCCACCCAAGGTGGCATGCGACAGCGTTTGTGGATGGACCCGCCACCTCCACGCAAATTAAGACCTGACATTCCAAGTTGGTTACAAGAAATAATTTTGCGCTGCTTGCATCCGCAAGCGGCCTTGCGTTACCCCTCTGCCGCGCATTTGGCATTTGACTTAGAACATAGTGATCAAGTGCGTATCACTGCGCGCGGACAACAAACAAAGGGTACGTCTTTTTGGGTGCATTTCAAACGTTGGCTCAAGGCAGCGGGCATGCACTACCACCCCAGCCCCTTACCAGCGCAACAAATTGATGAAGTGCCGATCGTGATGGTGGCATTGCCCCATTACGACGTGCGCGATGACACTTTGTACTCTCTCAAACAAGCAGTTGCACGTTCACTAGGAATTCGACCTGGCGCGCGCTTGGCTGTCGTTACGGTGATCTCACCACACCAAAGCAGTACCTCGGATGATGACAGCAGCGAAACCACGTTGCATCGCCAGTATTTGACGATGCAACGCCAATGGGCGCAGGGTTTAGATTTACAGCAACACCAATGTTCTTTCCATGTACTGGAATCTGGCGATGTAGCGGAGGCCTTGCTACGTTATGCGCAAGGCAATCAAGTCAACATGATTGTGATGGGGGCTGCTACACACGGCGTACAGATGCAACGTGTGATTACGCCTGTTCCTATCAAAGTTGCGATGGAAGCACCGTGTACGGTCATCTTGGTCAAGCAAACCTTACCGTTTGCACAGCTTTAATCGACCTTAGCGCCCGAGTTCTTCACGACCTGCGCCCACTTTTTGTGTTCGGAGTCAATGAATTTAGCAAACTCTGCCGGCGTGTTACCACTAGGTATCGCTCCTTGTGCCAACAGTTTTTCTTTGATGGCTGGGGTATTGAGTGCTTTCGATACTTCTTGCTGAATACGCGCAACGATCTCAGGTGGTGTACCAGCAGGCGCGAGCAAACCGAACCAGGAACTGGCGTCAAACCCTTTGAGCGAAGGGCCGCCAGCTTGTTCTAGCGTAGGCACATCAGGCAAGGCGCCAGAGCGTTGGCTGCTGGTAACGGCCAAAGCTTTGAGCTTGCCCGATTTGATCAACTGCAAAGACGAAGGCAAGTTGTCAAACATCACATCGGTTGCGCCGCCTACTAAGTCCAACAAGGCTGGGCTAGAACCTTTGTAGGGGAAGTGCACCATGAAGGTGCCGCTCATGCTCTTGAACAATTCACCTGATAGGTGGATCGACGTTCCGTTACCGCTTGATGCCATATTGAGTTTGGCTGGATGTGCTTTGGCGTAGGCAATAAAGTCTGCGACTGTATTGATATTGCGTTCTTTGGCTTTTTCAGCATTGACCACCATCACGTTAGGAACACCTGCAACCAAGGTAATGGGTGCGAAGTCTTTGATGGGATCGAAAGGCATTTTTTCGTAGAGGGCTCGGTTGATACCGTGGGTGCCTACAGTGCCCATCAATAAGGTGTAACCGTCTGCTGGGGATTTGGCCACGATGTCAGCGCCCAAATTACCCCCCGCACCGGGTTTGTTGTCTACAAAAAATGTCTGGCCAAAAGCTTTAGAGAGTTCTGGTGCGATCGCACGGGCCAAGATATCGGTGGTACCTGCTGGTGCGAATGGCACCACGATACGCACTTGCTTGTTAGGCCAAGCAGATTGCGCAAACGACAAATGGGTAGCAGTTGCCAATGCACATAAGAAAGCGGCCTGCGCACAGGCCGCTAGTGCACTACGTCGTGTGCGATTAATCTGCATATTCACCTGCAGCCTTGATCACAGGACCCCACTTGGCAATTTCAGCTGCCACGAATTTTTTATGTTCAGCACCATCGGTGCGCTTGTCCGTCACGATCACCGCACCTAAAGCTTCTTGCTTTTTGATGAACTCAGGATCTTTCAAAGCGGTTTTCAATGCGGCATTCAATTTGGCGACAGCATCAGCTGATGTGCCCTTGGGTGCGTACATGCCATGCCAAATCGAAACACTGAAATCTTTCAACCCAGCTTCGTTGAGCGTAGGCAGGTCTTTCAGTGCAGGCGTTGTCAAACGCTTCATGGTTGTCACTGCAAATGCTTTGACAGTTTTACCTTCGATTTGACTAGAGGTGTTGGTGGTTTGGTCGCAGAGTAAGTCCACTTGTCCGCCCATCAAGTCATTCATAGCAGGCGCTGTGCCTTTATAAGGAACTGTCGTCATGTCCGTCTTAACAGCTTGTTGGAACATCAAACCGCACAAATGTGAAGCAGCGCCCAAACCTGCATTGGCCAAATTGATCTTGCCTTTGTTTTGGCCAATCCATGTCTGCAATTCTTTGAAGTTGTTAGCAGGCAAAGTAGGACGACCGATCAAAGTCATCGGTACTTCGTTGACCATGCCCAAGAATTCGAAATCGTCCATCGTGTTGTAAGGCATCTTGCGATACAAAGCTGGAGAGGTCGCCATACCGATGTGGTGCAACAACACGGTATGGCCATCTTGCGGCGCTTTTGCTACTTTGTTCGCGCCAATCGTGCCACCGGCACCTGCCACGTTTTCCACAACTACCGTGGTACCCAAAGGCTTGCGCATGGCTTCCGCCAAATCGCGCGCAACACGGTCAGTAGGACCGCCTGCAACAAAAGGAACCACGATGGTGACCGGCTTGTCTTTGATGGGGAAATCTGCGGCAAAGGCTCCTGACTGAAGAGAAGCGGCAACGATAAGGCTGAGAGCAAATAACTTTTTCATATGGTCTCCAAGTAATACACCATTGATACTAACAACGCGAAACCCCCATCCTAAACCTGCCCGCCGAATTTGTATACACGGGAATTACTTAGGTGTTTACTGGTAACTGCGCGCGTCCTCGATCACTTTCCCATCGTTGGGCAAACTGCCTACTTCTACCAAGGCAATATCGGCGCGCAACTTAGTGACATCACGCACAGCTTCGCTGATTTTTTCGACTAACCCTGCTGCTTCTAGGGTCTCCACTTTGAGTGTGAGCTGGTCATTTGCCATCTCACCGGATACAACGAGTCGCGCGCGCTTGATCGATGGAAAGCGTTTGGTAACTTCCGCTACTTGCCCTGGATGCACAAACATGCCGCGCACTTTGGTGGTTTGATCCGCACGGCCCATCCAACCTTTGATGCGGTGATTGGTGCGGCCAGTTGGGCACGCACCTGGCAACACGGCAGATAAATCGCCAGTGCCAAAACGTATCAATGGATAGTCAGGGTTCAAAGTGGTGACCACCAATTCACCCACTTCGCCTTCTGGCACAGGATCGCCCGTACCAGGGCGCACGATTTCAACGATCACGCCTTCATCCAACACCAAGCCTTCGCGTGCGGATGTTTCATACGCAATCAAGCCCAAATCAGCCGTGGCATAACACTGGTAGCCTGCGATGCCGCGTTCGGCTAGCCAGTCGCGTAAGCTAGGTGGAAAGGCTTCACCTGACACCAATGCTTTGCGCACACTGGGCAAACTGACGCCCATTTCAGCGGCTTTTTCAACAATGATTTTCAAGAAGCTGGGGGTACCAATGTAGCCAGCGGGTTTTAATTCCGCCATGGCTTGTACTTGTTGCTCTGTTTGCCCGATGCCGCCCGCAAACACCGTACACCCCAAAGCATGCGCACCCGTTTCCATCATCGAGCCTGCTGGCGTGAAGTGGTAGCTGAAACAGTTATGGATCAACTCGTTTTCGCGAAAACCTGCAGCGAACATGGCACGCGCCATACGCCAGTAATCACCTCTTGCACCTTCTGGCTCATAGATGGTACCAGGGCTAGCAAAAATACGCGGCATCGCTTTGCCATAAGCAATAGCAGAGAAGCCACCAAAAATATCGTTGGCACGCTCAGCCTTCTGTTGCTCTAACAGTTCGTGCTTGCGAATCACTGGAAGCTTTGCCAAAGCAGCGCGGCTATTCACACTGGCAGCATCGACAGATTGCAAACTTTTAGTAAAAGCGCGCGCATTTGCTTTGGCATGCGCCACTTGCTTAGGCAAAGCAGCCAACAGAGCTGCTTCACGTTGCGCGGGGTCGCGCGTTTCTAACGCATCAAAATGGTTACTCATAAATTACTTACTAAGCCCAACGCTTAAGCCAACCAACGCTTGCGGCGTTTGTAGCTCTTGGTGTCTTTGAAATTTTTGCGCTCGCCTGCACCTACGCCTAAGTAAAACTCTTTGACGTCTTCGTTGCTAGCCAAATCACTGGCTTTGCCGTCCATCACGATACGGCCTGATTCCATGATGTATCCGTAGTCGGAGTAGCGCAACGCCATATTGGTGTTTTGTTCGGCTAATAGAAACGTGACTTTTTCTTTGTCGTTCAAATCTTTGACGATGTTGAACACTTCTTCCACGATTTGTGGCGCCAAGCCCATGGAAGGCTCGTCCAATAAAACAATGCTGGGGTTGGCCATCAAGGCGCGACCAATCGCACACATTTGCTGCTCACCACCAGAGGTGTAAGCCGCCTGCGATGTACGACGGATTTTTAAACGGGGAAAGTAGTTGTAGACCTTCTCTAAATTGGCAGCGATCTCACCTTTGTCAGTACGGGTGTAACTACCCGTCATCAAATTTTCTTCAATCGTCAAATGGGCAAAGCAATGACGCCCCTCCATCACCTGCACCACGCCACGTTGTACCAAGTCCGCAGGCGTGAGGTTTTCAATCCGCTCACCGCGCAATTCAATGCTGCCTTTGGTGACAGCACCACGCTCGCCTTGCAATAGGTTAGAGATGGCGCGCAAGGTGGTGGTTTTACCTGCGCCATTGCCGCCTAGCAAAGCAACAATGCCGCCTTCTGGCACTTGCAACGAAACGCCCTTGAGCACCAAGATCACATGGTTGTAGATGACCTCGATGCCATTGACATTGAGCACGATATTGGAAGTTGTCATAGCTTTGTCCCAAGGTGGCGCTTGTGCGCCACCTGTTTGATTAAGACTGGCAGTCCGCAGGATTGCGGCGTGTCATCTTTTTGTCTGAGAGGTATTTTTCAGCGCCAGCTTTCACCATAGGCTTCAAAATTTGCTCGTCGGCCTGATACCAATCAGAGCTCATATTCCATTTGGCGCCGTCCCACGTGTGCACACGCGCCCAGCTAGAACCCATGTGGTCTGCACAACTTGTAGAGATGGGGCGCATCACACCAGCCAGGCCCAAAGCATCTAAACGCTTTTGGTCCAACGCCAAGTTCTCTAAGCCCCAACGCACTTGCTCGCCGGTCATCACTTTGCCTTTGCCGAAACGCTCTTGCGCACGACGCACGGCTTCAATGCCCAGCACCTGAATGATCACACCACGGGTATAGAGCACAGACCCGACTTCGTCTTTAGGTCCAGTGCCTTGTCCTTTGTCGTGCACATACTTCAAGATGTCTTGAATCACTTTAGGCTGCGTGCCCGATGTATTCAAAGCCAAGGCGTTGTAGCCTTTTGCACCTTCACCGACATCGCGCACATCTGGCTCAGCACCCGCCCACCACACGCCATACATCTTGTCGCGTGGATAACCAGTCGCTTGCGCTTCTTTCAAAGCGGTGGAGTTCATCACACCCCAGCCCCACAACATCACATAGTCAGGACGGCTTTGACGCACTTGCAGCCATGCGGCTTTTTGTTCCACGCCAGGTGCAGTCACAGGGATCATTTGCAACTCGAAACCGTGCATGCGTGAACGCTCTTGCAACAGAGGGATTGGCTCTTTACCAAACGGGCTGTCGTGGTAGACCAAGGCAATTTTTTTGCCTTTGAGTTTGTCCATGCCACCGGCGGTTTTGCCGATGTGCTGCACCAAGATATCGGCAGCCGTCCAATAGTGGCCCATCAAAGGGAAGTTCCACTTAAAAGCCATACCGTCTTGCGCCACAGACAAGCCGTAGCCCAAGGTGATCAATGGCACTTTGTCGACAGGCGCTTTTTCAGTCAAAGCGAATGTGATGCCAGTTGCTTGTGGGTCAAACAAGGCGACGCCTGGACGGCTCTTTAAACGCTCGTAGCATTCGACACCACGGTCTGTGGCGTAACCGGTTTCACATTCTTCAAAAGTCAATTTGACGCCGTTGATACCGCCGTCACGCGCGTTGATCATCTTGATGTAGTCTTGCTTGCCGTTCGCCCATGGCACACCATTAGGTGCGTAAGGACCTGTGCGATAAGACAGCAAGGGAAAGAACTGCTCTTTGGCTTGCGCCCAAGCAGAGCCTGTGGTGGCACTGAATGCAGCAACCGCTACGGTAGCAGCCATCATTAATTTAGTGAGTTTCATACGACGTATCTCCTGTTAAATGTTTTAAAAGCGCGGGACGAAAAATAAATACCAATTAGTGCGGAAAAGGCCAAAGGCGCAATTTTTGTTTGCCAGTGGCCCATAGCTTGGCGAGGCCATGCGGTTCCACAATCAAAAACCACACAATCAATCCACCGAAGACCATCAACTCCGCATGCGATGAGGCAGCAGTAGACACCTCAAAACCGAACAAGTCAGAGAACCAAGGCAAAAAGCGGGTCAAGGCAATTGGCAACACCACAATGAATGCAGCTCCTAAAAAGCCGCCCGCAATCGAACCCATGCCGCCGATGATCACCATGAACAGTAGTTTGAAAGAGAAGTCCACCGAGAAGGCTGCAGGTTCCCAAGCACCGAGATAGACAAAAGCCCACAAAGCACCAGCCACGCCCACGATGAACGAGCTCACAGCAAATGCGCTGAGCTTGGCATACATCGGGCGAATACCAATCACGGCTGCTGCGACGTCCATATCGCGAATGGCCATCCATTCACGCCCTATCGCGCCACGCACCAAGTTTTTCGCCATCAAGACAATCGGTATCAATATGGCCAAGCAAAACAAGTATTTGCTTTCTGCGCTCTCAATTGGAAAACCGAACGCTTGGAGGTTGTTGACGGAAATAGAACCCGATGACGAATCCAGCGTGAACCAGCTGATGCGCAAAAACATCCAGTCCGCAAAGAATTGCGCCGCCAAAGTGGCAACCGCCAAATAAAGGCCTTTCACGCGCAAGCTAGGTAAGCCAAACAAAATGCCAAAGACCGTGGCACACAAACCACCCATGATGAGCGCAACGATCAAAGGCAAGCCAGGAAGGCGCATAAAGAAGTTGTAGGCACCATAGGCACCCACCGCCATAAAGGCGCCAGACCCTAATGAAATCTGGCCGCAATATCCCACCAAGATATTCACACCGACAGCAGCCAAAGACATGATGACGAATGGAATCAAAACCGCACGGAATAAATAGTCGGTCGCAAACATCGGCACCACGACCAAAGCAAACAATGCAATAAGCGCAATCGCCCAGCGGTCTTGTTCTATCGGGAAGATTTGCTGATCCGCGCGGTAGCTGGTTTTAAATTGACCGTTTTCTCTGTAAAACATTTTTTACTTTCGAACAAATATCTAATCGTTACACGCGATCGATGATCTTTTCACCGAACAAGCCTTGTGGTCTGAACAACAAGAACACCAGCGCGAGCACATAGGCAAACCAAATCTCAATGCCGCCGCCTACATAGGGGCCTAAATACACTTCAGATAATTTCTCACCGACCCCGATGATCAAGCCACCGATGATGGCGCCAGGGACCGATGTCAGTCCACCCAAAATCACAACGGGCAACGCACGCAAAGCGACGGTGGTCAACGAGAACTGCACGCCAAGCTTGCTACCCCAAATCATTCCAGACACCAAGGCCACGATGCCTGCGACACACCACACAATCACCCAAATGCGGTTGAGAGGGATACCAATCGACTGCGCGGCTTGGTGGTCATCGGCTACCGCACGCAGGGCGCGGCCAGTAGATGTTTTTTGGAAAAAGATACTCAAGGCAGCCACCAAGGTGGCGGCGATAGCTGCAGCAATCACATCTTCTTTGTTCACCAAGACACCACCTTCAAAGAAAGTGTCCAGCACAAAGATGGGCTCTTTGGGCATACCGATATCGATCTTGTAGACATCGCTGCCAAACAAAGCCTGCCCCAAGCCTTCCATGAAATAAGTAATACCCAAGGTGGCCATCAACAACGTAGCGCCTTCTTGGTTAACGAGGTGACGCAACACCAAACGTTCGATAACCCACGCCACCACGAACATCACAGCGCCCGCCATCACAAAAGCAACGAGATTGCTGAGCAACAGGTTATTGAGGTCTAGCCACAAGGGCATCCACTCCGAAAAGCGCGCCATCGCCAAAGCGGCAAACAACACCATTGCGCCTTGCGCGAAGTTGAAAACGCCAGAAGCCTTGAAGATCAAAACAAAGCCTAAAGCTACTAAGGAATACAACATGCCCGCCATCAGGCCGCCGAGCAGTGTTTCTAGAAAGAATGCCATCGTGTTGTCCTTTAACCGATCAATGCGATGTGCCCAAATAGGCTTGGATCACATCGGGGTTGTTGCGCACCTCTTCGGGCATGCCGTCACCAATTTTTTTACCGTAATCCAACACCACCACGCGGTCTGAAATATCCATCACCACACCCATGTCGTGTTCGATCAACACAATCGTTGTGCCAAATTCGTCGTTCACGTCCAAGATAAAGCGACACATGTCTTGCTTTTCTTCAACGTTCATACCAGCCATAGGCTCATCCAATAACAACACCTGCGGCTCGAGCGCCAATGCGCGACCTAAGTCCACGCGCTTTTGCAGGCCATAAGGTAATTGGCCCACTGGCGTTTTTCTATGCGCTTGAATTTCAAGGAAGTCGATGATGTGTTCGACTTTTTCGCGGTGTGCAATTTCTTCTTTTTCAGCAGGGCCAATGCGCAAAGCTTGTAAGAACATATCGCTCTTCATACGCAGGTTACGACCCGTCATGATGTTTTCCAACACACTCATGCCTTTGAACAAAGCCAAGTTTTGGAAGGTGCGCGCGATACCCATCTTGGCGACAGCATGGCTGTCCATATGGTCGAAAGTTTGACCACGAAAAGTGATCGTGCCTTCTTGCGGCGTGTAGACACCGTTGATGCAGTTAAGCATCGAACTCTTGCCAGCACCGTTGGGGCCGATGATGGCGCGCACCTCATGCTCGCGCACATTGAAAGAAATATCGGTCAACGCTTTCACGCCGCCAAAACGCAAGCTGATGTTTTGGATGTCGAGAATGACATCGCCTATTTTTTTACTCATGCCGCCTGCCCTACTGGTGCAAAGGTTTTGGTGTCCAAGATGCGCAAGGTAGCACTGACACTTCCAGTGCGTCCGTCTTCAAACTTCACTTGGGTTTCAATAAATTGTTCTGTTGCACCGCCATACAAAGCGTCGATCAACACGTTGTATTTCTCAGCAATGAATCCACGGCGCACTTTGTTGGTTCGCGTTAATTCGCCATCGTCTGCATCGAGTTCTTTGTGCAAGACCAAAAAGCGGCTCACTTGGCTACCCGCCAACAAGGTGTCCTGTGCTAAGTCAGCGTTGACAGATTCCACACATTCTTTGATGAGTTGGTATACCTCTGGTTTTTGCGCCAAATCGGTATAGCCAGCGTAAGGCAAATTACGGCGCTCAGCCCAATTACCGACCGCATCAAAATCAATATTGACCATCACGCACACTTTGTCGCGCTGGTCACCGTAAGCCACAACTTCTTTGATGTGCTGGAAGAACTTGAGTTTGTTTTCCACATACTTGGGCGCAAACATCGCGCCATCGTTTTTGCCGCCACGGATACGGCCCACGTCTTTCACGCGGTCAATGATTTTCAAATGGCCATTCGCATCCAAGAAACCCGCGTCACTGGTGTGGTACCACCCATCGGCTGTTAAGACCTCTGCTGTGGCTGTTGGATTTTTGTAGTATTCCTTCAACAGACCTGCGGATTTCACCAAGATCTCACCGTTGTCCGCCACCTTGATCTCAACACCTTCGCAAGGTATGCCCACAGTATCGGCACGTGCTTGGTTATCAGGTTGCAAGCAAACGAACACTGCCGTCTCCGTAGAACCGTAGAGCTGCTTGAGGTTGATGCCAATCGAGCGATAAAAGCGGAACAAGTCAGGACCAATCGCTTCACCTGCGGTGTACGCCACACGCACGCGGCTAAAGCCTAAGGTGTTGCGCAGTGGACCGTAGACAAACACATTACCCAAGGCAAGCAACACACTTGGCACCAAACCGATCGACTGTCCGTCCATCTTGGCAGGGCCATATTTGCGCGCAATGTCCATGAAGTAATGAAACATGCCACGCTTCAAACTGCCAGCGTCTTCCATGCGGATCATCACACTGGTGAGCAAACCTTCAAATACACGGGGTGGCGCGAAGTAATAGGTCGGACCGATCTCTTTCAAATCGATCATCACGGTGGCCGCAGACTCAGGGCAGTTCACCACATAGCCACACACCAACCACTGGGCATAGCTGAAAATATTTTGACCAATCCATGCGGGAGGCAAATAGGCCAGCACATCTTCATCGTGTGTCAAATGGTCAAAGTTGGCACCCGCTTGGGCTCGGTTGATTAATGAATTGTGGGTATGCACCACACCCTTGGGGTTGCCAGTCGTTCCCGAAGTAAAAAACATCGCAGCAACATCGTCTGCATGGCCTTTGTCGACTTCTTGCTGATAAAAATCAGGATGCTGTTTAGCAAAGACTTCGCCCGCTGCCAACAACTCTTCAACCGACGAGAGCCCAGGTGCATCGTATTTGCGCAAACCACGTGGATCGTCATAAAAAATATGGCTGATTTGCGGACACTGCTCGCGCACTTCCAACATTTTGTCGACTTGCTCTTGGTCTTCGACAACGCAAAAACGCACGTCCGCGTTATTGATAGGAAAGACACATTCCGTGGCCACAGCATCTTGGTAAAGCGGCACTGGAATAGCGCCCAAAGCCTGCGCAGCCAACATGGTGGCGTACAAGCGCGGGCGGTTCGCACCGATCACGACCAGATGTTCACCGCGCTTCAAGCCTGCTTGATGCAAACCGCACGCCATGTGTGTGACCATCTGCAGCATGGCCGCCCAGTCCATGCTTTGCCAAATGCCGTATTCTTTTTCACGCATGGCGCTCGCGCTTGGGCGCTGGGCTGCGTGGGTCGCTAACAATCGCGAAAACGTGGTTGACATCAAAATTCCCAAGTCCGTAAGCAAGAAAGTTTTTCCATGCTAGGCTTGCATTTGACGCCATGTTGTCGTTTCAACGACAATTTAGCGTTACCCCTATTAGGGAATTCCCCATATGAGTGCATCTTCACCCGTTTATCAACGACGCCGTCAAGCCTCGCCTGACGAATTGGCGCGCATCCCATGGCTTTCGCTCCTCAGCGCCTCGGAGCGCGAACGCATAGAACCTCAGGTGGTGGTCGGCGTTGCCATGCCGGGCGACTATGTCTGCCGTATGGGTCGCTCTGTCACCTTTTGGTTTGGGGTGATTGAAGGTTTGCTCAAAATGAGCACGGACAGCGCGAGTGGTCGCACCATCACCTATACCGGCGTACCACCAGGCGGGTGGTTTGGCGAAGGCACGGTGCTGAAACGCGAAACATACCGCTACAACATCTCTGCATTGCGAACCAGCGTGGTAGCAGGCCTGCCCGTCGACACCTTCCATTGGTTGCTTGACCACTCGATTGGATTCAACCGTTTTGTGATGAACCAACTCAACGAGCGCTTAGCCCAATTTATTGAGGCGCGCGAAATTGACCGATCGACCAATCCCGATGTGCGCGTCGCACGCAACTTGGC
>Ga0228703_1000705_pt1 | contig 22795 bp, 14 predicted proteins | sample McNCre217_Aug_MG_3_FD_178020 | JGI IMG/M metagenome (GOLD analysis project Ga0228703, IMG submission 178020) | Freshwater microbial communities from McNutts Creek, Athens, Georgia, United States - 29-17_Aug_MG | ecosystem: Environmental > Aquatic > Freshwater > Creek | place: USA: Georgia... | reverse complement strand
TTGATTTGTGTTACACCTTTTTCAACGGGTTGGAATAAGACATACCAGCCGGTGTACCAACCGTTATTGTATTCTTTTAGTAAGACGGGCAGACCGAGCGTTTGTTTTTGTTTCGAATTGGCAGCTAAACCCCGGTGGGTGAAAAGAACGACTCTTTTTGCATAGATGTTTTCCAAAATGATCTGCATTAAGTCGGCACCTGAGCGTTCCCCATCCTTTACGAGTTCAATCGCCGACCAACCTAACATCTCGTGATGGCGTGCCATGCTGTTTTCCAAAGCGATTGCACGCAGTTTATTGACAAGCCCCTCGCCTGCTCCCCCACTAAACAGGTGTTTATTCTGTTCAATCGTGGTGGCGATTTGGCTGAGTTCTTTGTCGGAGATACTCGGAAACGCTGAAATATCATCTCGAATCAGGTAAAATCGATTCTGTCCCCTTGAAAATTTAATCAGTTCCCCAGCCGTATCGTGTAATTGGGGATAGCGAATTTGTAGGAGTTCTTTGAGTTCCTTCAGGTCCCGACTGAATGAGCGTTCTGCATAGTTGGAAATGTCAAAATGCTCATTTAAATAAGCGGAAACCGTTTGATGATTCACCTGAAAGGACTTTTGCAGGAGGAGGCCATTGATTTCGCGGAGGCGTTCGGATGGGTGCATCTTTTTTTTGACCAATATCGTAAATTCTTTGTAAGTCGCCAAATTTTGGCGGACAATGAATCTAATTTTGGTTCAAGAAAAACAAACAGTTATGAATATGAACAGCATCAAAACCCTTGCCTACAGCCTATTGATTATTTTCCTTTTCAGCTATGTAAGTGAAGGAATTTTATTGGCTTTTGAATTGAAAAAAACGCGTCGGAACAACTGGATCAAAATTGCCTTAATTGGATTGTTATTTATCAGCACGCTTATTTTGCTTTGGGCACCTTACCATGTTTTTGGACAAACAGCTGCAGATGGATTGTTTACTTTGGCCTTTACGTTTTATGCGGCTGTGATGGTGATTGGGGGTGGATTGCGGGCGTTGGCGAGCTAGTGTAGAGACGCGATACCTCGCGTCTTGTCTCCAGGCTGAAGTCTAGGGTTATAACCTCAGGTTTTAACCTGGGGAATTAGACGCGAAGTATCGCGTCTCTACAATAACTTATCTCTTTTTATCCAACGTCAAAAGTCTAACGTCCAAGGTCTAATAGACGCGAAGTATCGCGTCTCTACAATATGGCTTTCAACGCAAGATACAACACCGACGGACACATCAAGCATCCCAATCCAGTATAAAAAGTTGCTGTCATCGCCCCATAAGGAACTAATTTGGGATCTGTCGCGGCTAATCCTGCTGCCGTACCACTTGTTGTTCCCATTAAGCCACCAAATATCATGGCCGATTTGGGATTGTTCAAGCCAATATATGGCGCAATAAAAGGCGTACCAATCGTCACAAGAATAGATTTTACGACCCCAGCTCCAATGCTAATCGCAATGATATCAGAACTTGCTCCCACAGCAGTTCCTGTCACAGGACCTACAACAAAAGTGCAAGCTCCTGCACCAATCGTCGTTAAACTTTCCACATCTGTAATCCCAAATGCGTAAGCAATGCCTACCCCAGCAATAAATGAAAAGATTACTCCCAGGAATAATGACAATATACCTACGGAGCCCGTTTTCTTTATCACCGCAAAACTAGCGCCCATGGCCGTGGAAACGATGGCAAAGTCGCGGAACATGGGACCACCCATCACTTTAAAGCCCGTTAATCCCGGAATATCCGCGATTCCGCTTTTCCCTTCCGTCAATATTCCACCAATGTACGCAATAACCAAGCCCATGAAAATAGCGATGGCTGAACCTGGAAGTTTTTTATTGGTCAATTTAACCGAGATTCCTTCTGACAAATAGACCATAATTCCAGTGACCAAAAATGCCACAATCAATCCATTTTTATCCAATAATTCGATGATGTATTCCATATTAGTTATTCTTTGATTTGGATAAAATGGGCATAAATATAAGGCAAATCGCCACGGGTAGAATTCCCGCTAAAAGGGCTAAAAACCCATTGTTGAAAGCGACACGCACATTTTGAATGGATGACATCGCTACAATTACAGGAATATACATCTTGCTCCAAAACATCACCCCCTCACCCATTTCGATATGAAATAAGTCTCGCTTTTCTAATTCGTTTTGTGCGATAATTAATAGAAGCATGGCAAAGCCTACGCCCCCCACATTGTTATTTATTCCCAAGTAATGACCTAAACTTTCCCCGATGATTTGGCCGATGATATAACAACCAGCCAAAAGGGCTACTCCACGTAATAACATATCTATTGAATTAAGTTAACAACATCTTTTTTTGTCACTTTGCCCATGGCATTGCGCGGTAATTCCGCTAATACGGTATATTTTCTAGGACTTTTGTAGGCAGGCATTTGTTCCCGCATCCAAGTGTTTAACGCTTTTTCATCCACAGGACCCTTTGTTACAATGGCGGCTGCGACTAATTCGCCCCATTCGTCGTTGGGTAATCCTACAACCGAGCAATCTGCGATTCCAGGATATTGGCGTAAAACTTCTTCTATTTCCAACGCTGAAATCTTATATCCCCCAGATTTAATAATATCGACCGAATTTCTCCCTAGAATACGATATCCTCCTAATTCATCAATCGCGGCGATATCCCCCGTTTTAAACCAACCGTCTTCGGTGAAAGACTCTGCTGTTGATTCAGGTTTGTTCCAATATTCTTTAAAGACTGTTGGTCCCTTAATTTGAATTTCACCTTCATCAGATATACGAGCTGAAACACCAGGCAATGGATAACCTACATGTCCCGCTACGCGTGGTCCATCGTAAGGATTACTCAAAGCCATCCCTATTTCTGTCATGCCATAACGTTCTAATAGTAAATGAGTTGAGATCGCTTTCCAGCGCTCCATCACCGACACGGGTAATGCTGCTGAACCCGAAATCATCAGTCGGAGCTTAGCTAAGGCATTCGTTAATTCAATTTGTTTATCTTTTGCCAAAGCTTCCCAATACGTAATTAACTTAAAATAGATCGTGGGTACAGCCATAAACACATTGATTTTTTGTTTCTCAATGAGTTCATATATTGCTTTTTCGCTGAAATTTGGCATGAATTCACAGCTAGCTCCTGCCCATAATGAACAAGAAACGACATTAACAACACCATGCACATGGTGCAACGGTAATACGCAAACCGTCGAATCCTCAGATGTCCATTTCCAAGCTTCTATCAGGGAAGAAATTTGAGCATTTAAATTGCCATGGGTACTCACCACACCTTTCGGTAAATTCGTCGTACCACTCGTGTAAAGAATCATGGCACCGCGCTCATCGATTACTTCAGGCAGCTTTTTCGAAAGTTTCGCTGTATCATTTTTGCCCAAAATGATGAACCGACAATTCAGTTCTTGGGCCAAATCTGCAAGCATACCCTCAAATTCTGGTGAAACCACAATGACGGAGGCCCCAGAATTCTCTATCGTATAACGCAATGATGGCAAGGGATAACTCAAACAAAGGGGAACTACGATTCCGCCTGCCTGCCAAATGCCCCATTGAACTCTAACATAATCGAAGCCCGGATTCACCATAAAGGCTACGCGACCTTCGGCTAAATCATCTGAATCATCCAACAGTAGATGAGCAAAATTGGCCGATGCCTGATGCAAATCTGTGTAGGAATATGTTTTACCTTCTGATATGATGGCCGTTTTTTCGGCGTATGGAAGGGAATTTTGGAAAATTTGAATCATGGTTATAAGTCACTAGTCGCTAGTCACTAGTCTTTTTTTATTTATTAGTAATTCCCCTCCTCTTCACTCTTAATTCTTAACTCTTCACTTTTAACTCTTAACTCTTAACTCTCTATAGTCTATCTCCTGCCATTTCTCCACCCGTGGCAACCACACCTCTTGCACAAATTGATTATGTAAAGGATGGTTCGAATACAAATCATACGCCGCTTGATCATCAAAATCCATTCCTAGGCCGTGTGTGTACGGATTTGTTGCATTGAATTCTTCCAAAACCTTGAGATTCATAACGCCCGGAATTTGGGCTAATTTTCTCGATTCAGCGATGAAATAGGCTTTCTCTTCTTCGGATGTTGTTGGCTTGAATGTTAAAAATACACTGTGATGTAACATAATTTATTTTTTGTAGGGACGCGATACTTCGCGCCTAGTTTATTTTTTTGTAGAGACGCGATACCTCGCGTCTAGTTTTTTTATTTAAGACGCGAGGTATCGCGTCTCTACAGTCCAATGTCTAACGTCTATTGTCTAATAAGTTAGCCATCAACCTCCAGGCCCCCGGAACTCCCGCCGGTAATTCCCGGAAGAAAACTAATCCTGTATAGATGAATTGGCCTTTTCCATACCGACAAACCGCAATGTTTCCTTTTTGCTCTGCCTCACCCGGATCCGTAAAGGCTAAAGGGAATTGATAATGTGTATCGTTCGATTCGCCTAAGTAAATGCTTCTCTCCTGAATCCAGTTGTCAAAATCACGTTCCGTAATTTCATTAGGTGCATGAAATAACGCATGATCCATCAAGAATTTTGGCGTAGCTTCTTCTTTCGTAATTCGATTCCGAGAAATGGTTAAAGGGTAAGGCCCAACGGTGCTTTTGAGTGGCCCAACAAAGCTTGCTGTATTGTATTGAACCACATAATTTCCGCCTTGCTCCACATACTTCATCAATTCGGCGTGTGCATTTCCCAAATAATCCAAGGTATTGTGCGCACGAACTCCTGTCAGCACCACATCATATTGTGCCAAATGGCTCGCTTTCAAGTCGGCCTCTTGCAAGAAATCCACTTGATAGCCCATCTGCTCTAAACTCTCCGGAACTTTATCTCCAGCCCCTTTGATGTAGCCAATCCGTTTTCCATTTTTCTTGAAATCGATGTGCAACAGATTTACCGAAACAGGTGAAAAGTAGCGTTGAACCGGAATATGTGGGTAATTGATACTCTCCATTTGCAACGAATCAATCCAGTTTCCTTGCGCTGTTTCATAAGCCAAACGCAATTGCCAAGTTTCTTTTCCATCAAATTTCTGATCTTTTTCACGCACAGTAAATGCCAAATTTTGACTTGTTCCTGCCTCAATTCCGTTGTCCAATGCCAAGGTTCCCAAGGTCTCCCCCGCTTGATTTAAAACGCGTACTCGGCCAGCCTCTATTTTGCCTATAGCCTTAATCTGCACTTCCAATGATTTACTTTCCCCTGAACCTTTAGGCAATAAAATATTCGGATGATTAATCTGGAAAACACTTCGAGGTGTAACCGTTATCGGTTGGAAATATTCCCCTTTAACCGGATCTACGACAAGTTCTTGTACCGGCCGACTCACCTGAATAAGCTCGCCTTCAATCGTAAATTGTGCTTGGACATACATTGCCGGATCGGGTGCTGCTTGACCGATTTTTGATTGATCCTTGACAACAAAATGACCGGTTTCTTTCGTATTCACCAACCAATAGGGCTGCGTGATGGGTTGTCGAACGATTTGGTTTGAAGACCAATTCATTCGCGTATAAGGAATGATACTTGCTTTGAATAAAGTGTCTTTCTCCCCTACTGAAATGCGTAAATTCCCCACGTGAATCGGACTGCGAACGATGAATTCCGTTTTGATACCCAAAGGATCGCCTTGCGCGACTGTTCCCCGATTTGTGTTGCCAGCAAAATGAATGCCAGCTGCTTGGACGATCCATTCATCGATTTGCTTAATCTTCTTCGATTGCAAATAGGAATCCCCTAATTTGTTAATCGCCCGACGAACCTGAATCATGTCGGGGATACTCAAATAGGGTTTTTCAGTTTGGTAATTTCGAATAACCAACGAAATCATGCGCTCAATCTCCGCTCCAGCCGCACTACTTTGCCAATGGTCAGCTACCCCTTCATCGATGGATTTTTGGGGAGCAATTCCTGCCAAGGTCTGAAAATATTCGGTGGATTTTCCATGGTCAACAGCAAATCCAAAGCCCTGTGATTTATGTTGGCTTCTACTCAAAGCCGCTAATTCCCCCGTACTTTGGCCAATGCTCGGCAAGAAATTGCCAATTTGAACCTTAAACTGATCTTCTGACACAGTTGATGTCCCAGCAAATCGGAAGGTATTCCATAATAAGCGGGTGGCTTTCCAAGGTTTAATATCCCCTTTCAATTGCTCAGGGAAACGTTTCGGGTCAGCCGCAGCTGAATAGGCCTCAATCGCTAATGCCGCAGATGCCGAATGATGGCCATGTCCCGCACGTGAATCCGGTGGAAAACGCGTAAATATGATGTCTGGACGTAATTTACGAATGACATATACCAAGTTAGAAAGGACTAATTCTTTGTTCCAAAAACTCAAAGCCTCGTCTGTCGACTTTGAGAATCCAAAATCAAAAGCCTGTGAAAAGTATTGGTTGGCTCCGTCGATTCGACGGGCAGCCAACAATTCCTGCGTTCGGATCAGTCCTAAAGGGATTCCTTGTTCGTCTCCAATAAGGTTTTGGCCTCCATCACCTCGTGTGAATGCAAAGTAATTGGTTTCCCAGTGTTGTTCTTGGGCGAACCAAGCCAACATATGTGTGCTCTCATCATCGGGATGTGCCGCTACATGAAGGACAGTACCTGTTGATTCAATGCGTTTTAGGTTCTCCAATAATTGGAGGCCGTTTTGTGCCCAAGCGATATTAGGGACTAATAAACAAGCGAGGATTAGTTTTTTCATGCGTTTAGTTCATTTCTCGACCAAGGTTGGCGATAGGTTCTTGCTAATAAGGCTGTTGCCTCTGGATCATTTATAACCGTTTTTGTAGTGGGATCATAGGAAAGCGGTCGGCCTAATTTCATCGAAACATTTGCCAAAATACAGGATGCCGTTGAGATATGCCCTTCCTGAATATCGGCAATTGGATTAGTTCCTTTATCGATGGCTGCTAAGAAATCAAGCATGTGTAAGCGCGTGGCCGGTGCGGCATTGAGTTCAATGCGATCTTCCGTTAAATCTTCGGGATATTTTTCGCGTTCAAATAGACAAGTACCATGGATTTTTTGGCCTTTCGGATCTACGGGAGTAAAATCGTATTGCATCGTACTTAAGCGTAAAGTCCCTTTTTCGCCATAAATCGTTAAGCCCCAAGGGTATTCAGGATCTGGAGGTGTACCCCAGGTACGATGTTGCCAAACACAATTCAAGCCATCATATTCAAAAACGGCTGTTTGGGTATCTGCAATGTTCGATTTGCCTTCTTTTTGAACGTAAATTCCTCCTTCGGAAGAGATACGTTTGGGCCATCCAAGACCTAAAAGCCAACGGGTTGTATCAAACATGTGAACACACATATCACCCATAATACCGTTACCATACTCATTAAACGTTCTCCACCAACGTGTATGTGGTAAACCATCATAAGGGCGCATGGGTGCAGGACCTGTCCAAGTTTCGTAATCAAAGAAGTCTGGAATCGCCTGAACAGGAGGATTTCCGTTATTGCGCATGTGGTAATAGCAATACATTTCCACATGGGCGATTTTACCAAGCAAACCTGAATCAACGATTTTGTTTTTGGCCTCTATGATATGCGGCGTTGATTTTCGTTGGGTCCCTACTTGTACCGTTTTACCGTATTTCCGAGCGGCAGCTACCATAGCTTCTCCTTCAAGTACGTCGACGGAAATGGGTTTCTGAACGTAGACATGAGCTCCCGCTTTGACTGCATCAATCATTTGCAGAGGATGCCAATGATCCGGACTACCAATCAAGACAATATCTAAGGCATTTTCTGCCAAAAGTTTCTTGTAATCTCCGTACAGGCGCGGTGTCTTACGGGATTTTTGTCGGGCAGCAACGAGCTTACCCGCTTCCGTCAACATATGTCGATCCGGATCACAAAGCGCTACAACCTCCAAGGGAGCGACTTGCATCAGTCGGAACAAATCACTTTTTCCATACCAGCCTGCACCGATTAAACCGACTTTTAGCGGTTTAGACGGATTTACCAAATCAAGGCCATAGGCTCCAAAAGAGGATAATGCCAAACTTGCGGATGCGCCTTTTAGAAAATGGCGGCGGTTGATGTTGAATGTTTTCATAGGTTATGTCAGTTGTCAGTCGCTAGTCACTAGTTGCTAGTCTGTGGGGAATCGTTTTATTTTATTCTATCAGGCTTCAGCCTGTGTGAAAGACGCGAAGTATCGCGTCTCTACATGATAATCATTCAAACGTCCAACGTCAAACGTCTAACGTCTAATGTCTAACGTCTAATGTCTAAAGTCCAAAGTCAATTGCCTCACTCTTCACTCTTACCTCATACCTCAAAACCACGCTTGCCACTCCTTCCTTTGGAATCTCAATCCCCCATTGTTTGGAATCATATGAAATCGTCGTTTTGATCATATCTTTTGTTTCATTCTGCAGAAGTACTGCCACTTGTTTGTCGGGACGTAAGGCCGCAACGCCAATTATACCTTTAGGTAGTCCTGACATTTCAATGCGTGTCGAGCCTGTTGGGATGAATTTAGAAGCCTGCGCTACAATGTAATAGGCTTGATTTCGAATGAGTGTACCATCCGATTGAATCGTTAAAGCCCCTTTGCATTCAGTACAACCACCTGGCGTATGCGGTCCCCATTGCGGATCATTCGCCAAATTCCATTCCAATGCAGTTTTGGCATCGTTCAATAAGGAACCAATGATGACATTTTTGATATGCCAATTGAAATCGCCGGCAAATTCACCCTTTGCCCCTGTCCATTGTTCCGTGAAATATACTTCTTTGTCGGGATGCGCCTTTCGAACCACACTCAATGCCGAAATATCACCATTATACAAATGAAAGGCTGATCCTGAAACATATTGGCGCGTAATGGGGTCATTTAAAATTTCAATCGGATACTCCGGTTTATCGCAATTATGATCATAGGCCAATATTTTGGTCTTCAATCCCGCCTTTTTAAATGCTGGCCCTAAATGGTTTTTGATGAATTCATTTTGTTGGCCTGCAAGCATCAATAAACTCGGATTATTTCCGGGATGCAAAGGTTCGTTTTGGGGTGTCAAATAATCCATTTCCAAGCCGAGTGCTTTCATGGATTGCAGGTATTTGACAAGGTATTGGGCATAAACCCCATAATATTGAGGTAAAAGCGAACCCCCTTTGGTTGCTTGATTATCTTTCATCCAAGCTGGAGGAGACCATGGAGTGGCCATGAATTTAATGCTCGGATTGATATTTTTGATGGCTTGCATCAAAGGGATTAAATCCTTTTCAGATGCTTTGAGGGAGAAATGCGCAAGATTTTCGTCCTTTTGACCTGCGGGAACATCGTCATAGGAGAACGTATTGGCATCCAAGTCACTTGCCCCAACTGCAATTCGTAAAACGGAAATATTGATACAGTTTTTTCCTGTTCCAAAAAGTTCATTCAATAAGGCTTGTCTTTGTGTAGGCGCTAATGACCAAATCAATTGGGCACTTCCGCCGGTCAACGTATAACCGAAGCCATCAATGATCTGAAATTTGTTGTTTGCATGGATTTGAATGCCTGAATTGCCTTGAGTAGACAATGGCAAAACTTGTTCTTTCAGCATTTGTTGGCTTTCAGCCTGTGAAATCCAAACTTGGCCAAAACCTGAAAAATAGCTAAGAACAAAGGCTAAGCTAGTGAGCCCAATAAAACGTTTCATGCAATAGGTTTAAATTGTCTTCAATATATTCAAAAAAAATCAAATTATTGCAGGGTTGTAGGCAGTAGTCGCTAGATGCTAGTCCGGAGTACGGAGTCTGGAGACAGTATTCAGTTGTCAGTCCGGAGTCCATAGTCCGAAGGGGGTTGTCAGTCGCTAGTCACTAGTCGTTAGTCCGGAGGGAGTTGTCAGTAAAGAGTTGTCAGTTCGTAGCCGCAGTCCGTAGTGAGCTGTCAGTTGTTAGTCATTAGTCGTTAGTCCGTAGTCCGGAGGTTTTTTCACTCTTCACTCTTCACTCTTCGTTCTTAACTCTTAACTAACGTCCAACGTCCAATGTCCAATGACCACCGTCCAAAAAAAAATACGTCTAAACTAGACGTATTTTTCGACATTCATTAAACTCAATATTTTATAATCTATTTGATTTTCTTGCGCGCAGCAGCTTTGTGTTCAGAGACGGCACGGTGCGAATCTAAACCAACAATGTTAACCGTTCCACCTTCACGCTCATAATCATGCTTGAAATGTTCCAAGTTTTCCATCACCGAGTGATCCACCAAATGTGTTTTTGAAAGGTCAATAGTTACTTGAAAACTTGGTGGAATTGCTTCTAATTTTCGTTTGATTCCTAAGAAATTAGTAAATACAGCTGCATCTGAGATTTCTACTAAATATGCATCATCTGTAAAGGAAACTTCTGTTGGTGCTTTGAAAATGGCACTCAAAGGTTTGCCATTAAATAAATTGACCAAAATTTCAGTTAAAATACCTGCACCGATTCCAACTAATAAATCGACTCCTAAGGTAAATAAGATTGTGACGATGAAAATCAACAATTGTTCTTTCCCAATTTCTAAGGTGTGAATGAATTCTTTAGGATGGGTTAATTTAATACCTACTGTAATTAGCATGGCTGCCAAAGCTGTATTTGGAATTAACTCGATTAAATGGGATGCTAATAGAACAAAAACCAAAATGAAAAATCCGTGGAAGAAGTTAGCCCAACGGGTTTTCGCGCCATTTGCGATATTGGCCGATGAACGCGCTACCTCTGAAATCATCGGTAATCCACCCAAAAATGCCACAAATGTGTTACCAATTCCGGTTGCAATTAAATCCTTATTTGCATTTGATTTACGTTTAAATGGATCCAACATATCCATCGCCTTAACGGTTAATAATGATTCCAAAGAACCTACTAATGCGAACATGATCACAAATTTGATGAATGTTCCCGTTTGAGCAAAGCCATCAAAACTTGCATTCATGTGAATATTATCCATCAAGTTTCCAATGTGAACTAAAGCATATTTAGGCTCCGTTGTTTGAAAATCCATATACAATTCCGCAGGAATAGCGATAGCTAAAACCACTAAGGGTGCTGGAATCTTTTTGATGACCTTGTTCTTGATGTAAGGCCAACCCATCATGATAGCTAAACTAATTACTCCGATTAACGTCGCTTTAGGATCCCAATTCGCAATAAATTCTGGAATAGATGCAAACAATTCCAAAGGCTCCTTCCCTTTCGTCAAAGCAGGATTTACATCCAATAAAACCGGAATTTGCTTGCCGATGATGATTAATCCGATGGCTGCCAACATACCATGAACGGCCGACAAAGGGAAGAAATCCATCAATTTGCCGAGTTTAAAAACGCCGAAAAGGATTTGCACAATACCCGCAACGACCATGGCTCCTAGGGCTAAATGCCAACCCGTTTCTCCTCCACCAAATTCACTCACGGCACCTGCAACAATGACAATCAAACCTGCCGCTGGGCCTTTAATCGTTAATCGGGAACCGGCAAAGAAACTCACAACCATACCCCCAACAATGGCGGTAATTAATCCCATAATCGGTGGAAAATCAGATGCTTTGGCAATTCCTAAACTAAGTGGCAAGGCCAATAAAAATACAATGAACCCTGAGGTTGCATCACTCGCGAAATTTTCTTTTAGGCCCGCGAAGCCATCTTGAGGTACTACATTTTTGTTTTTCATGGGTAAGGTATTTTAAAAATAGCGATTTGAAAATTCAGCATGCGTTTTGGAATTAGGTCCCAAAAACACACGCGCATAAATGCGGATAACAGCTAAGCCATCCAAAATAAAACTCAACGACACAATGGCAGCTAAGGCAAATTGATCTTCATGGATATGTGAGAAAATTAAGTCTTCACCAATGAATGCTGGAGTAATCGGGAAGCCTGTGAGTCCAAGACAAGCCAATAAAAAGACCAAAGCGATTTTGGGATGCGCCTCAGAAAGTCCCTGAAAACGACTCAAACTTATTTTACCCTCGATACGGAATAAGCGTTGAAGCGTTAAATACCCAATCAAACCTGCGACCAAGATTCCACTTAGATACAGGACATTTTCTAACTGGTCAAATTTCTCATTGAATGAGATTGCTAGCGCGATCCAACAGTGATTCATAATCACTAATATCCAAGCTAAACGAACCGAATGACGTTGCGTGAAGGACTTGAAAACCAAGATTAATCCAAAACTGGCAAATAAAACGGGAGTAGCCTCCTGAAGATTTTCTGGCAATAAATGCGTTTGCTTCATCGCATAAAATCCCAAAGCAAATGCTGGAATAAAGAATAACATTAAACGTCTTCCGTTAATGAAATTCAGTTTATTCCCGGCCCATTTCAATGGATTCCAAAAGTATTCATATAGCATCGTATCCAAATTCCATTCTTTCAAACACAATACGTAAATACTATGTTGTAAACGCTTTGGAAATGAATCCTCTATTGTTTTTGCACGTGGCTCAAAAGAATAGAATTGCTCGCGAATCAAATAACTCACCACAGATGGGGAAACCAATAATTGGTAAGTGCGTAAAAATGCATTTCCCGCAAAATGGAACAAGGCCAATGATTCAAAGCCTAAGGCAATTTCTATGAAAATAATGCCAATTTGTGCAATCGAAGCATAGGCAATCTGACTTTTTACCGATGATTGTACACGAGCAATACCAGTAGCAATCAGGGTCGTAACGAGTCCCAGTGCAACAATTAAGATGCGCACCGAACTTTGGTATTCCCAAAATGGAAATGTTCGCAACAACAAAAATGCCCCTATGTGAACGGATAAACTACCATAAAAAATAGCACTTGACGGCGTTGGCCCTTCCATGGCACGCGGTAACCAGGACGAAAAGGGTAATTGGGCAGATTTAGCAGCTGCCGACAACAATATCATCGCGGAGATAAATACGCCAATGAAACTATGCTGCTGCAATTGTTCGTGCACTAATTCGGCATTATTTAATTGGTAAAACGTGATGTTTTGTCCCCACAAGTGGTGACTTGCCCACATCGCCAAAATTAAGCCTACATCCCCTATTCGATAAATCGAGAATACCTTCACGGCATTTTTAACCGGTAAATAGCGTTCCCGATAAAAGGAAATCAACAAGAAAGAGGAAATTCCTAAAATTTCCCAACCCACAAACAAGGTCTCTAAGTTTCCTGATAAAGTTGTTATGCAATATCCGAGGTAAAAGAACAAGGTTGTATTGAAAAAGCGCTTATAACCTGCTTCACGGTGTAAATAGGTGCGCGAGTACATCGTCACCATGAAGGTCAACAAAGCACCTACAAGCAAATAAACAGCCGTGATTTTGTCAAACAAGAAATCAATTTGGAAGATGTAATCCTCGTTTTGAAACAAGATGATTTCTTTTACTTGAAAGGTTTTAGCCCCTGTAATAATCCAATCTGCTACATAAATCGTTGCAGCAAACAATTGAATCGTCATTGTCATGAAGGCTACTCCTGAGATTAGCCGTTCATTGTTTTTAGGTAAGATCAGACTTACCAAAAAACCTACAATCGGTACCCAAATAAATAAGGGCAATAAGGTGTTTATGGTCATATTAGTCTTGATTTAATAAGTAAACTGGAAAATTCTCTTGGTGGCTTTCGATGACAGATTCCACATCTTTTATCACCTCCAAGTTTTTAACTAATGGTTCATAAGGCGTAAATTCTCCGCCTCCAAAAACATATAATGCTTTTGTTTCAGGATGAACTGCGACCAATTTGACCCAATCATTGATGAACCATTCATAGGTTTCCGGCGCTCTTTGAATCGTTTTTAAAACGACTTCCGGGAAGTGCTCTACAATGAGTAATAAACGAACAGGGTCGTGAACTTCGGTCATTTGTGCAGGTAATCCTGGGCGTAAATCCCCATCAATACCATTCGCTACGCCAAATAATCCCATGACATTATGAGGTAATTTGGTGCCTGCACCTAGTTTTTCTCCATCTACTCGTGAGAAATAGTATTCCAAGTTAATTCCTCCACATACCGGAGCAGCTGCTTTTAAAATACCAAATAAATAATCGCCTGCTGGGTCGACACGGTAGTCGAAGGAATTTAAAAACGAACGTCTATCCAAGAATAAGCCCTTCGATAATTCACGTCTACCTACGATAGCTAAAGCATTTGTTGCATGATTCAATTCTGGACGAGGCTCAAAAATGGAAACCGAACGTGTCCGAATTTTTTCATGGATCGATGCAGGTGATTCTTTTGAATTAATTGATTCAAAGCGTCTTGAGCGTTCTTTGGCATTTAAATCCAATGCCTTACGGAATACCTCCTCATGTTTTGCATGCATGGATTTATATTCCGGGGAAGAAATTTGGTCGTCATAAAAAACAACCTCATCCCGTGTTGTATCATGCAAAGCACCCACGAAAATAGTCGAATCTGGAATTTGTATCCCACGCTCCGCTAAGATGTGTCTAACTTCCGGTTTATTGGCCATTTGGCTAATCACACGTGCATTTACAGATCCCGCACGCCCAGAACATGCCCCACAATCGTAAGCAGCATAGTGCGGATTATTTACGGAACTCGCGCCATGCCCTACTACATAAATGATGGGAGCAAAATTGTCAACTAAGCCAATGCTGCGTAACTGAGCCTCAACCCGATTTGCCATCTCATCAATTTTAAACCCGAGTTGGAGTCCATTTTCCTCCGCATGCAAAGCATCAAAATCGACATGTAAACCAGAAAACTTATCCATGTGACGCAATGAAGATGCAGTCGCTGGACTCATGCTTGGTTTAAATAGATTGATAAATAATTTGGCTGCCGACCAAAATCCAAGGGTTTGTGAGAATAGCCAACCGCTATAGAAATTGTGATTATGCTTGGAAAAATGCAGGTCTGTCGCACGCTTTTTATCCTCTCCAATTTCCTTAATCAGGTATTTAGGAGTTACGGGTGCTGGGCACAATTTGGTGTAAAATTTCCCGCCAACCGGTTGGTAAAAAAACTCGACACTAAAGAAACCAGGTGTTCCAAAGGTCGCACAGGCTGGGTCAATGTTTTCCAAATAACGTCGGAATGAACATTCCCGGTCATCAATACAAAATAGACTTTGGAATGACTTCTGATGCGGAGCAATGTATTCAATCCGTTCAGCTTGGATACCTTTTAATACCTGATCATAATAAGTCCATTCAAATGCTTCTTGCCAAAGAGACAATACTTCCATCTGTTCCGAACGAATAATTGGATCGTGTAGTCCTGGAATAGCCTCTGTTAGATGCTGATCCAATGCTTTCCAAGATGACCCTAATTTATGATCTAGTGCATCTAATTCGAGCAATAATTCCAACAGAATTAATTCCTCTAATTTGATCTGGCGTTTGTCCAACAGGGTTTGTGGCAAATCCTCAACCGTGGAAACCATCCCTGACCAGCCTTGGTGTGCGAATTGTTGGTCATATAAATATTGTTCGTAGTGACGATCATTTTTGCCAACTAACAATACCAAAATGTCTTGAATACGCGTATTTTCATTGAGTAACAAGGCTCGGCTAGATTTCTCTTTAAAAATACTGACCCAACTATTTGTTTCAAGTTTGCGAATGGCTTCTAAAAAAGACAAATCATCAATAGGGAAATTCCAAATTGAAATACCTTGATCTAAGTAGCTTCCAAGCAAACGAAATAAAGTTGGGTGCACTAACGAATCCAAGTCAATGTTGTATTGCTTCTTCCATTGACCTCGCATGGCACCCACGCGCGCATGATCCACGGCATCATATTGTCCATGGAGTAATTTCCCTTTCCAAATCTCTTGTTCTTTTCCCTTTTTTTGAGCTAACGTACGATCGATGATTTCATCCGAGATGCGACCATTTTGGTGTAAGGAACGGAACGTAGCTAAAGGGAAATATACTTGATAGCCCAGTTTCACATGTGCTGTTTCAAGGGCCTCGTGAAAAGGTAATTTTTGGAAAGCATGTAATGTGTTATGATGCACAAAATCCATTAGAGGAGCTTGTGCTGGCAAAAAGTGTTTCAATTCATGAATCACTTCGTGCAAATCAAATTTGTGTTGCATAAGAATATTGTGGCAATAATTCCACTAGTTTAGGCGAATGAATAAAGGATTCCTCGTTGGGGAATTCCTACAGCCTAATATTCCTAAATTGAATAAATAAGGCATTGGAATTGTGGGTTACCTTTGAATAGGTATGATGGGCATTTGCTACGGCAATTGCTCCCACGTGTGGGTAGGTAAATTCGCTAGAAGGTGGTAAAAGGAAGAAACTAAGCTCATGAGAATCATCTTCGTCTTCGCTATTGTCTGACTCTTCCATTAACAAATTAATAAATGAGAGCGCTTTGGGCTCTGTTTTTTTAATTTGTTTTAGGTTGCTTGTTGAGGCTACTTCTTGTAAACCGAATACCTGCTTTGCCGACGCCACCGTCGTAAAGAAGAATACAGAAACAAATAATATGAAGAGTTTTAACAAACGCATGTTGCAAATATAAGCAAAAAATTACGAGTTAGGTGTTGTTAAGGTTTGTTAATAGTTGCGAGTAGTCGGTTGTCTGTAGTCTGTGGTCAGTAGTCAGTCCGGAGTCCAAAGTCCGAAGGTAATAGTCCAGAGTCAGTGGTCAGTGGTCAGTGGTCAGTAACCAGTCCGAAGTCCGGAGGTATTATTAACACGAGTACTTACCTCATATTTATCACCTAAATAAAGACGCGAAGTATCGCGTCTCTACAATAGGTTTTCAATTCCAAAGCTATCTTCCAACGTCCAACGTCCAACGTCTAACGTCCAACGTCTAACGTCTATTTCAGCGACGACAAAAACTCCACCACATCACGAATCTCCCGCTTGCTCATCAAAGATCCCATCGGTGGCATACTAGACGGATAGTTTTCACGCGATTTGATACGAGCCGTAGCTATGCGTAAAGGTTCTGCCTCACTCGTTTTCAACTGAATCTCACCTTCCGTTTCTTGAATTACGGTTCCAGTTACTTCCTGGCCATCGGTTAATACCAACGAAATCATTCCGAATCCTGGTGCAATTCGTGCGCTAGGTTCAATCAAGGCCTGTAAAATTTGCTCACGGGACAAGCGACTTGCAATACCTTTCAATGAGGGTCCTACGACACCTCCTTCTCCTCCTGCATTGTGACAACGGATACATTCAACCGATTGGTTGCGATAGAAAATAGTATTTCCTACTTGTAAATTTCCACCGTATAATGCGTCTTTGTATTCATCTGTCAATGTCCCCTTGGTTTTCAAAGCATCCAATTTGGCAACCAACATCTCCGATTTAGTCGCTTCTACCGCTTCCATCAAATCCAATTTAATACCTGCTGGTAATTTATTATCAACCATCCGAGCAATTAAATCGGCCAAAACATCCTGCGTATGATCAGCAGGCATTTTGGCAATACTTTGCAACAATTGTTGTTGTTCAGGTACGCTACCTTTCTCAAAAATTGGATTAATGATGCCCGGAAGTTGATTTTTCGAAATGGCAATTTTATCCAAGGATCCTAATGCCAAAGCGCGCACATTGCGGTCTATATCTTCAATGCCTTTTGTCAGCAACAAAGGTAGATTTTGGTCTTTCAATGCGATCAGTGAACTTAATTGGCTTGCACGAACCTTCGGGCTTGGATGATTTAGGAATAACTGAGTCTGCTCCGATTTAACATCTTGAATGCCTAATTCAGCGATTAATTGGCCCGTTGCTGTCAATACCTCTAGGTTTTTACTTTTCAAAAATCTAGGAATGATCCCTGAAACTTTGGTAACTACGTCTGCCGACTTCCGATCTAATTGGCCTCTGTAGCGACCATCCACACGATCTAATACGGATGGATTTCCCCAAGTGCCTAATGTCGCAATACCTTCTGCACGCAATGCATCCGGAATATCTTGACGCTGAATATATGCGACCAATATGTCAATTTCCTTCGCTGTGCCTACGCGTAAACATGCATTGATAGCTCTACGTATTAATGCCTCGTTTGTCCATTTGTTCACTGCCAAAGTCTGTGCCAAAGCAGGCAATGCTTCTACTATCGATTCATCATCGTGAATTGCACGCGCAGCCTCCGTTACAATGTATTCATCAGAATCTTGCAGGAATTGCGCAACGGCCGGATTTTTCAACCTTCGTAATACCAATACGGCAGCAATGCGCAAAGAACGATTTGTTGACTTAGCTAATGCTGCAATGGGTTCCACCTGCCCTATCCGACTTAATGCTAATACTGCCGCATGACGTAAATACACATCCTGGTCTTGATTTTGTTTGATTAAATCAAGTAATGGATTTACCGCCTGGGACGATCCCATTCGACCTAATGCTTGTGCGGCAAAGAATTGCACACGCGGTTTGCTAGATGCTAAACGAGGAATAATAGACGCTGAAGCTGAACTGAATTTATTGTCCCCCAATACTTTAATTGCTTGCGCTTGTATTTCCTCATCAGCATCTTGAATTAAAGGAACCAATGTTTCGTTTAAATCAGGCTTATTTCTCGCCAGTTGGCCTATTCCCCAAATCCCATGCACGCGCGCTAATTGATTGTCTTTTTGATTGATTGCTTGGTTTAAGATGCTAGACTCGCCTCTTGCAACCAATTCAAATTGTGCCTTCTGTCTAACCCGCATATCGCCGTAAAACAATAATTCACTCAATTGGCTGACAGGTGCTTTGGCATAATCCATTTGAATTAATTCCTTCGTTTTTTGACGCTCTGCGGCCAAATCATTCGATTCTGCTGTTACATCCAATTTCCAAACGCGTCCAAAATTTTTCGCATCCCAACCATTTACCCAGTCGGCCGCATATAATGCACCTTCTGGACCAAATCGAATCCCCGTAGGTAAAATGCCACTTACCACATCCACTTCAGATTTGAAATCAAACGATGCACCTTTTGGCTTTAAATCAAAAGCCCAAATGTGTGAATTGTTCGCATTGCCCACGAATTCAACCAAGAAAAACTTATTCTGCCATTTCTTACCCAATGCCGTTCCCGGATTAAAAACCATCCCCGTTGGTCCATTGTGGTAATTGCGAATCGGTGGAATGATGTAGGCTGCTTGGCCTTCCCAACGAGGCAAATACAATTTTTCATCCATCCAAACCTTATATAAGTTGTTTTTCGGATCCGTGTATTTACCATATTGCCAGTTGGAACGCCAACCAATATCCGCTCCCTCAACAATATGAACTAAACGCTCACTTTCACCCGGATGATCGCCGTCATTATCTGAACTGATGATATTTCCATAGTGATCAAAAGCAAACTCATGCGTATTTCGAATACCGTATGCGACAATTTCAAAGTCGGTTCCATCAGGATTTGAACGTACTAATACGCCCGAATTGGGATTAGGTAAATTGCGTCCATCTACGGTTGTGATGTTCGCACCAATGTCACCAATTTGCCAGTATATTTTTCCATCAGGTCCTTCAATGACACTCGACATGCCATGCCCACCAAAACCAATATGCACGGCAAAACCAGTGGCGATTGATTTGGCATTTGTCCAAAGTCCTTTCTTATTTGTATTATCCAAACGCCATAAATCAGGTCCCACAGCAACGAATGCATCTTTTTTGCGAACCAATAATCCGCCGGCTACGTCTGTGACTTCTTGATTAAATTGATTTAATATGCGCGTTCCTTGATCCGCATATCCGTCCCCGTTCTTGTCTTCTAGTTTCCAGATTTCTTCTTTTTCAATGGTTAAATCATGCCAATCATGAATGCCATCACCATTTAAATCAGGTAACCAAGCGTTCTTATCTGAGTTTTCAGGTGCGAATGTTTTATGCAAAAATGCTTTGCGATCTTCAACGGATTTAAATCCAATGGATTCAGTCATCCAATCCCGATGCCCACGAATATCAAATTCAGATACTTTACCTCGGTTGGTACTATTCAAGTATATAGCGCCTTGGTCATCAATATCAATTGCAACAGGATCGGGTGCTAAACTATCGGAAGCCCAACGGGTAATAACCATGCCGGGGGTGATTTTAATTGGTAATTTCTCTTTGGCAGCTTTTGCACGTTCTGCGATTTGATCTTGATCCTCAAAAATGACTTGATACGTGGTTTTTTCTTGGGTGCTTGTACATGCAATCGCCAATAACTGCATCAGACCTGCAGCTAATAAAATCTTTTGTTTCATAGGTTTAAAGCTTAATTCTCTTCGTCCATCATGCTGCGACGCTGTTTCGCCGCTTGCTTGGTGGTATTAAATCGGTAGTTAAAAGTAATATTTATTTGTCTTAATCTGCCCTGCATTTCGCGGTTTGTGTAAAATGTTCCTCCATTTGTCTCTGTACGCATGATTCTGGAATTGAATACATCAAGGACATTTAAACTCAAAGTTCCTTTACCTTGCATCACATCTTTTGTCGCAGATAAATCAACCCAAGCGATATTTCCACGTGTTCCTTGAGCTGTTTTTTGGGGAGCTTCATAATTGGCACGTACCTGTGCATCTATCCCTGATCCTACTTTTATTCTTGAGGTATGTCGCACAAACCAAGAATAAGTATCCACGAGATAATTGGCATTTATATTACTTGCATCGATAATCGCTCGAAATCCATTGAAGCTCAAATCTGCCTTGTAAGCCTTCGAAACATTAAATGAACTCGTTAATTCAATTCCCATGGATTGTTGGTCCGCGAAGTTTTGAGGTAAACTTTTCGAATATCCTTGTGCGTCTACGGTTCTAATTTGATCGATTTTACCCGTTGTGTAGCGATAGTAAATTGACGAACTTAAACTTCCCGCATCGAAATATTTCAAATGTCCTAAGTCAAATGAATTTGTGAACTCAGGGTTCAAATTTGGGTTTCCGGAGAAGTAATTACGGTTGTCAGAGAAAGTCACAAAAGGACTTAGTTCATTGTAGGTAGGTCTACGAACCCGGCGTGAATAACCTAATTGGAATGAACTATTCGCATTCACTGCATAGGTGAAATGCGCACTAGGAAATAGGTTTGCATAGTTCCGAGGGTTCTTTTCTTGCGTTTGTTTTAACTCCGTTTGAATGTCAGTTAATTCACCACGAAGTCCAAATTGATAAGAAAATTTGTTCTTTTTATTCCCTAAAATCAAATAGGCTGCAGAGATATTTTCATTGTACACAAATAAATTTTGTAATCCTGGCATGACGGTAAAACTGCCATTCGCTTGCTGTTGCGTCACGGTATAATCATTTGTCATGTCCCGGAAACTAGTTCGTAAACCCGTTTCCACTTTACCATCTTTTCCGATGGGGTTCGTGTAATCAGCTTGAAGAATCCATTGACGTTCATATTCATCATTTAAAGCCTTTTGGACTAATGAATTTGCTGGATATGGAGAACCGTCTCCGAAACGACTTGTTTGCGTATAAATTTGGTCTGACTGTTCCCAGTAGTCCAAATACCGCAAATCTGCAGTAAACTCTTTCCCTTTTTTCGCAAAGGATTTCTTAAAAGTTAAGGCATATTCAGCATTTGGTTCCGTTTCTTTTTCGTCTTGTTGGCGATACGTATTCGAATAAAGACTGCTCAAGGATTTACGGTAATCTAAATAGTAGAAATCTGTAATTCGACGAACATGTGTACTTCGGAAAATATAGGATCCTGTTAAAATTGTTTTGTCGTTAAAAAAGTAGTCTGCTCCACCTCGGATGTTATTCACTAATCCCGTGACATTGTTCGAGCTGGTTTGTTGGAGGTAATTGGTTTGTTCACCCGTATAAACTTCTTGATATAAATTTCCTCTTCCGGGTGTTCTGCGGTAGAATAGGCCATAATTTAAAAAGAAATTCAATTTGTTCTTCCGGTAATTAATGATCGCAGTGCCTCCAAAATTCTCAGGATAACCCAATGTTGATTCGATGGCACCATTAAATCCTTGGTTTTGATTCTTCTTTAAAACGATGTTTATGATTCCAGCCATGCCTTCTGCTTCATAACGCGCGGAAGGATTTGTGATGATTTCAACCTTTTCGATGAGGTTTCCTTGCAAAGATTGTAATCCCGAAGAACCGTTAATACCTACTAACGTCGAAGGTTTACCGTCAACCAAAATACGTACGTTCTCACTTCCACGAAGGCTAACACCACCTTCTCCATTGACTTGGACCGATGGCAAATTGCCTAAAATTTCCGCGGCAGTAGCTCCTTTATTGGCTGCATCAGTTCCCACATTGAAGATTCGCTTATCTAGTGATAGCTCCATGCTAGATTTTTGACCTTTAACGGTTACCTCTGCTAAGGTTTGTGTACTAGCTTTAACTTCAATTTGACCTAAGTTCGTTGATTTACTAATTTGTATTTGCTTAAGTGTCTGCATCTCAAAGCCTACACTTTCGATGATTACATCATAAATTCCTTGGTTTACTTCTAGGCTAAATTCCCCTTTTTCGTTGGCAATAGCCCCCGTTATCAATTTAACGGGCTTGTCAGTCTGAATGCGGATGCTTGAAAAAGGAATTGGAATTTGGGTGTTGGCTTCCATGATTTGGCCGCTAAGTTTCCCTTTAGGTGTACTTTGGCTTAGGCCTAGGAACGAAATTCCCAATAAGAATAATAAGTATATATGTTTCAAAAGGATAGGTTTAAATAGACTTGCAAGTTAAAAAGACATGTACCAAGTTTTTATACCTATTTGTCGGTTTATGTTGGAGAATTTCCCCATTTTGTCGAATTTGTTACCTGGAATTCATATCCTGTTACCAATTTTGAAAAAAAAATAAAC
>Ga0228703_1000703_pt1 | contig 22797 bp, 21 predicted proteins | sample McNCre217_Aug_MG_3_FD_178020 | JGI IMG/M metagenome (GOLD analysis project Ga0228703, IMG submission 178020) | Freshwater microbial communities from McNutts Creek, Athens, Georgia, United States - 29-17_Aug_MG | ecosystem: Environmental > Aquatic > Freshwater > Creek | place: USA: Georgia... | reverse complement strand
AAAAAGCGCCTGTCGTTGCCGACAGGCGCTTTTATATTTGGTGGGCGATACATGGATCGAACATGTGACCCCTGCAGTGTGAATGCAGTGCTCTACCGCTGAGCTAATCGCCCCTCACTGCATTGCAGCGAAGACCTCAATTATGCCACAAAAATCAGGCCGTTGTCACGTCTGCAATTGTCGCCAGACTGTTTTTCCGCCGCTGCTCTTATCCAACTGGATCAAAACTTCGTCATGAGCGGCCATTTCCTGCTCATTGGCCGCCAGAACCGGCAACACAAACTGACTGAGATCGCGAACCTCTACCGTGGTTTGGATACTGACCACATCTGCCGACTCCATGACCAAGGCCTTCTGTCCACGGGTCATGTTGATGTAGACATCGGCCAGCAATTCGGCATCCAGCAGCGCACCGTGCAGTGTGCGGCCCGAGTTGTCCACTTCCAGACGATCGCACAGGGCGTCCAGGCTGTTGCGTTTGCCTGGGAACATCTCCTTGGCCATGGCCAAGGTGTCAATCACATTGCTGACGTGGGCCTTGAGCGGGGGCTTGCGCACCCGCTCCAGCTCCTTGTTCAGAAAGCCGATGTCGAATGCTGCGTTGTGAATGATGATCTCTGCGTCACGCAGGTACTCGATGATTTCATCGGCCAGCTCGGCAAACTTGGGTTTGTCGCGCAGAAATTCATTGCTGATGCCGTGCACCTTGAGCGCGTCTTCGTGGCTGTCACGCTCGGGGTTGAAATAGAAATGCAGATTATTGCCCGTCAGTTTGCGGGCAACAAGCTCCACACAACCGAGCTCAATGATGCGGTCACCGCCCTCCGCCGACAGGCCGGTGGTTTCGGTGTCCAGAACGATTTGGCGCATGGCGGACCTCAGTGGTTCTCTTTGGCGTGGTTGATGGTGTACTTCGGAATCTCGACCACCAGATTGTCGCGGCCCACGATGGCTTGACAGCTCAGGCGCGAGTCGGGCTCCAGGCCCCAGGCGCGGTCGAGCAGGTCTTCCTCGGTCTCTTCCATCTCGTTGAGGCTTCTGAAACCTTCGCGAACGATGACATGGCAGGTCGTGCAAGCACAGCTCATGTCGCAGGCGTGCTCGATGTTGATGTGGTTTTCCAGCAGCGCTTCGCAGATGCTGGTGCCTGCGGCGGCAGTGATCTCGGCGCCCTGCGGGCAGAGTTCAGCGTGGGGAAGGATCTTGATGACCGGCATGGTGTAGGGAGTGTTTAAACGTTCTGGATGCTTTGTCCGGCCAGGGCCTTCTGGATGCTCTGGTTCATGCGCTCAGCGGCAAAGGCCTCGGTGCCTTTGGCCAGCGCCAGGGTCTGGTCTTCGAGCGCCTTGGCATCTGTTTGTGTGGCAATGGCCTGCCGCAACGCGTCCATCAACTGGTCAATGGCGCTGCGCTCACTTGACGACAGCAGATGACCATCAGCCTGCAGCGCGCTGCGTGTGGCCAGCAACATGCGGTCGGCGTCCACACGCGCTTCGACCAAAGCGCGGGCCTGCATGTCTTCCTGAGCAGTGGCAAAGCTGTCCTGCAGCATGCTGGCGATCTGATCGTCACTCAGGCCATAAGACGGCTTGACGTCGATGCGCGCTTCCACGCCGCTGAGCTGCTCTTTGGCCGAGACTTGCAGCAGACCGTCGGCATCCACCGTAAACGTCACGCGGATGCGCGCTGCCCCCGCCGCCATGGGCGGGATACCACGCAGCGTGAAGCGCGCCAGGCTTCGGCAATCCTGCACCAGATCGCGCTCGCCCTGCACCACATGCAGCGCCAGTGCGGTCTGGCCGTCCTGGTAGGTGGTGAAGTCCTGCGCCATCGCGGTCGGGATGGTCTGATTGCGCGGCACGATGCGTTCGACCAGACCGCCCATCGTTTCAATGCCCAGCGACAGCGGGATCACGTCGAGCAGCAGCAAGTCACCCGCCGAATCGTTGCCCGCCAGCTGGTTGGCCTGGATAGCAGCGCCCAGCGCCACCACTTCATCGGGGTTGAGGTTGTTCAACGGCTCCTGGCCAAAGAAGTCACCCACGGCGCGCTGCACTTGCGGCATGCGGGTCGAGCCACCGACCATGACCACGCCCTTGACATCATCTTTCGACAAGTCGGCATCGCGCAAAGCCTTGCGCACGGCCGACAGGCAGCGCTGGGTCAGCGAGGCGGTGGTGGTTTCAAAATCGGTGCGGTCGACCTGCACACAGAGCTTGCCACTGGAAAGTTCCACCGACAGCGTGGTGCTGGTGGAAGCCGTCAGGGATTCCTTGGCCGTACGGGCTGCAGTTTTCAGGCGGGTCTTGTCTTCTGCTGTTTCGGCTTGAATGCCTGGCACCTGCGCCAGTGCCCAGTCGGCCAGTGCGCGATCGTAGTCATCGCCGCCCAGGGCGGAGTCGCCGCCGGTGGCCATGACTTCAAACACACCGCGCGTCAGACGCAAAATGGAAATATCGAACGTGCCGCCACCCAGATCAAACACGGCATAAATGCCTTCGGCCGCGTTGTCGAGGCCGTAGGCGATCGCCGCAGCTGTTGGCTCGTTGATCAGGCGCAGCACGTTGATGCCAGCCCGCTGAGCCGCGTCTTTGGTGCCCTGGCGCTGGGCATCGTCAAAGTAGGCGGGCACCGTGATCACGGCACCGTAAAGGTCATCATTGAAGCTGTCTTCGGCTCGGTACCGCAGCGTAGCCAGGATTTCGGCGCTCACCTCGACCGGCGACTTGGTGCCCTGCACCGTTTCAATGCCGAGCATGCCGGGCTGATCGACAAAGCGGTAAGGCAGCTTTTCCGGGTGGGCAATGTCCTTGAGACCACGGCCCATGAAGCGCTTGACCGAGGCGATGGTGTTGGCGGGATCCTGCGCAGAGTTGGCTTGCGCATCCATGCCGATCTGGCGTCCCTGCCCGGGCAGGTAACGTACGACTGAGGGCAGGATCACGTGGCCATCGCCATCGGGCAGGCACTCGGACACGCCATGGCGCACGGCGGCCACCAGCGAATGGGTGGTGCCCAGGTCAATGCCGACGGCAATGCGCCGCTGGTGTGGGTCCAGCGACTGGCCCGGTTCGGAAATCTGCAAAAGCGCCATGGTTCAAAGAATTTTTTCGAGTTTAGCGTCCACTTCGGCGGCAAAGCGCTCGATGAACATCAGCGCCCTCACCTGCCCCACGGCCGCCTGAGCATCACCTGCACCATCGAGCAGATTGCCCAGTAACTGCTGCACTCGCTTGCGCTCGGCAGCCACTTCGTCGGCCAAGTCTTCCAGGGCACCAACGGCCTCGGTGTCTTCCAGGGTTTCGCGCCATTCCATCTGCTGCATCAGAAAGGCTGGCGGCATGGCCGTGTTGCTTTCGGCTTGCACAGGCACGCCACGCAACTCGCACAGGTAGGCGGCGCGCTTGAGGGGGTCTTTGAGGCGCTGATACGCCTCGTTGATGCGCACCGACCACTGCATGGCCACACGCTGCGCGGCAGCGCCTTGAGCAGCAAAACGGTCAGGGTGCGCTTCGCGCTGCAAGGTCTTCCAAAGATCGTCGAGTTGCGCACGGTCGAGCGCGAACTGCTGCGGCAGCCCAAACAACTCAAAATCGTTGGCCTGCAGGGATTTCACACGCGGAAAGATTCGCCGCAACCGCAGCGGTCACGTTCATTGGGATTATTGAAGCGGAAACCTTCGTTCAGGCCTTCGCGCACAAAGTCCAACTCGGTGCCGTCGATGTAGGCCAGGCTCTTGGGATCGACCAGCACCTTGATGCCATGCGCCTCGAAGATCACGTCTTCGGGTTCGGCTTCGTCCACGTATTCCAGCTTATACGCCAGACCAGAGCACCCGGTGGTCTTGACGCCCAGGCGCACGCCCAGGCCTTTGCCACGCTTGGTGAGGTAACGGTTGACGTGCCGGGCTGCGGCTTCACTGACGGTGATGGCCATGTCAGTTCGCGTGTTTCTTTTTGTAGTCGTCCACAGCCGCCTTGATGGCGTCTTCGGCCAGGATAGAGCAGTGGATCTTGACCGGTGGCAGCGCCAGCTCTTCGGCGATCTCGCTGTTCTTGAGCGCAGCGGCCTCGTCCAGCGTCTTGCCCTTGACCCACTCGGTCACGAGCGAGCTGGATGCGATGGCCGAGCCGCAGCCGTAGGTCTTGAAGCGTGCGTCTTCGATGATGCCCGTGGAGGGGTTCACCTTGATCTGCAGCTTCATCACGTCACCGCAGGCGGGCGCGCCCACCATACCGGTGCCCACGTCTTCGTCGCCCTTGTCGAAGGAGCCGACGTTGCGGGGGTTTTCGTAGTGGTCAACCACTTTTTCAGAATAAGCCATGATGATCTCCAATCAGTTGGGGACAGAGCTGAAGATCTGTCCCGCAATATCACTTCGATGCTCAGTGGGCAGCCCACTGAATGGTGCTCAGGTCGATGCCATCCTTGTACATCTCCCACAGCGGGCTGAGTTCGCGCAGCTTGGCGACGTTCTCGCGGATGGTCTGGACAGCAAAGTCGATGTCGGCTTCGGTGGTCCAGCGGCCGATCGTCATGCGCAGGCTGCTGTGGGCCAACTCGTCACTGCGGCCCAGGGCACGCAGCACATAGCTGGGTTCCAGGCTGGCCGAGGTGCAGGCCGAGCCGGACGACACCGCCAGACCCTTGATGCCCATGATCAGCGACTCGCCTTCGACAAAGTTGAAGCTCATGTTGATGTTCTGCGCCACGCGCTGGGTGGCGTGACCGTTCAGGAACACCTGCTCCAGATCGGACAGACCGTCGATCAGGCGCTTGTGCAGCGCGGCCGCTTTGGCGTTGTCCTGGTCCATCTCCAGGCGTGCGATGCGGAAGGCCTCGCCCATGCCCACGATCTGGTGCGTGGGCAGCGTGCCCGAGCGCATGCCACGCTCATGGCCGCCACCGTGCATCTGGGCTTCCAGGCGCACGCGCGGCTTGCGGCGCACATACAAAGCGCCGATGCCCTTGGGGCCATAGGTCTTGTGTGAAGCCAGACTCATCAGGTCGACTGGCAAGGTGTTCAGGTCAATGGCCACCTTGCCCGTGGCCTGCGCTGCGTCCACATGGAACAGAATGCCTTTTTCCCGGCACATCGCGCCAATGCCGGCAATGTCCTGCACCACGCCGATTTCGTTGTTCACAAACATCACGCTGATCAGGATGGTGTCCGGGCGAATAGCGGCCTTCAGCGCATCCATGCTCAGCAAGCCGTCTTCCTGCACGTCCAGGTAAGTGACATCAAAGCCCTGACGCTCGAGTTCGCGCATGGTGTCCAGCACAGCTTTGTGCTCGGTTTTGGCGGTGATCAGGTGCTTGCCGCGGGACTTGTAGAACTGCGCCGCGCCCTTGAGGGCCAGGTTGTTCGACTCGGTTGCACCGCTGGTCCAGACGATCTCGCGCGGATCGGCACCGATCAGGTCGGCCACATCCTTGCGGGCTTTCTCGACAGCTTCTTCGGCCTCCCAGCCCCAGGCGTGGCTGCGCGAAGCCGGGTTGCCGAAATGCTCGCGCAACCAGGGGATCATGGCGTCGACCACGCGGGGATCGCAAGGCGTGGTGGCGCCGTAGTCCAGGTAAATGGGGAAATGGGGAGTGCTGCTCATGGCGGGTACTTCTGGCTGAGGTCAGGACTTGGCAAACATGTTGCCAAGATCAAAAACGGAATTGGGGCCGGTCACTCGGATGGGCTTGACCACTGGCACCGAGGAGATGGCGCGCTTGATGGCCGGCTTGTTTTCGACCACCAGGCCCTTGGAAAGCTGGTCGTCCACCAGTTTCTGCAGGGAAACGGAATCAAGAAACTCGACCATCTTGGCGTTCAACGAAGCCCACAGGTCATGCGTCATGCAGCGGCTGTCGCCACCGTGGCAATTTTCCTTGCCCCCGCAATGGGTGGCGTCAATGGGCTCGTCCACCGACAGGATGATGTCGGCCACCGTGATGTCTTCGGCCTTGCGGCCCAGGCTGTAACCACCGCCCGGCCCCCGGGTGGACTCCACCAAATTGTGGCGACGCAGCTTGCCAAACAGTTGCTCCAGATAGGACAGCGAGATCTGCTGGCGCTGGCTGATGGCGGCCAGGGTCACTGGACCCGACTGCTGACGCAGGGCCAGGTCGATCATGGCGGTGACGGCAAAACGGCCTTTGGTGGTGAGTCGCATGGCAAGCTCCTGGAGGTGGGCTGGACCTGGTCGGGCGGGCAATGCCCTGAGTTCCCGACTAAGAAGCTCAAGTATAGCCGATTCCCGATTAAAACGCTCGGGATCTGGGGTGATTCACCCCCGCGCCAGGGGCAGCACATGGTCACCGCCCGGTGCCCCAAAAGCCTGCGCCTTGAGCATGGTCAACTGGTCGCGCACCTGGGCTGCCTTCTCGAATTCCAGGTTGCGGGCGTGCTCCATCATCTGTTTTTCCAGCTGCTTGATGGCCTTGGCGATGTCTTTCTCGCTCATGTCCTCGACCTTGGCCTTTTGCAGCGCAGCCTGCTCCAGGCGCTCGGCTTCCTTACCCGACTTCTCGCTGTAGACGCCATCGATGAGGTCTCGCACCTTCTTGACGATGCTCTTGGGCGTGATGCCGTGTTCTTCGTTGAAGGCGATCTGCCTGGCCCGGCGCCGCTCGGTCTCGCCCATGGCTTTTTTCATCGACTCGGTGATGCGGTCGGCGTACAAAATCGCCTTGCCGTTCAGGTTACGCGCCGCCCGGCCAATGGTCTGGATCAGGCTGCGCTCAGCGCGCAAGAAGCCTTCTTTGTCGGCGTCCAAAATGGCGACCAGGGACACCTCGGGGATGTCGATGCCCTCGCGCAGCAGGTTGATGCCCACCAGCACATCAAAAGCGCCCAGGCGCAGGTCGCGCAAAATTTCCACCCGCTCCACCGTGTCCACATCGCTGTGCAAATAGCGCACTTTGACCCCGTTGTCACTCAAATAGTCGGTCAGCTGCTCGGCCATCCGCTTGGTGAGCGTGGTGATGAGCACGCGCTCGTTTTTGTCCACACGGATGCGGATTTCCTGCAGCACATCGTCCACCTGGTGGGTGGCGGGACGCACCTCCACCAGCGGATCGACCAAGCCCGTGGGCCGCACCACCTGCTCGACCACCTGGCCTGCGTGGGTCTTTTCATAGTCAGCCGGGGTGGCCGACACGAAGATGCACTGGCGCATGCGCTTTTCAAATTCCTCAAACTTGAGCGGCCGGTTGTCCAGCGCGCTAGGCAGGCGAAAGCCGTATTCGACCAACGTGGTCTTGCGCGCCTTGTCGCCGTTGTACATGGCGTTGAGCTGGCCAATCATCTGGTGGCTCTCGTCGAGGAACATGATCGCGTCGGGCGGCATGTAGTCGGTCAGCGTGCTGGGCGGATCGCCGGGCGCTGCGCCCGACAAATGCCGGGTGTAGTTTTCGATGCCCTTGCAGTGGCCCACCTCGGACAGCATTTCCAGATCAAACCGGGTGCGCTGCTCCAGGCGCTGGGCCTCGACCAGCTTGCCCATGCCGACCAGCTCTTTGAGGCGCTGGTCCAGCTCCAGCTTGATGGTTTCGACTGCGGCCAGCACTTTGTCGCGGGGCGTAACGTAGTGGCTGGACGGGTAGACCGTGAAACGCGGGATTGTTTGCCGAATGCGCCCGGTGAGCGGGTCAAACAGCTGCAGGCTCTCCACCTCGTCGTCAAACAGCTCGATGCGGATCGCCAGCTCGGAGTGTTCAGCCGGAAACACGTCAATCGTGTCGCCCCGCACCCGGAACTTGCCACGACTGAATTCCATGTCGTTGCGCTGATACTGCATGCGGATCAGCTGGGCGATCACGTCGCGCTGACCCAGCTTGTCGCCGGTGCGCAGCGTCATGATCATGCGGTGGTAGCTTTCGGGCTCGCCAATGCCGTAAATGGCCGACACCGTGGCCACGATCACCACATCGCGCCGCTCCATGATGCTTTTGGTGCAGCTCAGGCGCATCTGCTCGATGTGCTCGTTGATGGCCGAGTCCTTTTCGATGAACAAATCGCGCTGGGGCACATAGGCCTCGGGCTGGTAATAGTCGTAATAGCTGACGAAATACTCGACCGCGTTCTTGGGGAAAAACTCGCGGAACTCGCTGTACAGCTGCGCCGCCAGCGTCTTGTTGGGCGCAAACACGATGGCCGGACGCCCCAACTGGGCAATCACATTGGCCATGGTGAAGGTCTTGCCCGAGCCGGTCACACCCAGCAGGGTCTGGAACACTTCGCCGTCCTGCACGCCTTCGACCAGCTGCGCAATGGCCGTGGGCTGGTCACCTGCGGGTGGGTAAGGCTGGAACAGCTCGAAGGGCGAGTCCGGGTAATGGACAAACTGCCCCATGGCGGGTTCGGTGGAAACTTCAGTGAGCTCGGTCATCGGTGAGGCCGTACAGGCCGTTTAAAATCAGGGACAACCCGAAAGCCTAACCGAGGATCGGGGTTCCTGCCACCACTGAACAATTCAAGGACTTTTCATGTCTCTGTTTTCCGCCGTCGAAATGGCCCCCCGCGACCCGATTCTGGGCCTGAACGAGCAATACGCTGCCGACACCAACCCCAACAAAGTCAACCTGGGCGTGGGCGTGTACTTCGACGACGCTGGCAAGCTGCCCCTGCTCAAGTGCGTGCAAGCCGCTGAAAAAGCCATGATGGACAAGCCCGCCCCTCGTGGCTACCTGCCGATCGACGGCATCGTGGCCTACGACAACGCGGTCAAAGGCCTGGTCTTTGGTGCCGACTCCGATGTGGTCAAGTCCGGCCGCGTCTCCACCGTGCAGGCCATTGGCGGCACCGGCGGCCTGAAAATCGGCGCCGACTTTCTGAAAAAAGTCAGCCCCAACGCCAAAGTGCTGATTTCCGACCCGAGCTGGGAAAACCACCGCGCCATCTTCGTGAACGCTGGCTTTGAAGTCGGCACCTACGCCTACTACGACGCAACCAAGCGCGGCGTCAACTTCGACGGCATGCTGGCCGACCTGAATGCCGCTGCCGCTGGCACCATCGTCGTGCTGCACGCCTGCTGCCACAACCCGACCGGCTACGACATCACCGCCGCCCAGTGGGATCAGGTCATCGCGGTCGTCAAGGCCAAGGGCCTCACGGCTTTCCTGGACATGGCCTACCAGGGCTTTGGGCATGGCATCGCCGAAGACGGCGCCGTGATCGGCAAGTTCGTGGCCGCTGGCCTCAACATCTTTGTGTCCACCTCGTTCTCCAAGAGCTTCAGCCTGTATGGCGAGCGCGTGGGCGCCCTGTCGGTGGTCGCCTCTGACAAGGAAGAAGCGGGTCGCGTGCTCTCTCAGCTGAAAATCGCCATCCGCACCAACTACTCCAACCCGCCCATCCACGGCGGCGCCGTGGTGGCTGCGGTGCTGGGCAACCCCGAGCTGCGCGCCCAGTGGGAAGAAGAACTGGCCGAAATGCGCGTGCGCATCAAGGCCATGCGCCAAAAATTGGTGGACAGCCTCAAAGCGGCAGGCGTGAAGCAGGACATGAGCTTCATCACCACCCAGATCGGCATGTTCAGCTATTCAGGCCTGACCAAGGACCAGATGGTGCGCCTGCGCAATGAATTCGGCGTCTACGGCACCGACACTGGCCGCATGTGCGTGGCCGCGCTCAACAGCCAAAACATTGACTACGTCTGCCAGGCCATTGCCAAAGTCATCTGAAAAGTCTGACGCAATGCTTGCAACCGCTCCTTCTGGAGCGGTTTCTTTTTGGCCAGTCCAAATGGCGACAGTCACGGGGTGGATTAGGGTCAACACTCCAATTTTTATCCCCCCTGTCCTGTAATATTGCTGCACCGCACCATTGCCCCGGGAGAATTGACATGCTTTACCAGATCTATGAAACGCAACGCTCGATCATGGAACCCTTTTCCGATCTGGCACAGGCCGCCTCCAAGCTGTACAGCAACCCCCTGAATCCGATGGCGCAGTCCCCCTTGGCTCAGCGTGTGGCTGCCGGTTATTCACTGGTCCACCGCCTGGGCAAGGACTATGTGAAGCCCGAATTCAGCATCCGCACCGTCAAGGTGAAAGGCACCGACGTGGCCATCCATGAGCGCGTCGAAATCGACAAGCCCTTTTGCGAACTGCGCCGCTTCAAGCGTTTCTCCGACGACCCCGCCACGCTGAACCTGCTCAAGAGCCAGCCTCCCGTACTGATCGTGGCGCCTCTGTCAGGCCACTACGCCACGCTGCTGCGCGACACCGTCAAGACCATGCTGCAGGACCACAAGGTCTACATCACCGACTGGAAAAATGCCCGTCTGGTGCCCTTGTCCGAAGGCGAATTCCACCTGGACGACTATGTCAACTATGTGCAGGAATTCATCCGCCACCTGCAATCGATCTATGGCAACTGCCACGTCATGAGCGTCTGCCAGCCCACCGTGCCCGTGTTGGCCGCTGTCTCGCTGATGGCCAGCCGTGGCGAGAAAACACCGCTGACCATGACCATGATGGGCGGCCCGATCGATGCCCGCCGCTCGCCCACCGCGGTCAACAACCTGGCCACCAACAAGAGCTTCGAGTGGTTCGAGAACAATGTGATCTACCGCGTGCCACCGAACTTCCCCGGTGCCGGTCGCCGCGTGTACCCTGGCTTTTTGCAGCACACCGGCTTTGTGGCCATGAACCCCGACCGACACGCCAGCAGCCACTACGACTACTTCAAAGACCTCATCAAGGGTGATGACGCGAGTGCCGAAGCCCACCGCAAGTTCTACGACGAGTACAACGCCGTGCTCGACATGGACGCCGACTACTACCTGGAGACCATCCAGACCGTGTTCCAGGACTTCAAACTGGTCAACGGCACCTGGGACGTCAAAGGCGTCGATGGTCGGGTCGAGCGCGTCCAACCTCAGGACATCAAAAAAACTGCCCTGCTCACCGTGGAAGGCGAGCTGGACGACATCTCTGGTTCCGGCCAGACCCGCGCTGCGCAAGACCTGTGCAGCAGCATCCCGAAAGACCAGCGCACCCACCTGGAAGTGGAAGGCGCGGGCCACTATGGCATCTTCAGTGGCCGCCGCTGGCGCGAAATGGTCTACCCGCAAGTGGTGAAGTTCATCAAGGCACACGCGTCATCCACGACCGCTGTAGCCAAGGCTGCTGTGTCGACACCCAAAGCCGTCGTGGCCAAAGCTCCTGCCAAAGTGGCACCCAAGGCCAGCGCCAAGGCAGCGGTCAAAGCTGCGCCAGCCAAGGCCAGCAAGCCAGCCGTGAAAACACAATGGGCAGCGCCCAACAAACAAGCCTGAGGCCCATGCCCCAAGCTTCCCAAAACGCGCCTGCTCTGCAGGCGCTTTTTCTTGCCATCGACGCGGCTTTGCCGCAAACCCAGTGCACCCGCTGCGGCTACCCCGACTGTGCAGGCTACGCGCAGGCCATCGCTGCCGGGCAAGCCGCCATCAACCAATGCCCACCAGGTGGCCAGGAAGGCATTGAGCGCCTGGCCCGCATCACGGGTCAGACGGCCTGGCCTTTGAGCATCGAGCACGGCAAGGAGGGCCCGCGCCAAGTGGCCATCATTGACGAAGCCTGGTGCATTGGCTGCACCCTGTGCATCAAAGCCTGCCCGACCGATGCCATTGTGGGGGCCAACAAGCTGATGCACACCGTGATCGAACCCTGGTGCACCGGCTGCGAGCTGTGCATTCCGGTCTGCCCGGTGGATTGCATCCAGCTGGACAACGTGACGGACAGGCGCACCGGCTGGGCCGCCTGGTCGCCTGAAGAGGCCCAGACCGCACGGCAACGCTACCAGTCGCGCCAAAAGCGGCTGGAGCGTGACAAAGAAGCGCATGCGGCCCAACTGCAGGCCGAGGCGCAGATGAAACTGAGCGACCTGGCTGCCCATACCAAGGTCCCGGAAGGCCCGGGTGCCGAGGTCGAGATGGATCGCAAACGGGCTATCATTGAAGCAGCACTGGCCAAAGCAAAAGCCCGCCAGACCGGGGTCTGACGGGCTTTGGATCGTCCAGACTGAGGGAACTCAGGCAGGCTGGGCTGCCAATGCCGCAAAGGCCTTGACCACTTCAGCCGGGGCCTGCACCAACTCGATCAACACGCCCTCGCCGCCAATGGGGAACTCTTCGTTCGCTTTGGGGTGCAAAAACGTGATGTCAAAGCCAGCAGCCCCCTTACGGATACCACCCGGCGCAAAGCGCACGCCCTGAGCCGTGAGCCATTCGACCGCGACCGGCAGGTCGTCGATCCACAAGCCGATGTGGTTGAGCGGCGTGGTGTGCACGGCGGGCTTTTTCTCGGGGTCGAGCGGCTGCATCAGGTCGACCTCGACCTTGAACGGGCCGGTGCCCATGGCGCAGATGTCCTCATCCACGTTCTCGCGTTCGCTCTTGAACGTGCCGGTGATCTCCAGACCGAACATGTCGACCCAGAGTTTCTGCAGGCGGGTCTTGTCAGGCCCGCCAATGGCGATCTGCTGAATGCCCAGCACTTTGAATGGACGTGTCATTTATTCAAACTCCACGATCATCTGGTCGACCGTAAGTGATTCGCCCTTGGCAGCGACCACTTTCTTGACCACGCCGTCTTGCGCAGCAAAGAGCACGTTTTCCATCTTCATGGCTTCGATCACGGCCACACGCTCACCGGCCTGCACCTTCTGACCGGGCTGCACCGACACCTCGACCAACAGGCCAGGCATGGGCGAAATCACATAGCGGCTGAGGTCTGGTGGCGCCTTGAACGGCATGAGCTTGTGCAGCTCGGCCATGCGGGGCGACATCACCAGCGCCTCAATGCGGGTGCCGTTGTGCTGCACCTGCAGAGCCAGCGGGTTCTTGACGGTGCCACGTTCGACCTGCGCGGTGAAAGGCTTGCCGTTGCAAGTGCCCTCGATGCGGATGTCGTTCAAGCGCGAGTTGCTTTCGATCGCGTAGGACTTGCCGTCCACCGTGATCTGCGCCACACCAGACTTGCCCACGAACTCGTCCACATGCACCTGCACATAGCGGTTGTTGCCGCCCTGGCCGAGTTCGACCACGGTGTAGTCTTGCCCCACCTTGACGTCGTAACCAGGCAGCTGGCCGCTCAGATTGGCAGCGCGCTCACGCGACTTGCGGCGCACGAAGGCGGCCAAGGCAGCCAAAAAGTCGTGGTCGTCGTGCGGCACGTCTTCGGCACGGAAGCCATGGGCATAGTGCTCGGCAATGAAGCCCGTGTTGAACTGGCCCGTGACGAACTTGGGGTGAGCCAACAAAGCGGCCTGGAAAGGGATGTTGGAACTGATGCCACGGATCACAAAGCCGTTCAGGGCTTCGCGCATCTTGGCAATGGCTTCATTGCGGTCCTTGCCGTGCACGATGAGCTTGGCGATCATCGAGTCGTAGAACATCGGGATCTCGCCGCCGTCCTGCACGCCGGTGTCCACACGCACACCCTGCAAGGCGCTGGTGTTGCCCTGGAACATGCTTTGCTTGGGCGTTTGGAAACGCACCAAGCGGCCGGTGGAAGGCAGGAAGTTGCGGAACGGGTCTTCGGCGTTGATGCGGCACTCGATGGCCCAGCCGTCACGCTTGACGTCGGCCTGGCCAAAGGCCAGCTTCTCGCCCGCAGCCACACGGATCATCTGTTCGACCAAGTCCAGGCCGGTGATGCACTCGGTCACCGGGTGCTCCACCTGCAGGCGGGTGTTCATTTCGAGGAAGTAGAAGTCCTGGTCCTTGCCGACCACGAATTCCACGGTGCCAGCCGACTGGTACTTCACAGCCTTGGCCAGGGCCACGGCCTGCTCGCCCATGGCCTTGCGAGTCGCGTCAGAAATGAAAGGCGACGGGGCTTCCTCGATCACCTTCTGGTGGCGGCGCTGGATCGAGCACTCGCGCTCGTTCAGGTACACCACGTTGCCGTGCGAGTCGCCCAGAATCTGGATCTCGATGTGGCGGGGCTCCAGCACGTATTTTTCAATGAACACGCGGTCATCGCCAAAGCTGTTGCGGGCCTCGTTGCGGCAAGAGGTGAAGCCTTCAAAAGCTTCCTTGTCGTTGAAAGCCACGCGCAGGCCCTTGCCGCCGCCGCCAGCCGAAGCCTTGATCATGACGGGGTAGCCAATGCCTTTGGCGATCTCGACCGCTTGCTCGGCCGTGTCGATGGCGTCGTTGTAGCCGGGGATGGTGTTGACCTTGGCTTCGTTGGCCAATTTTTTAGACGCGATCTTGTCGCCCATGGCCGCAATCGAGTGGGCCTTGGGGCCGATGAAGGCGATGCCTTCGTCTTCGCAGCGCTTGGCGAACTCGGTGTTCTCGCTCAAAAAGCCATAGCCGGGGTGGATGGCTTGCGCACCGGTGGCTTTGGCCGCTGCAATGATCTTGTCGGCCACCAGATACGACTCACGCGAAGGCGCGGGGCCGAGCAACACCGCTTCGTCGGCCAGCTGCACATGGCGGGCTTCCTTGTCGGCTTCAGAGTAAACGGCCACGGTTTGGATGCCCATTTTGTGGGCGGTGGCGATGACACGGCAAGCGATCTCGCCGCGGTTGGCAATCAGGATTTTGGTAAACATCTTGTTCTTCTCCTTGGCAATCACAGTGGAATGTTCCCGTGCTTGCGCCATGGGTTTTCAATCTTCTTGTCCTTGAGCATGACCAGCGAGCGGGCAATGCGCTTGCGGGTTTCGTGCGGCTGAATGACGTCGTCAATGAAGCCACGGGCACCGGCCACGAAGGGGTTGGCAAAGCGGGCTTTGTATTCGGCTTCCTTGGCGGCCAATTTTTCGGGATCGCCTTTGTCTTCGCGGAAGATGATTTCCACCGCGCCCTTGGCACCCATCACTGCGATTTCGGCGTTGGGCCACGAGAAGTTCACGTCACCGCGCAAATGCTTGGAGGCCATCACGTCATAAGCGCCGCCATAAGCTTTGCGCGTGATGACGGTGATCTTGGGCACTGTGCACTCGGCGTAGGCGTAGAGCAGCTTGGCACCGTGCTTGATGATGCCCCCAAATTCTTGCGAGGTGCCGGGCATGAAACCGGGCACATCCACAAAGGTGATGACGGGGATGTTGAAGGCATCACAGAAACGCACAAAGCGCGCCGCCTTGATGGAGCTCTTGATGTCCAAACAGCCTGCCAGCACCAGCGGCTGGTTGGCCACGATGCCCACGGTCTGGCCGTCCATGCGGGCAAAGCCGATCAGGATGTTCTTGGCGTAGTCGGGTTGCAGCTCGAAGAAATCGCCATCGTCCACGGTCTTGACGATGAGTTCCTTCATGTCATAAGCCTTGTTGGGGTTCTCGGGCACCAGGGTGTCCAGGCTCATGTCCATGCGGTCGATCGGGTCACCGCTCTTGCGCACGGGGGCCTTTTCGCGGTTATTGAGCGGCAGGTAGTTGTAGAGGCGGCGCAGCATGAGCAGCGCTTCCACGTCGTTCTCGAAAGCCATGTCAGCCACACCGCTCTTGGTGGTGTGGGTGATGGCACCGCCCAGTTCTTCCGCGGTCACTTCTTCGTGGGTCACGGTCTTGACCACATCGGGGCCAGTCACAAACATGTAGGACGAATCCTTGACCATGAAGATGAAGTCGGTCAAGGCGGGCGAATACACCGCGCCGCCAGCCGACGGGCCCATGATCATGCTGATCTGGGGCACCACGCCCGAAGCCATCACATTGCGCTGAAACACTTCGGCATAGCCGCCGAGCGATGCCACGCCTTCTTGAATACGGGCACCGCCCGAGTCGTTCAGGCCGATCACGGGTGCGCCGACCTTCATCGCCTGGTCCATGATCTTGCAGATTTTTTCAGCGTGTGTTTCGGACAGCGCACCGCCGTACACCGTGAAGTCCTGGCTGAACACAAAAACCAGACGGCCGTTGATCATGCCGTAGCCGGTGACCACGCCGTCACCGGGGATCTTGTTGGCTTCCATGCCGAAGTCGGTGCAACGGTGTTCAACGAACATGTCCCACTCTTCGAAGGTGCCCTCGTCCAGCAAGACCTCGATGCGCTCACGGGCCGTGAGTTTGCCTTTGGCGTGCTGCGCATCAATGCGCTTTTGCCCGCCACCCAAGCGGGCCGCAGCGCGCTTTTTTTCCAGTTGTTCGATGATGTCTTGCATGGTTGCTCTCTCTTTTCTCCAGGAAGATTCGGGTTAACTCTGCGCCTGCCAGGCGCTGAGCAGTTGACGGGCCGCCGTCGAAGCGGCCAATTGGCCTGCCGCGACTTGTTGACTGAGTTGGGGCAGCAACGTTTGCACACGCGGCTGCGCCCGGAAATTGTGTTTCAGACCGGCATCGATGCGTTCCCACATCCACGACAGCGACTGTTGCTGGCGACGGATGCCAAAGCGTCCGTTCTTGAGCTGAATGGCCTTGAAATCGCTCACTGCCGCCCAGAAGCTGTCCACGCCCTGGTTGAGCAAGGCGCTGATCTGCACCACCTTGGGGTGCCAGACGCTGTCGTCGCCGTGCATGTGGCCCGAGGACGCGTGCATGCCCAGCAATTGCAATGCGCTGGTGATCTGCAGCTGCGCACGGGTCGCAGCGATGGCATCGATGTCAGCCTTATTGATCACCACCAGATCGGCGATTTCCATCACGCCTTTTTTGATGGCCTGCAGGTCGTCGCCCGCATTGGGCAACTGCAACAGGCAGAACATATCGCTCATGTTGGCCACGGCCGTCTCGCTCTGGCCCACGCCCACGGTCTCGACGATCACCACGTCGTAGCCTGCGGCCTCGCACACCAGCATCGCTTCGCGGGTTTTTTCGGCCACGCCGCCCAGCGTGCCGCTGCTGGGGCTGGGGCGGATGTAGGCATCGGGGTGCACGCTCAAGTGCTCCATGCGGGTCTTATCGCCCAGGATCGAGCCGCCCGACACGGTGCTTGAGGGATCGACCGCCAGCACCGCCACGCGGTGGCCCTGCCCGATGAGGTACAGGCCCAGCGCCTCGATGAAGGTGGACTTGCCCACACCCGGCACGCCGCTGATGCCCAGGCGGAAAGACTTGCCGGTGTGCGGCAGCAGGCCTGTGAGCAGCTCGTCGGCCATCAGGCGGTGGTCGGCCCGGGTCGATTCCAGCAGCGTGATGGCCTTGGCCATGGCGCGGCGCTGCACCGGCGCGGTGCCGTGCAGCAAGCCTTGCAACAACTGATCAGGCGTCACGCGCTGGCCCGCCCGCAGTTCAGCCCACGGCCTTCTTGATCTGTTCCAGCACGTCCTTGGCGCTGGCCGGAATCGGGGTGCCGGGGCCGTACACGCCTTTGACGCCCGCTTCGTACAGCATGTCGTAGTCCTGGCGCGGGATCACACCGCCCACGAACACGATGATGTCGTCCGCGCCCTGCTTTTTCAGCTCGGCAATGATGGCGGGCACCAGGGTTTTGTGGCCGGCGGCCAGCGTGGACACACCCACGGCATGCACATCGTTCTCAATCGCTTGGCGTGCGCACTCTTCGGGCGTCTGGAACAGCGGGCCCATGTCGACGTCAAAGCCCAGGTCGGCGTAGGCGGTGGCCACCACTTTGGCGCCACGGTCGTGGCCGTCCTGGCCCAGCTTGGCAATCATCACGCGGGGGCGACGGCCATGTTCGTCAGAGAACGCGGCAATTTCTTTTTGCAGTTGTTCCCAGCCTTCGGCCGAGTCATAAGCAGCAGCGTACACACCGGTCACCTTTTGCGTGTCGGCGCGGTGGCGCCCAAAAATCTTTTCCAACGCGTCGGACACTTCGCCAACGGTGGCGCGCAGGCGGATGGCTTTGATCGACAAGTCCAGCAGGTTGCCTTCGCCCGATTCGGCAGCAGCGGTCAACGCCACCAAAGCGGCCTGCACGGCGGCGTTGTCGCGCTTGGCCTTGATGTCGTTCAGGCGGGTAATCTGGCCGTCGCGCACCTTGACATTGTCCACGTCCAGGATCTCGATCGGGTCTTCCTTGGCCAGCTTGTACTTGTTGACGCCCACGATCACGTCCTTGCCCGAATCGATGCGGGCCTGCTTTTCAGCGGCAGCAGCTTCGATCTTCAACTTGGCCCAGCCGCTGTCCACGGCCTTGGTCATGCCGCCCATGGCGTCCACTTCTTCGATGATGGCCCAGGCCTTGTCGGCCATCTCTTGCGTCAGGCTCTCCATCATGTAGGAGCCGGCCCAAGGGTCGATCACATTGGTGATGTGGGTCTCTTCCTGAATGATCAGCTGGGTGTTGCGGGCAATGCGGGCGCTGAATTCGGTGGGCAAGGCAATGGCTTCGTCCAACGAGTTGGTGTGCAACGACTGGGTACCGCCAAACACGGCTGCCATCGCTTCGATGGTGGTGCGCACCACGTTGTTGTACGGGTCTTGCTCAGTGAGCGACCAGCCCGACGTTTGGCTGTGCGTGCGCAGCATGAGGCTCTTGGGATTCTTGGCGTCAAAGCCCTTCATGATGCGGCACCACAAGAGGCGCGCGGCGCGCATCTTGGCGATCTCCAGGTAGAAGTTCATGCCCACGGCCCAGAAGAACGAGAGGCGACCAGCGAAGTCGTCCACGTCCATGCCTTTGGCGATGGCGGTCTTCACGTATTCCTTGCCGTCGGCGAGCGTAAAGGCCATCTCGAGTGCCTGGTTGGCACCGGCTTCCTGCATGTGGTAGCCCGAGATCGAGATCGAGTTGAACTTGGGCATGTTCTTGCTCGTGTACTCAATGATGTCGCCAATGATCTTCATCGACGGCTCGGGCGGGTAGATGTAGGTGTTGCGCACCATGAACTCTTTCAGAATGTCGTTCTGAATCGTTCCGGAGAGTTGGTCTTGCGACACGCCCTGCTCTTCGGCGGCCACCACATAACCGGCCAGCACCGGCAGCACCGCGCCGTTCATCGTCATCGACACGCTGACCTTGTCCAACGGGATCTCGTTGAACAGGATCTTCATGTCCTCGACAGAGTCGATGGCCACGCCGGCTTTGCCCACATCGCCCGTGACACGAGGATGGTCAGAGTCGTAGCCACGGTGGGTGGCCAAGTCAAACGCCACCGACACGCCTTGACCGCCTGCGGCCAGTGCCTTGCGGTAGAAGGCGTTGGACTCTTCAGCAGTGGAGAAACCGGCGTACTGGCGGATCGTCCAGGGGCGCACCGAATACATGGTGGCCTGCGGGCCGCGCAGGAAAGGCTCAAAGCCTGGCAGCGTGTTGGCGTAGGGCAGGCTGGCCGTGTCTTCGGCGGTGTAGAGAGGCTTGACCGAAATGCCATCGGGCGTGAGCCAGTTCAGACTCTCCAGCGGCTTGTCCTTGAGCGACTTGGCCGCGGCCTTTTGCCAGGCTTCGAGGTTGGAGGCGTTGAATTCAAACGATTTGGACGACATGGCTCACCACTTTCGGAACAAATTGGACTGGGCGGATTCTGGCAGCCTAGGGCCGCAGACCTGCTTACAAGCACTGTGATTCATAATTATTGATGCAGAATATTCTAACCCGCTTACAATTCAACATCTGAAATGCCTGCTGCCCAAACGCAGGCAACCCGCCATTCCAGCCAGCCACGCACCATGTCCGCCCTGTCACTTGCCCCCCGCGCCCTGTACGAAGAAGTGGCCGAACTGCTGCGTCAGCGCATCTTTGCCCGCGAGCTGGAGCCCGGCAGCTGGATCGACGAATTGCGCATTGCTGAAAATCTGGGCATCAGCCGTACCCCCCTGCGCGAAGCCCTGAAGGTGCTGGCCGCCGAAGGCCTGGTAACCATGAAGGTGCGCCGGGGTGCTTATGTGACCGAGGTCAGCGAAAAAGACTTGCGCGATGTTTATCACCTGCTGGCTCTGCTTGAATCAGACGCTGCCCGTGTGGTGGCACAACGGGCCAGCGATGACCAGCTGGCTCAGATCAAGCAACTGCACCAGGACCTGGAAAACGCCACCGCTGACCGTGACCGCTTCTTTGAAATCAACGAGGCCTTCCACATGTTGCTGCTGGACTTGGCCGACAACCGCTGGCGCGACCAAATGGTGGCCGATTTGCGCAAGGTGATGAAACTCAACCGGCACAACTCCCTGTTCAAGGAAGGCCGCATTGAACAGTCACTGGCCGAACACGCCGCCATTGTTCAGGCCCTGACGGCCCGCCAACCCGAGCTGGCCGCCGAACGCATGTCGGCCCACTTCATGAACGGCTTGCAGGCGGCGCAGTAAAACCGGCGCAAGGCCTCAGTCGCTGACCGCTGCGCCCCGCGCCAACGCCTCACGCGCCTGCTGCCACACCTCACGCGGCGGCAAGGGCTTGAGCTTGTGGTTGCTCCAGACCTGCCGCCACAGGCGCCCTCCCCGCTGCCCGTGGTACAGGCCCAGCATGTGGCGGGCAATCGCGTACCAAGGGCAGCCGTCTTCGGCAAAAGCGCGTTCCATGTAGGCCACCATGGCTTCTTCCACCGCCTCGCGGCTGGGCACCTCGTGGGTGTCGCCGTAAAACTGCGCGTCCCAGCTGCCCAACAGCCAAGGGTTGTAATAGGCTTCGCGCCCGATCATCACGCCGTCGGCATGCTGCAAATGCTGCGCGATTTCTTCGTTGGTCTTGATGCCACCGTTCACGGCAATCACCAACCCCGGAAAGTCCTTTTTCAACTGGTAGGCCAGCTCGTAGCGCAGCGGCGGGATTTCTCGGTTTTCCTTCGGACTCAAACCATCGAGCCAGGCGTTGCGGGCGTGCACGATGAACACTTTGCAACCCGCATCGCTCACAGTGCCCACAAAGTCGCGCACAAAGTCATAGCTTTCGATCTTGTCGATGCCGATGCGGTGCTTCACCGTCACCGGCACATCCACCACATCGAGCATGGCTTTGACGCCATCGGCCACGGTGCGCGGCTCGTTCATCAGGCAAGCGCCAAACGCACCACGCTGCACACGGTCTGAGGGGCAGCCGCAGTTGAGGTTAATCTCGTCATAACCCCACTCCTGCCCCAGCTTGGCCGCGTGGGCCAGATCGGCCGCATCGCTGCCGCCCAGCTGCAGCGCCACCGGGTGCTCTTCGGCATTGAAGCGCAGGTGTCGCTGCACGCTGCCGTGGCGCAAGGCGCCAGTGGTCACCATCTCGGTGTAGAGCAAAGTGTGGCGGGTCAGCAGGCGGTGGAAAAAACGGCAATGGCGGTCGGTCCAATCCATCATGGGGGCCACGGACAGGCGCCAGCGTTGGGGTTCGGGAAATTGCATGGGGCCCGATTATCCTTGTCCGGGCCCGCCCTTCCCGCCGCAGCGCCGGGCAAACGGGTAGCATGGGGCATTCAAGCGACAAACAAAGGGGGAGCACATGAACAACAGCACCATCTGGTGGCTCGTGACTGGGCTTTTGGTGGTGGCCGAGTTGATGAGCGGCACCTTTTATTTGCTGATGCTGGCCATTGGCGCAGTGGCGGCGGCATTGGCCGCACACCTGGGCGCAGGCCTGACCGCGCAACTGGTGACCGCCGCGCTGGTGGGCGGCCTGGCGGTGGTGCTGTGGCGGCAAAAAAGCCTGCGCCGCGAGGCCCAAGCACCCACCGAGCTGCACCTGGACATTGGCGAAACCGTGCAGGTGACCGCCTGGGATGCCCAAGGCACGGCCCAAGTCAAACACCGAGGGGCCAACTGGACGGCGATTTGCCCGTCCGCATCTGCGCCCAGCCCCGGCCCACACCGCATCCACGCCATCGAGGGCAGCCGCTTGGTGCTCGAAAAAATCTGATCCACATTTTTCTAAAAAGGGAGTCTTCACATGGAAATCGCCATTCTTTTTCTGGTCATCGCCGTCCTGTTTGTGGTCAAAACCGTCAAGGTCGTGCCGCAGCAGCACGCCTGGGTGGTCGAGCGCCTGGGCAAATACCACGCCAGCCTCACGCCGGGGCTGAACTTTGTGGTGCCCTTTGTGGACAACGTGATCCAGAAACACAGTCTGAAAGAAATCCCGCTCGATGTGCCCAGCCAGATCTGCATCACCCGCGACAACACGCAGCTGCAGGTGGACGGCATCCTGTACTTTCAGGTGACCGACCCCAAGCTGGCCAGCTACGGCTCGTCCAACTACATCATGGCCGTGACGCAACTGGCCCAAACCAGCCTGCGCAGCGTGATCGGCAAGCTGGAGCTGGACAAAACCTTTGAAGAGCGCGACATCATCAACGCGCAGGTGGTGGCCGCCATCGACGAAGCCGCGCTCAACTGGGGCGTGAAAGTGCTGCGCTACGAAATCAAGGACTTGACCCCGCCCAGCGAAATCCTGCACGCCATGCAGTCACAAATCACGGCCGAGCGCGAAAAACGCGCCCTGATCGCCGCGTCTGAAGGCCGCCGCCAGGAACAGATCAACATCGCCACAGGCGAGCGCGAGGCCTTCATTGCCCGATCAGAAGGCGAAAAGCAGGCCGTCATCAACAAGGCACAAGGCGAAGCGGCCTCCATCACCGCCGTGGCCGAAGCCACCGCACAAGCCATCGAACGGATCGCCGCCGCCATCCGCCAGCCCGGGGGCGAGCAGGCGGTGCAGCTCAAAGTGGCCGAGCAAGCCGTGCAGGCCTACGGCAAAGTGGCGCAAGACGCCAAAACCACCCTGATCGTGCCGGGCAACATGACCGAAGTGTCCGGCCTGATCGCCTCGGCCATGCAGATGGTGGGGGCAGGCAAATCAACCGGCCATTGAGCGCTGGCCTGCAGACGCAAAAAAACCCGCCGAAGCGGGTTTTTTTGTGGGTCACAGCGAGCATCAGCCCATGTGCAAACCGCCGTTGACCGAGAAGTCAGCGCCCGTGGCGTAACCACCCTCATCGCTGGCCAACCAGGCCACGATGGAGGCGATTTCGCTGGGCTGCCCCAGGCGTTTGACG
>Ga0228703_1000702_pt1 | contig 22806 bp, 22 predicted proteins | sample McNCre217_Aug_MG_3_FD_178020 | JGI IMG/M metagenome (GOLD analysis project Ga0228703, IMG submission 178020) | Freshwater microbial communities from McNutts Creek, Athens, Georgia, United States - 29-17_Aug_MG | ecosystem: Environmental > Aquatic > Freshwater > Creek | place: USA: Georgia... | reverse complement strand
GTTCGGCCAGGGTTCCGCGGTCTGGGTTTGCGTCGATTGCAATCACACGGTCTTCACGTGAAAGGGAAAGAGCCATTCCCAGCAGTGTGGTTACTGTGGTTTTACCCACGCCACCTTTGCGGGTGAGAACGGGGACAAACTTAGCTCCGCCCTCAAAGGAAACACCGATTCGAGCATCTAGAGCTTTTCGTTCACGAACCTTTCGAGAATCACCGAGATTCAGGGTTTTTAAGGTTACGTAGTAGAGAAATTTGCGCAGACCACCTTCTGGAGCCTGACGGTTACGCGCACTGACATCGATCAAGCGATCCGCAGTAAGCATCGCTGCTGGCTCAGGCTGGTCAAAAACGTCGCCTCGAAGTTGATCGCGACGAGTGTAATTGGTGCGGCGAGTAATCGGGCCCGTGTCGGTGCTTGGCTCGCGAGTTACAGCTGCTTCGGGCACAATCTCAATTGCTGCAGTGCTTGGAGCTAGGTCAACGCTGGCAACATCCACCGCAGCTTCGGCTAGTGAGTGTGTTTTCTCCGTAGCCTCTGCCTTGTTTTTTCTCCTGTCGCCAAACGCCACAAGCACTCCAATCTCTAAAACCTAGAGGTCAGTCTACCTTTTGGAAGGAATTTATTCGGCTTCCACCACAAGAATCAGGTCTCCCGCATCAACCGCTTGGGTCTTGGAAATGGCAATTCGCCGAACCACACCAGCTATGGTCGAGGTGATAGTCGCCTCCATCTTCATGGCTTCGATGATTGCAACCGGTTGACCAACTTCAACATGCACGCCTTCAACCACGGTTACGGTGACAGCGCCGGAGAACGGTGCAGCAATGTGCCCGAGGTTGCTTGGATCTGCCTTTTCGGCTTGAACGATGTCGACTGTGATTTTCTTATCACGAATGTCGATTGGACGAAGTTGACCATTGAGGGTAGCCATGACGGTTCGGTTTCCCTTGGCGTCTGGAGAACCAATTGCTTCAAGGCCCACAAACAGGCGAACTCCCTTGGCAATCTCTACGACATGCTCCTGGCCGGGTTCCAGACCATATAGGTAATCAACCGTGTCTACCTGGTCAAGGTTTCCGTAGGCTGCGCGGTTGGCCAAGAATTCTTTGGTCGGAGCCGGGAACAACAGACGGTTTAATGCGGCGCGTCGATCATTTGAATTTTCACCCTTGAGGATGGCTAGATCATCTGCGCTGACCGGCGTGATTCCGAACTTTAGGTTTTTACCGGCAAGTACTTTGGTGCGGAAAGGCTCTGGCCAGCCACCTGGTAGGTCTCCAAGCTCGCCTGCCATGAAGCCTACGACCGAGTCGGGCACGTCGTAGTTTTGTGGGTTTTCCGCAAAATCCTTTGGATCAGCGTTTACGGCCACGAGGTGGAGCGCCAAATCTCCTACAACTTTCGATGATGGGGTTACCTTTGTTGGACGACCCAGGATTTCATTGGCTGCCGCATACATATCTTCGACACGTTCGAACTGGTCGCCTAGCCCTAGTGCCATTGCCTGCTGTCGCAGGTTCGAGAGTTGTCCACCCGGGATTTCATGCTTGTAAACTCGACCGGTCGGCCCAGGCAGACCGGATTCAAACGGCGCATAAACTCGGCGAACAGCTTCCCAATAAGGCTCGAGAGCGGTGATGGCCTCTAATGTGATTCCAGTGTCTCGGTCGGTGTGTGCAAGGGCTGCAATCAGCGCCGAAGCCGACGGTTGGCTGGTAGTTCCGGCCATCGGCGCAGAAGCGACGTCTACAGCGTCTACCCCTGCGTCAACTGCGGCCATAAGCGTAGCCAATTGGCCACCAGCGGTGTCATGCGTGTGCAAGTGAACCGGTAGGTCAAATCTTTCACGAAGTGCGCTTACGAGCTTGTGAGCGGCAGCTGGGCGAAGCAGGCCAGCCATGTCTTTGATAGCCAGAATGTGTGCCCCGGCGGCAACGATCTCATCCGCTAGCTTTAGGTAGTAATCGAGCGTGTAGAGATTCTCCGCAGGGTCTAATAGATCCCCCGAGTAACAAAGAGCAACTTCGGCAACCGCTGTTTTGGTTGCCAGTACCGCCGCGATAGCCGGCTTCATTTGGTCCACATCGTTGAGAGCATCGAAAATGCGGAAAATGTCCACACCGCTTGCCGCTGCTTCGAATACAAAAGCCTCGGTCACTTCGGTTGGGTACGGTGTGTAACCAACGGTATTGCGGCCACGAAGCAACATCTGGATACAGATGTTTGGCATTGCGGCACGCAGTGCAGTTAGCCGCTGCCAAGGGTCTTCGCCAAGGAATCTCAGTGCAACGTCATAGGTAGCCCCTCCCCAGGCTTCAACTGAGAATAATTCTGGCGTGATTCTGGCAACGTATGGAGCTACCTGAACCAGGTCTCGACCTCGAACGCGCGTAGCCAAGAGAGACTGGTGTGCGTCGCGGAAAGTGGTTTCGGTTACTGCCACACTCTTTCGTTCACGCAGGGCTTTGGCAAATCCATCGGGACCCAGTTCCAATAGTTGTTGGCGCGAGCCGTCGGCAGGAACTGACGATAGGTCAATTTTGGGTAACTTTGCAGAGGGCGAAATACGGCCGTTTCTAGGGCCATATGGTTGGTTGACTGTGACATCGGCCAACCAGGTGAGAATCTTCGTTCCACGGTCTTGTGAAGGGTGCTGAGTGAACAGCTCTGGACGTTCGTCGATGAATGAGGTTGAAAGGTCACCGCTGGCAAAAGTTTCGTCCGCCAAAACAGCTTGCATGAACGCGATGTTTGTGGAAACTCCTCGAATACGGAATTCCGCGAGCGCTCGTTCGGCACGAATTACCGCAGACTTGAAGTCGCGGCCTCGAGCGATGAGCTTTACGAGTAGTGAGTCAAAGTGTGGGCTTACTTCACTTCCGGCAGCTATCGTTCCACCGTCCAGACGAATACCGGCACCTCCAGGTGAACGGTAGGTGGTTATTTTCCCGGAGTCTGGTTTGAACCCGAGTGCAGGATTTTCGGTGGTGATTCGACACTGCACTGCAAAACCATGCATGGTGATTTTGTCCTGGGTCAGGCCTAGGTCTCCGAGCGTTTCGCCAGCCGCGATCCGCATCTGCGACTGAACTAGGTCGATGTCGGTGATTTCTTCGGTGACAGTGTGTTCTACCTGAATTCGCGGGTTCATTTCGATGAACACGTGCTTACCAGCGTTGTCCCCAACGGTGTCAATGAGGAACTCTACGGTTCCAGCATTACGGTAACCGATCTTCTGAGCAAAGGCCACGGCATCACGGTAAAGCTGCTGACGAAGGTCTTCGGTAATGTGCGGAGCCGGGGCAATTTCTACAACTTTTTGGTTGCGGCGCTGGATCGAACAGTCTCGTTCGAATAAGTGCACGACATTGCCATGTTCATCGGCAAGAATTTGAACTTCGATGTGGCGTGGTCTAAGAACTGCCTGCTCTAGGAATACGCGTGGATCTCCGAAAGCACTTTGAGCCTCTCGACTTGCTTCTCCAAGCGCTGCTTCAAGGTCTTTCCTCTTTTCAACACGACGCATGCCTCGGCCGCCACCACCGGCAACGGCTTTCACGAAAATCGGGAAACCGATTGCGTCGGCTTCCTTGACCAGAAGTTGAATGTCTGCAGATTGCACCGACGACTTGAGTACCGGAACTCCGGCGGCAATCGCTGCTTCTTTCGCGTTTACCTTGTTTCCAGCCATTTCGAGCACATCAGCGGTTGGGCCGATAAAGGTGATCCCATTTTCGGCTGCAGCCTTGGCAAGGCCTGGGTTTTCAGAGAGAAATCCGTAACCCGGGTAAATTGCGTCGGCGCCCGATTCTTTGGCAACGCGTATGATTTCGTCAACGTTTAGGTACGCTGCAACCGGGTGTCCTTCAGATCCGATCTGGTAAGCCTCATCGGCTTTCAGACGGTGACTTGAGTTTCTATCCTCATAAGGGAAAACTGCTACCGTTCGAGCCCCCAGCTCATATGCCGCACGAAACGCGCGAATTGCGATTTCTCCTCGGTTTGCCACCAGGATCTTTTTGAACATTGTCACCTCAGAATGCGTTGGAGCGAACAACAGATTTAGACGCCTTGAATAAGAGAGTAACCTATTACTCGTGCATGTTCTTAGCGTTAGCTCACTCAAAGGCGGTGTGGGAAAGACCACAGTCGCTCTGGGGCTCGCTTCTGCCGCGTTCAATGCCGGCCTAAGAACGCTTGTTGTCGACCTTGATCCGCAGTGCGATGCCACCACAGGTTTGGGTGCGATTGGTGAATTTGGTGAGACCGTTGCCGATGTACTTCAAAACCCTAGGCACTCCACGGTTCACCGCGCAATTGTTTCTAGCACCTGGACGAAACTTCACCCTGGCGTTATCGATGTCATGGTTGGCAGCCCGAAGGCGCAGACGCTGGATTCACCTTCACCCACGATTCAAGAAATCTGGCGGCTTGAGGTAGCCCTGGCCAAGATTGAACGAGACTACGATTTGGTCATTATCGACACGCCACCATCTGTGAACGGCTTGACTCGAACGGCCTGGGTTGCCAGCGACCGCGTGATTATTGTTTCGGAACCTTCCCTGTTTTCTGTGGTTGCTGCCGATCGAACTATTCACGCCCTTGATGAGCTACGCAAGGGTTTAACTCCTCGACTGGAAACTCTTGGAATTTTGATTAATCGCTTCCGACCGCAGTCTTCTGAGGGCGACTTCAGAGTTAGTGAACTTCGCGAGAAATACGGAGATCGAATTTTGCCTCAGGTGGTTGAGGAACGCACCGTACTTCAACAGGCCCAAGGCGCTGGCCGCCCTATTCACGGCTGGCCCGGAGAATCCGCTATTGAGATCGCACAGGTTTTCGACCGCGTCCTGGAGTTTGTTCAGGTTTCGTTGGGTCACAAAACACCTAGCCGCCTAAACCGCACGAACCGAAAAGTTCTTCGACTAAACAGGGTTATGCGCGGCCAAACCTTAGACGAGGTTTTGAAGCTTGAAACCGCTGAAGACCAATCTTCTTCTGTTGAGAATATTTTGGGTCTGGACGAAACGCAGAACTAAATTGCTTTACGCTGACGACGAAGCGACAGTTCGTCCATTTCGTCTAGCGAGCTTGGGGTAATTGTGGAGAGCGTTGCCTCAACTTCTTCGAGTACGCGCCCAACGGCGATTCCGAAAACTCCCTGACCGCGACCCAATAGGTCGATAACCTCATCGTCGCTGTTGCAGAGATAAACCTTTGCTCCGTCTGACATCAGTGTCGTTCGAGCCAAGTCGTTGATTCCAGCGTTTCGCAGCTGGTTGATGGCGATACGAATCTGCTGCAGTGATACACCGGTGTCTAGCAAGCGCTTGACGAGCTTCAGCACCAAGATGTCGCGGAAGGCGTAGAGTCGCTGGCTACCCGAGCCTGCCGCACCACGAACTGACGGTTGTACGAGGGCTGTGCGATCCCAGTAGTCTAGCTGCCGGTAACTAATTCCAGCGGCTGCAGCCGATGCGTTACCGCTGTAGCCACTGTTGGGGTCGTTGGCTGGTAATCCGTCGGTGAAAAGCATGTTTTCCGAGCCGTCTTCGAATTCAAAGCTGCCTTGATCGGTCATGACTTTCCTCCTTCACCTTCAACCTTAGGTTTAATTCTGGTGTGTGAAACGGTTACTCGAAGGTTAATTAATATCCTCGGCGTGTCGCGACAAAATCTAGGAGTCGATTTTGTCGATAACCGAACGAACAATTTCGGAACGAATTGAAGCAAACTGGCTTTCAATCTCGGCCGCAAAATGTGCAGCGCGCGACCTAGAACCGGTTTCATTCTTAGCTAAGACAGGTGCAACAACGCCTTCGATAATGCCAATCTCACGATCGGCCGCAGCCTTAAGGCCCCTGAGATGACGCGGAGCAATACCAAAGCGCTGCAGTTGCACAACTGCCCGGGCAATGTTCACATCAGCCGCTGAAAACGGTTCCGAAGCCAAAAGGCCGACCTCCTGAGCATCTGCAATCAACGCTGGTGAAATCGCAGTCTCGGCAATCAGGTCAAGTTCAGTAAATTTCTTGCCCTGCTTGATACGGAGACTCTTCGGTTCGGAAGAATTTGGAAGTTTAGGTGTCTTGCCTGCGTCGAGATCGTCAAGGTACTGGCGAATAACTTTTAGCGGCAAATACTGATCGCGTTGAAGTTCCAAAATAATGCGAAGACGGTCAATGTGCTCTTCGGTGAACTTTCGGTAACCAGAATCGGTACGCTGTGGCGTAACCAATCCCTGCTCCTCAAGGAATCGCAACTTTGAAGGAGAAAGCTCAGGAAAGTCGAGTTCCAGAATCGAAAGCACTCTGCCGATGGTGAAAAGTTTCGATGACCTCGCGCTAGCCAGCGAGGTTGGACGTGCCGCCATGACTAACCTCGACCCGGATTAGCCGAATAAAAAGTGAGTTTAAATTTGCCCACCTGAACCTCATCGCCGTCGCGCAAACGAGCTGTTTCAACTCGAGAACCATTTAGGTAGGTGCCGTTCAAAGAGGCCAGATCACTCACAGAAAAGCCATTTGCATCGCGCTTAAACTCTGCGTGCTTCCTAGAAACAGTTACATCATCAAGGAAAATCTCTGCATTTGGGTGGCGTCCAGCGGTGGTGACATCAACATCCAAAAGGAAACGTGAACCGTCGCTTGGGCCACGCTTCACGATCAGCAGTGCCGAACCTTCGGGAAGGGCCGCTACTGCCGCTAATTCCTCGTCATCCAAACCATCTTTTGGATCTTCGATGAGATCATCAGCAAAACGCTGCGTCGAGGTTACGTCCTCGGAATTTGCGTTGTTGAAGCCGGAAAGGTCACTCATGATTTATCTAATTTAGCGTTAAATTTGGGCTCGGATTTCACCAGTTGGAAAACCTGCTTAACATAAAGAAATCCGGCATACCAGTACAGTCCAACACCCCAGAGAGCGAAGGCCCAGGCAACCGGCAAAATCAAGAACTGGGCGGAAACCCACCAATCGGCAAGAAGCAGAAGTGGAAACGCGTAGAGCAGAGCAAAAGTTCCCGCTTTCCCGAAAAAATGTACCGGAAGAGGGCCAAAGTTTCGCGAGGCCAAAATTGGGATGGTAAACGCAAGCAACACATCGCGAGCAATTACCACTACGGGCAACCAAACCGGAATGCTGCCAATTGAAGCGAGCCCAATTAGAGTTGCGAAGATGTAAAGCCGATCTGCGGCCGGGTCAAGAAGTGCACCGATACGAGTCACCTGATTTAGTTTCCGAGCCAGGTAGCCATCCAACCAGTCGGTGATTGACGCGACCGCCAAAACCAAAAAAGCTGAAATTGAGTGGCCGGTAACTATCAGAATCAAAAACACCGGCACCAGAGCAAGGCGTAGCAAGCTGAGCAAGTTAGGCAGAGTGCGCAGCTGCGCCCAGATTGACATTTCAGTCAACACTCCACCTAACCTCTCCAAAATTGGTCGGACTGACAGGATTTGAACCTGCGACCCCTTGTCCCCCAGACAAGTGCGCTACCAAACTGCGCTACAGCCCGCGAGCACCTTAGGTGCGCTTGCGTTTCTCTCGAACACGCATACCGATTTCGATAGGCGAACCCTCGAAACCGTAAGTCTCACGAAGTCGACGCTGGATAAATCGTCGATAGCCTTCATCCAGAAAACCGGTAGTGAACAAAACAAACTTAGGTGGACGAATTGCAGCCTGCGTAGCAAACAAAATGCGTGGCTGCTTACCGCCACGAACCGGGTGAGGAAACTCCATCGAAAGTTCTTGCAGGAAAGCATTGAACTTTCCGGTCTGAATTCTGGTGTCCCAAGAATCTAGTGCCACTTCGAGAGCGGGAACTAGTTTTTCAATGTGTCGCCCAGTTTTGGCTGAAATATTTACTCGAGGAGCCCAAGCTACGTGAGCTAACTGTGTTTCAATCTCGCGTTCCAGGTAGCGGCGACGATCATCATCCAATTCATCCCACTTGTTGAATGCCAAAACCAGTGCACGGCCAGACTCCAGCGCCATGTCTACGATTCGGATATCAGCTTCCGAAATTGGTTGGGTGACATCGAAAAGCACCACAGCAACCTCGGCTCGTTCGAGAGCGGCCAGAGTTCTAAGCGAAGCGTAGAAGTCGGCGCCCTGAGCCAAGTGTTTCTTGCGACGAATACCCGCTGTGTCAACAAAACGCCAGACCTTACCGGCGATAGTTACCTGCTCGTCAATTGGGTCTCGGGTGGTGCCGGCAAGGTCGTTTACGACAGCGCGTTCCGATCCGACAGCCTTATTCAAAAGACTTGATTTACCAACGTTTGGTCTGCCGATTAGAGCCACGCGTCGTGGTCCTCCAACTTCCATCTGCGCCACACCAGAAACCTTTGGTAAAACCGCGAGCGCAGCCTCTAGCATGTCGGCAACTCCACGTCCGTGCAGTGCCGAAACTGGATACGGCTCACCCAAGCCAAGTGACCATAAACCTGCGATTTCCGGCTCCTGATACACGTCGTCAATCTTGTTCCCAGCAAGGATGACTGGCTTTCCGGAAGCCCTCAGAAGCTTCACCACGCGCTCGTCGGTGGAAGTTGCGCCAACAGTTGCATCAACCACGAAAAGCACCGCGTCGGCAAGCTCAATAGCGATTTCAGCCTGCTCAGCAACAGAGCGATCAATACCCTTCGCGTTCGGTTCCCAACCTCCGGTGTCAACTAGCGTGAATTTGCGGCCAAGCCATTCGGCTTTATAGCTAACGCGGTCACGAGTCACACCAGGTTTGTCCTCAACGACAGCCTCGCGGCGACCGATGATTCGGTTGACCAGAGCCGACTTACCAACATTTGGTCGACCGACGATGGCAAGAACCGGAAGTGGGCCGGAATCTTCCTGATCTAATTCACCTTCGATATCGCCATTAATGACTTCGAAGTCTTCGCTTTCAAGGTCATAATCTTCAAGACCAGCCTTTAGGCTACGAGCGCGTGCTTCGGCATCCGCGTCGGAAATCGCATCCAGCTTTTCCAAAAACGCTGGATCGAAGTCCTTTTCGTACTCGTCACTCATGGTTATAACTGCTCTCTAATAATCGACAACACCGCTTGCACGGACTGTTCGAAATCCAAATTGGTCGTATCAACCAGGCTCACACCAGCGGCCGGAGTCATAAAGTCAACCACTTTAGAGTCTGACTTATCTCGTTCCAAAACCTGCTGGCGAAGCGTTGCTAAATCTTCTGGCGAAAGTTCTTTCGCACGACGATTCAAGCGTACTTCCTCACTGGCCGTAAGTAAAAGGCGAACTGGCGCATCGGGAGCAACAACGGTTGTAATGTCACGGCCTTCAACTACAACCCCGGCAAGTGGACTTTGTGCAACTAAGTCACGAGTCAGCTTTTTCATGAACGTACGAACAGAGGCCACTTTGGCAACAGCCGAAACATTCGAAGCAATTTCTGGAAGCCTAATTGCCTCGGTGATGTCTTGACCGTAACTTTTTACCCAGTAGTTATCCGGATCTAAAGAGATTTCGTAGTCAAACCCATCAAACGTTGCGGCGTCCTCCTGAACTTGCAACTTGTTGTTTTGAACAGCCCAGGTGAGCGCGCGATAAGCGGCTCCGGTGTCCAGGTAGCCGAAGTTCAATCTACGGGCAACTTCTTTGGAAACACTCGACTTGCCCGAGCCGGCAGGGCCGTCTACCGCAATAATCACAGCCATCAGGCAAACCTCCAACCGCGAGCGGTCAATTCGTCTTGGAGTTTCTGCGCCGAGGCTGGGATAACGGAAAGTTCGAGCATTCCCAACTGCGCTCCCGGATTGTGCTCGAGTTTGACGTCTTCGGCGTTAATCCCAATTTCGTTAATTTCGGTGAAAAGTTTGGCCAACTGACCTGGGCGGTCTTCGATGATAATCGTGAACGATTCCAATTCGGTTCGCCTTGAGCCGTGCTTACCAGGAAGCTGCTGCACGCCACGGTTTCCAGCGGTAATCGCCTGGTCTATAGCGCTCAAGGCTCCGGTTGCACTCACGTCGCTGAGAGCCTCGATAACCCGATCAAGGTCGTTCTGGTATGCCCTGAGCACGGAAACAACCTCTGAAGCATTTGCACCAAGGATTTGCACCCAAAGCTTAGGGTCTGACGCAGCGATTCGAATGGTGTCTCTAAGCCCTTGACCTGCCAGCTCAACGCCGCTAGCCCCATTCAAACGGGCAGCTAGCAGTGAAGAAATAAGCTGTGGAACATGTGAAACCACGGCTACGGCACGGTCATGCTCGGCCGGAGTCATTCGAATCGGAGTTGAACCCAGATCCAAGGCAAGTTCCTCGACTAGCTTCAGCGCCATTTTGCCAGCCTCAGGGTGCTCAGCTACCACCCAAGGGCGACCGACGAAAATGTCGGCACGACCACTGGTAGCTCCACCCCGCTCCCGACCAGCCATTGGGTGTGAACCTACATAATGACTCAAATCAGAACCACTTGCCGCCAACTCATCGATGATTTGGGACTTTACCGAAGCAACATCCGTAACGACAGCCTGAGGATAATTCTGAAGCTGAGCGGAAACTACTCGCGCCGTGACATCAGGTGGTACGCAGACCACAATAAGCTCAGGTAGGTCACCGGTCGAAGCCACCTTGCCGGCGCCATAGTCGGCTGCTAATCGTTGATTAGCCGGCGATGCATCTTCCAAAGTAACTGAAACGCCCTGCCTAGTCAGGCCAAGTCCGATACTCGTGCCAATTAGCCCAGTACCAACAATTCGGACGTTTACTTGAAGTCGAGCGCTCACTGCGCAAGATCCTGTCTTAGTGCAGTGGCTCCACGAAGATAGATGTGTTGAATCTCCCCGCGAGCCTTGTCGGTATTTACATTCACCATCACTCGAATTGTTCGCGGCAAGGCGCCCGCAACATCCATTTCCACGAAGCAAAGTAACGGCACATCACCTAGCCCTAGCGAACGCGCCGCCACTGCTGGGAACTCCGAACGAATGTCTGGTGTGGCTGTGAAGAATATGGAAATTAGGTCGGAGTTATCAACATCATTTGCGTGAAGAATTTTGGAAAGTAACTCAGCGGTTAGTTTCAGCAGATGTTCACGCTCATCAACATCGAGCTGAATTGCTCCACGGATGGCTCTGATCATCGCTATCGCCTTTTCTTTGCTGAGTTTTTGTCGCGTGGTCGAGGCGCACGAGGTTTCACGCCCTCGGAGAACTTCAGCAACTCTCCGACCTCAAGTTTACTCAACTGGCGGGTGTGGCCTAGTTTTAAGCCCCCCAGATGGATAGGACCAAATTGCTTGCGAACCAGGTCAACTACGGGCAATCCCAAGAATTCAAACATTCGACGGACGATCCGGTTTCGACCTGAGTGGAGCACGATTTCAATTAGTGTGTGCCCCTTGGACTGGTCTACGATTCTTGCTCGGTCCGCTTTAATGAACCCGTCTTCAAGCTCGAAACCGCTGAGTAGTTTGTGAATTGTTTCTTCGGTCGCCACCCCATGAATCATGGCAACATAAGTTTTTTCAACACCAAACTTCGGGTGTGAGAGCTTGTTGGCGAGGTCGCCATCATTGGTCAGCAGCAACAGACCGGTGGTTTCGCCGTCGAGTCGGCCAACATTGAAAACTCGATCGTAATCAAGTACGAACTGAGCTAAGTCTGGGCGCCCCTCCTCATCAGCCATCGTGCTAATAACACCCTTCGGCTTGTTTAGAGCAAGGTAAACCCGGTTGGTGTCAAACACTACGGGAACGCCGCGTACGGTGACCTTGTCTTTCTCAACGTCGATTCGTGAGCCAAGTTCGGTAACTAATTTGCCGTTCACCTTCACCTGCCCCTGCACAATCAAATCTTCACAGGCACGGCGACTGGCAATTCCTGCCGCAGCGAGGGCTTTTTGTAGGCGCTGTGGTTCGTTATTAGAGTTCAAAGTCACTGTTCGCATCCGGTAGGTGTGGGCTCAATGGCGGTAGCTCATCGAGTGAGTTGATGCCGAGTAATTCCAGCATTAGGTCTGTGGTACCGAAGTTAACCGCACCGGTTTCCGAATCGGTGTATAGCTCGGTTATGAGCCCACGGCTAAGTAAAGTTTTTACCACCGAGTCAACATTTACGGCACGTATTGAGGCAACCTGTCCGCGGCTAATCGGCTGCTTATATGCGATCACCGCCAGAGTTTCCAAAGCGGCTTGGGATAGTTTGGTGGGGTTTTCGTTGGCCACAAAAAGTTTGACAGCCCAATCAAAGTCTGCTCGCACAAAGATTCTCCAGCCGCCGCCAACTTCACGAAGTTCGAATCCCCGCATACGACTTCCAGTTTGGCCATTGTAGTCCTGCTGTAAATCTTCCACGATTTCGCGGATAACGTTTACTGGTTGTTCTAGCGCGGTAGCCATCGCAATGAGCGAAATTGGAGCATCGGTAATCATCAAAATCGCTTCCACAGCGCCGTGCAGATCATCTTGCATGTGAAATTCTCGGTTAAACTCAATCGTCATAATCTGCTCCAAGTGCGGCTAGTTGCTCTTCGTTGAAAGTTTCGGCGCGCCAGGTTAGTTGTAGGTCGCCCAGCGGGGTGTGTTGTTCGAAAGATAGTGCGGCCAAACGATACAGCTCAAGAATGGCGAGGAATCGGGCCACAACCACGGCTCGGTCTTTTACCTCGCGAATGAGTTCAAAAAACGACGTCGTCTTTTTGCTTCTAAGAATTCCAACAACGGCGGCAGCCTGTTCGCGGATGCTCACTCGAGAAGCGTGTAAGTGGGTGAGCCCTACTGAAGGAATTTCCTTCGGCGTCATGGTTTCCAGCGCCAGATTTGCGAACTCAGGTAGCGTTACCGTCCACACGAGCTCAGGCTTTTGGTTACGGAATCGTTCTTCCATTCGAACATCACGAGGCACTCGAGAACCTTCAAGGTTGAACGAACTATTGAACCAGGAGGCAATCTCCTTGAATGCTTTGTATTGAAGGAGTCTCGCAAAAAGGAGATCACGCGCCTCGAGGAGGGCCACATCTTCGGCGTCAACAACCTCACCCTTTGGCAGCAAACCTGCGATTTTTAAGTCCAGGAGCGTGGCCGCGATAACGATGAACTCGGATGCTTGATCCATTTCATCGTCTGCATCCAGTTGTTTCAAATACTGAATGAATTCGTCGGTAACCTTAGAAAGCGAAACCTCGGTAATGTCCATTTCATGCTTGGTAATTAAGCTGAGCAGAAGATCGAACGGTCCATCAAAATTGCCAAGGCTGACCGCAAAACCGGACTTAGTTTCGGTCAGCTCTTCATTAAGGGGCGCCGCCACGAGAGATTAGCTCCCTGGCAACGGTGCGATAAGACTCGGCAGCTTCCGAGGTTGGCGCATAACTGGTGATTGGTTCGGCAACGCGTGTGGCATCTGGGAACTTCACGGTGCGAGCAATTACGCTCTTGAAAACCTGGTCTCCGAACTTATCGCGCAGCATGTCCATGACCTCGCGCGAGTGGTGAGTTCTAGAGTCATACATCGTAGCCAAGACTCCATCTAGCACCAAAGTTTCGTTGAGTCGCGCTTGGACCTTTTTGATAATTCCTTCAAGAATCGCAACACCTCGGAGAGCGAAAAATTCACAGGCAAGCGGAATCATCACGCCATGAGCAGCAGTCAACGCGTTTACGGTTAGCAAGCCAAGCGACGGCTGACAGTCGATAATAATCACGTCGTAATCGTCTTGAACTTTGCGGAGAATTCGCTTCAGAATTTTCTCTCGGTCGTATTCGTTGACCAAGTTCATTTCGGCGGCCGACAGGTCGATGTTTGCCGGAATCACGTCTAAATCAGGCGTTGAAGTTTTTCGAATTGCATCGTGAGGGTTTAGCTCTTCATTTTGCATGAGCTCAAAAATTGTTAGCCCCTCGTGAGCAACTATTCCTAAACCTGCTGAAAGTGCACCCTGAGGATCGAAGTCGACCAAAAGCACTTTACGACCGTACTCGTTTAGCGCGGCTCCGATGTTGATCGAGGTGGTGGTCTTGCCTACGCCACCCTTTTGATTACACATCGCAATGATGCGTGCGGGGCCATGGCTTGCCAGTGGCTTAGGTTTTGGAAATCTGTTGTCTGTGGCTTTTTCTGCCATGGTGTCCCCCTTTCATAGGTTTCGATAGGTACTAGCCTACCGTCGAGCACGAGGATGTGCAGTCGCATAGATCTCTCTCAATGCATCGACGGTCACCAAAGTATAAATCTGGGTGGTGGCAACGGATGAATGACCTAGTAACTCTTGCACCACACGAACATCAGCCCCACCCTCTAATAGGTGAGTTGCAAACGAGTGTCGAAGGGTATGGGGGGAAATTTGATCTTCGAGTTCGGATTTTACGGCTGCGTCAGAGATGATTTGCCACGCGCTTTGCCTTGATAGTCGCCCACCTCGCTGGTTTAGAAACACCGCCGGCGTTCCCTTACCTTTGGTAGCTAAGTTTGGTCGAACCCTTATCAAGTAGTTTTCTAAAGCTCGTTGTGCGTAACTTCCCACTGGAACGACTCGTTCTTTTGAGCCCTTACCAAACAGGCGAACTAGAGTCTTGTCAATCAGATCGTCAAGGTCGAGATTCACGATTTCACTCACTCGAGCTCCTGTTGCGTAAAGCAATTCCAACAATGCGCGGTCACGCACCTTTATTAGGTCGAGTGCAATTGCCGACTCATCATTTGGGTCTGGCCCAGCCGCTTTTAGGAGTAACTCAATTTTCGATAGCGAAATAGCTTTTGGTAGACGTTTAGCGCTGTTTGGTGGCTTTACCGTGGCGGCTGCGTCATTTACGGTGACCTGCTCCAACAACCAAAAACGATGTAGCCCTCGTACTCCAGAAAGTATCCTTGCGACTGAAGAAGCCTTAAGCCCGTACCTTGTAACAAGTTCTGCCCCAAAATCGGCAACTTGAGTCTTGGTAATCTGCTCAGGTGAACTAACACCATGGTCGGTTAGAAATTTCTCATACCTTTCCAAGTCACGGGCGTAGGCGGAAAGAGTATTTTTCGCCATTCCTCGTTCGATGGTCAGGTGACGCAAATATGAGTCGATTGATCGGCGCAAGCTCATATCAACCACCTAAAGGTTGTTCCGCGTCACTTGTCTTGCGATTTCTCAGCGGAAGCGATTCAGAAGAATCTTTAGGCATCTGCGGCGATAGATAAACGCGAAGCTTCCTGACGATTCAATGCCGCATCAATTAGACCTTGGAACAAGGGATGAGCCTTGGTTGGTCGCGACTTGAACTCTGGGTGTGCCTGGGTTGCTACGTAGTATGGGTGAACCTCACGAGGAAGTTCCACGAACTCCACCAATTCACCGTCTGGGCTGGTACCCGAGAAAACTAAACCGGCTAACCCAATTTGTTCACGATACTGGTTGTTAACTTCGTAACGGTGGCGGTGACGTTCAGTAACTTCGGTGGTTCCGTAAGTAGCAGCCACAATTGAGCCTGGAATTAACTTGGCGTCGTAAGTACCGAGCCTCATGGTTCCACCCAGGTCTCCGGATTTCAGAATGTCAACCTGTTCGGCCATAGTGGCAATTACCGGGTACTTAGCGTTCTCGTCAAATTCTGTAGACGACGCACCTTCAAGCCCAGCCATGTTTCGGGCATACTCAATCACCATGCATTGAAGACCTAAACAAAGCCCAAGCGTAGGAATTTGGTTCTCTCTGGCGAATTTCAATGCACCGAGTTTTCCTTCGATTCCTCGAACACCAAATCCACCTGGAACACAAATACCATCAACGTCATTGAGTTGTTCCTTGGCGCCCTCTTCGGTTTCACAGCTATCAGATGGAACCCACTTGATGTGCAGCTTAGTCTTATTGGCGAAGGCGCCAGCACGCAAGGCCTCAGTTACCGAAAGATATGCGTCTGGGAGGTCGATGTACTTTCCTACCAGAGCAATTTTGACTTCGTGCTTTGGATTGTGAACGGCATCGAGCACGCTGTTCCAACGCGTCCAGTCAACGTCTTTCACCTGAAGCGAGATCTTTTTAGCAATGTAGGAGTCGAGCCCTTGACCATTTAAAACGGTTGGGATGTCGTAGATACTAGAAGCGTCAGCAGCATTGATTACAGCATCGAAATCAACATCACACATCAGCGCAATCTTTTTCTTGATGCCTTCAGGAAGTTCACGGTCGCTTCGTAGCACGATTGCGTCGGGCTGAATACCCAGACTTCTAAGCATTGCCACAGAGTGTTGGGTTGGTTTGGTTTTCAATTCACCCGATGGGCCGATGTATGGCACAAGGGAAACATGAACGAAGAACACGTTGTCGCGCCCAACTTGGTGACGAAGCTGGCGGGCTGCCTCTAGGAATGGCTGTGACTCGATATCTCCAACAGTGCCACCGATTTCTGTGATAATCACATCTGGCGTTGGCGACTCGGTTGCTTGAAGGCGCATACGACGTTGAATCTCATCGGTGATGTGTGGAATAACCTGAACCGTGTCACCGAGATACTCACCAGCACGTTCGCGAGAGATGACACGGGAGTAAATCTGACCGGTAGTCACGTTTGCAGACTGTGCGAGCTCGATGTCTAGAAAACGCTCGTAGTGACCGATGTCGAGGTCGGTTTCTGCACCGTCTTCGGTCACGAAAACTTCGCCGTGCTGAAACGGGTTCATGGTGCCAGGGTCAACGTTAAGATACGGATCCAGCTTCTGCATAACCACGCGTAATCCGCGAGCGGTTAGAAGGTTGCCTAAACTGGCGGCGGTCAGACCTTTACCTAGAGAGGAAGCGACACCTCCGGTTACGAAGATGTGTCGAACAATTCCATGGTTTTGCGTGTCTGCCATGGATTAAAAGTTTATCAAGCCCAGACATGTCATCTTGACGACAGGCAGACGAATCGGCAAAGAATATTTACCGATTCACAAAGTCGTTGGCCCGCACCATAAGTTCACGAGCGCTGGCCTTGGCTGTTTCGCTGTCAGACATTCCACTTAGCATGCGTGCAATTTCTTCAACTCGCTCTTCGCCGTGCAATGAAACAACATCGGAGGCTGTGTACTGATCACCAATAGTCTTCAAAACGCGAAGGTGCCGATTAGCAAATGCAGCCACCTGCCCTAGGTGGGTAACTACAATCACTTGAGCCACCTTGGCCAACTGAGCTAAACGCCGACCTACTTCAATGGCAGCCGCGCCACCCACGCCGGCGTCAACTTCGTCGAAAATGAAGGTGAGTGCTTGTTCGGTTCGAGCCAAAACTACCTCGATTGCCAACATGATTCTTGAAAGCTCACCTCCAGAGGCCCCTTTACCGATTGGCCTTGGTTCTGCTCCGGGATAGGCGGAAAGTTGCATGCTCACTTGATCAACACCGTGCGCTTGAAAATCTTCGGTTTCAGTGACTGTTACTACTAAAGTTGCGCCACCCATCGCAAGCGACTTCAGTTCCTCCGTGACTGCTTGTTCGAGTCGAAGAGCAGCATGCTTTCGGACGGCCGTAATTTGAGAGGCCAAATCCTGAACCTCAGCGAACAGACGAGCCCGCTGCCCCGACAACTCAGAAATTTGCTCGTCCGAGGTGTCTAGTTCTAGAAGTCGTTTTCCGGCGCTTTCCCAGTAAGCGATGACTTCATCAAGGCTGGGGCCATACTTGCGCAGGAGCGTATTTAGTTCGGCTCTGCGCTGCTGAATTCTTTCAAGTTCGCTTGCTCCCCCGGTTTCCTGAGACGCCAAGTATCCGTTGATTGCGGCAGCACTTTCACCGAGCTGGAACCCCAAATCCCTCAAGGTTTCGGCTAACTGACCCAGTTCGGGGTCGTGGATAGAAGCAGATTCGAGAGCACGTCGGGCCCGACCAACTAGAGTTATCGCGTCTTCGGAATCATTTTCGCTGGAGAGGAACTCATGAGCTTCCGAAGCGGCGATTCGAAGTTCCTCACTGTGGGTCAACTTTGCAGCCAGTTCAGCTAAGTCAACATCTTCCCCAGCCTTTGGTTGCACCCGTTCAAGTTCTTCCACGGCTTCGCGCAGGGAACCCAGTTCGGCTTCCCGAGCGTTACTCGCTGCGTTAAGTTCCACGAGTCGCGCCTCTACAGCACGCCAGGATTCATAAACTTCACGGTATTTGGCTAGGAGCGTGGCTACTCCGGAAAACTGGTCTAAAGCCTCCCGTTGCGCCAAAGCAGATTTCAATCGAATTTGATCCGATTGTCCGTGCACAGCCACAAGTTTTTCGCCGAGCGAAGCTAAAACAGAAACAGGTACGGACGCACCACCGACAGCGGCTCGCGAACGACCATCTTTGGTCACAGTTCGATTCACAATGAGTTCGCCGTTGTCAATTAATCCTCCGGCTTCAGCAACAATCTCATGTGCTGATGCGTGGCTTGGCACTACCCAACGCCCCTCGACAAAGGCTAGTTCCTGGCCTTGGCGAATTGATGAACTATCAGAACGGTCACCTAAGAGAAGGCCCAGTGCAGTGAGAACCATAGTCTTACCCGCACCGGTTTCACCGGTTAGAACCGTGAGCCCTGGGCCGAATTGCAGTTTGGCTTCGGAGATAACACCAAGGTCGCGAATGGAGATTTCTTCAATCACTTAGTTACCCTCAGCTGGCCCTCTCCACCCATCAACAGGTAGCGAGAATTTCTTGACAAGACGGTCATTGAACGGCCCCTGACGGAATCTCGCCAGACGAACCGGAATCTCAGACCTTTGGGCTTCCACTCGAGCGCCCGGAGGCAGATGCCAGGTGCGACGACCATCGGCCCACAGGACACCTGCACCATTACTTCTCGAGAGTACTTCGACTGCGATCGTAGCCCGCGGGCTAACCACTAGCGGACGCGCAAATAGTGCATGGGCACTCAACGGAACCACGCTGATTGCCTCAACAGATGGCCAGATCACAGGCCCGCCTGCAGAGAAGGCGTATGCGGTAGATCCAGTTGGGGTTCCGATAATTACGCCGTCGCATCCAAAACTGGTTAGAGGTTTCCTATCAATTTCAAGCACTACTTCCAACATTTTTTCGGTTGAACTTTTTTCAATCGTTACTTCGTTTAGGGCCCAAGTGCGGAAAACTTCTCGACCATCAACGTAAACACCAACATCCAAAGTGAGGCGTTCCTTGATCAGATAGTCTTTCGCAACAACGCGCTTTACGGCATCATCTAGACCGTCTCGTTCACTTTCCGCTAGGAAACCTACGTGTCCGAGATTTATCCCTAGTAGGGGTGTTGCCGACTCACGAACTAATTCCGCAGCTTTCAGGATCGTACCGTCACCGCCAAGAACCATGACTAGCTCTAGGTCGGAAATTTCACAGTCTTTACCGAGTACTTTGGCCCTACCAAGGTTGTCCAAAAATGGTTCTTGCGAAGCGGCGAAGATGCGGTGCTCTTCTAATTCGGCTTCCGGAAAAACCGGAGTTACGCCTGCGGCAAGGAGCTGGGTGATTACCTGCCTGGCAGCACTGAGTGCATCGTTTCGACGAGTGTGCGAAACGATTAGTACCAGGCGTTCACTCATTTCGTCTCCTTGGTGAGCTGGGCTATTCGTTCATTCCATTGTGATAGATAATCGCCCTGTTTTGAACTCATCCACAGGACATATTCAATGTTTCCATGCGTTCCAGGCAATTCGGAACGAACCAGATCAACGATTTTTAGTCCAAGTTTCTCAGCATGACCGGCAACCTGCTCAATTGCTGCTGCACGTGCCCTGTGATCGGTTACTATCCCGTTGGCATTCAGTGAGTGTTTGCCCGCTTCAAACTGTGGTTTTACCAGTAACACGTAATCGGCTTCTGGGGCAACCGAAACCATTCCATCGAGAACTAAAGTGAGCGAAATAAAAGAAAGGTCAGCAACAACAAGTTCAATCTTCGGCGCCGGATGCCCAATCACATGCTTAAGTGATGCTGGGCTAAGTTCTCTAGCATTGAAGCCTTCGATACTGGTTACTCTGGGATTATCCCGAAGCTCAGGAACAATCTGATCATGACCAACATCGATGGCTATCACGTTACTAGCGCCACGACGAAGCAAAACATCGGTGAAACCTCCGGTAGAAGCACCGACGTCAAGAGCTTGTTTGCCTTCAACTTCTAATACTCCGAAGGTATCCAAAGCCTTGGCAAGCTTGTGTCCGGCACGTGAAACGTAGTCAATCGCTTCTAAGACCACCAATTTGGCCCCATCCGGAACGTCTTGAGATGCTTTTCGGGCGGCACGTCCGTTGATGAAAACACGGTTGGCTTCAACCAAGGATGCTGCCTGATTACGGGATCTGGCTAGCCCAGCCTCAGCTAGCGCGACATCTACTCTGACCAAGGTTTACCGTCTAGAACTTGCTGAAGTTTCTGTTGAAGTTGGGAATAGGCAGATGGCTGCTCTTCGATTGGAAGTTCCGCAATTCTGGCCAATTCGAGGGCCACCGCTTCTACAATTTCGTTTGACATGATGTATCTAGCCTATTCGTAAATCGAAGGTTCAACATCGAGCCCATGAATGGGGACTTCGGAATTCCAAATTACTGCACAGGCACATCGAAGCACGTCGATACTCTTGGGATCACCAGAAACCACCCTGACCTTATTACCAAGAAGTTCAACTTCTGCGTTTCTTAACGAGTACCCAAACTTTGTCTTTTTGGGTTGAACATATGCATTCAGTAGTTCACGCAAATCTTCAATCACATAGGTCGGTTGGGAATCCTTTTTTGTTGCCAGAAGCTCTTTCGGTTTGCTAATCCCGGTTAGAACCAAGACGGAATCAATTCCGGATCGATTCGCACCTAGGATGTCGGTGTCGATACGATCCCCGACAAATAGGGGACGCTTAGCACCAAACCGAGTTTTGGCTGTCTCAAAGATTGCAACTTCGGGCTTGCCAGCAACCAATGGCAATTGTCCTACAGCCGTGTGCACGGCGGACACCAATGTTCCATTACCGGGCGCGATTCCTCGCTCCTGCGGGATGGTCCAGTCTTGGTTCGTTGCCACCCATTTCGCGCCGTTTTGAATGGCAAAAGCTGCCTCAGACAGATGCCTCCAACCCACATCGGGTGAAAAACCTTGAATGACTGCGGCTGGGTTTTGTGTGGAATCGGTTACCAACTCAAAGCCACCGGACTCGGTATAGGCTCGTAGACCTTCACCACCGACAACTAAGATTTTCGAACCCCCAGGAACCAAGGTCTTCAGTAGTTCAACGCCGGTTTGACCGCTTGATACAACTTGTTCAGGCCTTACAGCAATGCCATAGCCGGAGATTTGTTCCGCGATGGTCTCAGGTTTTCGCGAAGAATTATTAGTTACATAGCCGATCTTCATTCCGGCGTTTTGCAACGTGGTTAGGCTTTCTATCGCGTGGTCAATGGCCTTCCCACCCTCGTATACAACACCGTCTAAGTCGGCAAAGAGGGCATCGTACCCATCAACGAGTTGTTTAGCCACGTGGCTTTCGCCCTTCATCATTTCGATGTTTACGAGTCGAAGGTCGTCCATCACCGAAGTCCAATTCGATGACAGGTGAATCCTTTGGTTCTACCGAGTTCTCATTGCCATCATATTTCTTTGACCGATCATTTCCCACAGAATCTAGAACCTCACGACGCTCGGCTTCACGTTGCTCATCTAGTTTGCGTTGTTCATCGCGACGCAACGGAATTTCGATTTCCTCAATTACGGAAATGGCCTCTTGTTCACCCGTAGCTTCAGGATTTAGGGCACGTTCAGCACGCTCTGCGAGAGTTGCCCAACGCTTAGCTTCCTCGACCTTGCCAAGAATTTCAAGGGTATCCGAATAGGCCCAGAATAGGGCCACAGAGTAATCGAAAACCTTGGTTGGATCGAGTTCCCTGATCTCGAGTTCGGCTAAAGCGAGGTCATTTTGACCCAGGTCCAACCGCGCTCCAGACAGCGCGATGGCAAGATTGACACGTACCGAAGCCTCAAGCTTGTTGCGATCAATCGAACGACCTTCATCTAAAGCTCGCTGTGGACGTCCAAGACCGCGCTCGGAATCAACGATAAGAGGTATTTGATCCTGGGAACCGGTGGCTCGACGATGAGCCAGAAGTTCGCGTAGTGCGAGCGAGAAGTCACCCGCGGTATAGGCAGTTACGCCCAAAGTTTCACGAATGAATGCAATTCGCCCAGCTCTCGAAGCAGCAGCTTTGGCATGTTCAAGAGCCAACGCTGGATCCTGATCAATTAGCAAACGAACCATCGCTAGGTGGCGAGCCACCTGCTCAGCGTTCTCTTCGGTAAGAGTCTTTAGCTGCACGCGAAGCGGCATTGGTAGGTCGAATGAGGTGATTTCATCCGGAATTGGCGGCGCCTTGGGTTTTGTATAAGTCTGCTCAGGGTTATTTGCAACACGCTCCTGCCAAGCTGGACGAGCTGCCTTTGCGTCACGCTCGTCCCGGCTCGCACCTCCGGAGCGACCTCGAGGCCGACCGCCAGGCTTTCCATCCGACTTTGGACGACCAAAACCTCCAGAACGAGCGCCAGAACCGCGTTCCGGTCGACCGTTTGGTCTGTTTCTATCCTGATCTGCCATGTGCAGCTCCTTCAAATGTCAGTTAAAACAAAAATGGCCACCTAAAAAGGTGGCCATTTTCGCAAATTAAGTCCGGCGGTGTCCTACTCTCCCACAAGGTCCCCCTTGCAGTACCATCGGCGCTGGTAGTCTTAGCTTCCGGGTTCGGAATGTAACCGGGCGTTTCCCTACCGCTATGGCCGCCGAAACACTATTGAGTTATGTGAATCGTGACACGAACGTGTAATTTGTGTTGATTCCCGACCATACCTCGGGAACCACATAGTGGACGCAAG
>Ga0228703_1000700_pt1 | contig 22827 bp, 23 predicted proteins | sample McNCre217_Aug_MG_3_FD_178020 | JGI IMG/M metagenome (GOLD analysis project Ga0228703, IMG submission 178020) | Freshwater microbial communities from McNutts Creek, Athens, Georgia, United States - 29-17_Aug_MG | ecosystem: Environmental > Aquatic > Freshwater > Creek | place: USA: Georgia... | reverse complement strand
AAACAGGTGCTGGCATTGACGAGTTGCTGGAGCAAGTGCTCTTGCAAGCCGAAGTGCTCGAACTCAAAGCGCCTGTCGACGCCATGGCCAAAGGTTTGGTGATCGAAGCGCGTTTGGACAAAGGTCGTGGTCCTGTGGCCACGGTGCTGGTTCAGTCCGGTACGCTCAATGTGGGCGACGTGGTCTTGGGCGGTCAAACCTATGGCCGCGTGCGCGCCATGTTGGACGAAAACGGCAAGCCCATCAAGGCAGCTGGCCCATCGATTCCCGTGGAGATTCAAGGTCTCACCGAAGTGCCGCAAGCCGGCGACGAATTCATGGTCATGTCTGACGAACGACGCGCCCGTGAAATCGCCACCTACCGTGCAGGCAAGGTGCGCAACACCAAGCTGGCCAAGCAACAAGCCGCCAAGCTGGAAAACATGTTCTCCGACATGGCCGCTGGCGAAGTCAAAACTTTGCCCATCATCGTCAAAGCCGACGTGCAAGGTTCGCAAGAAGCGTTGGCTGCGTCGTTGCTCAAGTTGTCGACCGAAGAGGTCAAGGTGCAACTCGTGTACGCCGCGGTCGGTGGCATCAGCGAGAGCGATGTGAACTTGGCGATTGCCTCTAAGGCCGTGATCATCGGCTTTAACACGCGTGCCGACGCCGGTGCGCGCAAGTTGGCCGAGACCAGCGAAGTGGACATTCGTTACTACAACATCATTTATGACGCTGTGGACGACCTCAAAGCGGCGATGTCCGGCATGCTCACGCCTGACAAGAAGGAAGAGATCATCGGTAACGCCGAGATTCGCCAAGTGCTGCGCGTCAGCAAGATCGGTGCGATCGCGGGCTGTATGGTCACCAACGGTGTGGTGCGTCGCAACGCCAAGTTGCGTTTGTTGCGCAACAACGTGGTGGTCTTCACCGGCGAGCTCGACAGCTTGAAGCGTTTCAAAGACGATGCCAAAGAAGTGAAAGAAAACTTCGAGTGCGGTTTGACCATCAAGAACTACAACGACATCGTCGAAGGCGACGTGTTGGAATTCTTCGAAATCAAAGAGGTGGCACGTACGCTGTAAAGCGTCAGTGCAATGAGGCATGGCACGTAAACCGAGCAGCACCCCTAACCGCAGCTACCAAGTGGCCGACCAGATCCAACGCGATCTGGCCGAGTTGATCGCGCGTGAGTTGAAAGACCCACGTGTAGGCATGGTCACGCTGCAAGGCGTGGAGGTGACCCCCGATTACGCCCATGCCAAAGTGCACTTCAGTGTGTTGAATGGTGACCCCGTCAAAACTGCCGAAGGCTTGAACCAAGCCGCAGGCTTTTTGCGCAACGGTTTGTTCAAGCGCTTGCACATCCACACCGTGCCGACGTTGCACTTTGTGTATGACCGCACGCCTGAACGCGCCTCCGACATGAACGCCTTGATTGCCAAGGCCGTCGCATCCAAAGCGAAGGACGACTGACATGAGCGCCGTGGGGCAGTCACAAGGGAGCGAGAAGCCTTCCAGCACACGTATGCCGCGCGTACGGGTGCAACGACGCCCTGTGCACGGCGTGTTGTTGCTCGATAAGCCTTTGGGTTTGTCCAGCAACGACGCCTTGCAAAAAGCCAAATGGCTGTTGCGCGCTGAAAAAGCGGGCCACACCGGCACGCTTGACCCTTTGGCCACCGGCGTGTTGCCTTTGTGTTTTGGCGCAGCCACCAAATTCAGTCAGCTCCATTTGGATGCTGACAAAACCTACGAAACCACTGTGCGCCTAGGCGTGAAAACCAGCACGGCAGATGCCGAAGGCGATGTGATTTCAGAGCGTCCAGTCACTTGTACCGTGGGTCAAGTGGTTGAGGTGCTGGACCGTTTCATGGGCCCGATCACGCAAGTGCCGCCCATGTACAGCGCCTTGAAAAAGGACGGCAAAGCTTTGTACGAATATGCGCGCGCGGGTGAAACCGTCGAGCGCGAACCACGTCATGTGGTGATTCACGATTTAGAGCTGCTGGACATGCAGCTCGACGGTGATGTGCCGTTTTTGCGTTTGCGCGTGATGTGCAGCAAAGGCACGTACATCCGTACGTTGGGTGAAGACATTGCCGAAGCGTTGGGATGTGGTGGCCATTTGAGCGCGTTGCGCCGCGTGGCCACAGGCCCGTTTGTGGCGGCAGATTGTGTGACCTTGGAAGACCTCACAGCGATGGCAGAACCCGAGCGCGAAGCGCGCTTGATGCCCGTCGCGTGCTTGTTGTCAGACCATACGGCCGTCACATTGGATGCAGAAAATGCAGGTCGCTTCTTGAGCGGCGTGCGTCGTCGTGGCGCTTGGGCTGACCAAGACCGCGTGTGTGTGTTTGGAGAAAACCCACGTGCTTTGCTGGGCAGTGCCCACGTCAAAGCGGGGGAATTGATTCCGGGACGATTGTTGAGTCCCCTTGAAATTCAACAAATTTTGGAAAGATCGCCTGCCAACCAGCCCTCGCTGGCCGAGCAGGCATAAAGGAAGAGAGAAGCATGAGCAAGCAAATTCGCAACATCGCCATCATCGCCCACGTTGACCATGGCAAAACCACCATGGTTGACCAGTTGCTGCGTCAATCTGGCACCTTCGCTGACCACGAAAAAGTGGTCGACACCGTGATGGACAACAATGCCATCGAACGCGAGCGCGGCATCACCATCTTGGCGAAGAACTGCGCCGTGAGCTGGGAAGGTACCCACATCAACATCGTTGACACCCCTGGTCACGCGGACTTCGGCGGTGAAGTGGAACGTGCGTTGTCGATGGTCGACGGCGTGGTGTTGTTGATCGACGCGCAAGAAGGCCCCATGCCTCAAACCCGCTTCGTGACGAAAAAGGCTTTGGCTTTGGGCTTGAAGCCCATCGTTGTGGTGAACAAAGTGGACAAGCCAGGCGCGAACTGCGACAAAGTGGTCAACGCTGCTTTTGACTTGTTCGACAAACTCGGTGCGAACGACGAGCAACTCGACTTCCCCGTGGTGTACGCCTCGGGCATCAACGGTTGGACATCGTTGGAAGAGGGTGCAGCAGGCGAGCAGTGGGGCCCCGACATGTCGGCCTTGTTCAACACCATCTTGAAGCACGTGCCACCGAACAGCGGTGACCCTGAGGCACCGTTGCAGTTGCAAATCTCTGCGCTCGACTTCTCCACCTTCGTGGGTCGCATCGGCGTGGGCCGTGTGAGCCAAGGTAAGGTCAAGCCCGGCATGGACGTGTTGGTCATGGAAGGCCCTGATGGCGCCTCCGTCAAAGGCCGCGTCAACCAAGTGTTGACTTTCCAAGGTTTGGACCGCGTGCAAGTGACCGAAGCTGGCCCTGGTGACATCGTGTTGATCAACGGTATTGCCGATATCGGTATTGGCGTGACGGTGACTGACCCCAACAATCCTGCACCGATGCCCATGCTCAAGGTGGATGAACCCACGCTGACCATGAACTTCTGCGTGAACACCTCGCCTTTGGCTGGTCGTGATGGCAAGTTTGTGACCAGCCGTCAGATCTGGGACCGCTTGCAAAAAGAACTGCAACACAACGTGGCTTTGCGTGTTCGTGAAACCGACGAAGACGGTATTTTTGAAGTCGCTGGTCGTGGCGAATTGCACTTGACCATTTTGTTGGAAAACATGCGCCGTGAAGGCTACGAGTTGGCTGTGTCTAAGCCACGCGTCTTGTTCAAAGATGTGAATGGCGAGCGCCATGAGCCCATCGAGTTGGTGACAGCCGACATCGAAGAAGAACACCAAGGTGGTGTCATGCAAGCCTTGGGCGAGCGCAAAGGTGAGTTGGTCAACATGGAACCCGATGGCCGTGGCCGTGTGCGTTTGGAATACCGCATTCCTGCCCGTGGTCTGATTGGTTTCACCAACGAGTTCTTGAACTTGACCCGCGGTTCAGGTTTGATCTCCAACATCTTTGACAGCTACGAGCCACACAAAGGCGACATCGCTGGCCGTAAAAACGGTGTGTTGATTTCGATGGACGACGGTGAAATCTTCACCTACGCCTTGGGTAAATTGGACGACCGTGGCCGCATGTTTGTGAAGGCTGGCGACCCCGTGTACGAAGGCATGATTGTGGGTATCCACAGCCGTGACAACGACTTGGTGGTGAACGCCACGCGTACCAAACAGCTGACCAACTTCCGCGTGTCTGGCAAGGAAGATGCTGTGAAGATCACGCCTCCGATCGACCTCACACTCGAATACGGTGTGGAATTCATCGAAGACGACGAATTGGTCGAAATCACGCCTAAGAGCGTGCGTCTGCGTAAGCGCTTCTTGAAAGAGCACGAGCGCAAGCGCAACAAGTAATCCACTTGTTGGCTGGAAAGCCGAGGTTGATGCCTCGGCTTTTTTATTTAAAAAGGAAACCCCATGTCCACTTACACCACCGATGTGCACGCCGAGCGTGTAGGCCATTTGGGCCTCATCACCCTCAATCGCCCGAAGGCTTTAAACGCGTTGTCGTTGGCGATGGTGCGCGAACTTAACCACGTCTTGCAGCTCTGGCAAGACGATGCACAAGTTAAAGCAGTGGTGGTGCGCGGCAGCAACAAAGAGGGGCCGTTTGGTGCCTTCAGTGCAGGCGGAGACATTCGTTACTTTCACCAAGCCGCGTTGAGTGGTGACGTGACGCTGGAAGACTTCTTCACCGAGGAATACAGCCTCAACCATTTGATTCAAAACTACCGCAAGCCCTACATTGCGTTGATGGATGGCATCGTCATGGGCGGCGGCATGGGCATCAGTCAAGGCGCTGCGCTACGCGTGGTGACCGAGCGAACCAAGATGGCCATGCCTGAAACACACATTGGCTTGTTCCCTGATGTGGGCGGTGGCTACTTCTTAGGTCGTTGCCAAGGCCCAATGTGCCCCACCCACATGGGCGAGTATTTGGCGCTCACCGGCCATGTGCTCCGTGGTGGTGAGGCGTTGCATGTGGGCTTGGCCGATGTGTGTGTGGACGCTGCCGCATTGCCTGCTGTGTGGGATGCGTTGCAACAGCGCGAGTGGGCCACTGGCGATGCCGTGGTGGCATGGCTGCGCGAACAAACCAAGGCCACAACTGCGCAAGCTTTGGCGCAGGTGCCTGCATGGCACAACGCCCCTGTCGACAAGGTGTTTGGTTTGGCTACCGTGGCTGAGATCGAACAAGCCTTGCAAGGCAGCGATGACTGGTCGGTGCACACCTTGAAAGCCTTGCACCAGCAATCGCCCTTGATGCTGTGCGTCACGCTGGAGCAAGTTCGCAGAGGGAAGAACATGACGTTGGCTGAAGACTTGCGCATGGAGCGCGACTTGGTGCGTCACTGTTTTCAAACCGACCATTTGTCTCGTCGCGGTGTCAGCAGCGAAACGGTGGAGGGCATTCGTGCTTTGGCGGTGGACAAAGACCACACACCGAAGTGGCAGCCCGCACGTATTGCTGATGTCACGCCAGAGATGGTGTTGCCATTTTTTGAAAGCCCGTGGCCGGCATCAGCGCACCCGTTGCGCCATTTGCGCTAAGCCACAATGAAATACGCCCCACTGAAGGGGCGTTTTCTTTTGGGGCTTGCGCGACTTCAGCGAGGCAGTGTGTGCAGCGGAATGTCTTGGCTGCTCGCCAGTTTGTCCAGCTGTTGACGCGTTTGCACCGCAAGGAATTTGGCAATCGCCTCATGCGTGCTGCGCTTGTGCATGTGCGTAGCGGTTTGTTTGGGCAAGCCTGCGGCTTCGCACAAACGTGCGGCAAAGTGTGGCTCTAAGGCGGCCACTGCCACACGTCCGTTTTTGCAGAGGTAGACCTTGTAGCCCGCGTGTGCGCCACCCACATCGCCGCTGGGCACGGTGAGGCCCCAAGTGCGAGGCAGCGCCAAGTAAGCCGATGCGTCGCACAACGCGACTTCGTGGAACACGCCTTTGCCTTGCGAACGGCCTGGGCGTTGGCGCACGAGCAGGGCTTGCAGCACCGCCTCGGTGGCAAACAAAGAGCCGCCCATGTCGGCGTACAAACTCGCGGGCATTTCTAGACCATTCACCAATCCGCTGTCGGCTTGGTAGGTCAAATCGTGTCCTGCTTCTTCGGCGCGTTCACCCGGTGCACCCACGATGCTCACCACGCACAGCGCGGGGTAGCGCTTGTGCAGTTCTTTCCAAGCCAAGCCCAGTTTCACCAACGCCGAGGGGCGAAACGAGGTGATGAGCACATCGGTTTGTGCCAGTTGTTTGTGCAGCGCAGCTTGGCCGCGTTCGGATTTCAAGTCGGCTTGCAAGACCTTCAAGCCGTGGTGCATCACCTCGTACGCGGCAGGCTTGTAAATGCCCATCGGGTCTGCCGTGCTCATGCCTTTGGGCGCCAGCGGTTCGAGCTTGGTGCACTTGGCACCCATGGCTTGCAGCCGCATCACAGCGGCTGGGCCGGGCAGGTTCAACGCGAGGGTGAGAACGCGCACGCCCTTGAGGGGCGCGCTAGAGGATGAGGTGCGAGCGGTGGTGTTCATCCCGCCATTATCGGGCGGGTACAGGGTCGACGCCGGTGCTGCGGATCACGTCAGCGACCTCAGGCGATTGAAAGAACTTGATGAGTTGCTTGGCCGTGTCTTGCTCGGTCGAACCTTCCACCAAACCGGCAGAGAAGAAGATGGTTTGTTGCACAGACTCGGGCAAGGTGCCAATGAAGTCGAGCTCTTTGAAATAAATCAACTCGCTCACCTGTTGAAAGCCCAACTCGGCATCACCACGCGCCACCACCGCGCCGACGCGCTCGCTCATGATGCGCTTGGCTTTGTCTTTCATCTCGTCAGCCACGCCGAGTTTGGGAAACAGCTCGGTCGACAAATACGTGCCACTCGCGCTGGCTGAGTAGGCGATGGACTTGGCGTTGAGCAAGGTTTGCTTCAAGGCTTCTACCGTGCTGATGTCGGGTTTGGGCGTACCTTTGCGCACGGCGGCACCGATTTGAGAGCGCACCAAGTCCACACGGCTGCCGGGAATGACATTGCCCTTTTTGACCATCGCTTCTAAGCCGCCGTCGGACAAGATGATGAGGTCAAACTTCTCGCCGCGCGAGAAGCGTGTGGGGATCGAGTCAGGCGCGTTGCCCACCGATGCACCAAACGAGCTGATCACTTTGTGGCCCGTTTGTTTTTCAAACTCGGGCACGAGCTTTTTGTAGGCTTCGGTGAAAGCGCCGGAAGTGATGACGCGAATTTCCGCCGCTTGTGCCAGTTGCGCTGCGGCAAGGAATAAGCCCAGGCCTGCGAGCAGCAGACGGCGGGTGAGGGTGTTGTGTTGCATGCTCATGTGTTGTCTCCTTGGGTTTTTATTTATTCGCCTGTGATTTTTCGCTCACGAATCACACGGCCCCATGTGGCTGACTCTTTGGCGATGTACTTGGCCAATTCATCGCGTGTGCCAGGTTGTGGGATGAGGCCGTGGCTGTTGAGTTGCTCCACCACATCGGGTGACTTGAGCACTTTGACCAGCTCGGTGTTCCAACGGTCCAAGATGGGTGCAGGTACTTTGGACGAGGCCACAAACGCGTACCAGTTGGTGGCACTGAAGCCGGGGTAGCCAGACTCTGCAATCGTTGGAATTTTGGGTAGCTGCTTCAAGCGCTGTGCGCCGGTGCTGGCCAAAGGAATCAGCTTGCCGTTGTCGATGTAGGCCTGCGAGGTGGAATAGGTCGAGAAGTAAGCGGCGACGCGGCCACCCAACAAATCTTGCAGAGCTGGTGCGCCGCCTTTGTAGGGTACGTGCACGGTGTCGATGCCGGCCATGTCGTCGAGCAATTCACCGGCGAGGTGCGACGCAGAGCCGGGGCCTGTGGAGGCATAGTCCAACTTCTTGGGGTTCTTTTTGGCGTAGGCGATGTACTCGGCAAAGGTCTTGATGCCCGTACCTGCATTCACCACCAACACGTTGGGAAAGTTCACGCCCATGGTGATGGGGGAGAGGTCTTTGACGGGGTCGTACGCCACCTTCATCATGTGCGGCGCAATGGTGAGCGGGCCAACGGAGCCAAACAAAATCGTGCTGCCGTCGGTCGGGCCATTGGCTGCAAATTGATGCGCGATGTTGCCGCCTGCACCGCCGCGGTTATCCACCACCACGGAAGCGCCAATGTTGTCGCCCAGCTTTTTGGCGATGATGCGTGCGGCTGTATCGGCTGCACCACCGGCGGCAAAGCCGACCACCATCGTGATGGTTTTCTTCGGTGGAAATTCTTGTGCTTGAACTGTCAAGGCACTGAGGCCGATCGCAATCAAGGCGCAGGTGTTGATGAAGTTACGTTTGTTCATGGTTGTCCCTTTCAAATTACTCGCTGCCCAAACCAATGGTATTGGGTTGTCTTTTTTCCACTGAATGCCGCAGCAAGGCGGCTGTTCTAAAAATACCGTGTGCAAATTTGCCATAGGGCAGGGTGGCAAACAAGGCCATCACCACGCCCAAATGAACGGCGAGCAAAGCAGGCATGGCCACGCTGCCACGACCCAGCCACAACGCCAAGCCGCTCAAGCTGATGAAAAACAGCAAGGCGATGAAACCCAAGTCCATCGGCTTTTGTGCCACATCACCGTGCGAGGGATGGCGCTGCAAGTTCAGCTTGAACAAGCCCGCCGTGCCCAACAACAGGCTCACGCCACCGATGACACCCAACACTTTCGGAATACTCGGCAAGTCATAAGGCGCCGCCCAGCCAAACGCGTAGTGGTACACCGTGGCCAAGCTGGTGGCTGCAAAGCACAGCATGAAGCCGTAGAAGGTGAGGTGATGCGCGCGACGGCGCGAGAGCGTGAAGGCATCGTCTTCGTTGTTGCAACCTTCGCCGTGGCCACCATCCAAATACTTCAGGCGCAACACATCGTGGGTAGCCTCACTTGTTGCAGGTCGTGTGAGTGCGGCACCGCTGGTGGCAGGTGTGATGTCACGCCAAAAACGGCGCACACCCAATGCGAGCGCAACCGCTGCAAACAAGAACACGGGCGCAAACATGCCCACCAACAAGTTGTGAGGAAACAGGTTGTAGAAGTTACCGCCTAAGTTGTTGGACAGCAGCGTGCCGTTCATTTGCAACGCGAGCAGCAAGAACAGCGACAAGCCTGCAGTCAAGGCCAACGACAAGGTGAGGCCGTTGCGTTTGTAGAGCGCACCCAAAGCCGGTGGCCAGGCGTAGTCGGCATAGGTTTGTCCACGCACTTGAGCCATGGCTTGTGGCACGTTGACGGCAAACTCGTGCGGCGGTGCATATTGGCACGCGTGCAAGCAAGCGCCGCAGTTGTGGCACAGGTTGGCCAAGTAATGGACGTCGGCTTTGTCAAACGCCAAGCGTCGCGTCATGGCGGGGAACATGGCACAAAAGCCTTCGCAGTAGCGGCAGGCATTGCAAATTTGCAGCTGTCGTGCCACTTCGGTTTCGGGGCCTGACAACACGACTTCGCCATTGGCCAACGCGCGTGCGTCGCGGGTGAGGGCCTCAAGCCTTTGCATGTGATGCCTCCTTCATAGCCAAAGCTGCTTTGGCGGCTATGGCGGCATTGGTGCCTGCGATACGGCCAAAGGCCGTGCCGATCGACATGCCCACACCGGCGGTGTAGCCCTTGCCCAGCACGTTGCCAGACATCATCTCGCCCGCCACAAAGAGGTTGCTGCTGGGCACATCGTTGAAGCGCACGGCGGCTGTTTCATCGGTTTTCAAACCTAGGTAAGTGAAGGTCACGCCTGGGCGCAGCGCATAGCCGTAGAACGGCCCTGTGTCGATGGAGCGAGCCCAGTGGGTTTTGGCTGGGGTTACGCCTTCGGTGTGGCAGTCGTCCAAACTGGTGTGGTCAAACGTACCGATGCGGCACGCGTGGTTGTAGTCGTTGAGGGTTTGCATGAAAGTGTCTGTCGGCAAGCCCAGCTTTTGCGCCAGCTCGGGCAGTGTGTCGGCTTGCACGCCCGGAAACACGGGTGGCATGAAGCGGCCAATGGCCTTGGCGTCGATGATGGAGTAGCCAATTTGGCCTGGTTGTTGGGCCACCAAACGGCCCCAAATGGCGTAGCGCTTGGGCCAAAAGTCTTCGCCTTCGTCATAGAAGCGTTGACCGTCGCGGTTGACCACCACGCCGAGCGACACGCAGTCAATGCGCGTGCAAATGCCGCCGTCGTACAACGGTGCACGCGCATCAATCGCCACCATGTGGGCTTGCGTGGGATCGCCAATGCGATCAGCCCCGTGGGCTAGCATGTGTTTGAGCAACACGCCTTGGTTGAATTGCGTGCCACGAATGAGGAAGTTGTCGGCGGGCCATTCGCCGCGTTCGTTTTGTCCCCAAGCTTCGCGCAGCCATTCGCGGTTGGACTCGAAACCGCCCGCAGCCAGGACGCATGTTTTGGCGGTGATGCGCTCGTGGCCCACATAGGCGGCCACGAAGCGTCCGTTCTCGATGTCGAGTTTGTCAACGGGGGCGTTGTAGCGAGTCTGCACGCCCAGCTTTTCTGCGCTGCGGAAGTAGGCGTTGACGAGGGCTTTGCCGCCACCCATGAAAAACGCATTGGTGCGCGCCACATGCAAAGCGCCTGAGAGAGGTGGCTGAAAGTGCACACCGTGCTTGCGCATCCAATCACGGCAAGTGGATGAGGCGCGGATGACCAAGCGGGCCAGTTTTTCGTTGGTGATGCCGCCTGTGACTTTGAGCAGGTCTTGCCAATACTCTTCCTCAGGATAGGCATCGACCAACACATCTTGTGGCGCATCGTGCATGCAGCGCAGGTTGCGGGTGTGGCCGGAGTTGCCGCCGCGCCACTCACGAGGAGCTGCTTCGAGCAGCAACACCGAGGCACCTGCCTCGGCGGCCATCAGAGCAGCGCAAAGGGCAGCATTGCCGCCGCCGATGACCAGCACGTCTGGTTCTTGTGTACTTGCTTGGGTTGTCATGCCCGAGAGTGTCGGGCGAAACACAGTTGCTGAGAAGTGAAATATCGGCTTTGATTATTTCGTTTTTCGCATCAATGTGTTCTTGCTTGTCTTGGGCTTGAGGTGTGCTTTTTGAATCAGCTCAAAAAATGCCTGTGCTGCTGGCGAGAGGCTGGTGTTTTTGTGTCGCAGCAAAGCCACTTTGCGTTTGACCACGGGGCCGGTTAAGGTGATCTTGCGTACGTGGGCGCGGTCACCTTCTAGCAAAGTGGACGAAGGCAGGATGGCGCAGCCCACACCGGCAGCCACCAAGTTGATGGCGGTGGCGTGGTGTTGAACCTCGTAATTGCCGTTGAGGCGAATGCCGTGCTTGGCCAATTGATAGTCCATGAACACGCGCGTGGCCATGAAGTTGCTCACCACAATCAAATCGGCTTCGCGCATATCGGCCCAAGTGACCGATGTTTTGCCTTGCAGCGGGTGCGTGTCACGGCAGATGAAGACGAGTGGGTCATCAAACAGCGGGGTCTCAATCAAGTCAGGGTGTGACTCGCCGTTGACGGCAATGCCGATTTCGGCTTGGTGGTGCAACACGGCTTGGCGCACTTCGTAAGAGGCAGCATCCAATAAGCGAATGCGGTTGCCCGGGCACACATCGGCGTATTGGCGAATCAACTGAGGCAGCATGTGTGCTGCCATGCTGGGCACGCAGGCGAGGGTGAAGTTGCCCTTGGCGTGTTGCGACATGTCCTTGAGTCGGCCTACGGCAGAGGTCATCTCATTCACGATGGCGCGAGCTTGAGGCAAAAAGTCACGGCCAACGGCCGTGATTTCCACACGGCGTGTGGTGCGGTCGAGCAGCTTCAAGCCCAAATAGGCTTCGAGTTTTTGCACACGGCGTGTGAGTGCGGTTTGCGTGATGTGCAGCTGTTGAGCGGCTTTGTTGAACCCGCCGAGCTCGGCTGTGACCACGAATGCTTGGATGCCATCAAAATCTATTTTCACGGGGTAATTGTGGATGAATATGGCTCACCAGATTTTCCTGCTGCTGGATTTAGAAAAGAGGTGATTTGCAGGTTACAATGATGGAATCGGGGCGTAGCGCAGCCTGGTAGCGCATCTGGTTTGGGACCAGAGGGTCGTAGGTTCGAATCCTATCGCCCCGACCATAAAAGTAAAAAAAGGCCTCGTTTTTCGAGGCCTTTTTTCATTTCTGTCCGTAGCTCAGTTGGATAGAGCAACAACCTTCTAAGTTGTGGGTCACAGGTTCGATTCCTGTCGGACAGGCCAATATTCATGCGCTATACAAAGCGTTTTAAGCTCGTAACTATCGTTGTTACGGGCTTTTATATTTTTCTCCCTTTTTTTGTGCGGCTTCTAGCGTTTTTCTAAAAGTATAAATCGCATAATTTTCATTTGTACACGAATTACACAGTTCACTTTATTTGTCGCTCAAATCGACAAAGTTATCAAAATTTGTTTTAATGCGGCTATGGCCAAAATTAAAGCTGAGCACACACAAACACTACGTGACAAGGAGTTGTACCTTGTACGGCGTGAGGGCACGGCGAATTGGCAAATCCATTACAAAGTTCCCTCGCTTAAAAAGTGGCACAGGCGCAGCGCGAACACAGCAGACTTGAAATTGGCAGAGTCCAACGCTTGGGAGTTTGTTGCTGAGTTAAATTTCGCTGCAAAACGTGGACTGCCACTGTTTAATAAAAAATTTGAAGCGATTGCACAGCTGGTGAGCGAAGAGTGCAAGGCAGAGAGTGCGAAAGGCAAAGCGCCCAAAGTCTACGCACAGTACCCAAACATCATCAAAACGTACTTGACGCCATTCTTCGGCAACATGTACTGCGATGCCATCAACGTGGGCACCATCGCTGAGTTTCATAAATGGCGCTACAGGCTTGTGGGGCGTGAGTTAAAGAAGAGTACACAGAACACGCACAACTTGGTGTTGACCAAAATTTTCGACAAAGCTGTTGAGCTGCAATACATGAGCGACAAGCAGCGCCCCAAGTTAAAAAACACGGGTGAAGAGGGCGAAACGCGAGGCACGTTTACACAAGACGAGCTGATTGAGCTGCAAAAGTTTTTGGTCAAGTGGGCTACACAAGGGCGCACACAGAAGACACGTGACCTGCGTGAGCTGTTAATTTTGTACGTGGCATTTGTTGCTTGCACAGGCGCAAGACCCGGCACGGAGTTGTATGAGCTGATGTGGAAGCACATACGATTTGTTCAAACAGCATCAAAAAATCAAGCCATACGCATCGACACGCCACAGGGCAAGGTTGGTGCGCGGCCCATGTATGCACAGAAAGAAATGTGGCCTACGCTTGAGAAGTTAAAGCAGCTGCACAAAGAGTTTGATGCCATGACATTGGACGAACTTGTGGCTGGCAAGAATGAGAAGTACGTGTTTAGGATGCGTAACGGTGCAAGGCCCTACAACTTTGTCAACGTGTTTAAGGACGGGCTGACAGAGGCGAACATGCTGACGAACGGGCGTGATGAAAACGTGCGAACGCTGTACAGCTTGCGGCACTACTACGCGACACAGCGTCTGTACGAGAATATGACGTACGAGAAGTTGGAAGAGCAAATGGGCACCAGCACCAAGATGCTCAAGGACCACTACAAGCATTTGGACATTGATGCTTACGCTGACGAGTTGACTGGCACAGGTGCGAATGCTGAGATGATCAAATACTTGTCACCAGCACAAGCCAACATGATGAGTTTGATGGGTGTGACTACGGGAATCTTTTTACCCATGCCCCAGCAAAACTACAACGCAACGCAAGAGCTTGAAGAGGCGCTCTTGCAAAAAATCACCAACACAAAGTAAGGCTGGCTGAAAATGGCACACAGGATTACTCTGGCTGAAAGCGCACTATGACAAACATGGCTGAAACACTGCTACGTAACAAGGCTGTAGATGCAATGGAGAAGGCGGCACAGCGTGTGGCTGACTTGCGTTTTTTTGAGCAGGTGCAAATGCGCTTGGCTGATGGTGAGGACTTGAGCACTGAACTGGCTGCATTTGGCAAGGTGGATGCAGCGACAGCGGCTGAAACTGTGCGCGAGTTGATTGAACGTTGCACAGCAGATTTGAGGGCAGGGTACTGGACTGTGGGTAATGCCAAGAATGTTGCGGTGCAGGTGCGACAAAAATTTAATCGCGATGAAGCAGTCCCACGCTATGACGTTACTTATAGCGTGACAACCAAATATGGCGTTGTGCTGGCGCTGGTACGAACGGCTGCTGCGCGGATGGAGCTAAGTTTTAACACCAGCAAGTGCAAGCGTGTGCCCGAAGAGTATGCGATTGACGAGGCGGGCAAGCAGCTGTCGTTCGCAGTTTTGATGTGAGATTGACTTAGTGCAAAACGTTTCCACTGTTTCCATAGAGCTGTACATCGCTGCCGCGCTGTTGGTTGGTTTCGTTTTTGGCTTTTGGCAGAACAGAGTTGTAGATGAACACAACTTTCAAAATGATGGCGAGGCTTTGGTTGCTAGTGCGTTGCAGCGGCATTTCAAGACCCAAGACTACCACCTGCTAAATCACATCACGTTGCGGCACAGAGGTGGTACAACACAGATTGATCACATCTTGGTGTCGCGCTTTGGTGTGTTTGTGATTGAGACCAAGAGCTACACAGGATGGATTTTTGCTAACGCTGAACACCCCACTTGGACGCAAGTCACGTTTAATGACAAGTTCAAGTTCCAAAATCCCATTCACCAAAACTATCTGCACGTCAAAGCAGTCCAAGAGCTTTTGGACTTTGTGCCAATGAGTGCCATTCAAGCGATGGTGGTGTTTACTGGCGATGCTGAATTTAAGACGGAAATGCCAAGTGGGGTGTTTACGTTGCCAAAACTCATTCAGCATTTGAAGGGTTGCACGGAAGGGGTGCTGTCACTTAATCGTATGCAGTTTTGCGTGGGGCGTTTGGAAACTGCCAGATTAAAGGTTAGCCAACAAATTGACCTTGAGCATGTACAAGCGTTGCGGCGCAGGTACGGGCAAAAAGATTAATTTAACAATTTGCACGAGAACAGCCGACCAGCGTTTAAACCCCGCGCCGGCTACCCTACTTAGCTTTAGTCCTTGATGGCACGCGATCGCTTGTAGTCGTAAAGGCGAAGCGTTACTGCAGTAACGCTTGAATGCCAATTAGAAATTATTTGGATATTGAACTCTTTTGTTTGCAAAATTATTAAATGACAAAGAATCAGTTTTGTTTCCATATTTATTTATGTTATCGTTGAGATAACAACATTGAAGGAGTTAGCAAATGGAGTACGCCACATCCGCGTTCTCTATTTTTGCTTTTATAGCGTTGTTGCCACATCGTGAGACTTTCATAATCAACTCGGGGGATAGACCATGTGCATATTTTTTCCAAAAAAATCCATCAAAACTACACTAACTTCTCTTGCACTGTTAGTCTCAGTATTTTCTGCACATGCTGATGTATTCGATTGCACCGAATACAAAATGGCTCACATCTGGATGGGGGAAATTTCAAATAGTTTAAAGTCAGTGAACTCAACTGTTCCGAAATTTATCGATGAAGTCATTGCTGCAAGAAAAAAGAATGACGCTGGAAAGTCTTTCGAAAAAATAGCTGATAAATTCAGTTGTTCGGCATTTAGTATGGATCCTAGTCGTGAAAATCCTGAGGGATTAATGGTGATTTTATTCACTCATAAAAATGCAAAAATTCCATTAAATCAACGTCAAAATCAACCTTCAATCCAATTGTGGGCTTATGGTGGATCAAAGGCTTATATGGAGAAATCTTCAATTTGTTATACCGTTAAGTACAAATTAGATCCAAACGTTGAATTGACTGATAGTTTTGTAAAAGCTGATAAGAGCGCACCATTTCCAGAAACTGTATCCAGCTGCTATTAATAAACATCATGAATAAATTAATTACTTTCATTGCGACTTTTTTGTGTTTGGGTGCTCTAATTGCATGTGCGCCGATGTATCAAGTTAAAGGGTTCACTTCGGAAGAACAATACAATTTAGCCGTAGCAAAAAATCTCACGCCCTACCATGCAAAGTTGCTAAACGATTACAACATCGTCACTTCACAACAGTACGATGCAGCAATTGTTGAAATGAACTCATCTGGTTATTCATCAAATAACAGTTTAGATGAGCTAGTTGCGTACCTAGGAGATAAGACATCAGGTAACGCTGAAGGGATTTCAGCCGTTGCTTTCCAAAAAAAGCGATTAGCAAAAATAGCAAAAGATGCAGAAGAAAAATCAGCTCAAGCGAAAGCCATGCTGAAAAAGGCAACTTATAAAACATGTGAGCAATTTACTCTTGCGTTCAGTAAAAAATATGAGTACGCATATGATTGGCCGAATATTTCATGCGAATTTACATCAGATAATAATGCTGCACTTGTAATTAAAGGATATAACCCTGCACGAAATGCTCCGCATTCACATGCTCAATGGTTTTATCAGCCATCATCTGAAACTGTTTTATATCGCGCTGGATCCGGAAGAACAAGCGTGTTAAGAGCTAATAATTTTATTGATGCATCGCTGGCAACTGATATGAATGCAACTGGTGATATTTTCTTGAAAAACTTGCCACCTAATCAACAGGCTCAAGTTTGTTCCCGTATTAAAAGTGTAAGTAATTATGTAGTTGATCAACATGATTTCAGAATAGCTGCGGGTTATCAGGTTTCTGAAATTGCTAAGCAAGGTAATTGGGACTTTAAAGTAATTAAAAGTGGCAGTACCTGCTCTTTACGTATAAATGTAGATGGGTCGTTTCAAGGTACTTCTTACAAAAAATCATTAGTGTGTAATGTTGGCCAAATTGTCAAACAGGGTGATGGTTTCACAGTTAAGTATTTAGAAGTTCAAGGTTGTAAATAGTTTTGATATTTACGCTGTCAATTAAAAATGATTCTCCGTTTTTTATTGGCTGATGTAAGTATTGATTAAGTTGACACTCACCACCGTTACTGCAGTAACGCTTGGTGGGTGCAAAACTTTAAGTTAAGCATTTGATTTCGCATAGCCTCTGCCGTGCCGATAGCCAGGTTATCGACACGGACACGGCCTTAAAGATTACAGCTCTACCGCTTCTCTAGCCCCATTCGTTACGGTGAAATCAAGTCGATGATATTGGGGCCACGCTTGTTTGGTGGCAACCACATACGAGTAGCTTGGTCCACATCGCCGAGGTTCATTACTGTGTTGGGAGCAGTTGGTTTGGGTGCTGGTTGAACTGCACGGGGTTGTGCCTTTGCTGCTGCCATACGTGTGGTGGGTGGCAGTGGGGTGGCAGTTTTGACAGGTCGATAAGCAGGGGTTGCCTCAGCTTTTGCTTGGGGCTGCTTTGGGGGCTTGGGTAATGGCTTGGGTGGGGCAGCGCGGGGTGATCGCTTGGCCTTACGTGTAAGTGATTTTGCTTTTTTAGCTGCTTGGGGTTTTAGTGTGGCTGCTGATTTAGTGGCAATGCGCTGTTGGGTTGCTTGCTGTTGCTGGTACGTAGCCAAAGCCTTCCACGTAGTTGCATAGATCAGCTGTTCAAGTCGTTGCCATTCTTCTTCAGTTGTAAATTCATGTAATCGCATGTCGTGTCGTCCTCCCATGTATTTACGCGGGAGGCATTCACAGCGTTCAGTATTCGCTTGGCAGCATGATGACCCAGTGTTCACCGCCCCAACAAGCGTAAAGCTGCATTGATGCGATGGGGAAGTCCGTGTACACGATGTGCTGCCTGTCCAACACATTGCTGTTGCCATCGTCCAGCACCAAGTCTGCGCTGCTGTTGATGACGTTTAACTTGGCAACGATGAAGTCCTGCTTGCCTGTGAACTGTGGCAAGTAGCTGGCTATCGCGTCCATCAACCAGTACGCACCAGCTGTATCGGCAACGTACTTGGCACCATCAGTCAATACAGCACTAGGACTAATACGCCAGTAGCACTCAGTGCCAATAAATTGCGATAGATGCGTGGGGTCAAATGACTTGCTCATGGTCAATGCACTTGGTAGACAAAACCAACAAGGTTGTGTGCGCCGTATTGACGCTGCAACAGCGATTTGGCATCGAATGTGTTGGCTGCATAGATGCGTGTTTTAAGCATCTGTGCCCCCACGCGAATGACGGCTTCGTATTGATACATGTTGAACTCCTAAAACAAAGCGGGGTTGATGCGTTACACACCAACCCCTTGTTACTCACTTGCCAAAGCTCTTGCTGGTTGTCTCGCAAGCAGTCTCAATGGCTTTATCCAGTTCACCCTCCATAACTGCTGTCTGCAAGCTCTTCAAAATGCTGGCAAGGTCATCTGCTGTATTGACCTCAATTGCAGTGGCGTTCTTGCCATTCAGGTACAGCACGTTCTGGCCGTACTTGATGTGCAGCATGTATTTGCCAGCCTCGTTCTGCCAAAACCACTGACGCACTTTCTTGGGCAGCTCGATGGTCTTGCGCTCACCTGTCTCCATGTCGGTGACGTTTTTAAGGCGAGTGGCGATGTAATTGCGACCAGCTTGCAATGCTTCAACCAAGCGCAATTGATCTTGCAATTTGCTCACCAACTTTGCACGACGAACTGCTACGGGGTTAACGACATTGGTACGGGTTGCTGTGACCAATTTGAGTGCTGTTAAGACTGCCATTTGTTTACTCCTTTGTTTAATGACAGTCGTAAGTCTGGACAGGTCTTTGCGCGAGGTAGACCTAAAAAGGTGGCGATCAGGCAGAAGAAAACAACGAAATCAAGATTGACAGAGCAAATTTCTGGCGACGATAAATAGTTGATGGCACTGAATAACTACGAATCCATCAAACTTTCAAATAAATGGCTGCGCGACAACGGCATTGACCCCGAAATCCTCAGCGACTTAAATCTGCAAATACTGCAAGCGCAGATGATTGCTACAAACATCTTGCGTCACCATGGACGATTGTTGGAACGAAATGAAGCAGAGTCTCTTAACAATTTTTTGAAGGCATCACGCAATGGCAAACTTCGCCAAAAGTTGACGCTCACTGCTTGCTACAAGGTGATGAACATTGGCAGCGCAGTCAATCGCAAAATCTTCAAAAAGCACAGGCAAGAAAATAACCAAGGCTAAATAAAACAAAGCAGATAAGTCACTGCACAAAGGACAAAAACGCGGGGTGGAATATGACGGCTAATGCCCCCGCACTCGTAACAGGTCGAAGCAATAGCTTGTTACAACAGAGTGGAAATGCCGCAGAGTTGACTGATGGACAGCAAGCCAATGCTAAGTCAGGTTGCAAGTTTTAGGATGTACGTCTTGCTTAGAACTCTTATTGCTACTAGTGCGACGGACTTTTTACCGTAAAGCTAGGTTCGGACGGAGATGGTCGGTTATTCAAGTAACCGCCATAGCCGTCCTATGCTCGAAGCAATCCCCGTAAAACTAATTCACTTGATACCACTTCGTCGCATTCAGCTTCTTAATTCAATCATTCATTCCATCAAATCAATCACTGCGTAGCAATTACGAAATGCAGTTTGAGCGAACGACAGTGAGTGATAAGTGCATTGAGTTGGATTGCACTGCAAGTGCAAGCCTGTAAGTGTCGAGTTTGAGTTTGCCCTAACGCCACAGCTAAGACCTGTCAGATATATGTGCCAAAACAAATAGATCGACACCTTGCCAAGACATGTACAGACTTGGGTTGACACAAACAACTTGAGCAACACATGCAACAAACCCAAAACCCAATCCGTATTGGCTACGTGCGAGTAAGTAGTGCAGACCAAAACACGGAACGTCAACTAGCCAGCGAAAAATTAACGGTAGTTTTTACCGATAAAGCCTCAGGCAAAAACACAGACCGCCCACAGCTTCAAGCATTATTGGCTGGTAATTGGCCCAAGGGCAGTGTTGTTGTCGTGCATTCAATGGACAGGCTAGCGCGGAGCTTGAGCGACTTGTTGCAGCTTGTGGAAAACTTCACAGCACGTGGCCTGTCTGTAGAGTTTGTTAAAGAAGGCAAGACGTTTAAGGGCGGCGACAGCACAGACCCCATGGATAAGCTCATGTTGTCAATGCTTGGTGCGTTTGCTGAATACGAGCGCACACTAATACGTGAGCGCCAACGTGAGGGCATCGCCAAAGCAAAGCAACGTGGCGTGTATCGTGGTCGTCAACAAAAAATTACTGACACCGCGACCATTGCAAAGATGGTCAGTGATGCCACAGCCCTTGGCGCAATAAAAACCCAAGTTGCAGCCAAATACGGCGTGAGTAGGGAGACGCTCTACAAATACATCACCGCACAAGCGTTACTGCAGTAACGGTCAGGGGGTGTAATAGTTGTCTTCCAACCAGCCATCGTCATCAGGGTAATGACCCCATCCGCCGCTGTTGTACTCATTTTTTTGAGGTCGCTTGCCATGAAGTCTGTAGTGCTCACGGCTCATGCCGTTGGCAATCGTCTTGTAGTCAAAGCTCGTTTTAACAATCTTGCCATTGACCTTGGGCAGTTCGTCAAAGCACGGAAACCGCCCATAAGCTGCGTTCTCAGCAAGCAAAAACGCTTTACGCATGTAGCGTCCAATCTCCGAATTGATGATGAGCTTTTCACCCGTAGCTCTGTCTGCTGTTTGTAGTGGACTATTACTAGATTGCTTGAGTGAATGCGCTTTGGCGACTTTTTCGACGTGAGCAGGAGAGAAGCCAAGATGCTGTGCCAGTTGCCAATTAAGTAGCTCTGGCTGCGTTGCCCTGAGTGTTACTAGCTTGTGCATCTTTTGCAGCACAGCCATGCGAACCTTGGTGTCCATGAGCTTAAAGCTAAGTTGTTCAGCCATATCTTGGCCTTTGGGGACTACGTTTTTGTTCATGTCATCCTGCAGGTCCTCTAAAGCCTCGTCGATTAGCTTGTAAATGTCACCACGCTTAGCGTTTACGGGGATGCTTATTAGTAGCTCTGGCTGCTTGCCTTGCTGCTCCCATGCACCAACAACGTGCTTGGCTAGAGAAATGGCAGTTTTTTCCTCATTTCCAGCAAAAAGACTTGACACGATTTTGGGTTGATTGGCGCCCTTAATTACCTGCAGCGCCGTGAGTGCGTTTTCGTCATACCAACTTTCTGCTGTTTCTGCCCAAACTTCTCCAAATTTGTCATGCGTTAGCAACACTTGGTCAAATTCGGCGGGCAGGGCATCACGCTCAGTTTTGCTCATCAATCCAGCTTTTACCTTTGTTGCAAGCAAGTAAGTATTACTAATTCTCAAAAAAGAGTGCCAAACAAGTAATTTTTGCCTTTGTCTTTCCAGTGCTTTCTCAAATTGTTTTTCACTTTGCATGTTCAAAAATATAACATCTAAATTCAAGTTAAATATAGAGAACTGCTATTTTGGTGCCAAAAGATCATACTTATATCCAGATTGAACGACGGTCGTTTAGTCGAAATTTAATAAAAAGGTGGTTCAAGATGGCATATGAGTTCGACAACAACACAGCAGATACAACAACATACACGAGCGAGAGCTTGGATTTGGGCAATGTCAACGTTCCTGCAAAAGTTAGCAGCGTTACTGCAGTAACGGACAAAGCTGCAGAAAAAGCGGCGAAAAAAGCTGAGCGCGAAGCTAAAAAAGCTGCAGCTGATGCAGTTAAAGCTGCGGAAAAAGCTGCAAAAGCAGAGGAACGTGCAGAAGCCAAAGCTGCAAAAGAGGCGGCTAAAGCGTCAGCAAAAGAAGAACGTGAGCAAATTCGTTCTGCAACATTCCAGCGTGTCGCAAAATACCTCAATATCGGCGATGCCCTTGCTAAGCAGCACGATGGCTACATTACAAAATACGTAAAAAATGCGGATGCTGATTTGTATGCGCTGCTAACAGATATCCACGCATTTGCAGAAAAGGTGCTTGCAAGCGATGACCTTGACGATGTAATTAAGCAGATGCGTGAAGACTTGCGCTGGGACCACGAAATCAAAACGCAAGCAAACAGTCCCGCGCTTAACATCATCGTGCGCTACGTAACACGCACTAATCGCAAAAATGCATGTGTGTATGCACGTGTCATTCGCAAAGCAATGGCTGATGGCATTACCAGCGCAGAGCTCACGGTGTACATCGTCAAAGCAAACGGCATTGACAATATTCGCGAAGCAGTTGCAAAAAAAGCTGTTGAAGTTGCCGATGTCAAAACAAATGCTGGTATGTGGGAATATGCTGAAAGTTATCTCAAAGCACAAGTCGCAAAGCCCATGGCAACATTTAAGCTTGGGCACGAACACAGTGCTTACATGGCTGATACTGCACGTGGTGGGCGCTTTAACTACTTTGTATGTGAGTTTGATCAGGGCGAGTACAAGGTAGTCGATGCACTTTGGATGGACAAAGACCTTGAGCAGCAAGTGCTTGATCGTGTTTACGCAAACTTAATGCAACAAACTATCTTTACGCAAGAGGATGTTGATTTGCGTAATGCGATTGAAGCTAAGCTGGGACTTAAACGTGCAAAGCCTCTTGTAGCTAACGCATACACAGGGGACTAATAAACACAAGCCACCTTCGCGGTGGCTTTTTTTCGCCCAAAATTTAAGACCGTTACTGCAGTTACGCTTGATGTGAATTAGTGAATGACTGGCGAATTGACGCAGAGTTCAACAAGTTACGTGCTGTTTTTGGTGCGTGATGCAGATCTTTGCGAGTAGCAAGAAATGCTTAAAAACGCCATTATTTTATTACACAGTTCTTTACACAGTGCTCTTAAAATTAACGTAACCTGTTGTCGTCATTAACTTTTTTACCGCCAGATTCTGCTTCTAAGTTGTGGGTCACAGGTTCGATTCCTGTCGGACAGGCCACTCCCTCTGCAGTTGGTGTTAATTGAACAGCCAATCTGGATGCAGGGCCACATAGCAGTGTTTTTCTCCCAAAAACTGCCCA
>Ga0228703_1000698_pt1 | contig 22872 bp, 21 predicted proteins | sample McNCre217_Aug_MG_3_FD_178020 | JGI IMG/M metagenome (GOLD analysis project Ga0228703, IMG submission 178020) | Freshwater microbial communities from McNutts Creek, Athens, Georgia, United States - 29-17_Aug_MG | ecosystem: Environmental > Aquatic > Freshwater > Creek | place: USA: Georgia... | reverse complement strand
AAGCAGGATCCTGCAGAAATTCTGGAAAGATCTCCCCCCCAGGATAGTTTGGACGCCCCGTGAGCACCGTGACCTGATGGCCGCGTGCATTCCATTCTCTTACCAGATCATTGATCCGAAAATTCTCAGGCCAAAAGTACTGACTAACGACAAGAATCCGCAAACGTACCTCAGTATTTCTTCCACACTACGCGGTTCACGTAGTCGGTATAGCTGTGGATGACGCGTACCACCTTGTCGCTGACGTTAGGCATGCTGTAGTCGGCCACCAATCGCAGAGTGCGCTCATCCCCTCGCCCCTGGGTTGCCAGAATAGCCAGCCCCTGGCGCACGCGCTCTACCTCCAACCCCACCATCATCACAGCTGCCTCCTCCATGCCTTCGGGGCGTTCGTGGGCTTCGCGCAGGTTCAGTGCTGGAAAGTTCAGGATAGAAGACTCTTCATTGATGGTGCCACTGTCAGATAAGACTACCCGTGCCTGCATTTGCAGGTTGACGTAGTCATGGAAACCCAAGGGCTTCATCAGGCGCACCAAGGGATGAAACTTGGCGCCGGTGGTGTCGACTCGCTTTTGGGTGCGGGGATGGGTAGATACCACTACCGGCAAGCCATGGTCTTCGGCCACCGCATTCAGTACAGCTACCAGTTTGATGAACGACTTGTCCGATTCGATGTTTTCTTCGCGGTGGGCACTGACAACAAAGTAGTGTTCAGGCGTTAGACCAAGTCGAACTAAAGCGTTCGATGCCAGAATCTGTGGCAGGTAGTAGTGAAGCACCTCGTACATCGGACTGCCTGTCTTGATCACCCGGTCGGGCGGTAGCCCTTCGCGCAACAGGTAATCGCGCGCAATGGTGCTGTAGGTCAGGTTGATATCTGACGTGTGGTCGACGATACGTCTGTTGGTCTCTTCTGGCACTCTCTGGTCAAAACAGCGATTACCCGCCTCCATGTGGAAGATCGGGATCTTGCGACGCTTGGCAGGGATCACCGATAAACAACTGTTCGTGTCACCCAACACCAACATAGCGTCGGGCTGTACCTGAGCTAACACGCCATCCACGGCGGTTATGAGGTTGCCAATGGTGTTGGCAGCGCTGGTGCTGCCTTCAGCACTGTTTAAAAAAAAGTCCGGCTTGCGTATGCCAAGATCATCAAAGAACACTTGGTTCAGTTCGTAATCGAAGTTCTGACCGGTATGCACCAGCACGTGATCGCAATGCGCATCGAGTTGAGCCAGAACGCGGGACAAGCGAATGATCTCGGGACGGGTGCCGACCGCCGTCATGACCTTGAGTTTTTTTAACAACATGTCTGGTCTCTCCAATTGGGTCACAAGGGGCAGTCGTAGGTATCCGGACGGGCGCAGTCGAAGATCTCGTTGGCCCACAGCATGACCACCATCTCCTCCGCCCCGGTGTTGGTGATGTCATGCGTCCAGCCCGGCACCGTCTCGACAACTTGCGGCCTGTCGCCGGAGGTCTGCAACTCGTGCGTTTGTCCGGTCTGCATGTGACGAAAACGGAACAGCGCCTGGCCCTTGATGACCAGAAATTTCTCAGTCTTGCTGTGGTGGTAATGGCCGCCACGCGTCACTCCGGGATGCGCCGTGAAGAATGAAAACTGGCCACAATCGGGCGTTTTTAGCATCTCCACGAAAACCCCGCGCCGGTCTGCATGCTGCTGCACGTCGTAGGCAAATGCCTCCGGCGGCAGATAGCTGACATAGGTTGCATAGAGTGCCCGCACTAGGCCAGAGCCGACACGCTCCGTCACAAGCGAGCCACGGCTATCGCGGAAAGCCCGGATAAGCCGCGCCAGCTCGCCCACCGTCGTAGCGTACTGGGGCTGCACCGTCGCAAAACCGTCGGTATCGGTCATCGGCACCGCGCCGTCCATGAGCTGAACAAAGCGTTGGACCACATCGTCGATATAGACCAGCGTCAAGGCGGCCTGCGGATCGTTGACCTGAATCGGCAGATCGCGCGCAACGTTGTGGCAAAAGGTCGCCACCACGGAGTTGTAGTTGGGCCGGCACCATTTGCCGAACACATTGGCTAGGCGAAACACATGCACCGGAACCAGTGGGTCCCGCCCTGCCGCCAGCAGCGCCTCCTCTGCCTCGTGCTTGCTTCGCCCATAGGCATTGTCCTGTGCGGCTTGTGTCGAAGACGTGTACAGGATCGGGATCGCCCTGCGCGCCGAGCGGGCGGCAGCGGCCACGGCCTGATACAAATCGCTCGTGAGATCGGTATTGCCGGTCGTAAATTCCTTCGGGTCCTTCGGCCGGTTGACTCCTGCCAGGTGGAAGACAAAATCTACCCCTTCCAGCAGTTCTGCCAGTTGCTCCACCTGCTGGTCGCGGGTGTAGCAGACTACCTGCACATCACGACGCTCCTGCAGGCGCAGTTGCAGGTTGCGGCCGACAAAGCCGTTGGCGCCAGTGATCAGCACCCGCATAGGTCAGTCCTCTGCGATGGCCGCTTCGCCCCGCACGATGCGCTGCATGAAGTCCAGCTTGAGCAGCAAGGCCTTCATGCTCGCCACATCCAAGCGCGTCGTGTTGTGCGAATTGTAGTCTTCCCCGTGTGTGCTCTGGGTGATGCGTCGCTCGCCTTCGTCCACAAACTTGGCATAGTTCAGGTCACGTGCGTCCGGCGGCACACGGAAATAGTCACCCATGTCTTCGGCGCAAGACATTTCCTCGCGGCCCAGCAGCGTCTCGTAAAGCTTCTCGCCGTGCCGCGTGCCGATCTCGAGAATCTCGTGGCCGGGCTTGTTCATCAGATCCAGAATGGACTCGGCAAGCACGCGCACCGTTGCGGCCGGCGCCTTCTGCACGAAGATGTCGCCGTTGTTTCCCTTGGTAAAGGCAAACAGGACTAGGTCCACGGCGGCGTCGAGCGTCATCATAAATCGGGTCATGCTGGGGTCGGTGATAGTGATCGGTTGATCGGAGAGAATTTGGTTAGCGAACAGAGGGATCACCGAGCCGCGCGACGCCATCACGTTGCCATAGCGCGTACCGCAGATGACCGTGCCGGCCCCTTCGAGATTGCGGCTCGTCGCCACCATGACCTTCTCCATCATGGCCTTGGAGATGCCCATGGCGTTGATCGGGTATACGGCCTTATCGGTGCTCAGGCACACCACGCGCTTGACGCGCGCATCAATCGCCGCAGTCAGTACGTTTTCGGTGCCCTGCACGTTGGTCATGACCGCCTGCATGGGATGGAACTCACAGGACGGAACCTGCTTGAGCGCGGCGGCATGGAACACGTAATCAATACCACGCATCGCGGCTGCGACGCTACGCGGGTCACGCACGTCACCGATATAGAACTTGAGCTTGGGGTCCGCATAGCGCTTGCGCAAATCGTCCTGTTTCTTTTCGTCGCGGCTGAAGATCCGGATCTCGCCGATGTCGGTGTGCAGGAAACGGCGGAGCACTGCGCCGCCGAAGGAGCCGGTACCACCGGTGATCAGGAGTGTCTTGTTCTTGAAATCATTCATCTCACACCGCATTCACAAATTTTTTGAGCCATTCCTTGACGGAAGTCGGCAACAGGACCTGAGCAATCCGCTGCGCCGCAATGCGCGTCGCGGGCTTGAGTCCAGCGTGAAAGCCTGGGACCAGGCTGCGGACCTCGGCCAAGGCATCCCCCACCGCGCGCTCATAAACAGCATACACCGCACCCGGCTCGCGTCCAAGCACCTTGTACGCTGCGGAAATCCGGTCGTACCGTCCGTTGGATAACAACTGAAATTGATGGAAATGATAAAATATCAAAAGAGCCCCATCAACGGTGAAGCGCCCAGCGGCGTCCTGAGCGAAAGTGTACTGCCCGAAATTCCAAGGCGCGACACCCGCCCCTAAGTGAGCGATGATATGAACCGAGCGGAAGCCCATCGGCCAAGCGTCGAGGTACTTCTGGTCGCCCATGCGGTGCTCCTCAAGCCGGTAGAAGCACCACTCGATGCACTGATCGCGCCAGCGCTTGAGGCAGGCTAGGCCCTCTTCGTCGCGTCTAAAACCCACCCACTCCACACAGAATCGGCCACGAACCTCAAAATGCCGGAACACCTCGGGAAAGCGGTGCTCGATGATCGCGACCGAAGCGGGGCCTATTTCGTCAAAGATCGACTGCAGCGACGAGTAGAAGTAAATATCCGCATCGAGATATGTGATCGCCTCCACTTCGGGATAGGTCTGCAGGACATGCCAAGGCAGACAGGGCGACAGCGTCCAGCAGTATTCAGCAATGCTGCGACCCGGCTTGACCGCCAGCAGATCCGGGGTTTCGACCTCTGTCAGCGAAATGCACCGCACATGCTGCAGGTCCAGGCCTTGCAGCACGTCGCGCGTTTGCGCGTCCATGCACAGGACGAAAACGATGCCCTCGGGACAATGGCGATGCAACGAGCGCAGCATCGCCAGGCCCTTGACGAGGTAGTTACTGTCGAAGAGGGTGCAGAAGTGTCGGGGCACGGTGGGTGCAGACTTCAAGATCAAGACACCTCTTTGGTCGCGAGCACTTCGACCTGAACCCAGTTTCGGTTAATTCGTCCGTAAATGCGACACAGCACGTCGAAAACAGGCCATCCCAAACGGGCAAAGGCTCGATAGAACGGGGGCCACTTGTGCTTGTAAGGCTTTGCGTGAACGATACGGAAGCCTGCCTCATGAAAAAGATTGCCCAAATTTTGAGGGCTCCAGCTGAACAGGTGGTAATTCACGTCTTCAGGGTCGTACAGGTAGTTCACGGAGTCACACGGCACGTAGAAGTGCGTCACACCCCCGGGTTTGAGCAGGCGCTTGAGGTTTCTGATTTCCTCGAGGGGGTTCAATGTGTGCTCGAGCGCATGGTTGGAAATGATCACGTCTGCCACCCCTTCTCCGAGTTCAGCAAGCGCAGCTTGCGGACTGGAAAAACGTTGGGCGCCGTTTCGGATCGCTTCGGCGCCCGCGGCGTCGTTAGGCTCAATACCGATACGCCTCGCACAGTTCAGGCTGGCCAAAAGGAACCCGCCGCCACATCCGAAATCGATGACTGTGTCGGTATGCTTGATGGCCCGCAAGAACTTGTGCGAATTGGCCCAGCCTCCGAAGGCCCCGATGCTTTTCTGCCACTCGAAATACTTGGCGTCATAGTGATCGCTGGCGGTCTTTTCCTGATTCATCATCGTCATCCTCCGAGGTATTGCATCAATGTTTTTTCCAAATCCACCATGCGCGCCTGGTAGGAGTGTTCCCGCAGCGTCCGCTGCTGTCCTGTTGTGGCGATCTGTGCGGCTTCCTCTGGGTTGCGCAAGTAGTAGTCGATGAGTTCCACCGCCTCATTCTGGTTGCGGTATGCCACTACTTCCTTGCCAACGTCGAAGAGCTCGCCCAGATTGTCCTTAGCGTCGGTGATCAGCAGCGTACCGACACCAGTCGCCTCATACAATCGCATGTTATTAGCGTAATTTTCTGCCACATTAATGTGGCGGTTGAGAGTGACACGGCTGCGTGCGAGCGCGCGGTACATGTCTAGGCCCCACACCTCTCCATGGTGGCGGACCTTGATCGGGGACGCCGACGGAAGGCTGTCAGATCCGTAGCCAAAAAATTCGATCGGAGTCTGACGTACGAGATGCTCGAGCATCGGCAAGGCCTTCCCGTGATGTCGGCTGATTCCGCCCACAAAGCTCACATCGACATCCTTCACGACTGGTCCTATAGCCTGCAGAACGCGGGGGTCAAAACCGATGCGGAAATACTCGGACGCAATGCCAAGGGCTTGCAGGCGCGGCACGAAATGCGGAAAGGACGTGAGGATCAAGTCATAGGCCTGCAGGTATGGCTTCGGCGGCAGCGGGCTCGCAATCTGTCCAACAATGCGTTTGACATACGGCCGCAGCTCCTGCATCCTGTAGGGCGGAAGGAACCAGAGGTCCTGGCAGTAGAGCACGTCAGGGCGCGCGTCCTTGATCTGCGCGACGGCAATTTCAACAAGCCCGGACAGCGAGGACAGCCTAGGGCCGATCACAGGCAGCCGCAGGAGGTGCTGAGGCATCTTTATGGCCAGATTGCTGTAACGCACGCCCCGCTCATCGGCCCAACGCGTCTGCAGCGGCGCGCAGTTGACTATAAGGTCCCAGGCATCATGTCCCATGGCCCGCAGGTGCGAGGAATAGTAGTCCGACGTCCCGAAGCACTGTGCCAGCAGGTCATCGACCTGGGTCGCGTAGGGCGAGGCCTCCTGTCCTGGGTGCGCGGCGTAAAAACGCTCGAGGAACCGAGGGTAGTATGTGTCGAGAAGGATGATTTTCACTGAGAGATGGTCCCTTGATCGTGCATGCCGATCAAGGATTCAAGATCCGCTGGGGCATGTTGTGAGCGGTACATGTCTGCATAGAGCTGCGACGACTGAACCAGCGCGTTGTGCCGCCCTTTCGCGATAACGCGCCCAGCTTCGATGACAATTATTTCGTCACATTCCTTGACGGCGGCAATGCGGTGCGACACCGTGATGGACGCCAGTCGTCCACGCAGATCAAGTAGTTCGCGCGCGATTTCACGTTCGGTGAGCGGATCCAGCGCACTAGTCGCCTCATCGAGCAACAGCAGCGCGGGTTGGTGATAAAACGCACGGGCCAGACCGATACGCTGTTTCTGCCCTCCTGACAGGCGAGTTCCGTTCTCTCCCGCGGGCGTCTGCAACCCGCCGGGCAAGGAATCGACCAATTGGGTGAGGTGTGCCATGCGCAAGGCTTGCGCCATCCGCGCCTTGTCGTAGTCCTCGACGAACGCGATGTTGAAGGCGATGCTCGCGTCCACCAGCGTAATCGACTGGGGCACATAACCAACCAGTTTCGGCAGGCAAGCGCTTTCGAACGGGTCAAAGGGCGAACCGTCGCATAGAAAGGTTCCTCTCGCGGCACGCTGCAAGCCAGTCAACACGTCCAGCAGGGTCGATTTTCCGGAACCCGAGGGTCCGACAATCCCGTAGCTGCGCCCCGGTTCGAAACGCAGGCTGACCCCGTCGAGCACGCGCTTGTCGCCGTGATCGAAGCAGACGTCGTTGAGCTCGATCGCTCGCTCGAAAGTCAGATGGTCAGGTTTGCGCACGTGACGGGCATCGATCAACGACTTTCGCATCGCGGCGAGACGACGCACCGACTCCCCATAAAAGCGCAGTGCATTGAGCGATGTGAAAAGCTTGGCAAACGCCGGAATAACGCGGATAGCAGCGATCGCAGCGACCCCGACCAGTGGCAACGCCGACTGAAGGTCGGTTCCGGTGATGACCACGCCCAGAACCGAGCCGATCACACCGATGAGGACCGTGGCCTCGACGATGACCAGGGGCAAGGCATGGTTGAAGTTGTAGCGCCAGGCGACGGACTCGAAGTCACGCGCGACCTTGCCATTGAGGTCGGTGAACAGGGACGTCAGGCCCATGACCTTGATGTCACGGATTGCATTGATCATCGAAAACATGAGGCGGTAGCGCGCGCTCTCGGTGTCGGCCTGCCTGCGCCCGAGCAGGGCCGTCGTCCGGATGACAAGGAGGTAGATTGCGCCGCCCGCAAGTCCCAGAAGGCCCACGGCGGCCAACGTCAACGTGGGGCTGGTCACGAAGAACAGTCCAAACAGCAGGCAAAGGAACACCAGCTCGTTGGCGATCTGCAGAAAGCCGCGGTAAACGAGGGAAACATGCACGGGACTCGCAAAGGCTGTCGACCCCAGCTCCGACCCCGGCGTCTTGAGGAACTGCGCATATTCGGCCCTCAACAAGTGGCCAACGATGTCGTCCCCAACCCGTGTCGCCAGAGCCGCCATCTGCCGGCTCTGGTACCGCAGCAGCAGGGATTGTGCGACGCTTTTGCAGAGATATGCGAACCCCAGACACACGCTTAAGATGATCAGCAGCGAGTTGCGTTGCAGCGCGGCAACCGGAGCCGGCAGGACCGGCGTCAGTCGCGCGAGGCTATCCGGCTCGATCACCAGCTTGAGATACGGAAAGATGATGGCAATTCCAAAAAGATCGAGAACAGACGACAACAAGATGGACGCGAGAAGCCATGCGGCGAAAGAGCGACTGGCGTAGGCAAACACGAACTTCGCGCTGCCACCTGTTTCGAATCGCGACAGGCGTTTCATGCCTCGCCCTGCGCTCCCGTCGCTTGACGCAAGGCATCGATGTTGGCGCTGCGCCCGGACGGCACCTGCGCATACACCGATTCGACTAGCTTACGCATCTCTGCACGGATCACTGACAGTTCCTCGGCGGGTGTCAGGCCTCCCTGGCGCTCGTACTGCAGGCCGATCATGTCCACGTCTTCGAGAATGATCCGAGAAATCACCGCCTGATTGCGCAGGCGCCGTCCAAGCCAAGACGCCTCGAGCCGGTAGGCAAACATGCGCCGGAGTTTACCCAGGGCTCGGCGGAAAAACGAACGACGCCCTTCGCTAAAGGAGAAACCGTCACGGATGTCTACGGTACCGAGGGTGTACTCCAGCCCGAGCCAGCGGAACACTTGGATCACCCTGTCAAACGACCAACCCGTAGCAAGCGCGGAGTCGATCTTGGCCACGTAATCGGTAGGGTCACTCGCTAGACTATTAAGCGACGAGGGGTAATAGAGGATCTCTTTGTTGTACAGAACGACAGGAACGCCAAGGTGGGCGAGCTCCTTACCCGTACTTGACCAGCCGTTCAGACCCACGTCAACGTGCGGGATTAGGTCGTAGAGGGAAATTTTTTCCTGCGGCCAATTGATACGCACATTGGCAGGAAGATCACGCAGCGCTTCCTCGAGCCTGCGCGCATGGTTCGAATGAATGCTATCCCGCTGGTTGGGGAGTTCGCGCGGGTGGACGCGGATGATCAGGAACAGGTCCGGTCGAGACGCTAGGTATTTCAGCAGAAATTCAAGCCACTCAACCTGGGAGGTGAACATCAGCTTGTACTCGGGCATCACGCCCATGATCTGACTCGAGAAGAGCTCGTCGTAACTGCTGAGCATAGCCAACAGCACCTTCTGGTCCGGGCGGATGCCAAAATGGGCGCGGACATCGAAGTACTCTGGCTTCTTGGGCGTCGAGTAAACCCAAACCGTCTTGCCGGAGGTTAGCGCCGAAAAGTGACGTGCCCCCGACTCAATGCCCACTCGCGTCGCAGGCAGGTTGCGCCATTTTTCCTCGAAATCTGTGATCCACTGCTTGTACAGGCGGACCATGTCGCTGCGGAAGAGATACACGCTGCCGAAGCGGTTGGACATGTTGCCACCCGCATGAATCCCGAACGTCGGGACCCCCGCACGCTCCGCGGCGAGCATCATGATGTAAAGCACAGAAACGTGCGTATTGTAGCCGACGATTCGATGGGGCTTCAGGGTTGCCAGCATTTCCGACGTTGCGCGAAGGCTCAACAACACGTTATGGAGTCGCCTGCGGAAATCAGCCAGCGAGTCCTCGTTGAGCTCATCCAACGACGTGAGCTTGTAGTGCAGAAGCGTCTCGTGAAGTCCGATGCGCCCGACCTTGAAGCCATCGAGCTCAACGGTCGATATCGACTCGCGAGGAAGGTCGCGCGCAAAGTCCTGGCATACCCGACGAGCCTCATCAGTCACAAAGCCGTCCAGACTCACGCGCTCGACCTTGAGTCCGGACACGAGTGAATCCTGCCTGCGACGGCACATCCGGCATACCGCCCTACGCTGGGCTTTGCTCGCGGAATGGGTCATCCCATGGGAATCCATGACAGCACAACCTGCGGCAAATAGTCCGTCACATGAAACGTAAATCACTTCGGCACCTTCCTGTTTCAACGAAGATGCAACGAGAGCCTCCGGGTAGGCGTGGGGCCAGATGCCGGAGAACGGAGCAAAGAAGATAACGCGCTGTGAAGCCATGTTAGAGTGGTAGACGGATGGTTCTGAAGGACTGCCCGGGGATTAGGACAGGAGATCCCAGGTCGCGGGAGTTCCCCGACTCACGTCCCGGGTTACACGCTTGCCAAGCAGGGTTTCATAGAATTTCGGCGGCAGACCACCGCCCGGCCGGATCGCACGAAGGTTTTCAGCGGTCAATTGCTCGCCAGCTCGCATGTCCTGAGCGATGTACAGGCTGCGGCGAAAAATCACCGACCCTTTCTCGGCAGGCCCGATGCCATACGTGACAACGCCCATGGCCTGCCAGGCACGTTCCGTTTCCTTGACCAAGGCTGACATTTCGGTCGGCTCCAGCGAAAACTGGCTGTCGACGCCCCCCTCGGATCGGTTTAGGGTGAAGTGTTTTTCCACTACCGTCGCCCCCAAGGCAACACTGGCAACTGCCACGCCAACGCCCAGGGTGTGGTCCGAAAGGCCCACCTCGCAACCAAAAGCCTCCCGCATGTGGGGAATGGTTGCTATGTTGCTGTGCTGGGGCGTGCTGGGATAGGAACTGGTGCACTTGAGCAAGATAAGATCCTTGCAGCCCGCCCCCCGAGCCGCTCGCACGGCTTCGTCTAGCTCTGCGATGGATGCCATTCCAGTGGAAATGATTAGGGGTTTTCCAGTCGCAGCAACCCGCCGGATCAAAGGGAGGTCTGCATTTTCAAACGAGGCGATCTTGTAACAGGGGACATCCAGGCCTTCGAGAAAATCGACTGCTGTCGCATCGAACGGTGTGCTGAAGCACAAGATACCACGCTCCCGGCAGCGCTCAAAAATGGATGCGTGCCATTCGAGCGGGGTGTGGGCCTCCTGGTAAAGGTCATACAGCGACTGTCCTTTCCAAGGACTCTTGGGGTCGTCAATGAAAAACTCACCTTCACGAATGTTCAGCGTCATGGAATCCGCCGTATAAGTCTGGATTTTCAGCGCATGAGCACCTGTGGCCGCCGCCGCATCAACGATGAATAGGGCGCGCTCCAAGGACTGGTTGTGATTTCCGGACATTTCGGCAATTACGAAGGGCCTGTGCCCCCTGCCAACGAAATGTTCGCCAATACGTATGAATTCGCTCATTGGCCTACCTTCTTGTGCTTTTTGATTTGTACTTCATACCGGTAACCTTGAAACTCAAAAAACGCGGGGTAGCGTACTGGATCAGCAACCCGCAACAGATTGAACTGCTCTGCAATCGATCGCAATGGATCCAGTCGGCCATCTTCGGCATGGCGCCGCGGATAGTAGCTCGCCTCTCTACCGTCCTGTACCCTAGGTTGAATATCAACCCATAAATCAACTGCGTCGTTCATCAGGGAAATTTCGGCGTCAAACAGCGCAGCGTTGATCTCGTCGTACAGCTCATGACCATCGAAACGTATCGTGCGTTGGGCCCAAATTGCCCCCGAGTCAACATTATCCTCTGCTTCAAGGAGCGTCACGCTCAGCTCGGACCGGCCTTCCAGTATCTGCCATATATGGGGAGACCACCCGCGGCCGCGAGGAAGATCACTGGCATGGACAACGAGCGCGGCCTTGAAGGCTGATCGAATCGAAACACGCACAATCTCGTGACACGAAATCAGAAAAAGAATATCGCCACCAGAAAGCTCAGATAGTTTTTCGACAAGACTAACTTCGTGCGAAGCTTGACGCTGACGAGCCCATTGCTCGAGTCGTGGCCGAATGGGATGTATCGGATCCGAGCAGACAATTGAAATCTTCATGCTAGTGCCCCATGGCTGCACAGACCTTTTCGGCCCCAGTGGCATCCACCAATCCGAAGGCCAGTTCGGACATCTTTCTCAGGCGCTCTGGCTGCGAACGCAGACTTGTCAGCGCCACCTGAATATGCCCGCTGTCCACGAAGTCCGAAGACCCCAGATTAATCACCACCCCACACTTTGCAAGCTGGGTGACATTTTCGCGTTGATTTTCGGCTTGCTGGACCACAATGGATGGAAGCCCTAGAGCTAAACGCTCCCAAGATGCCGTACCACCCGCTCCAATCGCCAAGTCTGCGCGAGCCAACCGCTCGGCCATGTCATTCACCTGAACATGGAAGTCGCAACCGGGCGTTTGCAAACACGCCTGTTCTATTCGGTCACATGCCTGATTCATGCTACCGACGATGATATCCGCCTGCAGACCTGCCCCGGCCGAACGAAGAGCATCCAGCGTTTTCAAAGTATCGTGGGTTGGATCGCTGCCCCCGAAGAAAACCACGATCCTGCGTATCTCGCCGGAGCGAACAGTGCAGCCACGCCGTGCCAATAGAAACTCTTCTCGCAGCAAGGCGTATGCGGGGCCAAGCAGCACGATGCAGCTTTCAGGAACCTTAGTAGCATAGGGATTACCATCCCGAAGGCTCTGGTCCAGTAGCAGATCGCAGTCATGAGCGCGGTTCGCAAGGTCATCAATGACCAACATGCGCCTGCAGGCTGCTTTTGCGGCCCTCTCCCAGGCGGCTCCGATTCCATAGTGGTCGACGACGAGCCAATCCACTTTAACACCCGACCGCTGCAGAATCCCTAGGGTTTGCAGGGCGTCTTCGTCTGCCGGGCAGGCCAGCCAGCTGGATGTGTCGCGGGTGTTGGCGGGAGCAGGAAGGGGTGGCAACCTGAAGAGCTCGAAACCTTCGCGTTCGACCCAGTCAATCGCCGCCCCAGCGAAGTCGCGGCAAACAAAGGCGACCCGCGCGCCCTGGTCGCTGAGGCGGCGGGCGAGCGAAAGACAACGCGCCAAATGCCCCACGCCCATATAGGGTGCCGCATCGACGCGGAAGATGCAGTTGGGGCCCATGACTGTCGACCTCAGCGGCAAAGGAGACTTTCAGCCAACCTCAGATCGTGCACCGTGTCGATGTCAGCGGAGCGCTCCCAAGGCATTTCGTAACCCAGCAGAGGTTGCGCGTAATAAGAGCGCGCCTGCTCGAAGGCAGCCACGTCAAGGACATGGATAGCACCGTTCGCCCTCACAGCGACCGGCATCTCTTGGGATTTACGACCAATGTACTCCTGGAAGAACGGCTGGAGCAGGCCATCGGGGCCTAGCTTCATGGCGGCGAACGGCGTGTGATCGTACTTTGACACACTCATCAGGAACTTGCCGTTCTCGCGCCGGAAAAGATCGATCGCAAGGCGGATATCTTCGTCGGTCCGAAATGGGCAGGTTGGCAGCAGAATAACCAGTGTCTGGTAAATGTCACCCTGATCCCGCAGGGTAGCCAGCGCGTGCAGGGCCACATCGACGACACCTGCTGGGTCACGTGCCAGCGCCAACGGCCTCATGAAGGGCGTCTCCGCGCCCAGCTTCCGTGCGATAGCCGCGATGGCCTCATCCTCGGTCGACACGATGATGCGGTCCATGCGGGCAGACCGGATGGCCGCGTCTATGGCCCAGCCCATCAGAGGACGCCCGCCGAGGCTGATCACGTTCTTGCGCGCGAGGCGAGTCGACCCACCCTTCGCGGGTATGAGGCAAATCGTCCTTCCGACAGCCGCTATCATCACAGCACGCAGAAACGCTTGCTCTGACGATCCAACGCCTCAACGCCGAAGGGCGCAGGAGGGTTGGCCGGATTGAAGTACAGATGCCGGTTGGCTGAACTGAAGGTACGGTCGGCAACTTGGGTGACGCGGTAGGCATCGTAAGATGCGTCAATCATGTGTCGATCGACGGAATCCAACTGAACCCAGGATCCCAGACTGTCGCGGTGCCAAATCTTTGGGTCGCGCTGCCCATCGACAGTCGCGTAAAACTGCTCTTTGGTGATCCCGAGAAAATCGCAATAGTAGGCAAGCGATGTCGGCTCACGGGCGTCGTAGCGCACCACCTGCGCCACGCCCTCTTCACGCGTCATACGACCGTGACGAACTTCCATGCTGGCGTCATCGGTCGCACGCCCGTAGCCGAATTTCAGGTACTTGAGGTAGTCGTGCACGTCGTTCGCATGGTCCTCGATCTTCGCGTAGAGGTTGAAGGTACGATCCCGCTCGTAAGCGACCGGCGAAAAACCCCATTCGCTAATCATGTTCTCGGCCTGGGGCTTGGCGTCCCAGACATAGAAGTTGGAGAGGTAGATACCCCGAACACCAGTCAGCTCGATCTCATCATCCGAAGGATAGATGTAAGGCGCCACATCGTTCATCGTGATGCCGTTCTTGCCGATCAGGTCATGCGGTTCATACCCGCGCATGTCGTGCTCCTTGCGCGTCCAGCGCGTGAACTCGACGAAATCCTCGAGCGCGACGATGCCCGTGAGCTCGGCGAAGCCGTGTTCCCCCCAAACGATGAGCGGAATGTTGTACTTGACTGCAACCTGGAACGGGAAAGTCCGAATACCTGCGTGATAGTGCCAAGTCAGGTCACCCACGGTGTTCAGCATGTGCCCGGAGAGGCGGCGCACCGAGTCCAGGCCTGCGGTGTAGCGCACCAAGTCACACCCAGAACGCTCGACGAGGTTCTCGAGATTGCGCAGGCCCGCCAGTGAATTGTAAGCGTGGTTAAAGGTGACCAGAAGCGGGTTCATACCGTATTTCTTCTTAAGCAACCAGACCTGAAAGTGGGAGTCCTTGCCGCCCGACACGGGGACGATGCAATCGTGGCTGTTACCACGCTGCCGTGCCATTTGACGGGCTTCGTCGAGGATCTGCTCCAGCATGCGCTGCCGCTCTCCCCAGTCAATCTCCACATTCTTGCGGCTTTCGTGGTATCGGCAACCGCTGCAGACTCCTTCGTCGTCAAAGATGATCGTCGGCTTGGCGTTTTCAGGATAAAAACATCGTTTGCAGTATCTCATAAGGGTCTCCGTGATCGATTGAATAAGGCAAGGTCAAAGTAAACTGCGAGCATAAGAATCAGTAAAATTCTGGGTGCAAAAAAATTCAGGCTACCCCCAAAAAGGGGCTGCATAAAGCTGAACCCGAGGAAATAGCCGCACAAAAGTCTAGCTGCGATAGTTTTGAAAAGGTGTAGCAATAGCCAGCACCAGATCACAAAAAACGACAGGCTCAATGCACCGTAGTTTGCTAATGTTTGCAGGAATAAGTTATGCGCCTGTATGCCGTCGCCAATTGAGGCAATGCTAATCAGACTCATTTTACCCTCGCCCCATAACCACTCGTGGTAATTCGAAGGAATAAACTCAAAGTAGATTTTAAAGCGAGTCGGGTCCTTGAGTTCAAGGAGTCTGCCTGAGTATTCAGTGACTCCTGCATTGCAAATAATTTCGAAATGCTTGTTCATCGCTAACCCAACCGTGTAGCTAAAAACTAAAACAAGCGTTTTATGTAGCACGTTTTTACGCGTTTCCCACTGCAACCAAAAGATTGCCAAAGTGGCGAGAATTATGGCACTGCGGGTTTGAGTAGCAACCAGCGCGCAGTAGCTTACAAAAAAAGCGACTCGGATGACAAAAGGCTTATTGTCATCGTCGTAATACGCAGCCAGCATAACCACAAGGCAACCAGACCAGAATCCGAACAGCAAACGTCCATTGGTAAAACCATGGAAATTCAGCGGGTTGCAATTCAAGAAAAATTGCGTCTCCACACCCAAGGCTACGACGAGCAAAGGAATGACAATCCAAACCGTCAGCACTCCGAGCGCGGGGCGAAAGTCGGTTGCCAGAAACAGGTTTGCACGGTGGAGTAAAACTAAAAATATGCTACCGATTAGAAAATTGCATGCCACCACCGGCACCCGCTCGTCTGGCGCCTGATTGGCCACAGCGGAGATCATGACACACGCGGCAAACAAGGCGGAAATCCAGAGAAATTTCGCCTTGGATCGCAGATTTTGCATCGTTACACGGGCGTTACTCAAATAAATAAGCACCAATGTCAAAGTCATAAGTAAAGGAGAATAAACGGATGAGAGATCACTCCCCCAACTCGCATCCAGATGATCTAACCCCATCGAGTTAAATGGAAAAAATTCCAATCCAGCGCACAGCGCAATCAACAAGCCGACCACTGTATGAATAAGTCGACTCGCTAGATTTAAGGAAATAATCGGCATCTCATCCGGAAATAGATACTAGTGACCAGAGAAATCAATTCGATCTGACCGGATATCCGGCATTGAACAGAAACTTCTTTGCCTTTTTGGCGCTGTGCTCGGTGTAATGAAATATGTTCGCGGCCGCCACGGCGTCCGCGCCAGCGGTCACACCTTCGGCAAGATGATCCCAGCGAAACACGCCTCCAAACGCGATCACTGGCACCTCTACGCCGTTACAGATCTGCTGCAGGCTCTCGAGGTCGTACCCCTTGCGATTCCCGTCGTGATCGATTGAATTGAAAAAAATCTCGCCGGCCCCCAGCTCGACGGCCCGCCGAGCCCAATCCAGCGGTGCAACCCGCGTGTCAATGCGTCCACGGTCGACGTAGACACTCGCGAGCCCGTCCTCGGCGCGCTTGATGTCGATGGATGCCACGATGCACTGCCGTCCGTAGCGGCGCGAGATCCGCGTGACCAGCTCCGGGGCCGTGTGGAAGACTGTGTTAAGGCACAGTTTGTCAGCGCCGCTGCGCAGCATACGCGACGCGTAGTCCACATCGGTGATCCAACCACCGACGGTCACCGGCACGAAACAGTCGCTGCAGATATTGCCAACGATTTCGGCAAATTTGTCGCGAGACTCTGCGTCCCGTGAAACGTTTAAGATGACGATCTCGTCCACGGCCCATTTGTTGAAGCACTCCATCGCATGCACAGGGTCGTAATGGATGACATTCGTGTGTTTGAAGCGCACACTCTGGACGACTTGTCCATCGCGAACCACAAGCACTGCAATTAGCCGAGTCTTTCTCATGCAAGCGACTCCACGAAATTCGAGAGGATTTTCAGCCCCACTTGCTGGCTTTTTTCTGGATGGAACTGGATGCCCTGGACATTGTCTCTCGCGAACATCACGCAGAAGGGTTCGCCATGGTGGCACGTTGCAATGACGTCTTGGGGATCCGCGCATTCGACACGGTAGCTGTGCACAAAGTAGACATCCGGCGAAGGCGGAAGATCGCGCACGAGCACATGTTCGCGCGTGATCATGAGGTCATTCCAGCCGATGTGGGGAATCTTGACGCCCTTTGGGGGAATCGGATTGACGGCCGCGTCGATCCAGCCCAGCCCTTCATGCAGGCCGTTTTCCTGCGATGAACGACACATCAGCTGCATGCCCAGGCAGATTCCTAGGATGCTTTTCCCCGTGCGGCGCTGCATATCAAGCGCATCAGCCATGCCGGACTTCCGCAGAGAGGCGATCGCCTCCTCAAATGCACCCACGCCCGGTAGGAGAATGCCGGTATAGTCCGCCAATCGTTCGGGATCTGTCTCAATGGAGGCTTCGCCCTTGACCTCACGGAAAGCGTTCATGACGGAACGCAGGTTTCCCATTCCGTAGTCGATGATTGCAATCTTTGGAGCAGCCATGCTCGATCAGCGAAGAAAATCCTCAAGGGCCAGCATCTGGCCTTCGGACACATCCTTGCCGAGCGTACGCCCCTCCACCAGACGGAGTGCGTCCGGCTGGATGCCCGTGCCCGGGCGGCGGAAGTCGATATCGGCAAGGGAAACAACCTGCCCAGCCTTAAGGGGGCGCTTGGCAAAGAGGCTCCGACGGAGCTTATTCCTCCGATTGATTTCTTCGTCGCTCAAGATCCGTCTCGTTTGCCCCATCGCCGCTTCCACCTCGCGAATCGTCTTGATGAATCGGGTCATATCAGCCCCCTCAAGCGAGAACACGTGCTCAACACTCGGAATGGTGCGATCCTTGGTGATGGTCTTTTCGAGCAGATTGGCACCAAGCGCCAACGCAGCAACATCCATGTCCCAGCCCGGCGTGTGGTCTGAAAACGCCACCGGAAACGTGAACATGGCCTTCATGGTCTGGATCATTCGCAAGTGGATGCTCTCAACGCGAGCAGGATATCCCGAGGGACACTGATGGATGATGATTTTTTCGTTGCCCGTCGCCACGATCACATCGACAGCGCGCTCGATGTCGGCCAGGGAGGAATTTCCTGTGTCGAGTTGTACGCACATTCCCGTCTCCGCAGCAAGGCGAATCAGGGGAAAGTGGTTGACGTCAGCCGAAGCAATCTTCACCGAATCACACCCCATTTCAACCAGCAGGTCGATGTCTTCGGGGAATCCGATCGTCGAGAAAAAGGCAAGACCGACTTCGTCAGCCACCACCTTGACCTCTTTCCACTCGGCCGCAGACATCGAGCGGCGCTTTAGGATGTCGTACAGAGGCTCGCTGACGGTACGGAGTTCACCGGTCGCGCGATCCACAAGCACCTCGTAGCTGAACGGCTGCTTCTTGTCGGCCACCAGGCGATCGGGATCGAATATCTGAAATTTGACTGCGTCCGCGCCTGCGGCGGCTGCTAAGCGAACCAGCTCCTTGGCGCTCTCAAGCCCGGAATGTGTCGGCCCCGCCTCGTATGTTACGTAACAAGGGGCACCATCCCCAATTAGTCGATCTCGAATCTTGAATGCCATATTTGTTTCCTGTTGATGTGTTCGTTCAAAGTGCCTCTAAGGCATACGAATCACTTGGGGCCGTCGTATTGCCGGACCACCTCGATGACCCGGGCAATGTCGTCCGGACTGTGACCGACAGAGATTGGCAGGCTTAGTTCTGTCTGATGCAATTCGTCCGTAATGGGGTATTGTCCTTCAAACATGCCGGCGAATGCCTCCTGCCGGTAGGGCGGGATCGGATAATGAACTTCCGTCTTGACGCCAAGTTCTAGTAGGAACTGCCGAAAAGCATCCCGGGCACAGACCCGAATGCCGTAAATGTGAAAAACATCGTATTCATCAGGCCGACGCACCGGCTTGGCCACCCATTCCGGCAAGTTCGCAAAATAGACCTCGGCCAGCGCCCGCTTGTGCGTCGTCATGGCGTCCAGGTGGCGAAGCTTGACACGCAGCAACGCCGCCTGCAGTTCATCCAGGCGGGAGTTCACGCCCACGTAGAGGTTCACGTATTTTTGCTTGGAGCCGTAATTGCGCATGTGGCGCAGGCGGTCGGCCAAGGCATCGTCGTCGGTGACCACGGCACCCGCATCACCAATGGCACCCAGGTTCTTGGTGGGGTAGAAGCTGAAGCAGCCGGCATCACCGAAAGTGCCGGTCATCTGTGCGCCCAGACGGGCGCCATGCGACTGGGCACAATCTTCCACCAGCTTCAGACCATGCTCACGCGCAAAGGCGCCAATGACGTCCATGCGGCAGGTCTTACCGAACAAATGCGTGACGCAGATGGCCCGGGTATTGGCAGTGATGGCCCCCGGCAATTGCCCAGGATCCATGTTGAAGGTGACCAGTTCAGGCTCTACCAGCACGGGCTTGTGACCAGCACGCACGATGGCCAGAATGGTGGCGATGTAGGTGTTGGAGGCCACTAGGATGTCGCTACCTTGCGGTAGATCCAGCGCCTCAATAGACAGGATGAGCGCGTCCAGACCGTTTGCCACCCCGATGCAGTGCTTCGCGCCGACATAGGCGGCGAACTCGGCCTCGAAGGCGCCGACTTCCTGCCCCAGCACGTACCAACCGCTGCGGATAACACGGGTGGCAGCCACTTCAAGATCTGCCATGTAGGCAGCGTTCGAGCGCGCCAAGCTTTCGTATTCGATGACGGCCTGATTATTCATAGGGAGTGTCGATGTATTCGCTTCGATCGTAAGGGTGCGAAGACATTACCAGCAAAACCGAGCCCGGACCAAATGCCATGGTGTGCCAGTCCTTCGGCTCGACCAGCAGGCATCTCGAAGGATGATCCAACTCTACGTTGTCGACCGTTACTCCATCATTCATATAGATGGATACCTTGCCACTCATGGCTACTAGCGCCTGTCGGGTATATGTGTGTCGGTGACCTCCCCGGGTTTGACCGTCTGCACCATAGATCCAGTATGTGCGAACTACGTCAAATGGAAGTGAGTCCTGCAGCACAGTCAGAGAACCGCGTGGATCGGTAAACGTGGGCAGATTCAATATGGTGAAATGGGTCATGTCGGCTTAGAAAATCGTCTGATATCCAGAAGGTGTCAGCAGGCGCAAGACTACCTCGCGCTGTTGATCGTCAGTGAGCCCTGGGTAAATTGGCACACTGATGGCTTCGGAGTAATAGTGCTCGGCCTCAGGAAAATCGTCAGGCTTGAACCCCATGCGTTCGTAGTAAGGCTGGCGGTAGACCGGTATGTAGTGCAGGTTGACCCCAATGCCATCGGCACGCATTCGCTCGAAGACTTCGCGGTGGTTGTACTTCATGCGGCCTGCCTGAACGCGCACGATGTACAAGTGCAGCGCAGAGTGGCTGTCCGGATGCTGCCAGGGCCGGGTCACCGGTGTGTCTTTGAGCAAATCTTCATAAAGGGCCGCAATGGCATGTCTTTGCGTAACAAAATCATCCAGCCGACGCATCTGGCTGATGCCCAGCGCGGCCTGTATATCCGTCATGCGGTAGTTAAAGCCTAGCTCAATCTGCTGGTAGTACCACGGTCCATCGGGCGGATGGGTCATCTCGGAAGGGTAGCGCGTGATGCCATGGCTTCGCAAACGCGCCATATGCTTGACCAAGGTCGAGTCGTTGGTGACAGCCATGCCGCCCTCCCCCGTTGTGATGATTTTGACCGGGTGAAAACTAAAGACCGTGATATCACTGTATCGACAGTTGCCAATTTTGGCGCCCTGGTAGCTTCCACCTATGGCATGCGATGCATCTTCGATAATGCGAAATCCGTATTGAACAGAAAGTGCATGCAGTTTCTGCATCTCGCACGATTGGCCGGCAAGGTGGACAGGAATCACCACCTTGGGCAATCGACTCAGCTGCCTGGCTTGCTCCAGCTTTTCGGCTAGGCGATCCATGCTCATGTTGTAGGTGTCGGGATCGATGTCGATGAAGTCAACGTCGGCACCACAGTAACGGGCACAATTGGCGCTCGCCACAAAGGTGATAGGAGTGGTCCAGACTATATCGCCCGGCCCAACGCCCAGAGCTAGACAGGCAATGTGCAATGCACTAGTGGCACTGTTGACCGCCACCGCATGCTTGGCCCCGCAGTAGTTAGCGACAACTTTTTCAAACTCCGGCACAAGCGGGCCCTGAGTCAGGAAGTCTGAGCGCAACACCTCTATGACAGCATCAAGGTCATCTTGGGAAATATTTTGACGTCCGTATGGGATCATGACACTGCTATCCAAAATGAAAGAAGTTTAAAGCTCGGAAAATTTCGTCGTCCATCACTTGAAAATCAATTTTCAAGATTATTCGAATGCAGATCAATCGAAGCCGTATAAGTCTCGCGTGTAAACTTTCGCAGACACATCACTCAACTCAAGAGATCGCCGGTTAGTGATGATCAAATTAGCCTCACGCTTGAATGAAGCCAAGTCATTCACCACGCGCGAATGAAAATACCTTGGAACCTTTAGGGAGGGCTCGTAAACAATAACCTCAATGCCTTTGGCCTTGATACGCTTCATGACGCCCTGGATGGCAGAGGCTCGGAAGTTGTCACTACCCTGTTTCATCACCAATCGATAAATTCCAAGCACGGGGACTTTGTCTGACTGATCAACTTGACATAGCTGGACCACCTCACTCGCAATGAAGTCCTTGCGGGTGGTGTTGGACTTAACAATCGCTTGAACGAGATTCTGCGGCACGTCGCGGTAGTTGGCTAGCAGCTGCTTGGTGTCCTTGGGCAGACAGTAGCCACCGTAGCCGAAGCTGGGATTGTTGTAATGAGAGCCGATGCGCGGGTCTAGGCAGACGCCGTCGATGATCTGGCGCGTGTCCAAGCCGTGGGTAGCGGCGTAGGTGTCGAGTTCGTTGAAGTAGGCCACGCGCATGGCGAGGTATGTATTGGCAAAGAGCTTGATCGCCTCAGCCTCGGTGCTATCGGTGAATAGCACGGGAATGTCTTGCTTGATCGCGCCTTCTAGTAACATTTGAGCGAAGGTCTCGGCGCAGGCCGATCGTTCACCAACGACGATGCGCGAGGGATGAAGGTTGTCGTGCAGAGCGCGGCCCTCGCGCAGGAACTCGGGCGAAAAGATGAGATTGTCGCAGCCAAGTTCGGCCTTGATCTTGGCGGTGTAGCCGACCGGCACGGTGGACTTGATGACCATCACCGCCTGCGGATTGATGGTCATAACATCACGTATCACGGCCTCGACGGATTTCGTATCGAAGTAGTTAGCCTCGGAATCATAGTCGGTGGGGGTAGCAATGATGACGAACTCGGCGCCAGAATAAGCCTCACGTTTGTCCAGCGTAGCGCGCAGACTGAGCGGCTTGTGCTGAAGGTAGTCCTCAATCTCGGCATCGATGACCGGCGATTCCTTACGATTAAGCATCGCCACCTTCTCGGGGATGATGTCGAGAGCGACCACTTCGTGGCGCTGAGCGAGCAGGATGGCACTGGACAAGCCGACGTAGCCGGTGCCAGCAATGGCAATTTTCATATAAGAAGAAACTTCCAAGCAATAGGCGCGGAAAAGTGCATCCGAATTTCCTTTCAGAGACCGATTATTCGATTCAATTGGGAAATGATGCTTAAAGTTCCACAGACAGGCCACCACAGCGCTGCTTCACGATAAGCAAGCGCGGTCAACGAGGCTCAACATTGGATTCCGAGGCTTTTTGGAGCTGCTCATTGGCGCAAATGTCAACGGATAATTACATTACAACATTATATTGATAAATATTTCAGCCGAACTTCAGCCGATCTTGCGCAAATTAGCCGGAGCCCCCCCCAACCGCACTTGCTTGGAGATCAGTTCTTCAGCACCATGACTCGGCGTTCTCCATCAGCCCCAGCCCGCTAAACCCCAATATCGGGCCATTCCGCTCGCCATCATCAAGCTGCCGACACTTTCTCAGATGCACCGACGACCTGCTCCGTGGTCTTCCCAAAACGCCTTGTACG
>Ga0228703_1000696_pt1 | contig 22944 bp, 13 predicted proteins | sample McNCre217_Aug_MG_3_FD_178020 | JGI IMG/M metagenome (GOLD analysis project Ga0228703, IMG submission 178020) | Freshwater microbial communities from McNutts Creek, Athens, Georgia, United States - 29-17_Aug_MG | ecosystem: Environmental > Aquatic > Freshwater > Creek | place: USA: Georgia... | reverse complement strand
AGAATTAAAATCGAATATTATGGCTTTAACATTTATGGAAATATGGCTGATTAGTTTGATCTTTTTGACAGGGATCATCATTTTGGTTGTGACTTTACAACTGAATGCAGCGTTAAAAAAACTATCTCAAGATCCTCAAGCACCTGCGGAGGAAGAATTATCATGGTGGGAAAAGTTCAAAGGATTAAAGCCACTGGAACAGGAGCGGGAGTTAATCATGGAGCATACCTATGATGGTATTGCGGAATTGGATAACCCGACGCCCCCATGGTTTATGTATTTGTTTTATTCAACAATTATTTTCGGATTGATCTATGGGGCATATTACCATGTATATCAAGATGGAAATATTCAAGAAGCTGAATACAAAACGGAAGTTGCAGCCGCCGAAAAAGCTCGAGAAGCTTACATGAAGCAATTTGCAAATTCCGTGAATGAGGACAATGTTGTCGTAGTTAAGGAAGCAAAAGATTTAACAGAAGGGTCACAGATTTATTCGACAAATTGCGTAGCTTGTCATGGTGATAAGGGTCAAGGGGGCGTAGGTCCGAACTTGACCGACAAATTTTGGATCCACGGTGGTGGGATCAAGGATTTGTTTAAAACGATCACGCATGGCGTTCCAGAGAAGGGGATGATTGCTTGGGAAAAGACACTCAATCCTTTGCAAATTCAAAAAGTAGCTTCGTATATTTTAACATTACAAGGTACTAATCCTCCAGGAGCCAAAGAACCACAAGGAGAAGAAGTAAAATAAACCTTAAAAAATATATGTATGAGAAAGAATGTCGGTAAAATGGATCGAGTAGTCAGAATCGCAATCGCAGTTGTATTATCAATTTTGGCCTATTCAAAAATTATTCCTAGCGATTTCGCACTGGGTGTTTACTTAGTTGCAGTAGTCATCGCTTTAACAGGGTTTATTCGATTTTGCCCACTCTACAAAATCTTGCACAAGAGTACCTGCCGAGAGGAACCTCCACATATTAGTTAATTAAAAAAGGTCCGGTGAAATTCGGACCTTCTTTTTTATGTCAAATTTCAATATCGATAATGATGATTTTCGCAATCATCTCTATAATCAAACCAAAGATGGTAAACGTCTATGGATCTATCCAGGACGCATAATAGGTCAGTTTTATAAACTGAGAAGCTATTTTTCCTATTTATTATTAACGCTATTATTTGGATTACCTTGGATTGAATATAAGAATCAGCCCATCTTTTTGTTTAACGTACTCGAACGCAAATTCATCTTTTGGGGAGTGCCTTTCTTTCCACAAGACTTTCATTTAGTAGCGCTCGGCTTAGTTTGTTTTCTCATCTTCATCAGTCTATTTACGGTATTATTCGGTCGAATCTGGTGCGGATGGGCATGCCCACAAACCATTTTCATGGAAATGCTCTTCCGTAAAATTGAATATTGGATCGAAGGGGATGATAAGGCTCAAAGACGCTTGAACGAATCGCCGTGGACAAATGAGAAAATTCTCAAAAAAGGCAGCAAGCATAGCTTGTTTCTCATCTTAGCTTTTGCGATATCCAACACCTTTTTAATGTACATTATTGGGAAACAAGCCTGGTTACAAATCGTATTAGGTAATCCCATCGAACATATCAAAGGGTTGATCGCGATGCTCATCTTTACGGCAGTTTTCTATTTTGTATTCGCACGCTTCAGAGAAATGGTTTGTATGGTAGTATGTCCTTACGGACGTTTACAAGGCGTATTGTTAGATAATAATTCCATACTGGTTCAATATGACCATGTACGAGGGGAACCAAGAGGAAAAGTTTCCAAAACAGAAAGCAAAGGGGATTGCATCGATTGCCACTGGTGTGTACGAGTTTGTCCTACGGGTATTGATATACGAAATGGCAGTAACCAACTCGAATGCATCGGGTGTACAGCTTGCATTGATGCCTGCGATGCGGTCATGGAAAAGATCGATAAACCGCAAGGTCTAATCCGCTATGATTCGTTGAACGGTGTGAATACAGGCACAAAGTTAAAATTCACAACTCGAATAGGAGCCTACACGGGTGTTTTAGTACTGATTATTGGGGTTTTGGTATTCATGCTGGCCACCCGAAGAAACTGGGAATCCACCTTATTGCGTACACCAGGAATGACATTCCAAGTGGATGAAAAATTGCATACGGTGAGCAATATTTATAATTTAGAAATTCTGAATAAATCGATGGAGGACCAAGTGTTTGAGGTGCATGTCGACAAGCCGCTTGAACTTATTTGGATAGGTAAGGGGATAGGCAACATTGAAAAAGGAAAACAGGTCAAAACCGAGTTTTTCATTAAGGCGAAAATAGGTACTTGGAAGCAAGGCGAAAAAATCCCTATTCACATCCGAAATGATCAAGGACAAGAAGAAACATTAAAAACTAGCTTTATTCAACCAGATGAGTAATAATCAACAAAAGAAGGGGTTTCATTGGGGACATGGAATCATTATCACATTCGTCCTATTCGGTGCATTCATGGCCTATTTTTACATCAATATGTCGCACGAAAAGATCGAATTAGTGGGTGAAAACTATTATGCGGACGGACAGGCGTACCAAGCAAAGATTAACCTTCAGAATCAAGCGATACCTGCGGCCCAACAAATTCAGGTAAAATCTATTGCGAATGATCAGTTTATCTTGATCCAATTACCAACAGGGTGTGATTCTGCCAACGTACAATTTTTTAGACCCTCCAATGCAGCGCAAGACAAAACGGTAAAATGGATTTCAAAAGACGGTTTAAACTGGACTTTCCCTACGGATTTTTTAGTTGAAGGACCTTGGAAACGTAGTATCAGCTGGTCCGTTGCTGGAAAATCCTATTTACAAGAAGATCGAATTTTCATCTCTAAAAAGTAATGAATTCCTGGTATTATGCTTTTTTTATTGGATTAGCGGGCAGTTGGCATTGTGCTATCATGTGTGGACCGCTTATGCAACAAATTGAGCAAAGGAGTAATCAAACGGGACGGATGCTGATCTATACACTTGGCCGACTATTCATGTATGGAATTTTGGGTTTTTCCGTCGCTAAACTCGGTTCCATTTGGCTATTCCCTTCATGGTGGCACTTTTATTATGTATTTGCGGGACTGGTGCTCGTGCTATTACTAAGTAAAAAATTAAGTGACAATCTATTTATGCTACTGCATAAGTCGGTGGGCCAAAAACTTATTCAACTAGGTAAAAAGCTAGGTGCAATGGGGTACTTTTTCCTGGGAATGAGCAATGGATTATTGCCTTGTGGACTTGTCATAGGAGGCCTAAGTATTGCATTGTTGCAATCAAATGCTTGGCTAGGAGCCTTAAGCATGCTTTCCTTTGGAATTGCAACCTTACCCGCGTTAAAATTAAGTCTTTGGGGTATTCAAAAAATCACCCGTTTTAGCGCGGTATTTCAATATTTAGGTTGGGGCATCGCATTTCTATTGCTCTTTCGGGGGGCATGGGGAATTGCCATGACGCAATCGGCTTATTTACAGCATTCGCCCTTAAGCCCAATCATTTGCCATCCTTTTTCTTAGAATTTCAAATTCGCGAGAAGCTCAGGTTTGAGAATGGTCATTTCGGCACCTTTGACATCGATTAGGCCTTCCTTTTTGAAATCACTTAATGTACGTATAACGGATTCAGTAGCCGTTCCAACGCGTGAAGCTAGGTCTTCGCGGGAAAGCCGCATGATAACGGGACCATCCGCTGAATCGCCATAGGTTTTGACTAACTCAACCAAAGCTTGTGCAACGCGTTTGCGGAGCGATTGATAAGCCATGGAGAATAATATGGATTCGTTTTTCAACAAATATCCAGTCAATGCTTTCCGGAAATGAATCTCGATATGAATATTATCGTGTAATTTTTCCTTGAATTCGCGCACAGGAATACTTGAAATTTGGACTTCTTCTAAGGCTTCTGCTGATTCACGGTACAATTGATTTTCAAGAATATCCACAAAGCCAAAAAATTCGCCGGGCTTAACGAATGAAGTGATAAAATATTTACCTTCTCGATTCGTATGATAGGTTTTTACTTTCCCTTTTACCAAATAATACAAACGATTGGGGGAATCACCTTCGGAATAGATGATGGATTTTTTAGATAGGATCTGTTGTTTCTTCTCAGCATTGAAGTGCTCAAAATCCAAAAAAGCCAATGCTTCTTCAGCAAATGCTAATTCTGCATGATTCATTTGGGAATCTGGGCTGACTGTGGGGCGCTGTTTCTTCAGACGAGATTCAATGGCTTTGAGAAGCTCAACTTCTTGAAAAGGTTTAGTCAAATAGTCATCAGCACCCATTTCCATGCCTTTTCGCATGTCCGCCCGATCCGTTTTGGCAGTTAGGAAAATGAATGGAATGCGAGCTAATTCCGGTTGATTAGAAAAGACCTGCAAAACACCAAAACCATCTAAATTGGGCATCATGATATCACAGATTACGACATCGGGTAAAATGCTTTTAGCTAAACGCACTCCTTCTATTCCGTCGGACGCTGTCTCGACCTGATAACCTGATAATTCCAATAATTCAGCCGTATTCTCACGAATATCGACATTATCTTCAATGATGAGTATTTTAGTTGGCATAGCTTAATCGGGGTAATGAGATGGTCAATGTTGTTCCTAATCCAAGTTCACTTCGTAATTTCAATTCTCCTCCGAGCAGTCGCATGTAGCGATCCATTAGGTGAAGACCTAGTCCGGTTCCGGGGATAACATTCGCGTTTCCACCACGGAAGAAGCGTTCAAATAAGTGTTTTTGATCGGCTTCGCTAATCCCAATTCCTTGGTCGATGATTTCCATGTAAAGTGATTGACCCTGCATGGAAGCTTTCAAGAAAACGTCTTTTTGCGAGAATTTAAGCGCATTTGATAATCCGTTCAACAGGACCTTACGCAACATCGAGGTATCCGAGACAAAATCATTTAAATCATCTTCAAGGCTCAGGGAAATTTGTTGGCCCGGCCTACGCATCCCATCTACTTCGGTGACTAAATCACTTAAGAATTCGCTTACGACAAATGTATCAGGTCGAACTTCAACTTTACCAGCTTCTAATTTGCCTACCGACAAAAATTCTTCGAGTATTTCTGTCAAATGGGCGACGGATGATTTAATTCGTTGGATGTGTTGGCTTCGTTTGGGTTGGTCTTCTAACAGCACGTATTTCTCAATCAGAGAAGCAGACGAAAGGATGGAGGTTAGTGGAGTTCTAAATTCATGCGAAGCCATGGAGACAAAACGCGTTTTGAGGTCACCTAACTCAATTTCCTTTTGAAGAGACAATTCCAATTCTTTGGTTTGAATCTCTAATTTTTCGAGGGTATTTTGTAGTGCTTGGGTACGGGATTCTACTTCAGCTTCGAGCGATTCGTTCAATTGGTTAATTTCTTGATTTCGCAAAATTAATTCCATTTCCACTTTGCGCTTGAGTGTTACGTCGCTGACAAAAGCGATGTAATATATTTGGTCGCCGGATTTAAAGTGGCTTAAAGAAATTTCAATGGGAAAGAGGGATTCGTCTTTGCGTTTGGCTTTCAGGTCAAGACCTACGCCCATAGGACGAGAGACAGGACTGTGATTAATTTTACTTAAATGGCCTTCATGTTTATGCTTCAGGTGATTAGGAATTAAAATAGATATATTTTGGCCTAATAATTCCGCTTCAGAATATCCGAAGAGTCGGTGCGCAAACTCATTTGAAAGAATCATTTCAAAAGAGGCGTTGGTGACGATAATACCGATGGCTGCCTCGTGAAAAATGGCTTCAAAATGCGCAGGAAGAGGGAATAAAGCTGATGACATACAACGTGATTAGCCTTCAATTTACAAAATTTAAAAGCATGGGGCAAAAAAAAAGCTAACTCTCAAAGAGAATTAGCTTTCGGGGATTCCTAGTTCTAAAAATAGCTTAAAATATTATAATTCCTTAATTAATATCATGGTAGTAGGCTTCCCTTTTTGGGTAATGTGTAAAATATATTGTCCGGATCTCATTGTTCCTAAATTCGTTACATCAATTTGTTTCGTGAGGTTTGGAAATGATTTTTCATAGATAGGGTTCCCCACCAAATCATAAATTGAAATTTGCGTAGGGTAATCGACCTCCTCAGATAACGAGATGGTCACCTGGTCAAGGAACGGATTAGGATATGCCGTAAAAGTGATCATTGCATCTGGATCTTTGTTCGTATTAGTTACCGAGGCAATGGGTTGCGTTTTATAACTTACACCAAATCCGGGTTGTTTAAACCCCTGTCTAATGGCTAATTTCCCGTTCGAATAGGTCCCAGCAACGCTGGTTTGCCCAACCACATGCGAAAAATACTGGCCATTTAACATTTTGGTGGCGCCCCCGCCGCTTAAAGTTGAGTTCATCAACTTTTGAGCGTGAGCGCTTAAACCAATTATTAAACAGAGAGTAAAAAGTGTTATGAGCTTTTTCATGGTGTTATTAGTAAATACTAATTGCTTCACTATTGTTTGAAATATTTGTTACCCTAAAATATAATACGCGGGAGGTTCCTTTACCTATCGTAATAGTTCCACTTTGTATTGTATTTCCCTCACCTGAAGTGGTAGACATTTGGTAGTCCTGAGTTGTAGAGGTATTAACTACCAATAGCGTAAATATATCTCCAACAGTAGCATTAGGTAAGGCTTGAACTAATCCTGTAGAACCTTTTGCTGAGGGAATAATTAATTTTTTACCACTTGCACCAGGATCCCAGACATATATTCCTGCATCGAAAATGATTGTATTAGTCAACGTCACATCACTTGATGAGGTTGATTTGGTTGGTGTAGTTGGCTTATTAACTGTGAATCTTGCATTACCAATTCTTACCCCATTGCCATTAGAAGTTCCTGCTGCACCAACAGTTACAGTCGTTGCTTCTAAGGTTGACTTCACAAAAGCAGTCGTGGCAACTTGAGTAGTATTGGTACCAACAGAAGCCGTAGGAGCAAGAGGAGTACCTGTAAACGTAGGCGAAGCTAAATCAGCTTTTAATGCGTCCTCTCTGTCCACATATGCTGTAGTAGCTAAACTTGTAGAGTTATTATCAGCACTTTGAGTTACTCCTGTAGTTCCAGTTGGTAAAGCAGGATTACCTGTAAATGTCGGCGAATCAAGTGACGCTTTCGCAGAAACGGCATTGGCTACATAAGCCGTGGTAGCAATTTGCGTAGAGTTTGTTCCAGCAGCTGCCGTAGGAGCAGTAGGTGTTCCGGTTAATGCTGGCGATGCTAAAGGTGCTTTGGTCGCATCAGCATTATCTACATAGGCTGTCGTTGCTAATTTAGTCGAGTTGTCATTAGCAACCTGTGTAATCCCTGAAGCACTAGCAATTGCCGCATCTACCGTCGATTTAACAAACGCTGTCGTTGCCACTTGCGTCGTATTAGTTCCCAAAGCAGCCGTTGGAGCAGCAGGTAAACCTGTAAAAGTTGGTGATGCTAAAGGTGCTTTTGTGCTGATAGAATTATCAACATAAGCTTTGTTCACCTTTGCCGCCAAAGCGCGTGTGACAAACAAAGTACTTGCGACACTTGAAGTTGAGTCCCCTAAATTTTGAGTCACCGCAATAGTCCCAGTAGGCAAAGAAGGTGTTCCTGTAAATACCGGTGAAGCTAACGTAGCTCTCAAAGCAACCGAGTTATCAACATACGCTTTACTTACTTTAGAGGCTAATCCATCTTTCACAAATTTCGTTGTTGCAATTGTAGCTGAACTGTCATTCGAAGCTGCAGTTGGCGCTGATGGGACACCTATGAAAGTTGGTGAAGCCAAGTTCGCCTTCAAAGCATTTACTCCATCCACATAAGCTTTATTCGTTTTTGACACGATCAAAGATTTGACAAATGCCGTCGAAGCAATAACATTCGAACTATCTGAAGCTAAAGCCGTTGGTGCTGAAGGTGATCCTGTAAAAATAGGAGAGACTAAATTCGCTTTTGCAAGGACTGCGTTATCCACATAAATCTTGCTGGTCTTAGCCACCAAACCTTTGGCAACAAATTCTGTCGTCGCAATTTTTGTAGATGAATCTCCCAAAGCTTGCGTTGAAGCTGCAATAGCTGTCGCAGCAGTACCTGTCGTATTTTGATTCAAAACAGGGAAGTCGGCGGCTACGGCAACTGTTGGAATTCCCGTCCCTGAAGTATTTTTCAGGATACCTGTACCTAATCCGGCTAAAGAAACACCGTTAATTTTCGTAACAATCGTTGCATTTTGCGTTCCTGAAACATCACCTCCCAAATTTCCTGTGAATCCAACTGCGTTACCTAAACTATAATTAGGAATATTCAATGTTGAACCTATTAATGTAGCGGCACCGCTTGAACCTGTTGAGCTTAGCGTAATCGCATTTTGTTTGGCATTAAATGTATTCCAATCGGTGGATGCCAACAAACCGTTCGTATTTGTGTTGGCGATCGATACACGAGCAGTCAAATCGGCCGGTAAATTTGCCAAAGGAAGAATTCCTGTTACTTTAGACGTAAGGTCGATTCCGCCGGCCAACATACCATTGGTAACTTTTCCTGTACCGATTGTTGCAATTCCACTTACGTTATCCGAGCCATCAAATGCTGAACTAGTCCAAGTTACATCTCCGGTCATGCCGATTGTTTTGGCATTTGCTAATTTCGTTGCTGTACTTGCATTACCCGTTAAAGCACCTGTGAAATTTGAAGCAGAAATGGAAGTCAAACCCGTTAAGATTGTTGTCGTAGCACCTAAATCCAATTGCGTCGAACCGATTGATACAGATTTATTGACAAGGTCTTCATTCGTTACGGTTCCATTAATAATCTCTGTCGATCCAATGGCATTTGAGCCAATCGTCGTGATTCCTGCTTCGTTGATTGTCACATCACCCGACATCGCAACTGCCGCGGCAACATTCGATGCGTCTCCGACGATAATATTTCCACTTGTTAATGAAGAACCAACGGTAGAAACACCAGCAGAAAGGGTTGTTTGAAGCGTAGAAAGGCTAGCGTCAACTTTCTTAGAGAGCGCTAAACGAGCTGCTGACTCTTTTGCAATATCTGTTTCTCTAGCGTTAGCTTCTGCCAAAATCGCATTCGCATTGGCATTAATCGATGCCGTATTTGTAGCTAATTTTGCTTCATGCGCAGCAATCGACGCGTTGTTATCAGCAATAGAAGCAGCATGTGAAGATAAACTTGCATCAATCGCTACATTCTTAGCATCTTGGGAACTTTTGTTTGAATTAATTGCGGCAGTATTTGCGGCAATCGTTGAACCCTGAGCAGATATATCAGCAGCATGACTTGTCAAACGATCTTCGATCTCAGAATTCTTCGAATCCTGTGCTAATTTATTGTTGGCAATTAAAGTACCCTGAGAAGTCAATTGACCCTCAATAGTCGTATTCTTTGCGTCTTGAGCACTTTTATTCGCGCTAATTTCAGCTGTATTGGAAGCGATAGCCGATCCATGTGTTGCGATTTCAGCCGCTTGACTAGATAGACTACCTTCAAACACGGTGTTTTTAGTATCTTGTGCTGATTTATTGTTGGCAATTGCATTACCTTGGGAAACCATTAGAGCATCCAATGCTGCATTTTTTGTATCCTGGCTATTTTTATTGGCCAAAATAGCAGCTGAATTCGAAGCAATAGAAGATGCATGTGAGGCAATATCCGAAGCTTGGCTGGTCAATCGGCCATCAATTTCCGAATTCTTACTATCCTGTGCATTTTTATTAGATAGGATAGAAGCCGTATTCGTTGCAATAGCAGCACTGTGAGCTGTTATATCAGCAGCCTGGTTTGTCAATCGGCCATCTATTTCTGCATTTTTCGTATCCTGTGCATTTTTAGCCGCTAACATGGCAGCTTCACGATCGGACTTCTCAGTTGCAATTCCAGCAACACGTGCAGCACTTTCCGTAGAAACAGCTGATTCACGAGCCAATTTCTCGGCGTTAATCGCCGACTCACGATCTGATTTTTCAGATGCCAATGCAGCTATACGTGCAGCACTTTCCGTAGAAATAGCAGATTCACGAGCTAATTTCTCAGCATTAATCGCCGACTCACGATCTGATTTTTCAGATGCTAGTGCAGAAGCCTGGCTAGTCAACTTGCCATCGATTTCTGTGTTCTTTGCATCCTGAGCTAATTTATTCGAATTGATTGTTGATTCATGCGTAGCAATTTTGGAATCCAAATCAGCATTCTTTGTATCCTGTGAATTCTTGGCAGCTAACATGGCAGCCTCGCGATTAGATTTCTCCGTTGCTAAACCAGCAATACGTGCAGCACTTTCCGTTGAAATAGCAGATTCACGAGCTAATTTCTCAGCATTAATCGCCGACTCACGATCTGATTTTTCAGTTGCCAAAGCAGTAACACGTGCAGCACTTTCCGTAGAAATAGCAGATTCACGAGCTAATTTCTCAGCATTAATCGCCGACTCACGATCTGATTTTTCAGTTGCCAAAGCAGTAACACGTGCAGCACTTTCCGTTGAAATAGCAGATTCACGAGCTAATTTCTCAGCATTAATCGCCGACTCACGATCTGATTTTTCAGTTGCTAGGGCAGAAGCCTGGCTAGTCAACTTGCCATCAAATTCTGTGTTCTTTGTATCCTGAGCTAATTTATTCGAATTGATTGTTGATTCATGCGTAGCAATTTTGGAATCCAAATCAGCATTCTTCGTATCCTGTGCATTTTTAGCCGCTAACATAGCAGCCTCTCGATCCGATTTTTCAGTTGCAATTCCAGCAACACGTGCAGCACTTTCCGTAGAAATAGCAGATTCACGAGCTAATTTCTCGGCAATAATCGCCGACTCACGATCTGATTTTTCAGTTGCTAGGCCAGAAGCCTGGCTAGTCAACTTGCCATCAAATTCTGTGTTCTTTGTATCCTGAGCTAGTTTATTTGAAATGATTGTTGATTCATGCGTAGCAATTTTGGAATCCAAATCAGCGTTCTTCGAATCCTGTGCATTTTTGGCCGCTAACAAAGCTGCTTCGCGATCAGACTTCTCAGTTGCTAAACCAGCAACACGCGCAGCACTTTCCGTAGAAATAGCAGATTCACGAGCTAATTTTTCAGCATTTAAAGCAGCCTCGCGATCTAATTTCTCAGACGCTAAACCAGCAACACGTGCAGCACTTTCAGTGGAGATGGCTGTTTCACGAGCTAATTTCTCGGCATTAACTGCAGCCTCCCTATCTGATTTTTCAGTTGCTAGGGCAGAAGCCTGGCTGGTTAACTTGCCATCGATTTCTGTGTTCTTTGTATCCTGAGCTAATCTATTCGAATTGATTGTTGATTCATGCGATGCAATTTTCGAATCTAAATCAGCATTCTTCGTATCCTGTGTATTTTTAGCCGCTAACATGGCAGCTTCACGATCCGACTTCTCTGTTGCAATTCCAGCAACTCGTGCAGCACTTTCTGTTGAAATAGCTGACTCGCGAGCCGTACGCTCAGCTGAAATTGCCGTTTCGCGCGCTATTTTTTCAGCATCAAGTGCCGATTTTACATCACCATTTGCAACCGTTAAATTAGCAATAGCGGCATCACGATCTGATTTTTCTTTTGCTAAACCAGCTACTCGAGCTTCACTTTCAATTGAAATAGATTTTTCACGAGCTAATTTCTCAGCATTTACCGCATCCTCGCGATCAGACTTCTCAGTTGCTAGCGCAGAAGCTTGGCTAGTAAACTTGCCATCAAATTCTGTGTTTTTAGCGTCCTGAGCTAATTTATTCGAACTGATAGTTGATTCATGTGCAGCAATTTTAGAATCCAAATCAGCATTCTTCGTGTCTTGTGCATTTTTAGCAGCTAACATAGCAGATTCACGATCCGACTTCTCTGTTGCAATTCCTGCAACTCGTGCAGCACTTTCCGTTGAAATAGCAGACTCACGAGCCGTACGCTCCGCAGAAATTGCCGTTTCGCGATCGGATTTCTCTAATGCTATTGCAGATGCCTGGCTTGTAAACTTGCCATCGATTTCTGTGTTTTTAGCATCCTGAGCCAATTTATTCGAACTGATTGTTGATTCATGTGTAGCAATTTTTGAATCCAAATCAGCATTCTTCGTGTCTTGTGCATTTTTAGCAGCCAACATAGCAGCTTCTCGATCCGACTTCTCTGTTGCAATACCAGCAACTCGAGCAGCACTCTCTGATGAAATAGCTGTTTCACGAGCTAATTTCTCTGCATTAATAGCAGCCTCGCGATCTGATTTTTCAGATGCTAATGAAGCAACTCGCGCAGCACCCTCAGCTGAAATAGCCGTTTCACGAGCTAATTTCTCTGCATTAATAGCAGCCTCGCGATCCGATTTTTCAGATGCTAAGGCAGATGCTTGGCTAGTAAACTTGCCATCGATTTCGGTGTTCTTGGCATCCTGAGCGTGTTTATTCGAATTGATTGTTGATTCGTGCGTAGCAATTTTTGAATCCAAATCAGCGTTCTTCGTATCCTGTGCATTTTTAGCTGCTAACATAGCCGCCTCACGATCCGATTTCTCTGTAGATAGGGCAGAAGCCTGGTTTGATAATTTCCCTTCTAATTCTGTGTTCTTAGCATCTTGGAAAGTTTTGTTCGAATTGACCAAAGTCGAAGTAGCCTTTATCGCAGATTCATGTTCCTCATCTTTGTCATAAGAACGTTTTTTCTCAGCTGAAATCTCATCTCCCAAGCCATTTTCACGTCCTATCGCACGATTCTTTTCATCCTCAATTTCCTTGTGCGTGCCCTCATCGCCAGATTTAACTAACGTGGTGGCATAATCAACAAGTGATTTCACTGTCGGATATTTCGTATCAGAATCCTTATCCTCCAAAACGTTTTTAGACTTATTCGCCAGATCTTCTTTCAATGCCTCTTTCGCCAAAGCACGCGTTTCCTCCGCTTTAACCAAGCTTTCTGTGTTGGAAGTTTGAGCGTCCACATAAGTCTTTACCGACTTTACCGTTGGGTATTTGTCATCAGAATCTTTATCGGTTGTAACGTCCTTCGACTTGTTCGCCAAATCCTCTTTCAAAGCCTCTTTCGCCAAAGCACGAGTTTCCTCCGTTTTAACCAAGCTTTCTGTGTTGGAAGTTTGGGCGTCCACATAAGTCTTCACCGACTTAACCGTAGGGTATTTATCATCCGAATCTTTATCCGTTGTTACGTCTTTCGACTTATTCGCCAGATCTTCTTTGGTATCCTCAGCATTCATTGCACGTACTTTTTCAGCTTCTACTAATCCTTCATTTGAAATTGATTTTGTATCGATGTAACTTTTTACGGATTTGATGGTTGGGTATTTTTCATCTGAATCAGCATACTTGACAAAATCATTTGTTTTGTTCGACAAAGACTCTTTTTTATCAAATTCAGATTGTGCGGCTATTGAAATAGGCTTATTCGCATCAGAGGTATTATCAACAAGATTGATTTCTAAGTTTTCACGAGCTCCAGCTTTCGTAGAAGCACCCGTTCCACCATTAACTAAACTTAATTCGCCTGTTAATTTTGAAGCTGAAACTGATTTAATTTTCGCATCAGTCACATTCTCATTCAAAATTTTGGCAGTCGTGATTGCATCTGTTTTTACTTCAGGAGCATCATATGTACCGCTCAAATCACCTTTCAATTGGATCAAACCGGCATCTGTGCTTGTCGCATTCGGCAACGTAATTGAACTTGATTTCTCCCCACCACCTAGTGTAATGACATTTTTCGCATCATTTAAACTGATGGACTGCTTCTCTACAGTTAACGAATTAATCGTAGCATCATTTACGAATTTACGTACCGCCAAAACAGTTGGGAACAAATTGACATTTGTCTCATCCGCTTTGATTTCATCTGTTTTATTCGCTGAATTCTCTTTGTTTGCCAAACCAGGAACCGTTGGATTATCCGATGTTCCTCCCAAATCACCCTTCAACTGCACTAAACCAGCTAAAGTACTCGAAGCATTTGGCAAAGTGATAGAGCTTGGCGATTCTCCGCCAGTTAAGGAAATCACATTTTTTGCATCATTCAGTGCGATCACTTGTTTCTCAACGGTCAACGAGTTGATAGTCGCATCATTCACAAATTTCTTAACTGCTAAGACCGAAGGAAATAAATTGGCATTCGTTTCATCCTGCTTAATTACATCCGTTTTGTTAGATTTCTCCTCTTTGGCACTGATGTCAGCCGCAAGACTTTTTCCGAGTGTGGTTTCATCCACGTAATCTTTAATTGCTTTAACAGTAGGATATTTGTCATTCGATGTTCCATCCGAAATCACATTGGTCGATTTATTAGCGACATCTTCTTTGCCATCAATGATGAGTTGCACATCAGAACTTAACGCAGCTTCGGTCACAAATTGCTTGACTGCGGCCACTGTTGGATAATTTACATTCGGATTTTTATCCGTTTTGATATTGACAGATTTGTTTTGTTTATCCTCTTTTCCATCAACAGTTGTTTGTAAGGCAATTCCTAAGGTAGCTTGATCCACATATTCTTTAACCGCCTTAACAGAAGGATATTTGTCATTACTGTTTTTATCCGATTGTACGCTGGTCGATTTATTTCCCAAATTTTCGTAGCTATTTGCAACAGCTTCTACTTTCGCTTGGGTGATGACCATTTGATTGGTAACATTCGTGATTTGATTTCCTTGATTTGTGATTTGATTACCTTGATTAGTAACCGTCACGGAAATATCACCAAGCTTTTGATTGGTTTGGGCAATTACCTTCTCATTATCTGAAATAGCTTGATTAACAATCAAAAACTTAGAAATCGCATCTTTTTGATTTTGATCAATTTCATTTTTGATTGGATCCAAATCCTTGTTGACAATATAACCTACGTCATTATTAAAGTAGGAGAGGGTAGTGGGTGTATCACGCACATTTTTGTACTCAACAGATTCCGCATATAAAGCATAAGCTGTGTAATTAAAAGGCTGAACACTAGCAGTTGAAAAGTTCTTTCCAGCATCAAAACTCAAATCGACACGTAATTGCTTAACATTCGCATCCCATTTGATCGCATCAAAAGTTCGATAGGTAGCCGTAGTCGCCTGCGTCGCTAAACCGGAAGCAGAACCAATTAAACCATTACCAATCGTCAAATTGATTAAACCATATTCATCCGTAGTTGCTTGGTGAAATTCTTCATAATCGACTGAACCCGATTTGGACAAAAGGGTAAAGCGAACGTTGACCTTTCCGTTCTTAAGAGGCTGGCCAGTAATCGATGTACCAGGAATCTCAATAGGCTTGGGATCCATGATAACAGCTTGATAATTAAGGCTTTTCGTTTGCCCATAGGACAAAATGGGAAAAGCCAAGAGACAGATTAAACGTAGATAATTTTTCATGTTTTTAGAACGTTTGGGTAATTACTTAGAAATCTTAATACCAAAACTGATGGTATCATTGAGGAAATTTAAAGTTGGCTTCCCAACTTGATTAGGGTGAAAAGTTTGCATTCGATTGTATTCCAAAAATGCGCTAATGCGATCATTTAGTTTTTTATGTACTTGAGTAGACAAACCTGCAAATAGCTGAATATCAGCGAATTGGCTATCTTTAGTTAAATCAATATATCGGCTAGCTAATGCTTGGTTTCCCTGAATTAATTTAAAGCCAGCAAGTCTACTGTGAAGACTAACAGACCATTTTTTAAAGGAAGGCGAGTAGATCCCCAAGCCTCCAGACAATCCGACATAATTTGTTTGATAGGAAAAGGCGATGTTTTGATCATCACCTACCGCATTGATTTGATTGGCTTCTACCTGTACATCTAAATGCACTAAGGATAAGAATTTTGCTAATCCCTGTCGCTGTGAAAAATAAATGGCCTTTTTACTCGAAGAACTGTAATTATTCGTCGTATCCAACAATAGAAATTCTGATCCGATTTGAAATCTAGATCCAGAACCTCTTTTTAGGAAATCCACGTCAACACCATCTGAATTTTTAAACAGATAGGTTGAAACATTAGTCCCTACAGACAAATTGTAGCTCTGGGCTTTTATGTCACCAATAATCCCGCACACAATCGCGAAGGCTATTAGCATCAAAACCAAAGCTTTGATGTAAAAGAGTGAAATTTTCATTGCGTAATTTTTTTAAGTTTTTAGAACAGTTAAGTCGTCGGACGAGAGCCAAAGAATTATGAACTCTTTTATCTCATTCGTTGAGACAAACCTACAGTAATAAAAAAGGCCCTAAAAGCGCTAAAAATGTGTGTTTTGGACTAAAACTAAAATCTAGTACATGAGATTAAGTACATGAGATTTAAAGAGGGGCGCTGTACTGTATTTTATTGAAAGCAAGTCCAAAAAAATATATAGGTAAACGTGATATCACATTGTTTCGTTAAAAAAAATGAGATGTGTCAGGTATTGGAAAGGGAATTAATTCCAATTATTTGATAAAATAGGCTTGTATTGAAACAAAAACTGATCGAAAATCCGCTAAAACGAAGCAATTTGCTTTAAAATCTGCCCATTTAAGCGCTATTATTTGCTTAAAATTCCGCAAATCGCTGTAAGCTGGGAGTTATTAATTACTTATTATTGACTAAAAAACCATAAACAATCGTTTTTCAGATTCCTACTTCAAAATTTTGTTCGTTAAAACACCCAATAAAGCAGCCCAGCTGTAAGCAAAATGACAGGTATAAGCCCTTGAGAATCGAATATTTGCAGACTAAGAAAGAATTTATCTGAAATTGGGGAAGCAAATTGAACATTAGACATTGAACATTAGACATTGGTCATTTGACTTTGGATCTTGGATTTAAAACCATTAATGTAGAGACGCGATACCTCGCGTCTGTTTATAATGAAGAGTGAAGAGTGAAGGAAAGCTCCAGACTTAGGACTGCAGACTTCGGACTATGGACTCCGGGAATTCGGATTACAGACTTCGGACTACAGACTTCGGACTACAGACTTCTGACTCCGGACTATGGACATCGGACTTCGGACTATTATATACATGAAAAAATCCCTTTCAATAGCACATCGAAAGGGATTCGCGAATAAAATCTAATAATTACACTAACTAAAGCCTAGTGTTATAACCATCGAGTCCTGGTGAACACTTTTTAAATATTCTGAAGGGGTTAAGCCTGTCTTTTTTCTAAACGAATTGACAAAATTCGACCTAGAGAGAAATCCACACGTATAGGCTATGGATTCTAAGGTTAGATTTTTAGCCTTTCCATCTTTTATTAATTCCATAGCATATTCGATCCGCGCATTATTTTTCCAATCATTAAAATTAATCCCAAGGTAATTATTGTAGTAAGCGGTTAATTGATGATAGGGAATATTAGTATCCTGGGTAATAATAGATAATGTAAAACCCGGTTGGAGGTAAGGCTTTTGCTGAAAATACTCAGCTAATTTGCGCGAGATCATTACATTGGTACTATCTGAATCAGAAGATTCAGCGACCAAATTACGGATAGGCGCTTGTGCATAGTCATTAAATACCAGTTTCTCCGGCGCGTATTCCTTTTTGATAATCTTTCTACGAATCCCTCCATACACCACACGTGGGAAAAAGAAAATGGAAGAATTCAAAAACAACAAAAACAAAGTCGGCACAAGCATAAACAACTTTACCTCATTCACATCCTGAACTTTGTATGCGCCATGCTGCGCAAAAAGGCCAATTAAAAAGGATGTCAAAAAATTCATGCCGGCACAAATAATCAAAAGCAAGTACCAATTCAAATTGGATTGGGAATTTGATTTTTCATTTGCGATGAAATGATCCTTATGATTGAGGTAAATTTTTAAAGCGGCAAAGCAATAGATAAAACCAATAAAAGGTCTAAACAACAAATTATATTGAATTGGAAATAATAGGGTCTTAAGCTGAACTAATTTAAATGGATTCAAAATAAGTGCCCGGATAAATTCAATCTTGACATCAGCACTTAATAATAAATGAGGCGTAATATTAATGAAGGAAATAAGAAATGGTAATAAATGAATCAATTCATCTCGCTTAAAATGCTCGGGCTCATCAGGCACCATCGATTTCTTTATGTATAGGAACAGGATCGGAGCAGAAAGATTGAACAAAGGGATAGCTCCAGGCATGAAGTAATACAATATAAAAGGGTGATTTACATAAAAGATAAAATTTCGGGTAAGGGAAAAAATACTTACCGTTAGAAAAAATAGACTTAAATAAATGTTCAATTTATTTTCTATACTGGTGTTGATTATCAATAATGCAGACACCATTAAACCGAAAAACGAAACAATTTCGAACATGTAATCGTATTTATATTAGAACACAGAGTAAGCAGTCACTTAACTACAATGCAAACCTCATCATTATATCGTAGGCAAAGCAACTTAGATGTACTAAAAATTGTATCGAAATCGGAAATCAAGCCAAATCGCCTGTACTTAAATTTTATTTGGGAACATTTAGGATAAAAAATGACCGAAAACTAAACGTTTTGAGGATTTTCCAGATTTAGAGTAAATCTAGCGTTAGATGTGTTATATGCGTTATTTCGCATATCATTTCAACTGAAAAAGCGTTTTCTACTTTTTATTGTGGTTAGCAAGAAACTCGGAAGGCGTTAGTCCCATAACCTTTTTGAAGGCCTCAACAAAATTAGCGCGTGAAAGGTAGCCGCATTGTAAAGAGATAGACTCTAGTGTTAATTGATCTGCATGGCCCGCGTTAATTAACTCGACGGCATGCTTGATACGTTGTTCATTTTTCCACTCGTTAAAAGTCAAATCATACTGATGTTTGATGTAATAAGAAATTTGATGAACGGGTAGTTTTGTTCCATCTGAAATCATATTCAATGAAAATCCAGCTGACAAATAGGGCTTTGTTTCGATGTACTCAGTGAATAATCGATCAATTTCAACCAGATCATATTTCGTAGCTTCAGGATCCAATGTAGGATTCTTTTTTCTCAATGAACGGAATTCCGGCTTTGACTTTTCGATAAAATACTTCTCAAAAACTAATTTGGGGTGAAACAAAGCTGTCAAGATAAACATCGCATTTAGGAATCGTGGAGATGCAATTAAGGTATTCATGGCACCTACACTTCCAAAATAGGACCTATTGCTTGGATTAATATTAATTCCCACGTAGATAAACATACCATAAAATCCAAAACCAAATAGAAAGCACATACAATAGTATCCATAATGATAACCTTGTGCATTCCTGATACGAAAATGATTGGAACGAAAACTATTGAAAAACATTTGAAAACTTAATAGCAAATAAAGAAACGATTGTGTCATTCGAAAAACGACATGGAAATAGTAAGGAACTAGCAATGTGGGTACATTAAAACCGATGGAATGATCATTTAAAAAGGCATTGACAAAGGCATTTTTTTCGGCATCTCCCATATATAGATAGGGAGATGCGTTAATGAAAAACAGTACAGAAGGTAAAAAATGGAACAGATATTTCTTCCTAAACTTAAAATTGGGTTGGAATACGGAGGCAAAGTAAAGGTAGAGTAAGGGGCCTGCCGACATATTCATCAGCACCGTGAATGGATATATCCTGGTAACAAGCCAACGAAACTCCGATGATAAAAATGCAAAAGAGGTTATTGCAAAGAATGAATGACAAAAAATAAAAAGTGCTAAATAAAAATTGGAGCCAAATCGCTCCGCACGATTTAGAAAAATTAATATAGATAGTACTATACCAAGTATGGTTACGAAAAATATCATATGATTAGAACACTAAATAGGAGCTGTAAATAATATAAGGCAATAAACAAATCTCAAAACTAATATAGGTCAAATTTGACCTTAGCCAAAAAAAATGTTTTCCAAAATGCACAAATACGCTCAAACAGCTTAATTAATTATTAAACGGTCGATATTTCTTTACGACATGCTCAAGTACATCCTTTTTGTAGAATAAAACTAACTTAAATTTCCCTTGGGTATAATTTTCTGCTTGATCAAAAAAATGTTCGGAGTTTGGATCTCCGCTTTGGCCACCGGCCAACAAACTATAAGCTTTTACCTTAGGCCCAAATTCAATCGCTGCGACAAAACTATTTCCATTCACACCATACCACTTCTTAGATCCCATATAGGGCTTACTGGTGTAGGATGGCAACTGTCCCCAAGCGGAAGAAGTAAATGCCACAGGAAGACTTGGCTTCAAATCATCGAACATAACGCTATTCGATATACGTTGGAACCGGTTGACTTCTCCCCAAGCTATTTTCCATGTTCCAAATTGCTGTTCTACATTCAATTTTACCTTCAACAAGGCGTCCAATAAAACGTCTGATGTTGCTTCATTCGCAAATCGAGTAAAATTAATTACCGGATCTGTTTCGCCACCAAAAGTTCTGATTTTCGGAATGGAGGGGAGAAGTAATGAAGCCCAACGGATTGCCATATGTTGGGAAATCGAATTTACCTGTGCATTTCGATCCCAGGCCGCAAGGCTGTCGACCAATTCTTTCAATTCAGGTCTAGGACTTTTCGCATGGGCATTTATTAGACTAGGAATGAGCACATCAAAAGCCGCTAAATGTCGATCGTAACCAACCTTGATTAAATCATTTACATCTAAGCTGGCCCGACTTGAAAATAAGCGAACCGCATTTTTATCCCGGAAGTTTTCTCCATCCGGTGCCATGTAAGACGGATAATTCGATCGTAAAGGACTTGCGCTACCCGAAACGGTAAAAGGTGTCGAATTGCAATTTTGAATCCAACCGGTAACGGGGTTTACTACATGAACTAATTCGTTCACCGGATGTAATCCTTTCCAATCATTTGCTGAGCGCGTTCCATCCTGCACGAGCCCCCAATCTTTTTTAGGATCTCGAATAGGCACAAAATTCCCATGCCAATAGGCTATATTTCCTTTATTATCTGCATAAACCGTATTATTGGAAGTATTGGCACGCATGTCCATCACCTTTTGGTAGGACTTCAAACCTGTAGTTTTGGTTCTCAACCAACTCTGCTCCAGACTTAGCAATGAGCGATTATAGGAACGGACCGAAATCCATTTTCCATCCCGTTGGGCCATAACCGCACCTCGATGCGTAAAATAAGCGCTAATTTCGCGCGGTTTAATTTCACCTTTTACTTGCAAACTGATTTTTTTGATTTGCATTGGACGCCAATTACCGTCCAACAAATAATAGGGGATACCCTCACGCATTTCGACTTGCTCCTGATACATATCGGATACATCCACTTGGCTAGACGTATGCATCCATCCACCATATTGATTGAAACCCTGATAGACAAAAAATTGGCCCCAAGTAACCGCGCCATACACATTCATCCCAGCCTCACTATTCACATGTATCTCTGGACGGAAATAAAATGTCACATGGGGGTTAATATACAATAGCGCATTTCCCGATTTGGACAACGACTTTCCCACTGCAAAACCATTGGAACCCGTTAAATCTTCATCGGCAACATGTTCTCGTTGCGACGCGATAGCGGTATTTAAGCCATAAAATGCACCAACTTCTTTCTCCGTAACATCTCCAGTAGATATCGCTCCAATCGAACCATCCGTCCATAGTAAGGGATACCAGGGTTCAAAGTGCGTCAATAAGGCAGGTTTAACTTCGGGATGTTTGAATAGGTAATAATTGATCCCATCTGCGTAAGCGACCAACAATTTCTTCAGCCAGTCAGGACTTTTTTTATAATCTGCTTTAGCCTCAGATGGATCAATGATTAATCGCAAGTATAAATCATTCGCTAACTGTTTTTCTCCATCCACCTCCGCTAATCGGCCTAATTTTTCGATGTAATTACGTTCCACACGAGAAAAATCATCTTCACATTGCGCATATAACATTCCAAAAACAGCATCCGCATCCGATTTTCCGTAAATATGCGGAACGCCAAAATGATCCCGGTAAATCGTGACACGTTTAGCTTGTGCCTGCATTCTTAAAAGTTCAGGGGAGGCGACGATTTGCAAAGAAATCAGCAAAAGAAAGATTAATGTTTTCATAGCAATCAGTGATGTAAACAAAAGTATCTTTTTTATTGAATCTACCTACCTTGAACAAAAAAAAAGCACGCCGAAGCGTGCTTTAAATCAATTAAATGACACTTATTGAATTTCTAAATATGCTCGCTCAATGAGACCATTTTCTTTAGCAAGTCCCTGAACTCCAGTCACTAAGCTACTTACTCGGCGAGTGACTTTTTTCGTTTTACCTTCATGTGAAAAACTTAAAATTAAATCGAAGGGTACTGCCGATGAAATTTTGGTTTGCAACAAAAGATTTGCAGGGGGGCCCTTCATTTCCTTATCGGCAGCTAATAAAGTTTCTAAAACCTTGCCCGTCGTATCTGCCACCTCTACGGTAACACCCGAAAATGCAGTTTCTTTTCCTTTTTGAATCAATAAAACAACGGCATGCCCTTGAGTTGAATCCAAGGTTTTCTTTTCAGCGAAATTAACCGTTTGGGGACGCTTATCTCCACTTGCAAAAATACGACCAAATTCAGCAACAGGTTCTAACACTTCAGTGACGGATAATACTAAAATGATTCCCGTAATTAAAGACGCAACCACTAATTCCTTTTTAATTGAGCCACTTTTGCGATCTTTTGAATAGGCTTTGATAGAATCCCAATTGTTCAAAATATGAAATATCGCAAATCCAATAAAGACCAAACCAAAAATGGTGTGAGTCATTTCAATGAAATGCGCCTTTTGTTTGACAAAGAGTAAAATACCTGTCATCGACAAGAGAACAAATGCGATGGCAACGCTTAAACTAATCAGGTTTTTGTTTTTCATGGGTTTATTTTTTTTTCAAAATTGGTAACAGGATATGAATTCCAGGTAACAAATTCGACAAAAGGGGGAAATTCTCCAACAAAAACCGACAAATAGGTATAAAAACT
>Ga0228703_1000691_pt1 | contig 23012 bp, 17 predicted proteins | sample McNCre217_Aug_MG_3_FD_178020 | JGI IMG/M metagenome (GOLD analysis project Ga0228703, IMG submission 178020) | Freshwater microbial communities from McNutts Creek, Athens, Georgia, United States - 29-17_Aug_MG | ecosystem: Environmental > Aquatic > Freshwater > Creek | place: USA: Georgia... | reverse complement strand
TCGGCGGGCGGCAGTTGCCCGGCCACCTTGTCGGGCCACTCCATGAGCTTGAGGCCAGGACCTGCAAAGATGTCGCGAAAGCCCGCGTCTTCCCACTCTTGCGGATCGCTGAAGCGGTAAAAGTCGAAATGCCAGATCGGCCAGGCGCTGTCGCCCGTGCCGGCCTGGTGTGGCTCGACCACGGCGTAAGTGGGGCTTTTGATGCGCCCTTGCACCCCGGCCGCACGCAGCAGGTGACGCACCAAGGTGGTTTTGCCCGCGCCCAGATTGCCGCGCAGCTCGATGCGCGCATCGCGCCCGCCGGGCCAGGTTTGCAGGGCCAGGGCCAGTTGGGCGGCAAAGTTTTGCGTGGCCGACTCATTGGCCCACAAACCTGTCCAGACCGGGGCAGGGGTGGGGCTTTCTACAATCGGTGTGTGACTGCTCAACGTACTCAGATCGAACCTCATGAAATGCTGTCCCAGATCCAAATCTGGGCGCGTGAGTTGGGATTGTCCCAAATTGGCGTGACGGGTATCGATTTGGCCACGGCCGAGCCCGGATTGCAGGCCTGGCTCGATGTCGGATTTCACGGCAGCATGGCCTACATGGCGGCGCACGGCATGAAGCGCGCCCGCCCGGCCGAGCTGGTGCCAGGCACGGTGAGCGTGATCACCGCCCGCATGGATTATTTGCCCCAAGGCACATCGCCCAACTGGGTGACGCATGAAACCGCCCGCAGCCAGCAGCCGGGCGAGGCGGTGGTCTCGGTCTATGCCCGGGGGCGGGACTACCACAAGGTGTTGCGCAGCCGTTTGCAAAAACTGCAAGAACGGATTGCCCAGGCCATTGGCCCGTTTGGCCACCGCGTGTTCACCGACTCGGCTCCGGTGCTGGAGGCCGAGCTGGCCACGCGCAGTGGTCTGGGTTGGCGCGGCAAACACACCCTGGTGCTCAGCCGTGATGCCGGCTCGATGTTTTTTCTGGGTGAGTTGTTTGTGGACTTCGCCTTGCCCGAGACACCTGCCGTGAGCGGTCATTGCGGCCAATGCACCGCCTGCATGGACCTGTGCCCCACGCAGGCCATCGTCGGCCCCTACCAGCTGGATGCGCGGCGCTGCATTTCTTATTTGACGATCGAGCACGCGGGGCCCATCGATGAAGCGCTGCGCCCTTTGATCGGTAACCGTATCTATGGCTGCGACGATTGCCAACTGGCCTGCCCGTGGAACAAGTTTGCGCAAGTCAGTGCGGCGCCCGATTGGCAGCCGCGTGAAGGCTTGAGCGCCGGGCGCATCGTTCAGCTCATGGCCTGGAGCGAGGCGGAGTTTTTGCGCCGCACCGAAGGCAGCGCCATCCGCCGCATCGGCCACGCCCGCTGGCTGCGCAATCTGGCGCTGGCGGCTGGCAATGCCCTGGTGTCTGATGAACTGTCACTTTCAGAGCGGGAAAAAATCCTTCAGGCTTTAAGCACCCTTGTAGCGCATGCGGACCCCGTGGTGCAAGAGCAAGCGGCTTGGTCATTGGCCAAGTTTTAATTTTTGGTAGGTCGGCGGCTTCAGCCCCGACATCGGCCTTTATTTTTCGCTGTTTGTCGGAGCTGAAGCTGCCGACCTACAGATGCCAAGCTGAATCAGCGCAGCACACCCAGCGCAAAAGGCAAGCTCCACATGCCTGACAAAGTGGACAGCGTGACCAGCCCCGCCACATAGGGGCCGTTGTAGCCCATGCGGGCCGCCAGCACATAGCAAGTCGATGCGGTGGGCAGGGCCGAGAATGCCAACAAAACCGTGGTCTGCATCGGGTCGAGTTGATACAGCCGCGACATGCCCAGGGCGATCAGGGGCAAAAAGAAATGTTTGATGGACAGCACGCTCAGGCCCAGCAACTTGCCTTGGGTCAGGGTGCCCAGCTGCATGCCGGCACCGGCGGCCATCAGGCCCAGCGCCAAGGACGAAGCGCCAATGCGGCTGATGCTGGGGTCCAGCCACTGAGGCATGCGAAAGCCCAGCAAGTTGGCCACCAGGCCCGTGCCCGTGGCAATGATGAGCGGGTTGCGCAGCAGCTCGCGCATGAAGCCTTTGTTGGCGTGCCGGGCCATGGGCCACACAGCACCGATGTTGAACAGCGGCACGCACAAACCAATCAGCATCGAGATCATCAGTAAACCACCGGGGCCTGCCAAGCGATCGGCCAAGGCCAGGGCAATGAAAGAGTTGAAGCGAAAACCCACCTGCGCACTGGCGGCATGGTCGCGTTTGTCCAGGTGTTTGCCCAGCACGGGCCAGTAGGGCAGGCTGTAGGACAGGGCAATCGCGCACAAGCCCAGACTCAGGCCCGCACCGATCAAGCTGGAGGCGGCGTTGACATCGATGGGGCTTTTGACGATGGAGTGAAACAGCAGAACCGGAAAGAGAAAGAAGTACACCAGCGTCTCGACCGACTGCCACACGGGGCGGTTCAGGGCTGTGTAGCGGCAAATCAGGTAGCCGCACAGGATGAGCGAGAAGTCGGGAAAAAGCAGTTGGGCAAAGTTCACAGCTTGAGCATAACCGCGCTTTTCAAGGCCTGGCCATCCGTGTGTCGCATCGGTTCAGGCATGGGTGTTCGCATAGGTTTCCCCTCTGAAAGCGGGTCATTGTTTATGCTTATGATCTGCCCATCTCAAGGAGTTTTTGTCATGATGCGTCGCAACTGGATTTCGTTGGCCACTTTGGCTTTGGTCAGTGGGTCGGTCTGGGCTCAGGCTTACCCCAATCGTGCGGTCAAGTTGCAAGTGCCATTCGCGCCAGGCGGCACCACCGACATCGTGGCCCGTGTGATTGCAGAGCCTTTGGGCAAAGCGTTGGGTCAAACTGTGTTCGTGGAAAACAAGGCCGGCGGCGGCGGTGTGGTGGGGGCCAACGAGACCGCCAAGTCTGCGCCCGATGGTTACTCGCTTGGCGTGGCCACGGTGTCCACCACGGCGGCCAATCCGGCCATCAACCCCAAGATCCCCTACAACCCGATCGCCGACTTCACCCCCATCGTCAACATTGCGGCCACGCCCAATGTGATCGCAGTGCACCCGAGCTTTCCGGCCCATGACTACAAGACTTTTGTGGCCGAGTTGAAGAAAAATCCAGGCAAGTATTCCTATTCTTCCTCGGGCACGGGTGGCATTGGCCACCTGCAGACCGAGCTGTGGAAGGGCTTGGCCGGCGTGTTCATCACCCACATTCCATACCGGGGGGCAGGTCCTGCGCTCAACGACACGGTGGCCGGTCAGGTGCCGATCATTTTTGACAACATGCCCTCGGCCATGCCCTTCATCCAGACGGGCAAGTTGATCCCCATCGTGGTGGCTGCGCCCCAACGTTTGCCGCAACTGCCCAATGTGCCCACTTTCAAGGAAGTGGGGCTGGAGCCGGTCAACCGCATGGCTTATTACGGCATCTATGGCCCTAAGAATCTGCCTAAAGAAGTGGTGGACAAAGTCAGCGCCGGTGTGAAAAAAGCCTTGCAAGACCCGGCCGTGGTCAAACGCATCCAGGACACCGGTTCTTTGGTGGTGGGCAATTCACCTGAAGAGTTCGCCGCCCAGATCAAGGCCGAATTTGAGGTCTACAAGAAAGTCGTGGACACGCAAAAGCTCAAGCTGGACTGATGCACCCGGACAGCCAGTCGGCCATCGACCGTTTTGCCGATGCCCTCTGGCTGGAGGACGGCCTGGCTGCCAACACGCTGGCGGCTTACCGACGTGATCTGGAGCTCTTCGCCACCTGGCTGTTTGTGAACCAACGGCTGGCGCTGGACCAGGCTCAAGAGCACCATTTGCAGGCTTATTTTGCAGACCGCCATGCCCACAGCAAGGCCACTTCAGCCAACCGCAGGCTGACCGTTTTCAAGCGCTACTTTCGCTGGGCGCTGCGTGAACGCTTCATCACCCAAGACCCCACGCTGCGCATGTTGGCGGCCAAACAGGCTTTGCGTGTGCCCAAGACCTTGGGCGAGGCGCAAGTCGATGCCTTGCTCAGCGCACCCGATGTGGCCACCGATCTGGGCCTGCGCGACCGGGCCATGCTGGAGCTGATGTACGCCAGCGGCCTGCGCGTGAGCGAGCTGGTGCTGCTCAAAACCTTGCATGTGTCATTGAACGAAGGCGTGCTGCGCATCATGGGCAAGGGCAGCAAAGAGCGTTTGGTCCCCTTTGGTCAGGAGGCGCAGCAATGGTTGCAGCGCTACATGGGGCAAGCCCGCCCGGCATTGCTCGGGCAGCGTCAGACCGAAGACCTGTTCATTACCACCAGCGGCTCCAAACCCGGTACGGCCATGTCGCGCATCATGTTCTGGAATTTGGTCAAGCGCTATGCCATCCAGGCGGGCATCAGCTCGCCTATGTCACCGCACACCCTGCGCCATGCCTTTGCCACGCACTTGCTTAACCATGGCGCCGATTTGCGAGCCGTTCAAATGCTTTTGGGGCATGCCGACATCTCTACTACCACCATTTACACCCATGTGGCGCGTGAGCGGCTCAAAACATTGCATGCGCAACACCACCCGCGTGGGTGATGTTCATTCGCCCACCGGAGCCACTGTCACGGCCACTTCCAGCGTGTGGGCACCGCCGCCTTGTAGCACACCGCGCAGGGGCGAGACGTCGGCAAAGTCGCGGCCCACGGCCAGGCGCACATAGTCCAGACCCGGGCTGGCCAGGCCGCAGCGGTTGTTGGTGGGGTCCAGGTCGAGCCAGCCTTGGCAGGCATGAGCGGCCAACTCGGGCACATAGACCGAGGCCCAGGCGTGCGAGGCATCGCTGCCCACCAGGCGTGGCTGGCCGGGCGGTGGTTGGGTGAGAAGGTAGCCGCTCACGTAGCGGGCGGGCAGGCCCAAGGATCGCAAGCAGGCCAGCAGGATGTGGGCAAAGTCCTGGCAGACGCCACGACGGCTTTCCAGCGCTTCGAGGGCGGGCGTGTTGATGTCGGTGCTTTGCGAGGCGTAGGTGAAGTCGCGGTGCATGCGTGCCGTCAGCTCGGTGGCCGCTTGCACCAAGGGGCGGCCGGGGCTGAAGCTGCTTTGCGCATAGGCCAAAAACGCCTCGTGCACAGGCGCATGGTGCGAGCCAAAAACAAAGCCGTTGTTCACGTCTGCCGGGTGGCCACCCCGGTAGCGGAAATGCTCGCGCACCGACTCCCAACTCTGGGCCGAAGATCCGGGCGCGATGGGTGAGGTGGTGATTTCGCTGTACGCACGCACCAGCAAGCCCTCATGCGGATGGGTCAGGGCCCAATAGGCGCGGTGGTTGCAAAAAGCATCCACGTTGTGCTGCACCGTGGCGGCAGGTTCCACATACAGGCTGTGCTGAAGCACTTGCTGGCAGGGCGTGTTGGCCGGCTGCAAGTGGGCCACGTGCTGCGCGGTTTGCACCGCCGGGTTGTAGCTGTAACGGGTTTCGTGGGTGATGGCCAGGTGCATGGGGTCTCAAGCGCCAAAGCTGAAGCGGGCGTCGCCACTGTGGGTGAAGAACAAAGCGCACAGCTGGTCCGACACATGCCGTGCCGAGGTCTGGCATTCGGCCAATGCGGCATGCAGGGGCAGGGTGTGTTCGGCGCTGGGCAAGATGGCATCGTGTGTGCAGTTCAGGGGCCAGAGGGCTTCAGGCGTGAGGTCCACCAAGCGCGGCACCACCGCCGCCAGCGGCACGGTGGCCCCATCGGCCAGGCTGCCCATGCGCAGCAGGCGCGAGCGCAAGGTGTGCGCCACCCAGCCGAGGGCTCGCGGGTTGTCGGGGTTGGTCACCAGCAGGTCCATCAGGGCCTGCGGCGTGCGGCTTTGCTGGTACTGCGCATGGAAGCTGATGGTGCTGTCAAACAGGTCCAGCACCGCGTCAAAACCCGCTTGCTCGCCAATCAGGCCGCCTTGCACCGCAGCGCTCAGGGCGCTCGATAAAAATTCCAGCCGCTCGATGTGGCGGCCAATCGACAGCAGGCGCCAGCCGTCGTCGCGGGTCATGCGGTCGGTTTGTGCGCCCGTCAGGGCCGCCAGCATTTGGCTGGTCTCGGCCAGCAGGGCTTGCACTTCCACGGTGTCTTGCGTGTTGTCGCTGGCCACCGAATTGAAAAAACGCGACTCGGCTTGCTCCAGCAGCCGCCAGTGTTCGGGCGACAGACGCTCGCGGACCGACGAGGCGGCCAAGCGCACCGAGCGCAAATTGAAGCCTACGCTCGTGGCCAGTTTGTTGTCCCAAAGGCCTGCAATCAAGGAACGCTCGAACACGCGGTGGGCTTGCGCGGCGGCTGGCACGCCAGGGCGCACCAAGCCGTGGCGCGTGGCCATGTGGGTGATGAAGTTCAAAAGCAGCGGCTGGTTCTGGTTTTCGCTGTTCAAAATCTCCAGGCTCAGGCGCACCAGGCGCAGCGTGTTTTCGGTGCGCTCGGTGTAGCGGCCCATCCAGAACAGGTTTTCGGCGGCGCGGCTGGTGACCAGGCGCTGGCGCTGGGCCAGCACGCTGGCCGAGGGCTGGGGCGATTCGTTTTTGGCCACGCTGGCGGGTGCTGCAGGGGTCTCGGTGGCTTGGGCTTGCACCCACACATCGGCGCTGCTGCCGCCGCGCTGCATGGAGGCAATGCCTTCGCGCGTGCCCAGCCGGGCCAGACCGCCGGGCAGCACTTGCCAGCCGCCCTGCGCGTCGGCCACGGCAAACACGCGCAACACCACCGGGCGCGATTCGATCTGGGATTGGCCGTCGGGGCGCGTTTGCCAAGTGGGCTGGTGCGACAGGGGCAACCACGACTGCAAGGTGTAGGCATCCGGGTCGCGCAAGATGCGACCGGCCCATTCGTCTTGCTCACGCCGGCTCAGTTGGTGGCCCAGCACCGGCTCAAAGCTGTGGCGGTCGGTGTGGTACGGGTAGGTGGGCTTGATCACACAGCCCTGGATGCGCGGCAGCACGTCTTGCAAGGCCGCCGCTTCACCGCACCACCAACTCGGGATGGCGGGCAACTGCAGTTCTTCGCCCAGCAAGTCACGCGCCAGCGCCGGCATGAAGCCCAGCAGCGCGTTGGACTCCAGAAAGCCCGAGCCCGGCGTGTTGGCCACCAGCACGTTGCCGCTGCGCACCGCCTGCAACAGGCCGGGCACGCCCAGCGTGGAGTCGGCACGCAGCTCCAGCGGGTCCAGCCAGTCGTCGTCCACCCGGCGCAAGAGGCCGTGCACCGGTTGCAGACCTTGCAGGGTTTTGAGGTAGAGCTTCTCGTCGCGCACCGTCAGATCGTTGCCTTGCACCAGGCTCAGGCCCAGGTAGCGGGCCAGGTAGGCGTGTTCAAAATAGGTTTCGTTGTAAGGCCCGGGCGTGAGCAGCGCGATGTGGGCCGATGCCCCGGCCGGACTGCGGGCCTTGAGGCCGTCGATCAGGGTGCGGTAGGTCTCGGCCAGGCGCTGCACCGGAAAACCTTCAAACGCCTTGGGGAACTGGCGCGAGACGATGAGGCGGTTTTCCAGCAAATAACCCAAGCCCGAGGGCGCTTGGGTGCGCTGCGACAAGAGCCACCAGCAGCCATCCGGCCCACGCGCCAGATCAAACGCGGCCAGCGACAAATAGCGTCCGCCCACTGGAGGCGCGCCATGCATGGCGGGCAAGTAGGCGGGGTGACCCTGGACCAGCGCCGCAGGCAATTGCCCGCTGAGCACCAGGTTTTGCGGGCCGTAGGCGTCGGCCATGATGCGTTCGAGCAGCTGCATGCGCTGCAGCACGCCCGCTTCAATCTGTTGCCAGTTGGCCTCGGGCACCATGAGCGGGAACAGGTCGAGCGACCAAGGGCGCTGCGGCTGGTCGGCCGCGGCATAGACGTTGTAAGTGATGCCGTTGTCGCGCACTTGCCGTTGCAAATTGCCCATGCGCAGCCCCAAACTTTCCAGCCCGTCGTTGCCCAGGTGCTGGATGAAGGTCTGCCAGGCCTCGCTCATCTGAGCCTGGTCTTTGGGCTCTTCGCTTGCCGGCGGAATGGTCAATCCACGCAGCTCGTCCCAATGCCCCGCAGGCGCGGCCAGCGCCTGGTGCGCCAGCCAGTTCATGGCTTGCGCATCCAGGTGTTCAGTGCGTCTTTCTTGGGGTTCATTCATCCATCCATTGTCGCTCAGGCTTTGCGCAAATCCAGGGTGTACGGGAACTCTGGGCTGGCGTGCAAGGTGACGTTAGGGCCGAGCGCGGCCAACTGCTTCATGGCACCGGGCGTGTGGCCCATGCGGAAGAAGCGGGCCAGGCGTCGGCTTTCGGCTTCGTAGGCGTTGACCGGGAAGGTGTCGTAACTGCGGCCACCGGGGTGCACTACGTGGTACTGGCAGCCGCCCAGCGAGCGCTTCATCCAGGTGTCCACCAAGTCCACCGTCAGCGGTGCGTGCAGGCCGATGCTCGGGTGCAAGGATGATGGCGGGTTCCAGGCCTTGTAGCGCACGCTGGCCACGTACTCGCCCACCACGCCGGTGGGCTGCAGAGGCAGGGGTTTGCCATTCACGGTCACGGTGTGGCGCGAGGGGTTGATGCCGGTCACGTGCACCTCGATGCGCTCCAGCGACGAGTCCACATAGCGGGCGGTGCCGCCTGCGCCGTTTTCTTCGCCCATGACGTGCCAGGGCTCCAGCGCGTTGCGCAGGGTCAGCACCGCGCCATCGACCTTGACTTGGCCGACCAGCGGGAAGCGGAACTCGAAATGCGGTGCGAACCAGCTCGGGTCAAAGTGGAAGCCCGCATCGCCCAGCTCGGTCAGCACGTCGTCAAAGTCCTTGTGGAGCCAGTGCGGCAGCATGAAGCGGTCGTGCAGCTCGGTGCCCCAGCGGGTCACCGGCGCTGAATACGGCTCGTCCCAGAAGCGAGCCACCAGCGCACGCAAGAGCAGCTGCTGCACGATGCTCATGCGGGCGTGCGGCGGCATCTCGAAGGCCCGCAACTCCAACAGCCCCAAGCGCCCGGTGCTGCTGTCGGGCGAGTACATCTTGTCGATGCAAAACTCGCTGCGGTGGGTGTTTCCCGTGACGTCGATCAGGATGTTGCGCAGGGTGCGGTCCACGATCCAGGGCGGCATGTCGACCCCGTACTTTTGGCGGTTGCGCATGATCTCGCGCAGGGCAATCTCCAGCTCATAGACTTGGTCGTTGCGGGCCTCGTCCACACGCGGGGCCTGGCTGGTGGGGCCGATGAACATGCCGCTGAACAAATAGCTCAGGCTCGGGTGGTTGTGCCAGTAGAGGATGAGGCTGGCCAGCAATTCAGGACGGCGCAAGAACGGGCTGTCGGCAGGTGTGGCGCCCCCCATCACCATGTGGTTGCCGCCGCCGGTGCCGGTGTGGCGGCCGTCGGTCATGAACTTCTCGGCCGACAGGCGCGTCTCGAAAGCGGCTTGGTACAAGAACTCGGTGTGGTCCACCAGCTCGCCCCAGTTGTGAGCCGGGTGGATGTTGACCTCGATCACGCCGGGGTCGGGTGTCACTTGCAAGAGTTTCAAACGCGGGTCGCGTGTGGGCGGGTAGCCTTCCAGCACCACCTTCATGCCCAACTTCAAGGCGTTGGCTTCGACCGCGCTCACCAGGGCCAGGTAGTCCTCCAGTCGAGCAAGCGGCGGCATGAAGACATACAGCACGCCCGACTTCTCGCCTTTTTTCAGGGCCTCGGCTTCGACCTTGGGGCCATTGGCGCGGTTGGGGTCGCGCACTTCCACGCACAAGGCGGTGCGCACCACCGACGGGTCGGACGCGAAGCGCTGGACGGCTTGCGTGGGCACGGCCTGGCTGGTGTGCCGGGTTTGCAGGGTGATCGGCGCAGAGGGCAGGGCCGTGCGCTGGGCAAAGGGGTCCTGCTCGATCATCTGCAAGCGGTCGGTGGGCGCAGACCAGGGCAGCGAGTCCAGCGGCAAACGCCAGCCCATGGGCGAGTCGCCGGGCATGAGGTACATGCGTTCTTCGCGCAGGAACCAACGGCCTGTCTCCCAAGACGAGATCGCAGGGTTGCCCGTGTCTACCGGTTGCAGGGGCAAGACATAGCCCACTTCTTGTTCCAGGCCCTGGCTGAAGACGCGGCGCAAGCGGTTTCGTTCCATCTCGTCGTCCAGCCGTGCGTCAAACGGGTCCACGTTCACCGGCAGTCGGCGTTCGCGCCAGAGGTAGTACCAAGTGTCTTCGTAGCCGGGCAGCACGGTGTCGCCTGGCAAGCCCAGTTGCTGGGTCAGCCCCTGCATGAAGCGTTGGGCATCGGCGCTGGTGTAGTGGCTCGGTTCGCGTTCGTCGGCAAACACCTCGGGGTTTTGCCAGCAGGGCGTGCCATCGGCCCGCCAGTAAATGCTCAGCGCCCAGCGCGGCAGCTGTTCGCCGGGGTACCACTTGCCCTGGCCAAAATGCAAAAAGCCGCCCTGGCCGTATTGCTGTCGCAGCTTGTGCACCAGCTCGGTGGCCAGGCCGCGTTTGGTGGGGCCTAGCGCATCGGTGTTCCATTCGGCCCCATCGCGGTCCTGGGTGGACACAAAGGTGGGCTCGCCGCCCATGGTCAGGCGCACGTCCTCGGCCACCAGTTGCGCATCGACCTGCTCGCCCAGTTGGAGCACATCGGCCCACTGCTCGTCGGAGTAAGGTTTGGTCACGCGGGGTGACTCGTGGATGCGGGTGACCTTCATCTCGTGGCTGAACTCGACTTCGGCCTTGTCCATCAAGCCCTCAATCGGCGCTGCCGCAGAAGGCTGTGGGGTGCAAGCCAGCGGAATGTGACCCTCACCGGCCAGCAAGCCCGAGGTCGGGTCCAGCCCCACCCAGCCTGCGCCGGGCAGGTACACCTCGCACCAGGCGTGCAGGTCGGTGAAGTCAACTTCGGTGCCGCTGGGTCCGTCGAGCGATTTGACGTCTGGTGCCAGCTGGATCAAATAGCCCGAGACAAAGCGGGCCGCAATGTTCATGTGGCGAAACAGTTGCACTAAAAGCCAAGCCGAGTCGCGGCAGGAGCCGCTTTTGAGGGTCAGCGTTTCTTCGGGCTTCTGCACGCCCGGCTCCATGCGGATGGTGTAGCGGATGTCCTGGTGCAGGCGCTGGTTGATCTGCACCAGGAAATCGATGGTGCGCTGGCGTTTGCGGTCCATGCTGGCCAGGTATTTTTTGAACTTGGGCGTCTTGTTGTCCTTGACCAGGTAAGACTGCAGCTCCTCTTTGACCAGGTCCGCGTACTTGAACGGCACTTCTTCGGCCGAGGGCTCCAAAAAAAAGTCAAAGGGGTTGAACACCGCCATCTCGGTGACCACGTCCACGGTGACTTTGAACTGGGTGGTCTTTTTGGGGAAGACCAGGCGGGCCTGGTAATTGGCAAAGGCGTCTTGTTGCCAGTTGATGAAATGTTCTTCTGGCTCGACCTTGAGGCTGTAGCTCAGGATGCGGCTGCGGCTGTGGGGGGCCGGGCGCAGGCGAATGACTTGAGGGCCCAGCTGAACAGGACGGTCGTAGGTGTAGTGGGTGACGTGGTGCAGGGCAACGTGTATCGACATATTTCTAACAGCGCAACAGGGGCTGCACGCATGACAAGTGCAGCTTGGGCTTTTTAAACTAGCAAGACACGCGCCAGGCCAGACGCAGGCGCCCCACAACAGCCATTCAGGGAGGCTGAAGATGCACACTTTGCGCTGGGCCAGGGGTCTTTCGCCTGTGCTGCTGGCCTGGTGCGCCGGGGTGGCTGTGCAGTTGCAGCAAACCGCGCTGTGGCCTGCAGCGGCTTACGGGGCTGTGGCGGGCTTGGCCTTGGCCATCTTCGTGTGGTCACGCGCCGCAGGCTTGTACCGACACATGAGCATCTGCACTGCGGCGCTCTTGTTGTCTTTTGCCTGCACAGGTGGTCATGCACTGTTGCAGGTTCGGGCCATCGACCCCGCGCTGGAGGGGCAAGACCTGGAGCTGGTGGGCGTGGTGCAGGCCATGCCCCAGCGCCAGGACATTGGCTGGCGCTTTCGTTTTGAGGTGGAGACGGCCCACCGCGTGGACGGCGGGCAAGCTGTGACCGTCCCCCAAAAGGTCTATCTGGGCTGGTACGGCCAAGACGGCGTGAGCGACAGCGGCTGGAACCTGTCGGCCCTGCCTGAGCCGGTGCAAGCCGGTGAACGCTGGCGCTTGCGGGCCCGCCTCAAGGCACCGCACGGCAACATGAACCCGCGTGGTTTTGACTACGAATTGTGGTTGTGGGAGCAGGGCATTGGGGCCACGGGCACGGTGCGCACAGGCGCAGCCCACCCACAGCCCTTGCGTTTGGGGCAGACCTGGATGCACCCGGTGGAGTGGTGGCGTCAAAGTGTGCGCGACCGTTTGCAAAACCGGCTGGGGACGGGTGATGCCGGCGTGGCGGGCATTGTGGTGGCGCTGGTCACAGGCGATCAGGCGGCTATTGACCGCAGCCATTGGGATGTGTTCAGGGCCACGGGCGTGGCGCACCTGATGAGCATTTCAGGGCTGCACGTGACCATGTTCGCTTGGCTGGCCGCCGTCAGTGTGGCCTGGAGCTGGCGTCAGTCGGCCCTGTGGGGATTCAAGGGGGCCTTGCGCTGGCCCGCGTCCCAGGTGGGGGCTGTGGCGGGGCTGGGCTTGGCGGTCTTGTATGCGGTGTTCAGTGGTTGGGGCGTGCCTGCGCAACGCACCGTGTGGATGTTGGGCGTGGTGGTGCTCTTGCGCTTGTCGGCCCGGCAATGGGCCGAAGGGCATGTGTGCCTGTTGGCTGCCGCCGTGGTGCTGACCTTGGACCCGTGGGCCTTGTTGCAGCCCGGCTTTTGGCTCAGCTTTGTCGCCGTGGCGGTGCTGCTGTGGACCGACCAGCGCCGCAGCAGCATGCACCCCGTGGGTGCAAGCGGTGCGCCAGCTTGGTGCCCGGTGTGGATGTATTCGTGGCTGCGTCGGGGCTGGGGTTTGCTGCGCGAGCAATCGGTGGTCACGCTGGCGCTGGCCCCTTTGTGTTTGCTGTTTTTCGGTCAGGTGTCGGTGGTGGGCTTGCTGGCCAACCTGGTGGCCATTCCCTGGGTGAGCTTTGTGGTCACGCCGCTGGCCATGTTGGGGGTGCTGTGGCCGGGCTTGGCCGTGTTGGCTGCATGGGCCTTGCAACCTTTGACCGCCCTGCTGGTGTGGATGGCCGCTTGGCCTAGTGCCAGTGTGCAACTGGCCTTGCCGCCTTGGGGTTTTGCGGCGCTGGCGCTGTGTGCCGCGCTGCTGTGGGTGAGTGCTGTGCCCCGCGCCTGGAAGCTGGCGAGCCTGTCCTTGTTGTGGCCCGCACTGTTTTGGACGGCACCGCGTCCCGCAATGGGAACTTATGAATTGCTCATCACCGATGTGGGGCAGGGCAATGCTGTTTTGGTGCGCACGGCGAAGCGCAGCTTGCTGTATGACACGGGTCCACGGTATTCGGCCGAGAGCGATGCAGGTCACCGCGTGCTGGTGCCCTTGTTGGCGCAAACGGCAGAAAAGCTCGATGTGCTCATGCTCAGCCACCGCGACAGTGACCACACCGGGGGCGCGGCAGCCGTGCTGGCCATGCAGCCGCAGGTGCTCTTGTCGTCGTCGCTGGAGTCGGAACACCCTTTGTGGGGCATGGCCTCATCCAGCACGCTGTGCAGCCGCGGGCAATCGTGGGTGTGGGACGGCGTGCGCTTCGAGGTGCTGCACCCTGCGCTTGACGGGTCAGAAAGTTCGTCTTCAACGCGAAAACCGAATGCCTTGAGCTGCGTCTTGCGCATCAGCGATGGGGTGCATGCGGCGTTGTTAGCGGGTGACATCGAAGCGCCACAGGAGCAGGCGCTGGTGGCCGTTGGCTTGGAGCCGGTGGACCTGCTCTTGGTGCCGCACCACGGCAGCAAGACGTCGTCGACCCCCGAGTTTTTGGCGGCGCTGCAGCCGCGCCTGGCGCTGGTGCAGGCGGGCTACCGCAACCGTTTCGGCCATCCCGCACCCGCTGTGCTGGCGCGGTATGAGGCCATGGGCATTCGCGTGATCGATAGCCCGCATTGCGGCGCCGCTACTTGGCGCAGCGATGCGACCGAGCAGGTGCTCTGCGAGCGTGAACGTTCCCGTCGGTATTGGCACCACCGGCCGCCATGATTGATGTGTCGGGCCTGAAGGTGCCGACCTATAAGTCATTGTTTTGTAGGTCAGCGGCTTCAGCCCCGACAAGGCTTGATGCTTGTCTTGACGCGGGTCAAGCGGTATTGGTACGCAACTTGCTATCCTCCAAGCAGGAGTAATGAGCTATGCGCCAATTTGATGAGATGTACAGCCGCTTGCCTGCCACGGGCGATGCGGGCGAGGTGAGAAAACACTACGCGGCCTATGCCCGTTGGTTGCAGGCGCAAGACCCCCAGACCATGGCCGCACGCCGCGAAGAGGCCGAGATGATCTTTCGCCGTGTGGGCATCACCTTCGCGGTCTACGGTGACAAGGACGAAGACGGCTCAGGCACCGAGCGTTTGATCCCCTTCGATTTGATCCCCCGCGTGATCGCCGCCCAAGAGTGGAAGAGCATGGAGGCCGGTCTGGTGCAGCGCGTCACGGCGCTCAACCGCTTCATCCACGACGTGTACCACGATCAAGAGATCCTCAAGGCCGGCGTGATCCCGCGCGAGCAGATCGAAAACAACGCCCAGTTCCGCCCCGAGATGGTGGGCGTGGATGTGCCCAACAACATTTACTCGCACATCAGCGGCATCGACATCGTGCGCGCTCCTGACAGCGCAGGCAACGGCGAGTACTACGTGCTCGAAGACAACCTGCGCGTGCCCAGCGGCGTGAGCTACATGCTCGAAGACCGCAAGATGATGATGCGGCTGTTCCCCGACTTGTTCAGCCAGCACCGTGTAGCCCCGGTGGCGCATTACCCCGACTTGTTGTTGGAGACGCTGCGCGCCAGCAGCCCCGCTACCACGGCCGAGCCCACGGTGGTGGTGCTCACGCCCGGCATGTACAACAGCGCCTACTTTGAGCACGCCTTTTTGGCGCAACAAATGGGTGTGGAGCTGGTCGAAGGGCAAGACCTGTTTGTCAAAGACAAATTCGTCTACATGCGCACCACGCGCGGCCCCAAGCGGGTGGATGTGATCTACCGCCGGGTGGACGATGACTTTTTGGACCCCAACGTGTTCCGTCCCACCTCCACGCTGGGCTGTGCGGGCCTGATGGAGGCCTACAAGGCCGGGCATGTGGCGATCTGCAACGCGGTAGGCACGGGTGTGGCCGACGACAAGTCGATCTACCCCTATGTTCCAGACATGATCAAGTTTTACCTGGGCGAAGAACCGATCCTGAAAAACGTGCCGACATTCATGTGCCGCAAGCCCGAGGATTTGCAGTACACCCTGGCCAACCTCAAAGACCTGGTGGTCAAGGAAGTCCACGGTGCGGGCGGTTACGGCATGTTGGTCGGCCCGGCCTCGACGAAAGAAGAGATTGAGCGCTTTCGGGCGGCCTTGCTGGCCAACCCCGCGGGCTACATTGCGCAGCCCACGCTCAGCCTGTCGAGCTGCCCGACTTTTGTCGAAAGCGGCATCGCGCCGCGTCACATTGACCTCAGGCCTTTTGTGCTCAGCGGTCGCACGGTGCAGATGGTGCCCGGAGGGCTGACCCGCGTGGCCTTGAAAGAAGGTTCTTTGGTGGTCAACAGCAGCCAGGGCGGCGGCACCAAAGACACCTGGATTTTGCAGGACTGAAAAGGGGAGAACACACATGCTTTCAAGAACCGCCGACCACCTTTTCTGGATGTCCCGCTACATGGAGCGGGCGGAGAACACCGCACGCATGCTCAATGTGAGCTACGAGACTTCGCTCTTGCCCCAGTCCGCCGCCGCTGTCGAAGCGGGTTGGGAAGGCATCTTGTCGATCAGCGAGTTGCTGCCTTCTTACCTGGCTTTGTATAAAACCATCACACCGCGCGATGTGATGGAATTCATGGTCAAGGACGTGGACAACCCCTCGTCGATCATCTCGTGCCTGCGGGCCGCCCGTGAAAACGCCCGCGCTGTGCGCGGCACCTTGACCACCGAGGTCTGGGAGACGCAAAACCAGACCTGGCTCGAAGTCAACCGCATGCTCAAAAGCGGCGAGTTCGAGCGCGATCCTGGCCAGTTCTTTGAATGGGTCAAGTTCCGCTCGCACCTGTCACGCGGCGTGACGGTGGGCACCATGCTGATGGACGAGTCGCTGTACTTCATGCGCATGGGCACGTTTTTGGAGCGGGCCGACAACACGGCGCGTTTGGTGGATGTGAAGTTCCACGCCATGAACAACGACTTTTTTGGCGCACCGCAGTACGGTGGTGCCGAGACCGAGAGCACGCAGGAATACGACTTCTACCACTGGAGCGCCATCTTGCGCAGCGTCAGCGGTTTTGAGGTGTACCGCAAGGTCTACCGCGATGTGATCCGCCCCGAGCGGGTGGCTGAGTTGCTGATCTTGCGACCCGACATGCCGCGCTCGCTGCACGCCAGCTTGAACGAGGTCTTGTCCAACTTGAAGCTGGTCGCGCATGACCTGGACAGCGACACCCTGCGCGATGCCGGGCGTTTGTTGTCAGAGCTGGCCTTTGGCCGCATCGACGAGATTTTGGCCACGGGCTTGCACGCTTACTTGACGCAGTTTTTGGATCGCGTCAATGTGCTGGGCGGCCGCATCAGCCGCGAGTTCTTGATGCCGTCTGCGGCTTGAGCGTTCAAACGCCCAGCGTCAGCACCACTGGTGCATGGTCGCTGGGGCGTTCGTTTTTGCGCGGGGCCCGGTCGATCACACAGGCAGTGGCGTGAGGCTTGAGGGCTTCAGAAATCAAAATGTGGTCGATCCTCAAGCCCCGGTTGCGGCGGAACGCGAATTCGCGGTAGTCCCACCAGCTGTAGCTTTTTTCGGGCTGCTCAAACAGGCGGAAGCTGTCGGTCAGTCCCAAGTCGATCAGGGCCTGCAGCTTTTCGCGCTCGGCATCGGTGCAGTGGATGGTGCCTGCCAGCGCCACCGGGTCCCACATGTCCAATTCGTCAAAGGTGATGTTGTAGTCGCCCATGAGCACCAGCTTGGGGTAACGCGTCATCTCGTCCTTGACCCAGTTGCGCAGCGCGTCGAGCCAGCGCATCTTGTAGACGAACTTGTCGCTGTCAGGTGCTTGCCCGTTGGGGAAGTAAGCGCCGATCACACGCACGTCACCACCTGCACCGTCTGGGTAAGTCGCGGCGATCACGCGGGACATCTCGTCTTCAAACCCGGGGATGTTCTTGACCACATCCACGCCTTCGCTGCGTGAGATCAAGGCCACCCCGTTGTAGGTTTTCTGGCCAAACCAATGGGCTTGGTAACCGGCCTCGTTGAAAGCGGCCACCGGGAACTTGTCGTCTGTGAGTTTGAGTTCTTGCAGGGCCAGCACATCGGTGGGGTTGGCGGCGAGCCAGTCCAGCACTTGAGGCAAGCGCACGGACAGCGAATTGACGTTCCAGGTGGCGATTTTCATGAGGTGCTCAGATGTGCAAGTAGGCTAAAACGCCGATCACGACACCGCCTGTGCCTGCGCCGTACATGACGTATTCCAGCCATTTCTTTTTGGACAGCAGGGCAATCGCGGCCATGGCAATCGCCACTTGCAGCACGGTGGTGGCCTGGGCCCAGCGGTGGTGCTGGTGCATTTGCTCGTCAGATTGGTGGTCCCATTCTTTGGCTTCGGCTTCGAGCTTTTCAGCGCCGGCCTTGATCTCGGATTTCTCGGCCTTGTAGCGTTTGATCTCGTCCTGGTAGAACTCTTTTTTGGCGGGGGCCAGTTCCATGGCCAGCTCGCTCAAGTTTTGCTTGCTGCTTTTGGCCTGGTAATAGTTCCACTGGTTGGACGCCTCGGTCTTTTTGATGGCCGCGTTGTTTTTGTAGAGACCGGCGTTGGCCTGGGTCGCGCCGCCCATGTAACCAAACAAGGCACCCACCGTGGCGATCACCGCGGTGAACATGGCGATCGAGCTGGTGTGGCCATCGCCATGGCCTTGGGCGGCGTGTTCCAACTCGTGGTCGTGGGGGCCGTGTACGTGAAAACCGTGTTCTGACATGGTGTCTCCTCAGATGTGGTGTTGGTAAGTGACGAAGCTGAAAGGCAGACCGTTGGCGGCCACATGTGATTCGCGCTGGACTTCTTGCCAGCCTGCGCCCAATGTGGGGGCAAAGGCATCGCCTTCAAAGTCCTGATCGATCTCTGTCACCACGGCGGTGCTGGCGTGGGGCGCAGCCTGCGCGTAAATCTCGGCCCCCCCGATGACCCAGGCTTGGGCATCGGCTGGGCACAAGGTCATGGCCTCGTCGATGGAGCCTGCCCGCAAAGCGCCTTCGGCTTGCCAATCGGGCTGGCGCGTCACCACGATGTTGAGGCGGCCGGGCAGGGGGCGGAATTTGGGGGGCAGCGAGTCCCAGGTCTTGCGGCCCATGATGACCGGCTGGCCGAGTGTGGTGCGCTTGAAGTGCGCCAAATCCTCGGGCAGGTGCCAGGGCAGGGTGTTTTGGGCACCAATCACGCCATTGCGGGCGCGGGCATAGATCAGGTGAAGTTTCATCTCGGACAGACCCTCAGGCCCCAGCAAAAAGTCAAACAGCCACAGGCGCTTTGATGGCCGGATGGCACTCGTAGCCCACCACTTCGAAGTCTTCGAATTCGTAGTCAAAGATCGAGGCGGGCTTGCGCTTGATGTTGAGCGTGGGGTAGGCCATGGGCGCACGGCTCAGTTGCAGCTCGACTTGTTCATGGTGGTTGCTGTAGATGTGGCAGTCACCACCGGTCCAGATGAAGTCGCCCACGTCCATGTCGCACTGCTGCGCGATCATGTGGGTCAGCAGGGCATAGCTGGCGATGTTGAAGGGCACGCCCAAAAAGATGTCGGCGCTGCGCTGGTACAGCTGGCAGCTGAGCTTGGGCTTGTCACCTGCCTTTTGAGGCGGTGCCACATAAAACTGGAAGAAAGCATGGCAAGGCATCAATGCCATCTGGTCCAGCTCGGCCACGTTCCAGGCACTGACGATGATGCGGCGCGAATCGGGGTTGTTTTTGAGCGTGTCCATGACCTGCTGAATCTGGTCGATGTGACCGCCACCGGGTGTGGGCCAGTTGCGCCATTGCACGCCATAGACCGGGCCCAGGTCACCGTCTTCACGGGCCCATTCGTCCCAGATGGTGCAGCCACGTTCTTGCAGCCATTTCACGTTGCTGTCGCCGCGCAAAAACCACAGCAACTCCACGATGATGGCCTTGAGGAAAACCTTCTTGGTGGTCACCAGTGGAAAGCCTTCATTCAGGTCAAAACGCATCTGATGCCCAAACACACTGCGCGTGCCGGTGCCGGTACGGTCGCCCTTTTGCACGCCCGTCGTGTAAACGTGGCGCATGAAGTCTTCGTATTGACTGCGGATGGGGCGTGCAGGGGTGTTCATGCCTGAAGTGTAAATGTTGTCGAATGTGTCAAATCAGGGCCGCTGAATGACGCGGCCCGGGTTGAGGATGTTGTGCGGGTCCAGCGCTTGCTTGACGGCCCGCATCATGGTCATTGCGGTGGGGTCTTTGTAGAGAGGCAGTTTGCCGACTTTGAGCTCGCCCACGCCGTGCTCGGCACTGATCGAGCCGTCGAATTTGAGCACTTGGTCAAACACCAGGGTGTTCACGCGCTCTTCGTTCTCGCGCAAAAAGGCCTTGCCATCGACGCCTTCGGGGGCTTGCACGTTGTAGTGCAGGTTGCCGTCGCCCAGGTGGCCAAAATCCACCATGCGCACGCCGGGCACTTCGCTTTGTAGCAGGGCATCGGTCTCCGCCACAAAGGCCGGGATACGCGAGACCGGGATGCTGATGTCGTGTTTGATGTTCAGGCCTTCGGTGGCTTGGGCCAGGGTGATGCTTTCGCGGATGTGCCACAAGCCCCGGGCCTGGGTCAGATTTTCGGCGACCACGGCATCGCTCACGCAACCCGCCTCCAGAGCGGCTTCGAGCAAGGCTTCAAACTGGCCACGCGCATGGGCTTCGTTTTCACTGTCGGAGTTTTCCAGCAGCACGCACCAGGGCGTGTCTTGCCAAAGCGGCACGCGCAGCTGGGGGTAGTGTTTGTCCACCAGGCCCAGGGCAAACTGGTTCATCACTTCAAAACCCGTCAGTCCCGGGCCCAGGCGCTGGTGGGCCAGGCCCAGCAGATCGACAGCGGCTTGCATGCTGGGCACGGCGGCCCAGGCGGTCAGCTGCGCAGCGGGCAGGGGGTAGAGCTTCATGGTGGCGGCGCAGATGATGCCCAGCGTGCCTTCGCTGCCGATCATCAGGTTGCGCAGGTCGTAGCCGGTGTTGTCTTTGCGCAGGCCGGTCAGGCCGTTCCAGATCTCGCCTTGGGCGGTCACCACTTCCAGGCCCAAGCACAGCTCGCGCGTGTTGCCGTAGCGCACGACCTGTGTGCCGCCCGCGTTGGTGCCCAGGTTGCCGCCAATCGTGCAGCTGCCCTCAGCGCCTAAGCTCAAGGGAAACAGGAACCCGGCGTTCTCGGCGGCAGTCTGCAGGTTTTGCAGCACGCAACCGGCTTCTACGGTGATCGTCAAGTTGGCCGGATCGATGGCACGCACCGCGTTCATGCGGGTCATACTGAGCACGATCTGGGTCCCTGAGTTGTCCGGCACGCCGCCCACCACCAAGCCGGTGTTGCCGCCTTGCGGCACGATGGACGTGCCCGCTTTGGCGCAGGCCTTGACCACAGCGGCGACTTCCGAAGTGCTGCCGGGGCGCACCACGGCCAGGGCATGGCCGCGCACGCGTTTGCGCCAGTCTTGCTCCCAGGGGCTCAGGTCGGCACCGGGCTCGTCGTGGGTGAGCACATTGGCTGCGCCGCAGATCTGGCGCAATTGAGCGATGAGGGCTTGGCAGGGCAGGTCGGTCATGTTCGGGTCAGCCCATGGCTGAATCAGAGAAAACTCAATTTTTGGGCACAGGCACAAAGTTGCCCGTCGCCTTGGCGGCTTTGATTCGGATGCGCACATGCAGGGCGCAAGCCACAAACAAGCTGGTGCACAAGATCACTTGCAGCAGGGCCAGGCCGTTGGAAGGCCACTTGTCGCCCCAGGCCCGCACAGCGCCTTCGGTGAAGTACAGCCACACCAGCAGGCTGACCCAGCGGTAGGTGTACATGCGGTGCTTGAGCAAACCCGCCAGCGGCAGGCACAAAGGCAGTACCTTGATGGCCCACCAGGAGCCGCCCGGGCGCAGTGGGGCCAGCCACAACTCCCAGGCCAGGCCCACCAAAATCAGGCCAAGCAAGCTGCTCACGGCGAGCCAGCGCGTGAAATTCACGCCAGAGGGGGTGGGGTCGGTTTTTGTGTTCATGGCGGTGGCATCATACCGGTCATGAAATCCCTTCCTCCCGTGCCGACTTGGCGCGAACACTTCAGTACTTGGTGGCAAGAGTTGACCGAGTTGCCATGGCGTCAGATGCTGGGCGTCTTGGGTCAGCGTTTTCGCGATGCGCGTTTGGGTGTGAGTGCCAGTTCCTTGACCTTCACCACCGTCTTGGCCTTGGTGCCGTTGTTTGTGGTGGGCCTGTCGGTGTTTGCGGCCTTTCCGGTGTTTGGCAAATTTCAGGACACGATCCAGCGCTGGCTGATTGACAGCCTGGTGCCCGAGAGCATTTCGCGTCAGGTGCTGAGCTACTTGACGCAGTTTTCCCGCAAAGCCAGCCGTCTGGGCGCGGTGGGTTTGGTGGCGGTTGTCATGACCGCGGTGGCCTTGATGGTGACCATTGAGCGGACGCTGGGTCAGATCTGGCGCATTGACCGGCAGCGGCCTTTGGCGCAACGTGTCTTGCTGTACTGGTCGGCCATCACCTTGGGGCCCTTGTTTTTGGGGGCCAGTCTGGCCATCACGTCCTATGTGGTGACGGCATCGCAGGATGTGGTCGATGTCTTGCCCGGCATCGTGCGCGGTTTGTTGGACGGTGTGGAGTTCTTCTTGTTGGTGGCCTGTGTGAGCGGCCTGTATTTTTATGTCCCCAACACCCGGGTGCAATGGCGTCATGCTGTCACGGCTGGTTTCCTCGTGGCGGGTGGCATTGAAATTGCCAAGAAACTGCTGGCGGTTTACCTGACCCAGATCCCGACTTATTCGGTGATCTATGGCGCATTTGCGGCGGTGCCGATCTTGCTGGTCTGGATCTATGTGACTTGGGTGATTGTGTTGCTTGGCGCGGTGATCGCGGCCAGCATGCCCGAGGTGCGCCGGCAGCATTTGCGCCAGCCCGATGGCGCTGGTTGGTCGTTTCGCGTGGCGCTGGAAGTACTCGCTGCGCTGAATGCCACGCGGCAAAGTGCGCCCCACGGCTTGACGGCCGATGCCTTGAGTGTGCAATTGCGCCTGGATGTGCGCGAGGTGAACGCGGTGCTGGAAGTCTTGCGCAGCTTGGACTGGGTGGGCTTGTTGCGTGACGGCGGTGGCCCGCAGGCCTCGCGTCATGTGCTGCTGATCAATCCGGAACTGACTCCTGCCGGGCCCTTGGCCAACCGTTTGTTGGTGCTCCGCGAAGCGGCGTCTTACCCCTTTTGGATGGCCTCGGGTCTAGACCAAACGGCTTTGGCCAGGTTGTTGCCCCAATCATCCAGCGGACAGGCTTGAGGCTTGGCAGGGCGTCTTGCACCCCCAGCTTGGTGCAAGCGTTGTCAAAACGGAATCTTGCCCTTTATTCAAGTCGAATATTGCCATCGGTGATCAGCTTTTGCGACTTGGCCATATCGTCGGCCTGAAATTTGCGAAAGTCCTCAATGCTGCCTCCACCAACGATCAGGCCCTGACCGATCAGCTTGTCCTTCATGTCGGCGGCCAGCGCCTTGTTGACCTGGGCGTTGAGCAGGTCCTTGATGTCCTGCGGCGCTTTGGCCGGTGCCCACAAGCCGTACCAGCTGTAGAACTCGTAGCCCGGCAGGGTTTCGGCCACGGTCGGCACATCGGGCAGGTTGGGCGTGCGGTGCGCCGAGGTCACGGCCACCACCCGCAGCAAACCGTTCTTGTGGTATTGCAGCGAGCCCAGGATTGGGTC
>Ga0228703_1000688_pt1 | contig 23045 bp, 17 predicted proteins | sample McNCre217_Aug_MG_3_FD_178020 | JGI IMG/M metagenome (GOLD analysis project Ga0228703, IMG submission 178020) | Freshwater microbial communities from McNutts Creek, Athens, Georgia, United States - 29-17_Aug_MG | ecosystem: Environmental > Aquatic > Freshwater > Creek | place: USA: Georgia... | reverse complement strand
ACAGTCTTGCCTTTACCCTCGATGGAACCTCGCTCGCTCCGGTTAGCGCTTCCGGTCTAACCGTCATCCCGGGTGCGCCATACCGTTTGGCGATGGCGACCCAGCCGGTTGGAGCTCGCACCGGTGAAGCTCTGGCCACACAGCCAGAGGTCAAGGTATTTGATCAATGGGGCAACTTCGTCAACTCGCACCCTGAGCTCAGCATCGTGGCAACCATTTCACCGAATGCCGGCCCAGATGCCGGTGTGGTCTCTGGCACGAGAACGATCACCACCGATGCCGGCGATGCCGCGTTCACGGACCTTGCCGTCACAGCCATCCCAGGCGTTGACTATGTCTTGCAATTTGCTACCGCGGGCAACACCAACTTGATTGGCGCCACCTCGGCAGTGTTCCACGTGACCGCCGGAGCTCCGCACCACGTTGGCCTCACTCAGCAGCCAATCGGTGGCGTGACCGGTCAGCTCTTGGTGGCTCAGCCGCAGTTGGCAATCTACGACTACTTCGGCAACGTTGTTGACCAGCAACTCAACATCTGTGCCGATGTGACTGTAATTGGCTCAGCTGGTGGCAGCTTCACCTCGAGTGCCGACACCCTCGACACTTGCGCCACCACCGGTCACTTGGCATTTAGCGGCATTAAGTTCCGAGGTATTCCAGACCAGAACTACAAGTTGCGCTTTGCCGTTCACATTCCAAACCAGACCTACAACGGCAGCAGCACCGATGCCTTTGACCTAACCGTGGATTCGGCAAACTTCGAAGTTCGCAACGATGTCGCCGACCACATTGTGATTAGCAGTCAGCCTGCCGGTGCCCGTGCCGGTGAGCTATTCGCCACCCAGCCGGTCATTCGAATTCTCGACAAGTTCGGCAACCTTGCCAAGGATGACAACTCGACTGTTGTGACTGCGACTGCGATTGGCAACACCGCAACGGCAACCGGTCAAACATCTGCCACTGCTCAGGGCGGTTTGGTGACCTTCACCGGCTTGAAGATTGAAGCGACCCCTGGCACGGGATACAAGATTCACTTTTCAACTTCAAGCTTGGGCGCCGAGGACTCTCAGTCGTTTGCCGTCACCGCGGGTGCGCCAGATCACCTAAGTGTTGACACTGCCAGCGTTTGGGGTCTCACTGGCGAGGCCTTCACCGGCCAGCCGGTCATCTCGGTTCGTGACCAGTTCAACAACATCGTGCTCACTGAGAACGGTCGCAACATCGCGGTGAACATCAGCTCTGGCGCCGGTGGAGTGATTTCAGGCGACAACGCCCTCACCGTAAATGGTGTGGCTCACTTTAGTGCTCTGAAGATTGACGGCACCCCGGGTGTTGCCTATGCAATTAGCTACACCTCGGCTGGCGTGACGTCGGTTGCCGAATCAAACATCATCCTGACCAAGGTGACCGCTCTAACCCTGAGCTACCCAGTGACTACCTATGCCTACCATGGTGAAGTTCTGGCCACCCCAACAGTTGAAACTGGTGGCGGCACACCAACCTTCACCACTAACAGTGCGGTCTGTTCGGTTGACGCCACCGATGGCAAGATCCACATCATCGGTGCCGGAAACTGTGCTGTCACGATGTCGGTTCTTGAGAATGGTTCATACTTGGCCAACAGCATCACCACCGAGGTCAACATTGCTAAGGCGACCCAGCCCGACCTAAGCATCACCAGTGACAACGCTGCCGTTTATGGTCAAAAGAAGATCCTGACCGGCATTCAGGTCAACGCCATTTCAGACACCCCGGCAACCCCGCTGGTTTGGTCTACCGATGGCACTTGTAAGGTCGTCAGCAACACCCTATTCGTTGGTGATGCAGGCAGTTCATGTATCGTCCACGCCACCCGTGCGGGCAACGCCAACTACCTTGCGATTGACTCGCTGCCTCAGACCATTAACATCGCGAAGGCCGATCAGCGTCCAATCGTGATTTCTAGTGCGAGCGAGCTTAAGGTTGGCGAGACCGTCACCCTAGCCGCCACCGGTGGTAACGGTACAGGTGCCGTGACCTTCACTCGTGCCGATTCGGGCACCAACTGTGACTTTGACCACGCCACCGGATTGGTGACAGCCAACGCTGCGGGAGTCTGTAGCTTCACCGCGGCAAAGGCTGGGGATACCAACTACAACAATGGCTTGCAGTCGGCAACGCTAGCGATCACAGTTACCCGCCTGGCTCAGACCGTGTCATTTACCAGCACCGTTCCGATGTACCCAATTCCATCGACAGTTTCGGCTGATGCAACCTACGACCCACAGGCAACTTCTAACTCTGGCGAGGCGATTACCTACAGCTTGGCGAGCTCATCGACCTCTGGCGCTAACCCAGTGTGTAGCATCACCAACGGCGTGGTTAAGTTCCTTGACCTGGGCCACTGTATTGTCATTGCGTCGCAGGCTGGAACCAACATGTTTGCAGCGGCAACTGCGCGCCAGGACATCCTGGTTGGTGCCCTAAACCAGACCATCGCCATGGATCTGCCTGCCGAAACCCGGGTTGGTTCTGCCGCATTCGTTCACACCGCCACATCAAACTCTGGTCTGCCGGTAGCGATCACCTCGGCAAACACCAGCGTCTGTACCGTGACCACCGATGCCACCGACCAGACCATGGTCTACCCGGTTGGTGCAGGTACCTGTGAGTTGCACGCTAACCAGGCAGGTAACGACACTTACGCCCCGGCAACCGAGGTAGTTCGAAGCTTCACCATCCGTGCAGATTTGCCAGGTTCACCTATGATCACCTCTATCTCGAGCTTCAACCAGGCAGTTACCGTCTCGTTCACCGCGCCTTCTTATAACGGTGGAACCCCGATCACCGCATACAGTTACACAGCAACCGGAACCGATGGTTCGACAGTTTCGGGCTCGGGTAACCTCGCCGATATCAATGGTCCGTGCGTTACCGTGGCCTCGACAATCAGCTGTACCCTCTATGGTTTGACCAACGGCGTCAGCTACACGATGACAGTTTCTGCGGTGAACATCGAGGGCACTGGCAACCCATCGCCGGCCTCGCCGAGCTTCATCCCAGGGCCTGCCCTGATGGGTGTTCAGCAGCTAAAGGCCGTGCCAACCAGCGCCGGTGGCATCGACCTAATCTGGATGTCTCCTGAGGCAATCGAAGGAACCTTCACCAGCTATGACATTTACTCGAAGGTTAAGGGAACGGCGTTCGCCAGCAACCCTGATCAGGTGGTCACCGATGTGAATGCGACTCGCACCACGCTCGCGGCGGCCGACCTCCCACTTGCCGCGGCTTCGTTGCGAACCGCATCGGTAAGTTCTTCGAATACCTCAGCGGCAACGATTCGAACCGGTCGCGCCAGCCTGCGCGCGGCCTCGGTCTCAACACCTAGCCCAAGCTCAAGCAGCAATGGTTCGGCAGGCTCGACAACCAGCCCAACTGGTTACGAATTCAAGGTTGTTACCGTGACAACTTTGGCGACAGTCGAGGCCACCGGCAACACCACCACTGCCGTCCAGACACCGATCATGGCGCCGGGTGCACCGACTCAGTTGGTGGCTACCATCTCAGGCTCGAACCTATTGATTTCATGGGGTGTCTCTACCTTCGATGGTGGCGCGACCGTTTCTGAATACCAGGCTTCGGTCAACGGCACCCCACTGTGTCTAACCTTTGCCGCGTCACGATGCAGCCTTGCCGGGCTCCAGTTGGGCACCACCTATGTGGTCAGTGTTACTGCGAGGAACTCGGTTGGCGTTGGCGTTGCAGCGACCACAACCGTTCAGACCGCACCACGTCCGGTTGCACCTCCAGCCCCTGCATCGCCAGTCGTCCCTCCAGTGCCGACCGCTTCGCCTACTCCAACCCCTACGCCTACGGTTTCACCTACCCCAGCCCCAACCGTAAGGCCGACTCCTCGACCTACTCCAAGGCCAACCAACACTCCTGCGCCTAGTGCCGCTCCAACCGCAAGCCCAAGTGCATCACCAAGCGAGACCACGCCAACGTCAGCGCCAATCGCGGGCCCAACCACCGACCCTGGTTCACCAACCGACACCCCGGTGATCACGCCAGGTGAACCTAAAGCTAACCCGGCCATTGGTGCCACCGGTGATGACAGCGCGCCATCGGTTCCATTTGACCCAATGGGTTCACCAGAATCGATTAAGGCAGTCACCAAGACTGTTGGCAAGGTTGCCGCGATTGCTGCTGCGATGGCCGCTGCCGCCGCCGCTGCCTCGGCTGGAGCTGCTGCAGCTGGCGCCGCCGCCGCTGGCGCCGCCGCCGCTGGCGCTGCCGGCGGTGCATCGTCTGGATCTGGTGGCGGCTCTGATGGTTCGATTGCAACCATCGATGCAGAACACGAAGAGTTTGAGTTGCGCCGCCGTGGCCGCGGTGACCGCCTGAAGATTTGGCGCCGTCGCTGGATGCGCCTGTTGGACGGAATTTCGGTCAAGGCCACACTGGTCACCGCCCCGGTTTCTCCGGTGATCTCTAAGATCATGGTCGACGGCTCTTACTTGCGGGCAGCCTTCGGCATCTTCGCAGCCTTGCCAACCATCGCAGCCACACTGGTTTCAATTTTCGCTATCGCGATCAATGGCACATCGGTTTCGACACCAATTTGGCAACTGTTCTTGGCAGTCGCGCTGATCGGCATTTTCGATGCATTTGCCGGCATGGTGGGCACCGCAGTATTCGTGATCGGCACCCTGGCTTTGCACATCGCCAACCATGGCTCAATCGGTCTTGACGACATTCGCATGATGCTCGGCGTAATCATCGTCGGCTTCGGCCCAGCGCTGCTTGCCAACAGTTTCCGCGCATTCCGAAAAGTTCCAGAGAAGGGCACCAGCTACATCTGGGAGCGCATTATTGACCTTGGTGTCTTGCCATTCATCGGTGGCTGGGTCACTTCAAGCATGATCAGCACCCTGCCAGCGCTTGCCGGTGTGACCTTGGCTGTGGCCAACCACGTCACCGACTTCTCACTTGCTGTGGCCATTGCAATCGTGCTTCGTGTTGTGATCGAAGAGGCAATCGCTCGCGGTTTCGCTGGCCGCCTTGACATGTTGCACCCAACTCACGTGCCACACACTCACAGTTTCCAGCGTTGGGTTTCGGTCTCATTCCGCCTTGCTGTGTTTATTTTCGTCACCGCTGCATTGATGGGCAACCACTGGCAAGTATGGGTCGGCAGCGCCCTATTCGTTCTGCCAACCGTGATCGGCTGGTGGCAGGACAAGTTCCCTAACTTCAAGTGGATTTGGCGGGTAATGCCTCAGGGAATCCCGGGCCTCGCGCTGACCCTTTTGGTTGCCTCTCTAACCACGAACCTGGTTTCGGCTTGGTTTGGTTCGACTCCTGAACTGGCCCTCTGGTCATTTGCTCTGCTGCCAATTCCGATGTTGGCGCTACACATTCTCGGCATCATCGGTCGCGAGGGTAATCCTGGTGAACTCCGCTGGATCCGTCAGCCGCGACTTGTTTGGATCTATCGCATCGGTGGAATTGTGATGTTCATTCTGACCCTCAAGGTAGCTGGGGTAATCTAGCCGGATGAACCGCAACAAAATCGTCCGAATCGGGGCGATCGTCATGATCATGTCGCTGCTGATAACCATCTTTATCGGCGCAATGTCGATTCAGCCTTCAAAGGCGTCAACTCGCCCATTCTCGGCACCCACTTTGCCTCCTGGGGTGAGCACGCCAACGCCGGCACCGATGCCTCGCTCACCAGCGAGAACTTTCGATCCATCTCAGGTTGGCCCAAACGGTGATCTCGACCACGACGGGATTCCAAATAATGAAGATCCTGACATCGATGGCGATGGCCTGCCGAATGGTGTGGACCCAGACATCGATGGCGATGGGATTCAAAACGGCCAGGATGGAAATCCGGCATCAACCAACCTGGTAGATAGCTCTGCCCCAGGCCAGTTTGCGGCGGACAGAGCCTGGCAGTGGGGCGGCGGAGCGCTGGTTTTGGCTGTGCTTGGCTGGCTGGTTGCTTTGCCTTACGTGCGTCGGCGGCGCGGCGCGTCTAGTAAGAGCGTTGGCGATCGAGGTAAATAGCTCCCCAGGGCTAAATTCCCGGGCACCTGTAAATTTCTTTCACATAACAAAAACCACATACTTGAATGGTTTTGAATAAGCATCGATTAGGCTCATCTGGTGACTAAGACCAAACGCAAGCACCTGGTGCTGACCGGCGCCGAGCTTACTGCTGCCCAGCGCCGCACCTATATCATCGTCATTGGTCTTCTCACCACGCTGTTGCCATTTTCGGTGGACTTAGTCTTGCCAGCTTTCCCTAAAATCGGGGCAGATTTTCACGCGACCAATAGTGCCGTCCAGTTCACGTTCACAGGTGTCACGATTGGCTTTGCACTCGGTCAGTTGATTGCCGGGCCGCTTGCCGATGCGATTGGCCGCCGCCGACCAATGCTCATTCTCTCGGGTCTGCACCTGCTTGGGTCGCTGCTGTGCTTTATTGCTCCGACAATCGACTTCTTTTTCTGGTCACGTCTGCTGCAGGGGGTAGGCGGTGCGGGCGCCGCAATTTTGATGGGTGCGATTGTTCGCGACCTATATTCGGGTGGGCCGATGCTCACGATGATGGGCCGGGTTGCTCTGATCAGCACACTCGCTCCGGTTTTTGCACCGATTATCGGCTCGCAAATTGTCACGTTCTTGCCTTGGCGCACTATTTTCATTTTCCTGGTCATCTACGACGTCCTGGTCTGGTTGGCCGCTTATCGATTCCTTATCGAAACCCTCCATCGTGACAACCGCCGTTCAAGCGGGTTCAAAGTTGTCTTGATGCGGTTCAAATATGTGCTCGGTGACCGCATCTATGTTGGCCTCTTGATTTTCTCGGTTCTTCAAATTGTTGCCCTGTTTGGCTACCTAAATACCGTCTCATTCCTCTATCAGGGCACCTATGGCCTCACGCCCGCCCAATTCGGCCTGGCGTTCTCAACCAATTCGGTTTTTCTTTATTTTGGAACCCAGTTGGGCGCAAAACTTGGCCGTCGTTTCAAAGCTCAGTGGCTGCTGATTATCGGTGGAATACTTTTTGGTCTAGCCGGGGTTGGACTGATCCTCACCGGTATGGCGCACGCCTCGTTCTGGTGGGTGGAACCGATGGTGGTCGTTTTGATATTCAGTTTCGGCGGCTGCATCCCATTGCTCGGCGCGCTCAGCCTGGCTCAACACCCTAACGAAGCCGGCACCGCCGCCTCATTGATGGGAGTGCTGAATTTTGCTTTCACATCAGCACTTTCTGGCTTCTACCCGCTGCTTGGCACAACCTCGCCGTTGGGCATGGGAGCACTAATCGCCGGAAACATGATTCTCGGCCTGTTGGCGTTATTTTTTGTAATGAAACCTCGAACGGTTCCTGCGCTCCAGCAATAGTGCATAGGCTGTTTTTATGGCCAAAGTTTTGATTCTGCACGGATGGACGAATAAGCGTCAGCTGGGGCATTGGCAGCGCCACCTCGCAACCGAACTGCGTAAGCAGGGGCACATCGTGGTCTATCCTCAGTTTCCGAATACCGACCAACCGCAGCTTGATGAATGGCAAGACCTACTCTCAGCTGAGCTTGCTCAAATCGAAGAATTAGCCGATCTGCCTGGCGAAACTATCGTGATTGGGCACTCGCTTGGTTGCGTAAATTGGATTCAGGCGGCAGCAACGGGTCGGGTTACCACTCCTGCTGATCGAGTGCTGCTTGTGGCACCAGCGGACCCTCGCCTCCTGGGTGAAGTGGAGGGCTTGCGGGTCTCGTTGGAAGATGCTCATGTTGTTGACGCGACACTGGCCTCAACACCATCGCTGACGCTGGTGGCCAGCGACAAAGACAAGTGGCTGCCACGTGGAATTAAGGCCACCTATGGGCAACCTCTCGGGCTTGAGCCAATCATCCTGGCCGGCGCGGGGCACCTATCGCTGGATGATGGTTTTGGGCTATGGCAAGGCGTCATCAACTGGGTCAATAACGCTGAGGCCGACCTAACCGAACGCTAGGCTGTTCACCATGAGAATTCTTTTGATTGGTGCCGGTGGCGTTGGTGATGCAATCGTCAAAATTGCCGGTTCACGCGACTTTTTCGACATCATGGTGGTCTCAGATTATGACTTCAGCCGCGCCGAAAAGAGCATCGAATGGGTGCGAAATCGATATGGTTCCGACAAGGCCAGCAAGTTTCTAGCTGCCAAAATTGATGCCGGCAGTGCCGCCAATGTTGCCGAGTTGGCCCGCAATCACAACATCACTCACATTCTGAATGCCGTTGAGCCAAAATTCGTGCCAACTATTTTCTCTGGCGCATTCACAGCCGGTGCAAACTACATTGACATGGCAATGAGCCTCTCTGAACCTCACGAGACCGACCCTTTTCACAAGCCAGGTATCAAGCTGGGTGACTCACAATTTGCCGTCAGCGAGCAGTGGGAGCGGGCCGGGAAACTTGCCTTAGTTGGCATGGGTGTTGAGCCTGGGCTTTCCAACGTCTTTGCCCGCTATGCCGCCGACAATCTGTTCAGCGAAATCGATGAAATTAGCGTGAAAGACGGTGGCAGCCTGACCGTTCGAGACGAGGATGGCAACGAAATTTTTGCCCCGTCATTCTCGATTTGGACCACCATCGAAGAATGCCTGAACCCACCGGTGCTTTATGAGCGCGAACGCGGTTGGTACACCACCGCTCCTTTTAGCGAGCCAGAGATTTTCGAATTCCCAGAAGGCATCGGCTCGGTTGAATGTGTCAACGTGGAACACGAAGAGGTAACCATGTTGCCTCGCCACATCAATGCCAAAAAAATCAACTTCAAGTATGGCCTGGGCTCTGAATTCATCGGAATTTTGAAGACCCTGCACAAACTCGGGCTCGATGCCACCCGCCCAACCCGAGTTCGCTCAAATCAGGGGCCGGTTGATGTTGCGCCTCGCGACATGGTTGCCGCTGTTCTTCCAGACCCAGCCAAGTTGGGTCCACAGATGTCGGGCAAAACCTGTGCCGGTGTATTGGTCACCGGCAAAGACAAAGATGGCCGCGACCGCGCGACCTATCTCTATCACGTGGCCGATAATGCCGAGACAATGGCCCAGCTGGATGCCCAGTGCGTGGTTGCTCAGGCTGCCTTCAACCCGCTGATTGCTCTCGAGTTAATGTCGATGGGCGCCTGGCGCGGTGCCGGAGTGGTTGGCCCGGAGGTGTTTGATCCGCAGCCGTTCCTGGATCTCATGTCATCATCGATTGGCTACCAACAGCGTTGGATTGCCCAGGAGCGTTTGCCGGCTAGCCCGCTTCGCCACCCGTAATTTAGCTAGCGCTGCACATCGCAATTTGTTGGGCCAGCGCCAGCAAAAAACTCCCCGGACGAGAAATCATCCGGGGAGTTTTTTAGCTTTTGCTTTATGCGCGGGTTAGCGAACCGCCGCTGCGCTTGCGGGCGAGAGCATCGATGGTGGCTGCGAGAAGAAGTACGCCACCCTCAACCAAGAAGTTGATTCCGGCTGAAAGGCCCAATAGGCCAAGGCCGTTGTCAATCATGGTGATTACCACTGCACCGATGGCTGCGTGTGCGAGGCGACCGCGGCCACCGAAGAGGCTAACGCCACCAACTACAGCAGCTGCCACACCTGAAAGAACGATGGTGTGACCGGCTGAGCCGTCAACGCTTCCGATGCGGCTCGAGTGGAAGACACCCGAGATGACTGCGAGGAATGCACAGATCACAAATGCCAAGGTGCGAATTTTTGCAACCTTGATTCCGGCGCGGCGAGATGCCTCCGGGTTTCCACCAACTGCGTACAAGTGGCGGCCGAAGCGAGTGCGGTCGAGCACAAAGGTTCCAATAAACAAGATGGCAATGGTGATTGGAACCACAATTGGCACACCTTCGATAGGCACTGGGCCCTGGCTGCGGTTTAGGTTCAAGACATAGATGGCGAGCCCACCAAGAACAGCAATTGCTGAAATCTTGATCCAGGTGATTGAAATCGGACGGTTTACCAACCCAGACCCAGCACGACGGGCACGGTCCCAAAGCGCAATGCCCAGTGAGACAGCCGCGGTGATGGCGATCATAAGGTATCCGGCCCAGGTAGGAAGGTTGTTGTTCATGATGGCGATGACCTCAGGAATCTCAACTCGGTAAACTCCACCCTCTCCAAGAAGCACTAGCTGCATTCCTTGGAAACCAAGGAAGAAGGCCAGCGTAACCACGAAGGATGGCACGCCAATTTTGGCTACGAAGAAACCGATCACCCAACCAATCAGAAGGCCGACGGCGAAGCCAACCAGCAATGCTAGGACCCAGGGGACACCGGCCTTGACCAGCACGATGAACGCGGCCATGGCAACACCGGCGGTAACACCGGCGGCGAGGTCGATTTCACCGAGAAGCAAAACGAAGACCAGCGCTGCAGAAAGCATGGTCAGTTCGGCTGCCTGAACGAACATATTGGCAAAGTTGAGCTTGCTAAGGAAGAACGGGCTCAGGCTTGCAAAGATTGCGGTCAAGACGAGGGTCGCGCCGATGGCTGGGAGTGAGCCCATTTCGCCACTCTTAAGGCGCAGGATGTAAGCGTTGAACTGGTCCTTGAGGTTTCCCTCGTGACCGCTTGCGATCGGGGTTACTGGAAGAGACATTATTTGGTACCGTCCTGTGTCTTTGTGCCGGTGATGTAGGCAACTACGTCACTGTGGTTAGTTTCTGAAGTCTTTAGCGTCGCAACCATGCGGCCTAGGTACAGGACAGCGATGTCGTCACACACTTTGAACACGTCAGAAAGGTTGTGGCTGATGATCACAACGGCCAGGCCTGAATCGGCTAGCCGGCGGACCAGGTTTAGAACTTGCTCGGTCTGAGCAACGCCCAGTGCCGCAGTTGGCTCATCGAGGATGACCATCTTGGCTTCGCGCAACACGGTGCGAGCAATAGCAACGGTCTGGCGCTGACCACCAGAAAGCGACGAAACCTTCTGTCGAACAGACTTTACGGTGCGCACTGAGAGACTCTGCAATGCCTTTGTGGCCTGCAATTCCATGTCGGCTTCGTTTAGGGTTCCCTGGGAGATTTCTTCTCGACCTAGGAACATGTTTTGAACGATATCTAGATTTTCACAAAGCGCTAGATCCTGGTAGACAACTTCGATGCCCATGGCAGAAGACTGTCGGGCTGAATGCAAGTGCACTTCCTCGCCGTTGAATCGAACGGTGCCTTCGTCATAAGGCTGAACTCCCGAAAGGCCCTTGATTAGGGTCGACTTTCCGGCTCCGTTGTCACCGACTAGAGCGGTGACGCGGCCCGCATAGGCTTTGAAATCAATTCCTTTTAGAACTTCGACCGGGCCGAAGCTCTTCTTAACTCCTGAGAGTTCGATTACTGGGGTATCCATTCGGATCTCCTTTTTTAGTTCTTGATGAACCAATCATCTATTTGAAAGGGTGGAACCCTGCGTCGACCCGTGAGTCGACGCAGGGCCCAATTTGTTACTTAGTTATTACTTGACGCCATACTTTGCACAAGCTGCTGCAACATCTGCAGTACAGATGTCAGCGGCCTTTGCATCGCCAGCCTCAACCACGGTGTGCACATCGGCAGCCTTGATTGAGATTGGGGTTAGGGCTAGGAATGGTACGCCATTGTTCATCTTTGGCTCGGTTGGCTTCTCACCCTTTAGTAGCGAAATCGCTAGGTCAGAAGCGGCCTTTGCCTCAACGCTGAATGGCTTGTAAACAGTTGACCACTGCTTGCCTAGTAGAACGTTCTGCAGACCAGCGGTCGATGCATCCTGACCAGAAACAGGAACCTTTAGAGAGTTCTTGTCTAGGATCGCGATGATTGCTGATGCGTTGTTGTCGTTCGGTGCTAGAACTGCGTCAACCTTGCCCTTTAGAGCGGTGAAAGCCTGCTCAAACTCGGTTCCGGCAGTTGGGCCATCCCAGGTGCCCTTCATGGTGAAGGCAGCCTTTGCGCCAGCAGCGTCTAGAACTGAAAGTGCACCATCAAGGAACATCTTTGCGTTTCCATCGGTTGGGTCGCCTGAACCGTAAACGATGCTTGCAGTCTTAACGTCCTTGCCAGCAGCCTTTAGGCCATCAACAACTGCCTGTCCTTCAAGCTGACCAACAACTGCGTTGTCGAATGACACGTAGTAGTCAGCGCCATCGATTGGACGGTCGTAAGCAATAACTGGAACACCCTGCTTCTTTGCCTTGGCAGCAACTGATGCGCCTGCGCCCTGGAAGTCAACTAGAAGCATTACTCCACAGCCCTTAGCCAACTGAGCGTCAGCGATGGTTGCGTACTTGCTGGTGTCCTTCTGAGCGTTCTGGATGTCGGTCTCGTAACCAGCAGCCTTTAGGGCCTTTTCTAGAGCTGGGCGGTCGCCTGGCTCCCAGCGAGTTCCGCTGTCTGAGTCAGGCAAAATTACACATGCACGGGTGCTGGCGCTTGACGCTCCAGTGCTGCAGCCAGCAAGCATCAGCGCTGAAACTGCTGCTACTGCGGCGATTGAAATCAATGAAGTCTTCTTCATCTCATTCCTTTCCATAGTGATTAAGGTTCCCAAAAAATACCTGGAAGTGAGCTCACTCCAAGCTGGCCCGATGATTCGGGCACAGGTGCAGTCTGCCTTAGCAAAATGCCCAATTCAACTTGAAACTGACATTTTTCACACAATGTTATGTATTTGTTGTTTAAGACAACAAATTGGAACAGACCTACTTTATAGGTTTAATAGAGAGTTCAAACTGAAAGGTAGATTGCGTTGGATAACCGAATCGTCAAAGGCTCTTATTTGGGCCGTAATCGCGAGGACGTTCGGCAATTTAATCTTTCGATTGTCCTTCGGATGCTTCACCTTTCGGGTTCGGTTTCTAGGGCCAAACTTACGTCGGTGTCTGGGCTTAATCGTTCGACCATTTCGGGTCTGGTTGCCGAACTTCAAGAACTTGGTTTAGTAACCGAGTCTGAGGTTCCTGGAACCACAGTCGGGCGGCCGAGCCTTCTGGTGTCGGCTTCAGACTCCGTTGTTGCGTTCTCGGTAAACCCCGACATCGATGCGACCACCATCGGTGTTGTGACGCTGGGTGGAAAGGTTTTGGCCAAGCGAAGAATGCTCACCCCGCTTCAACCAAATGCCAACCGTGCAGTTGAGATCGCTGCAAAAACTATCGCAGAGCTTCGAGCCGACCTCGCTCCCGGAACGAAAATCGCGGGGGTCGGTGTTGCAATTCCCGGTCAGGTTCGAGTGCGTGATGGAGTGGTTCGCCTGGCCCCGCACCTGCAGTGGGTTGAAGAGCCTTTCGGTGCCATGCTCTCGCAATTGACCGGGTTTCCGGTTTTCCTCGACAACGACGCAAGCCTCGGTTGCATGGCCGAAAGTAATTTTGGCGCCGGCCGTGATTATTCAGAAATCGTCTATGTTTTCGCGGGTTCTGGTGGAATCGGTGGTGGAGCAATCATCAACGGACAACAGCTTCGTGGCGCGTCTGGTTATGGCGGCGAATTCGGGCACGCGCGTATTAGTGACCTGAGGCAAAGCGACTATTCAGGTCTGAATGGAACCTTGGAGTCGGCCGTTCGACGGGATGACATTCTCGAAGTCTTCATGCTTGATAGTGCAACCGACGAGGAATTAGCCGCCGAAATAAATCATGCAAAAACGGCCGCGGGCGCAAAATATGCGCGAGCGAAAAAACTCATCGAATCTCAAATCGAGGCTCTCGGCATCGCACTAGGAAGTTTTGTGAATGTCTTCAATCCGCAAATCGTCGTGCTCGCAGGTTTTCTGGTTTCGCTATTTGAATTCGATGAGGAACGCCTAATCGAAGTCTTGAAAGCCAACTCTTTGGATGCCTCTAATGAGAGGGTAATAGTTAGGGCCGGAGAGCTGGGCTCGAATCTCCTAATGGTTGGAGCGGCCGAGCTTCCTTTTGCTAGCTTGCTGGCTCGGCCTTCTGAGTTTCGGTTTGCCTAGCCGACCTGGCGCTTTGCTCGATCGCAAGACCCCAGTAACAACTACCGATAATCAATATCGCTCCAATGGCGCCGATCCAGCTCATCTTTTCGCCACCGAACCACATGGCAATCAAGACCGCCCAGACTGGCTCGGTCCCTTGCAGAAGTGCGATGCGTGAAGCCGAGGTCTTGCGAATTCCCCACATCATGGCGAAGAATCCATAGACGGTGCAGAGCAGAACCAGGAACCCGAGAAGCAGCCATTCTTTGGGGCCATAGTTGATTGCGGCCCGAACCGTGCCTTGAGCGTCAACGATGAAGAAAACGACCCCGGCACCCAAGGTTTGAAAAATGGTCAGATTGATAGTGTTCAGCTCGCGGCCGGTGGTTAGGCTGCCTTGAATTACTTGATAGTAGGCACGTAAGACGGCCGCAATCAGCATCAAGAGGTCGCCCCAGTTTGGGGATTGCAGGCCGTTTCCGCCAACCAAAACAGCCACTCCTAGGATTGCCCCGCCCGAGGCGACAAAGAAGCTTCGAGGCAACCAAAACTTTCGAACCCAGCCCTCGATGATGGGTGTGAAGATGATTGACAGGCTGATAATCAGGCCGGCATTAGTTGCCGAGGTGATGTGAATGCCGTTGGTTTCAACACTCATGACCGTTGCTAAGCCAAGACCGATAAGTGTTCCAACCCAGAAATCTGCCTTGCTAAATTTGGTCGGCTTGAAGGCGCGAATCAACAGCAAAATCATCGCAGCCGAGCCAAAGCGAAGCGCCATCATGCCCCAAAGGCTTTGATGTGCCACTAGGTCTTTGGCGGCGAGATAACTGGCGCCCCAAACGAAGGCTGCACCAAGCAGGAGCAAATCTACTTGTGTAGAAGCGCGCTTATCCATCAGCTGAGACCCGGAATTCGAATTCGATTCTGAGTAATTGCCGCACCCAGCAACACGACGAGCCCGCCGATTGCCTGGTTCCAGTTGAGCGGCTCACCAAGTAAGAGTGCGCCTAGTAAAACGCCAACTAGGGGAGTGATGTAGGTGACCGAACTTGCCACGGCGCTGCCTACCTTAGCGATGATGTCGAAATACATCACGTATGCCAAACCGGTGCCGAAGATGCCGAGCGCTGAGATGGATGCAACCGGAGTTAGGGCTAGTGGGCCAACAAAAAGGTTGCCGGTGCCGGTAAAAAGTGGCGCCAGATAAAACGGTGCAAGTGTTATTGCCGAGGTGAAAACCTGAACGAAAACGGCGCTTTCGGCTGAAAGCCCCATCGGTGAAACAAACTTGCGGATGAAGGGTGTGCCGAAACCGTAGCAGGTCAAGGCCAAAATAATTGCGGCCAACGCCAACGGATCGCTCTGGCCAAAGCCCGACCAGACGCCCAGAACGATCGACGCGCCAAGTAGGCCGACTACTAAACCAATCAGAACGCTAGGTTTTGGTTTTTCATCTCGGAAAGCGATGAGGATTGCTAACACGGTGAATAAAGGTGTGCTGGCATTCATGATTGCCGCCAGTGCGCTGGAAACGTGCTGCTGAGCAAAACCAAAAAGTGCGCTCGGGATGCCGCTCATCAAGAGGCCGGCAACCCAGATCAAAAGCCACTGCTTCGCGGTTTTAGGTAGGGTCTTGCGCTGGGCGAGGGCGATGACAATAAGCACTAGAGCGCCGAGGAAGTTGCGCCAGAAGGCGATTCCAAATGGAGTGAGGATGTGCAGACTCTGTTTCATAAATAGAAAAGAGCTGCCCCAAATTAGACCCAGAACGATGAAGCTAAATAGCCAGCCGCGTTGTGGTTTCTGAGTCATTCGAACAGTCTAGAACAGCAAATCTATAAATTAGAAAACCCCTCGAATTCGTAATGAACCGAGGGGTTTCTAGCTAGTTACTAGCGGTGAAACTTAGTGGGTTGATGGAGCCTGCTCAACCTCTGAGCGGTCGCCTGACCAGAGGGTGTGGAAGGTGCCATCCATGTCAACGCGCTTGTAGGTGTGTGCACCGAAGAAGTCGCGCTGACCCTGAACTAGAGCTGCGGATAGGCGAGGTGAACGCAAACCGTCATAGTAAGAAAGTGACGATGCGAACGCTGGCACTGGAATGCCGGCTAGCGATGAGTTGGCAACAACCTGGCGCCATGAGGTAACTGAGTTGGCCACAGCTTGCTTGAAGAATGGGTCAAAGATCAGTGACTGAAGCTCTGGGTTGCGGTCATAGGCATCTGCGATGCGGTTCAAGAACTGGGCACGGATGATGCAACCGCCGCGCCAGATCTTAGAGACGGCACCAAGGTTGATGTTCCAGCCATATTCCTTTGCGCCGGCGCGAATGGCATCGAAGCCCTGGGCGTAAGCAACCAACTTAGATGCGTAAAGTGCACGGCGAACATCTTCAACGAACTGCGCCTTGTCGGCAACGGTCCAGGTGGTCGAGTCGGCTGGTAGGCCATCGACGGCTGCGCGCTGCGCTGCCTGTGATGAAAGTGAACGTGCGAACACGGCCTCGGCGATGCCTGAAACTGGGGTGCCAAGGTTCAACGCGGTTTGAACAGTCCAAACACCGGTTCCCTTTGAGCCGGCCTGGTCAAGAATTACATCAACCAGTGGCTTGCCGGTCTTGGCGTCAACCTGCTTTAGAACTTCTGCGGTGATCTCAATTAGGAATGACTCCAGGTCACCCTTGTTCCACTCAGTGAAAATCTCGGCGATCTCGGCCGGAGTGTAGCCGCCAGCCTGGCGAAGGATATCGTATGCCTCGGCGATTAGCTGCATGTCTGCATATTCGATACCGTTGTGGATCATCTTGACGAAGTGGCCGGCGCCATCGGTGCCAACGTGGGTCACGCATGGCTCGCCCTCGGCAATCGCAGCAATTGAAGCAAGGATTGGGCCAAGGGTCTTGTAAGCCTCGGCTGAACCACCAGGCATGATCGAAGGGCCCTTTAGTGCACCTTCCTCACCGCCAGAGATGCCTGCGCCAACAAAGTTGATGCCCTTTGCTGAGACTTCCTTTTCGCGGCGAATGGTGTCGGTGAAAAGCGCGTTTCCGCCGTCAACGATGATGTCGCCTGGCTCGAATCGCTCGGCAAGCTGTGAGATTACGGCATCGGTGCCCTTGCCGGCCTGAACCATGATGATTGCTGTGCGTGGCTTGGCAAGTGAAGCAACAAATTCATCGATAGTGGCGCTAGCGATGAAGTTGGCTTCTGGGTGCTCTGCCATTAGAAGGTCAGTGCGTTCAACCGAGCGGTTGTAAATTGCAACGGTGTTGCCTTCGCGGCTGGCTAGGTTGCGGGCCAAGTTTGAGCCCATTACTGCGAGTCCGACGACTCCAATGTTTGCTGATGCGGTCATTATTTTCCTAAACATTATTTCTTGAGGATGGGGGACGAGTCGGCCAAAAAATAGTCGGCTACGGTTCGCTCGTCATTGCGCGGACTTACCTCAACAATATCGCACTTTCGCCGTTATCGCTTCGTTACACGAAAACCTAATAGGTGAATGGTTTTGTGCTTTAGGATTTTCACAGACCCAATTCTTAGACAAGGATTCAGAAGAATGACCAAGCAACTTCCATCTGTTCAGCTCTACACACTGCGCGATTTCATCGCTGATGACTTAGCCGGCACCCTTGCCCGAGTTGCTGCTGTAGGTTTCACGAATGTTGAGCCGTATCACTTTGTTGCTTTGGCCGATGACTATGCGGCCGCGTTGAAGGCTAATAATCTCACCGCGCCAACTGGCCACGCCATGTTGATTGGTCAGCCTGAGTCAGAGGTGGAGGCAACTTTTGTTGCCGCGAAAAAGCTTGGCATTCAGACCATCATCGATCCCTTCACTGTTCCTGAGCTTTGGACAACTAAGGAGTCGGTGCTTGAACTAGCCGCCGGACTGAACAAAGTTGCCGAGAAGGCCGTGGCTCACGGGCTTCGCATTGCATATCACAACCACAACTGGGAGTTCTCAAACAAGTTCGATGGCGAGCTAGCGCTAGATGTTTTCATCGGTGCCCTTCGCGATGACATCGTTTTGGAGATCGACACATATTGGTGTGAGGTTGGCGGAACCAGCGCACCTGAGTACTTGAAGAAGCTTGGCGCCCGCGTTGTTGCCATTCACGTCAAGGACGGTAAAAAGAATGTTGATACCAGCAACTATGAAGCCGTTCAAGCTAGCCAATGTCCTGCGGGCCAAGGTGACATTCCGGTTGCCGAAATTCTAGCCGCAGCACCGAATGCGCTTCCGGTAATCGAGTTCGACGGTTACAGCGGCGACCTATTCGCAGGCATCGAACAGAGCCGCAAATTCATCATGGGAGAAAACTAATGAGCAAAGTAGTTTCTGACGGCAAGAAGGGCCCGGTAGGGGTTGGCTTCATCGGTGCCGGTGTGATCAGTGACCAGTACCTAACCAACCTAACTAAGTTCCCAGACGTTAAGGTGCACTTCATCGCTGACCTTGACCTGGCACGCGCAAAGTCTCAGGCTGACAAGTGGGGCGTTGCCGGCAGTGGCAGCGTTGATGAGCTGCTTGCTCACCCCGATGTTGAGATTGTGGTCAACCTAACCATCCCGGCTGCTCACGCTGACGTTGACCTCAAGTGCATCGCAGCAGGAAAGCACGTTTGGAGTGAAAAGCCGTATGCGGTGACCCGCGCAGAGGGTCAGGCTGTCATCGATGCGGCTGCTGCCGTCGGCGTATTAGTTTGTGTAGCCCCAGATACCATCCTGGGTGGTGGAATCCAGACCGGTTTGCGCGCTATTCACGATGGCAAAATTGGCAAGCCATTGACGGCAATCACTATGTTCCAAGCCCCAGGCCCTGAACTCTGGCACCCGAGCCCAGAATTTCTTTTTGCAAAGGGCGCTGGCCCGCTAATGGACATGGGCCCTTACTACCTGAGCACTCTGGTCTCCATTTTCGGTGCTGCAAAGCGGGTCACCGGCACCGGTTCAAAATCACGAGCAACCCGCGTGATTGCATCCGGGCCTAAGGCTGGAACCGAGTTCCCAGTTGAGGTGCCAACCCACGTCAGCGCTCTGATCGAATTTGAATCAGGCGCAAGCGCACAGAGCACCTTCAGTTTTGAATCTGGCATGTTGCGAATGGGCTTCGTTGAGATCAATGGCACCGATGGCACCATCTCGCTTCCAGATCCAAACATGTTTGATGGCCAGAACAAGCTGCTCTCTGGCGTTATCGATGTGAAGGAAGTGCCACTGACCGGCAAGACCTATGGTCGTGGCACCGGTGTCCTCGAGATGGCACAGGCAATTCGCGAGGGGCGCCAGGTTCGCATTCCAGGCGAGATCGCTTTCCACGTGCTTGACATTATGTTGAGCATCAACGAAGCCATTGAAACCAAGAGCTGGGTTGACGTGAAGTCTTCTCTCCCTGAGATCAAGCCGCTGCCTGCCGACTGGGACCCAATGGTTGCAACGCTTAGCTAAGTTTGGGTTAGCGAAGCAACTGTCAAAGAGGATTAGTGATGGCTGAAATCAAACGTCTAAAAGTTGGCATCATCGGTGGTGGGTTTATGGGCCGCGTGCACACGAACGCGGCTAGGACTGCTGGCGGCGATGTGGTTGCGATTTCATCATCAAGCCTGGGCAGTGCCCAGCGGGCGGCCGAGCAATTCTTGATTGAGAAGGCTTATGCCAATTCTGAACAGCTGATAAATGACCCATCAATTGATGTGGTGCATATCTGCACACCTAACTCAACGCACGCATCGCTGGCGCTCGCCGCATTACTTGCCGGCAAACACATCATTTGTGAAAAGCCCCTGGCAACCACTTCGGCAGAGGCCAAAGCTTTAGTCGAAGCCGCCGCAAAATCTGGCAAGGTTGCCGCTGTTCCATTTATTTACCGCTATCACCCGATGGTTCGAGAGGCGCGTGCACGCGTGGCCGCAGGGCAGGTCGGCCGCGTGCTCAGCGTTCGAGGCTCTTATCTCCAAGACTGGCTGCTTGAGGCAGGCGACAATAACTGGCGCGTTGATTCGGTAGCCGGTGGTTCTTCACGGGCCTTCGCCGACATCGGCAGCCACCTGGTTGATTTGATGGAATTTGTTATTGGTGACCGCATTGAGGCAATTTCTGCGGTGACAAACACGGTCCACCCAGTTCGCGGCGGAAAGAAAGTTGAAACCGAGGACGAGGCTGCGTTGGTGTTTAGAACCAAGGCGGGTGTTATCGGCACCCTCTTCGTTTCGCAGGTTGCACCGGGCCGCAAGAACCGACTTTTCATCGACGTCAGCGGAACCGTTGAAACCATCGAATTTAACCAAGAGCAGCCGGAAACCCTTTGGCTTGGTCGCCGCACTGGCACTGAAGTTTTGCCTCGAGATGAAAGCCAGTTGCATCCCGATGCGTCCAGGCTTTCGGTCGTGCCGGCCGGTCATCCGATGGGATATGTAGACGCCTTCGCCGGTTTGGTTCGTGATGTCTATGACACCATCAACGGTCGCGTCATCGATGGTAAGCCGCCGGTTGGCGTGCCAACATTTGCCGACGGTTTGCGCGCTTCTGAGGTCACCGAGGCTGTGCTTCAATCGGCCAAGGCCAACGCCTGGGTCACCCTGCCTTCATAAACCTTTCTTGTTATCAAGTTCAACTAAGAATCGAGTTCAAATGTCATCTCACCCAGTAACCCTGTTCACCGGCCAGTGGGCAGACCTACCATTCGAAGAGGTTGCCCGCCTGGCGGCCGAATGGGGCTATGACGGCCTTGAGATTGCCGCCTCGGGTGATCACCTAGATTTAGAACGCGCCGACCAAGATGATGCCTATGTTCAGTCGCGACTGGATATTTTGAATAAATACGGTTTGAAGACCTACGCAATCTCGAACCACCTTGCCGGTCAGGCGGTTTGCGATGATCCGATCGACTTCCGTCACCAGGCAATCCTTCGCCCATATGTTTGGGGCGATGGTGATGCCGAGGGCGTGCGCCAACGCGCTGCAGAAGACATGAAGCGTTCCGCGCGGGTGGCTCGAAAGCTTGGCGTTGACACCGTGGTTGGTTTCACCGGTTCAAACATCTGGGCCTACGTTGCCATGTTCCCGCCAGTTCCGGCATCCAGAATCGAGGCAGGTTTCGAAGACTTTGCCAAGCGTTGGAACCCGATCCTCGATGTGTTCGACGCTGAGGGGGTTAAATTTGCCCACGAGGTTCACCCAGGAGAAATCGCCTATGACTACTGGTCATCGGTGCGCACGCTTGAAGCCATCAATCACCGCGAAGCTTTCGGTTTCAACTGGGACCCATCTCACATGATGTGGCAGAACATCGACCCAGTCGGGTTCATCGTTGACTTCAAAGACCGCATTTATCACGTTGACTGCAAAGACACTCGTATGCGCCCGCAAAACGGCCGAGCCGGGGTCATGGGTTCACACCTGCCTTGGGGTGACCCGCGCCGCGGTTGGGATTTTGTTTCAACCGGTCACGGCGATGTGCCTTGGGAGGACTCATTCCGCGCACTCGAATCGATTGGCTACAAGGGCCCAATCTCAATCGAGTGGGAAGACGCGGGCATGGATCGTCTGCACGGAGCTAAGGAAGCCGTCGGCTACATCCGTTCGCTGCTTTGGGACCTGCCAACGGCTTCATTCGATGCAGCATTTAGCAACCAGTAAAGAGTCGTCAGCGCGCTGATGAAATCTGCGCTAACGGCATCAAGAATTTCTAGGCCACCAGTTTTGGAAACGCTGCGCTGAGGGCACCGATTACCGTCGAAACGCCGATTGCCAAAAGCAGTAAGCCGAAAATACGCGTCACGACCATAAGACCTTGATCGCCTAGCAGATGCTCGATTGGCTCGGCCGTGAGCAGCAAGATTCCCGTAAGTGCTGAGAGCGCAAGGATGATCAATAGGTTTGAAAGTTGCACAAGCCCGGCCGCGTTGTTGCCAAGTGCAATTACTGTTGCGATTGCGCCCGGACCAGCCATCATCGGAATGGCTAGCGGCACAACGGCTGCGCCTGCCGGGGCGGCCTTAACCTCGTCGGTTTTCTTACCCATCACCATGCTCCAGCCAAATGCGCAAATCACCATCGAACCGGCAATTTTGAAGGCATTCATGTCGATGCTCAGTGACCGCAAAATCACATCACCCAAGAAGTAGGCGATGATCAGCGTCAAGCCAGCAACGGCCGCAGTCTTTAGGGCGGTGATGCGGCGCTGGCGCTTGGTCATCTCGCTGGTGAGAGCCAGAAAAACTGGCAGCGATGTGATTGGGCTCACAATTGCAAATAAGGCAATCAGTGTTGTGACGTCACTACTAAATCGCATAACTAAATGCCTTTCGAATCAAATAGCCCGCCGAGACTATCAAGCACTTTGGCCAAGGCATCATCGGGCTGCATCGCGTTGTCTCTCATCAAGTGCACCATCTCGGTTAACACTTGGGCAGCCAACGCGCCAACCAAACCGGCTTTGATTTGCGCCATTGGGTCGCCTTCGAGGCGAATCAAAACTGCATCTTCGATCTCTCGAGCGCAAAAATTTCGGGTGAACTCGATTGCATCGTGACTTAGACGGGCACTCATAATCTCAGGCCCAGGCACAAGCAATTCGTTGAACTCGTCTGAGTGAGTGGGCAATTGCGAAACCACTGCTCGAACCGAGTCGATTAGCGGCTCGTCTTTCGGGCGTTCGCGAAGCAGGCTCGAAAATCTGTCCATGTATTCGCCGCGACCCGGGTCTAGCAGGGCCTCCTTGTGCGGGAAGTAATTGAATAGGGTCCGGCGTGAAATACCCGCGTGTTCGGCGATGTCGCTCATCGTGGTTCGCTGGTAGCCGTTTTTTTCAAACAGCTCCCAGGCAGCCTGGATGATGGCCTCGGGGGTCGACTTCATTTTTCGACCGAGACCGTTTCCGGCTTCCATTTCATGGTTGGACATGTAATTCAGACTAGCGCAGTTGACAGAATTTATGCACCGGTGCAACAATAAATGCACCGGTGCAAAATACCTGGATCTCGAAGGGCCCCAAAATGGCTAATTTGCTTTATAAACTCGGTCTTTTTTCGGCTCGACGCGCGTGGGTAGTCATCACCACGTGGATGCTCATCTTGGCTGCCGC